>Ga0105044_10007610_pt1 | contig 14917 bp, 13 predicted proteins | sample MAT01_FD_78092 | JGI IMG/M metagenome (GOLD analysis project Ga0105044, IMG submission 78092) | Freshwater microbial communities from Lake Fryxell liftoff mats and glacier meltwater in Antarctica - MAT-01 | ecosystem: Environmental > Aquatic > Freshwater > Ice > Liftoff microbial mat | place...
ACGACCATGTCGAGCTGCGCGAACACCGCGCGCGCGTCGTCACGAGAACAGAGCAGCGTGAGACTCTCGGGTGTCGTCACGAGCACCTCGGGCAGGCGCTTCGACTGCCGCGCGCGCTCGCTCGAGTCGGTGTCTCCGGTGCGCACCCCGATTTCCCAGGCCGGGCAGATGTCCTCGTTCACGATGGTCAGGGCCCGAGCGGTGTCGGCCGCGAGCGCTCGCATCGGTGTCACCCACAAGACTCGCAGGCCACGCGGTTTCACGATCGGAGCGAAAGCCGCGAGCGCACCTAACCACACCGCGTACGTCTTTCCCGAACCTGTGCCTGCGTGCAACAGCCCGCTTTCCGCGCGCCCGATTGCGCTCCACACTTCGGCCTGGAACTTTGCTGCGTTCCAACCGCGCTTCGCGATCCAAGCCAGAGGATCTACATGCGAGGGGGGGGCAGGACGCGCCGTCTGCGATCGGCGCCGGACGGGGGCGACCAGGCCCGCAGCCGCCGCACGCAAACGGCGCACCTCGCGTCCCACGTTCCCACTGGAACGGACGCTTCGCTCGAGAGGTTCACCGCCGAGCTCACTCATGGAGCAGGGCCTTCAACACGCTGATGTCGTCCGCCTCCGCGGGCGTCTTGTCGGTGCGGAGCTTCAAGATGCGCGGAAACCGCACCGCCACGCCGGACTTGTGGCGGTTCGACCGTTGAATGCCCTCGAAACCGATCTCGCACACGATCGACGGCTTCACGCTCCGGACGGGACCGAATTTCTCGCTCGTGTTCCTGCGGATGAAGTCGTCGACCCCTCGGATCTCATCGTCGGAAAGACCGGAGTAGGCCTTGGCGAACGGCACCAATGCCCCATCGTCCCACACAGCGAACGTGTAGTCGGTGTAGAGGCTCGCTCGCCTTCCGTGCCCGCGCTGTGCGTACACCAGCACCGCATCGACGCTCATGGGTTCGAGTTTCCACTTCCACCACGGTCCCCGCGTGCGGCCGATGCCGTAGGCGGAATCGAGCCGCTTCAACATCAAGCCTTCGACGCCGCGCGCACGGGCATCGTCGCGCTGCGACTTGAGTTGGATCCAATCAACGGCGCTGAGACGCTCGGAAACGCGTAGGTTTGCTCGTCCCGCTCCCACGCGCACTTCGAGGAGCGCGCGGCGTTCTCTCATAGGACGCTCGCGCAGATCGGCCCCGCCGTCCTCGAGCAAGTCGAAGCACACGAGCGTCGCCGGCGCGGAAGCCAGGACCTTCGGCGTCAAAGTCTTGCGACCGATGCGCTTTTGCAGCAGCGCGAACGGAAGCGGCCCGTCGCCTTCCCACGCCATCAGCTCGCCGTCGAGCACGGTGCCGTCGGGAAGATGTTCGGAGGCCGCGACGATCTCGGGAAAGCGCTCGGTGATCAGTTCTTCGCCACGGGACCAGAGCCACGCCTCTCCGCCGCGCCGTACGAGTTGCGCGCGGATGCCGTCCCACTTCCACTCGACGAGCCAATGCGCGATCGGTCCGAACGAGCTCTCGAACGTTGCCAGCTCGTCGTGGAGGGCGTGCGCGAGGAAGAACGGGTAAGGCTGCCCGAGACTCTGGATAGTCGCCTCTCCGATCAGCAACTCGTACCGCTCCGCTGTCGGTTCCCAGGCTCCGACGAAACGCTCCGACAACACTTTCACCGTGAGACCAGACACGGTTGAGAGCGCGCGTAACACCAAGAGCTTGGACACACCGACGCGGAACTGCCCGGTGATCAGCTTGTTCCACACGAAGCGCCCCGCCGGATCGAGATCATTCCAGGATCGTGTGATCGATTCCTTGCGCGCTGCGTCGTCAAGGCCGCGCAACCCAAGCAAGCGCTGCTCGATCCATTCCGACAAGCCTAGTTCGCTGTCGCCCCCGGTTCCGGGCAAGAGCAGCGCCACCGTCTCGGCCAAGTCGCCGACCGCCGCGTAACATTCTTCGAAGAGCCACAGCGGAATGTCGGCCTGCGCACACGCCAATTCCGCCAGCGTACGCGCGGGCAAGAGTCGCTGCGGCCGATTGCCCGACAAGAACCACACTGCCCAGGCCGCGTCCTGCGGCGACGCCGTTTCGAAGTACTCGGCGAGCGCTTGCGTCTTCGCTTTCGTCGACGACGTCGCGTCTAGGCGTGAATACAGCGCGGAAAATGCCTTCATCTCACGCGTCTCGATCAGGCTGAGCCGAAGCGACGTCGCTCCCGGCATCACCTTCGAATGCAGTTGCGAACGTGTGCGTGTCCAAGCCGCGCTCGGCCAACCACCGCGCGAGCGGTGCCGAGTACCCGTGAGTCACGTACACGGACGACGCTCCGGTTGCCGCGATCGCGCTCGTCAACCCGCTCCAGTCCGCGTGATCGGAGAGCACGATGCCGCGATCGACTCCGCGCCGTCGTCGCGTACCGCGCAAGTGCATCCAGCCGGAAGCGAACGCGTCCGAGTAGTCGCCGAAGCGCCGCATCCACAGCGTGGACTGCGCGGAAGGCGGCGCCACGATCAGCGCTGACGCGAGTTCTTCCTTGGTTGCTTCGGCGGCACTCTTCGTCCGTGGCAGCTCGACGCCGGAAGCTCGATATGCGCCGTTCAGCGCCTCGACCGCACCGTGACAGAAGATCGGACCGATCCCGGGGTCGACGTGCGCGAGGATCCGTTGCGCTTTCCCGAAGGCGTATCCGAAGAGCACGCTCGGCCTCTTGTTGTCCGCGTTCTCCCTCCACCAGGAGTTGATGTCGCTCGCGATTTCGTGCGGCGGTCGCCAACGGTAGATTGGAAGTCCGAACGTAGATTCGGTGATGAACGTGTCGCAGCGCACGGGCTCGAACGCCTCGCACGTCGGATCCGGCGCCACCTTGTAGTCGCCCGACAGCACCCACACCTCGCCGCGCGCTTCGATGCGCACTTGCGCCGATCCGAGCACGTGTCCCGCTGGGTGCAACGAGACCCGCGTTCCGTTGAGTTGAATCTCCTCTCCGTACCGGACCGTCTGCAATCGGATCTGTCCCAATCTGGTTCGCAACACGTTCTCGGAACGCTCGGCTGCCAAGTAGGTCGCCGACCCGGCGCGCGCGTGATCGCCGTGCGCGTGCGTGATGACGGCGCGCTCGACCGGTCGCCACGGATCGATGTGGAACCCGCCCGCGGCGCAATACAAGCCGGCCGGTGTCAAGGTCACGAGAGGTTGGGACGTCATCCACGCGCCCGATCGGAACTAGATCGCAACCGGGCGCCGCGCTCGTAGGTCGCGCGCGCGACGCGATCAAGGGACGCCGAGGCAGCCGATCCGAAAGTGCGCGCCGTATTGGATCGGTGTAGTGATGCAGTTCGTAGGACTTGGCTCACACCGCGACGAACTTGTCTTTTCATGTGGCCCTGACGCCGTAACTCCCGTCAGTGGGGCACTACTTCGTTCATCATCGCGGGTCCGCATTGGCCGCACACGGTGACGGCTTCGGCGTCGCGTAGCGAACCGCCTTGGTTCAGGACTGCCGCACGCCTATGGACCTCGGAATCAACCTGCAGTGAACAGTATGCTATTCGTCATCTTTTCTTCGTTGCCATTCATCTCTGCATAGGGGGCGGCTTGCGACAAAGGACGCACGCCTTCCACCTCAGCCTCGGGGCCGAGATGGAGAGGCGCGCCACCGACCCTACTCTTCGCCTTCGTCCGCGCCTTGTCCGCTCGCCATGACCTTGGCGCGACCGCGAGAACCCGTGGAGGTGGAACTGCTGCTCTGACCTACTTTGTCACCGCCCTGCTCGTCGCGCGAAGTGCGGTTCGACGTGCCGCGGGTGGGTGCGCTGCGACCGGCGCTTCTAACGTTCTGGGCATCGCCCGAAGGACGATCCGCCGCGGTGTTTCGCGCGGAAGTGCTGCGACTCTTCTGGTTGCCGAGCTCCGCTTTCAACTCTTCCTTGCGTGCAGCCAGTTGAGCCCCGAGTTCCATCAAGGTCTCCTGGCCGAGGAGCTTCTTCGCCTTCACGAACATGTCGGTCTCTTCCTCTTCGGCATGATGCTCGATCAGATCCTTGAGCACTTTGGCCTTGGCCCCGAACGTCTCGTCCGTCGGTTCGGTCGCCTCGAGCGCGGGCAGCACGATATCGACCAGGCCGTGCTCCTCGGCCGCTTCGAAGTAGAGCTCCCGATCCTCCTTGTTCTTGGCGGCTTTCTCGTAGGCCGGGTAGAAGATCTCCTCCTCGATGAGCGCGTGGACGCGGATCTCGAGGGCGACCTTGGCCAGGAGTTCGACGCGCTTCTTCGTGCCGCGATCAGTCGTCTCGTCGAGCTGAGTGAGCAACCCGCGCACGGTTTCGTGGTCTTCTTTCAAGAGCGCGATGGCGTTTTGCGCTTTACCAGCGCTCTTCTGCGAGGCACGTCCGTTCTTCGATTGCGTAGGCATTGTCTTGTCCTGTGGCCCGAAGGCTCCCTTGCGATTTGTACAAACCCTGCGTCGTCCCTGCTTCTCGTTATGTTCGTGAAAGCGAAGAACGCGCACACCGGGGATCGCCCGACCAGAGCAATCGTGGTGCCATCGTCGACCCCGCTCGCGACATCACGGCGCATCGACGGGATGCGCGACGTCTTGGGCGGTGTGCCGCGCTCGCTGCGCTCAAACAAATCGTTTGCCGCGAGAGATCCGTGGAGAGGTTCCCCCCGTCACCCGTTCCTGGAGGCGGAGCGGAACGGAACCGGGCGACCTCGCGTTCTACAAACCGAGGCATGTTTCGTCGCGACCCTCCGGTGCTCGCCTGGGCGAAATCCGATACCTCTTCGAAGACCGAGCGTCACCTCTTGCTGATCGTGCCAGGCCAACGCTTCCATTCAATCGCCCACGGCACCTGCGCGAGACTCCTCCACCACACAGCGTCGGATTACGGCCCTGCCCTCCCCTGCTTGCGTGCGCCGCGAACCGCGCCACTGCGTCGATGGCGGCACGAGCGGCGCAGATCGCCCACGACTTCCTCGCGTGCACTGCACGCCAGGTGGCCCGGATGAGCGTGTGGCCTTCTCCCGGAAAGGTCGCGGCTTCTGGATGTGGTCCGCGCAGGATCGAGGCCGCCGCGCGCCGGCCCCAGCACATCGGGACAGGACCGAGGAACGACGACGGGTTCACGGTCCACGTCGGCGTCGCGATTCTGGGTGATTCGGGCACGACGATGCGCGCTCCGGACGTCCCGGCCTTTGACAACGCGCCGCAGCGCGCCTAGGGTCGGGCGCGACGCAGCCGCGCATCCCTCGCACGGCTCACCCGCCTGAGAACACCGTGATGTCGAGCCGAACCGGTGCGAGCGCGCGAGACGTCGGGGACAGCGCCGTGCTCCAGTTCCTCGCGCGGGTCGGTCTGCTCGCCTGGGGAATCGTTCACGTCATCATCGGCATCCTGGCGTTCCAGATCGCCTGGGGGGCTTCCACGCAGGAGAGTCCCGACCTCATCGGGGCTCTGCGTTCGCTCCGCGATCAACCTCTGGGTGGAGTCCTCTTGTGGATCGCCGTAGTCGGGTTCGCGGCTTTGGCGCTGTGGCAGGCGAGCGAAGCTGTCGTCGGACATCGTGATCGCGAGGGCTTCGAGCGGCTGCGCATGCGCGTCGCGAGCAGCGGCAAGGCGGTCTTGCACGCTGCGATCGGATTCACTGCGATCTCGATTTCGCTCGGGCTCGGCACCTCGGACGAGCAGTCCAAGGAGGACGCCATCTCCGGCGTGATGGCGTGGCCCGGCGGCACGGTGATCGTCGTGGTCGCGGTCCTTATCACCATCGGCATCGGCGTCGCGGGCGTGACGCGGGGCATCACGATGTCCTTCCGCGAGCAGCTCGACACGTCCTCCATGTCGAAGGGCGCTCGCACCGGCCTGGAGCGCCTGGGCCAAGTCGGTTTCGTCGTCAAAGGCGTGGTGTTGTGCCTGGTGGGAGGGATGGTCGGCTACGCGGCGCTCACGTTCGATCAGGAGCAGGCGTCGGGATTGAACGACGCCGTGTACGCGATCCTCGCGCAGCCGTTCGGGCGCTTCCTCCTCACGGCGATGGCGCTCGGTTTCGCCGCGTTCGGCTTGTTCTCGATCGGCTCGTCGCGGTATCGGCAGATGTGAGCCACCGCCCGGCTAGGGCGCTGGTCTACGGGCCCAGCGGCGACCGCTTCGGCGACTGAGCGCGCGCGGGTGAGCCGCTCAGAGCCTCACCGTACTCTCACTCCGGATCGTGCTCGCGACCTTGCTGGCGCATCGCGAGGCTGGCGATCGCGGCGACGAGCTCGGTCGGCTCGACCGGCTTCGAGAGGTGCATCTGGAAACCCGCGCGCAGCGCGCGCGTGCGGTCCTCCGGACGCGCGAAGGCGCTCAGGGCGGCGGCCCGCGCAGCGTCCAGACGGCGTGCAGTCACCACCTCCTGGACGTCTACGCGCTGCACGTCGAGGCGCACCTTGCCCGAGATGATGCGGCTCATGTCGAGCAGGCCCCCGATGAGCTGTGCCTGCATCTTGGCGTTGCGGTCGATGACCGACAGCCCCTCGAGCACCTGAGGATTGGCCTGCGCCTGCAGGCGCAGCACCTGCGACCAGCCGACGCTGGCGTTCAAGGGCGTGCGCAGCTCGTGCGAGAGCGTGGCCAGGAACTCGTCCTTCATGAGGTTGACCCGCTCGGCCTCGGCGCGCGCACTGCGCTCGGCCTCGAGCCGCTCGGCGCGCTCCTCGGCGGCGCGCTTCACGCGCTCGTACAGGCGAGCGTTGTCGAGGGCCACTGCAGCCTGCGCGGCGATGCCGACCACGATGCGCTCGACGCGCTCGGTGAAGACGCTCGTCGACCGATGGCCGAAGGACAGCCCGGCGCGCCTCCGTGAAGTCGATCTGGACGTTGTGCGCGCCCAGGCGCAGGCAGGCGCGCACCTCGCGCACGTGCTCGTCGAGGAGGTCGAAGATGAACTGATCGCGCGAGTAGTCGGGCAAAGGCTCGGCCGGGTACATGAGGCTCAACGCCGAGGGCGAGATCACCGCCTGCTTGACCGGACGCGTCGCATAGCGCTGAGCCACGGCGAGCTGCTCTGCGGCGCGAGCGCGGTAGCGGAAAGGTCCCCGGGTCAGACGCGGCATGCGGCGCACGTGCCCGGCGCGGAACGGGATCTGGAATCCGTCGGGCGCCGTGTTCGGAAGTCCGTGGACCGAGTACGTCCAGAAGTTGTGGTACTTGCCTGCTCGCCGTCGGTGACGACCGGCGAGCCGGTCTCCTCGAAGCGCTGGATCGTGTCACGCACGGCTGCGTGGTAGAGCGCGTCGAGGTTCGGATCGATCCCGTTGCGGGACGAAGCGGCTTCGATGAGCTCGATGGGCCGGGGGATGCTCCCGATCGGTTCGGTGGGGATGCGCATGAGCCCAGAGGAAAACGGCCCGGAGGCCGGTGGGGAGGACGAGACTTCCAGGCGCATGACCGATCCGTCCCCGGCCTGCTCTGGGGTTTTGAGGGAGCCGTGCTGGGCGCGCACGGAGCCCCTTCCGGTCTGTAGCTTGGCTGAAGCGTTCCTGTCGAAGGCGCGGCGGGTCGTTTCGAACTCGACTTGGGTGAGGACCGCTCAGGTACGCCAGCCCGATCCAGCTCAGGAAGCACGCTGAGGATCCGGGCCGATACTCCGCGAAACAATTTTCAGGAGCCGCACGAGCGCGTGCGAGCCGCGGTGGCTCGGTCCACAGTCCGAGGGCTGCCCAGGATCTTGGCAGCACGACCAAGCCGCCGGTGAAGATCGTGAGTCCGTTCACGCAATCCGCCGCAAAGCGAGCGGGTCGAGACGTCGATCGAAAAGGCACGCAGCACGAGCTCAGGCTCGGTCGAGCGCGTGCGGCGCTTGGGTTGCCGAGCGTTGGCCCAGCAGCCCGTGGCGATCGATTCCGGCATCAGGCATCGCCTCCTCCCGCGGCGATACAGTCTATGCTGACTTTATCGCTTCGCCATACCGGCTGGCCGGTCACAATCACGCGATGAATGCGAACTCCGCAGGCAAAGACAGTCAGGATCTCGCCGTCGACCGTACCGACTGGGCGGAGGACCGAACGCTCCTGGCCAATGAACGCACGTACGCCGGCTGGATGCGCACCGGCATGGCCTGCATCGGCATCGCTCTGGCCTTGCGTGCGGTGTTCGGCGATTTCGATCCGACCTGGCTGGCCAAATCCGCCGCCACGCTGTTCATCGTCATTGCTGTTTTCATTTTCTGGTCGGCGCGCGAACGGTCCTGCATGACCTACGCCCGTTTCACCGAGAACGAGATCTCCGCGCAAGGCTCGGGCCGGATGACCTTCATGGCCATTCTGCTCAGTGCCGGTGCGATCGCCACGGGCGTCATTCTCTGGCTGCTTTGACTGCTTTGACGGGATGCGGCGACATGCTGCAATAGAAGCGGGCCGGCAGGGCTTGGTCCGTGTCCTGTTGCGATGTTGCGTGGGAAGCGATCAGGGCTTGAAGTACCCCGAGATCGACGAATAATCATCCGCGAAGCGGGAGTCGCGCACGGAGGGCCGCCGTCGCAATCGAGCCCTTAGGAGGAACTCGAGCTGTCTCGTCGCGGGCGCGGCGCGGTGCCCACGATCGCGCCGCAGGTCACCGTTTCGGGCCGGCAGTTCAGGGCGCATCCATGGCTCGCGACCGCGTGCTTCCTGGTGTTTCCCGAGCTCCACGATCTGGACGTGTCGCCCGCCACACTCGGACTGCTGTGGTCGCACGTGCGCAGACGATCAGTTCGTGCCCGCGACGTCGAGGCTCGCTTGCGCCGCTTGCCCGCGGCGGATGCCCGCGTCCGCGGCGGTCGCGAGCGGGAGCACCATGCTGAACGTCGAGCCTTTTCCCGGCGTGCTCGTGACCTCGATCCGGCCCGCGTGGGCCTCGACGATCCGGCGCACGATGAACAGCCCGAGCCCCATCCCGGGGATCGTCCCCTGCGACAGTCCGACTCGGCGGAACGGCTCGAACAGGCGCTGCTGATCCTCGTCGGAGATCCCGATCCCCGGATCGGTCACGCGGAGGGTGGCGTGGTCGCAGGTGACGTCGAGCGAGATCAGGATCTTGCCGCCACGGGGCGAGTACTTGATCGCGTTGGACACCAGATTCGACAGCACCTGCTCGACGCGCAGCGGATCGCAGCTGACCGGGACCCGGTCGCCGGGGAGCGTGACCACGAGCTCGTGCTTGTCGCTGCTGCCGCGCATCAGCTCGACGAACTCGGTGACCAGCGATCGTGTGTCGATGACCTCGCAGCGCAGCTCGAGCTCACCGGCATCGATCTTCGCACTATCGAGGAAGTCCGCGACCATCCGATCGAGGAGCGAGATCTGGCGGTTCGCGATCTCGAGCGGCCGGCGGCTGCCCGGGCTGGGATCGAACTCGCCGATCGCCGACAGCGCGTATCTGAGCGCTCCGATCGGGGTCCGCAGGTCATGCGCGACGCCACCGAGGAACGCAGTCTGCGCCTGGCGCTGCGCGGCGAGCGCATCGGCCATCTCGTTGAAGCGCTCGCTCATCAGCTTGAGCTCGACGGGCCCGACTTCATCGGCGCGAGCGTCACGTTCTCCGCGCGCGAACCGCTGCATCACGTCGGCAAGCGAGAACACCGGCTGGAACGCGCGCCGCCGCACCCACACGATCACCACGCCGGCGATCAAGATCAGCAAGACCGCGACCGCGACCGCGACCGTCTGCGCGATGCGCTGCCACGTCGCGACCCACCGACGGGCGTCGTGTGCTTGATCGAGGTTGATCGAGGACAGCGCTTCGAGCGCTTGGTACGCCGCGGCATGCGGCGCTTCGGTCGGCCCGGCGTGCTCGCTCGCGGCGAGGTAGTCCCGCGCGCTGCTAGCGACTACGGCGTGGAGCTGCGCCTCGTGTGGCGTGCTGACGTGTCGCCCCGCGACATCGATCTTGCGCAGCAGGCCCTCGCCGAAGTGGCCGCGCGCGATCTCGCTCTCGGCGCTGGCGTGAAGGAACAGATCGACCTCGGCGGCCTCCGCGATCAGCACGCTCTCCATCGCCTCGGTGATGATCGTGGTCGAGCGCTGCAGGATCCCGCTCAGCGCGAGCAGCAAGACGGACAGCCCCACGGCGAGGGCGGTCACGGAGATCGCGAGCAGGGTCAGCGTTGTCCGTAGGCTCGTGACGCGCTGCTTGTTCATCTCGCTGTCCTCACCGGGAGTATACGGTGCCCGCTGGGGACAAGACTTCCAAGCGCCTGACCGATCCGTCGAACAGCCATGCCAATGCGAACCCGGGTAGGACTGGACGAGCCCATACGGCAGGTGATCCGATCGCCGGCCCGGAACGCACGAAATGAAGCTCTCGACGAGGGACAGGTGCGGCTGATGCGCACGACGCCATACTCGAGGCCGCGCCCCGGGAGTTGGGCAGGTTGCGCGCGAACCTGTGCGTGCCGTTGCAGGAACCATGGACAAACAGAACGACTCATCGGAACGCGCCGCGCACGGTTCCGTGCATGGCGACGGCGGGCGACTCGGCCGCAAGCGCTCGAGCGTTGAAGCGTCTTCCACTGCGACGCCGAGCAGCGGCGGAACGCAGGGCTGGATCCAAGACGACGTGACGAGGCGTGGCATCTTCCGTCGCCGAACCGTGCGCCGGAATCGCTCTCGTCATCCCTCGAGAGGCAAGTTCCTGCGACTCTTGTCGACGGCTTGCTTCGCGCTCGCGCTGGCCGCGACGCTCTTCGCTCAACAGCCGGCGCATCCGCCCCGTGAGGACACGCAGCCCGCCGCACCCGCGCGCACCGACCTCTCCCAGGCCGCCGAGAAGGTCGTCGTCAACCCGCTGGCCCACGACGAGGAGATCGGCGAACGGCTCCAGCAGGTGCTCGAGGCCACGGGCTGGTTCACGGACCCGCATGTCGAGGTCGACGAGGGCGTCGTCTTCCTCAGCGGACAGGTCGAGTCGGACGAGCTGAAGATCTGGGCCGGGGATCTCGCGCGCAACACGCAGGACGTCGTGGCCGTCGTCAACCGGATGGAGATCCCGGTGCCGTCGATGTGGGACTTCACCCAGGCGCAGGGCAGCCTGTCGGAGCTGTGGCGCAACTTCCAGCGCAAGCTCCCGATCCTCGTCTTCGGGCTGCTGATCCTCGCAGTTTCGGTCGCGGCGGCGATGGGGGCGAAGCGCGCCACCCACGCGCTCATCCGCAAGCGCGTGCGCGCGAAGCTCCTGCAGAACGTGATCGCGCTGTGCGTGGCTGGGCTCGTGTTCTTGTGCGGCGTCTACCTCGTCCTGCGGGCGGCCGGGCTGGCGCAGCTGGCGCTGACGCTGGTCGGCGGCACGGGGCTCTTGGGACTGATCGTCGGCATCGCGTTCCGCGACATCACCGAGAACTTCCTCTCGAGCATCTTCCTCAGCATGCAGCGCCCGTTCGAAACCGGGGACCTGGTCGAGATCGCGGGCGTGACCGGCTACGTGCAGCAGCTCAACGTGCGCACGACGATTCTCATGACGCTCGACGGCAACCTGACCCAGATCCCCAACGCGACCGTCTACAAGAGCAACATCAGCAACTTCACGACGAACTCCAACCGGCGCGATAGCTTCACGGTCGGCATCGGCTACGACGATCCGATCAGCGTGGCGCAGGAGACGGCGCGCAAGGTCATGGACGAGCACCCGGCGGTGCTGAAGGACCCCGAACCCGCGGTGCTCGTTGAGGCCCTGGGCAGCGCGACCGTCACGCTGCGCGTCTACTTCTGGTTCAACGGGCGCGAGCACAGCCTGCTGAAGGTGCGCTCCTCGGTCATCCGCCTGGTGAAGCGCGCCTACCAGCAGGCCGCGATCTCCATGCCCGACGAGGCGCGCGAGGTCGTGTTCCCCAACGGGGTTCCCGTCACGATGGTCGAAGCGAAGCAGGCCGACGCCCGGCCCGCATCCGCAACGAAACGCGCGCCTCCCGCGGTGCCGCCGGGCGAGCACGGCGAGGTGTCTACGAAAGCGGAGGGCGGCCTGCACAGCGAGTCCGCCGACATCGACAAACAGGCGCAGGAGTCCGACCTGCTCAAGGAAGGCGAGAACCTCCTCGGCGACGATCCCGTAGAAAAACCGGCCGCCGCAGGACCCAAGGCCGCGAAGTAGCGGTCGGCTGTCGAGAATCGACCTTCGTCCAAGCCCTGAGTTCGGCGAGTCGCGCCACGTTGGAAGCGGCGCCAGCCCGCTCCCTCCGTTGCCACACCAACCGGAACTCCGCTCCGCTATCCTCGGCTCATGCTCGACCGCCCGCAGCAGACTCCCGTGCACGACCACGCCGCGGTGATTGCCCAGCGCGCCAGCACGCCCGCGAGCGCGGAGGAGAGCGGCTTCTTCTCCGGCCTGCTGGAGGTCTTCACACCGCGCCAGCAGTGCATGAACTACGAGGCCGACGTGGTCTGGATGCACATCATCGCCGACGCGATGATCGCTCTCGCCTACTTCTCCATCCCCCTGGCTCTCATCTACTTCGTCCGCAGGCGCAAAGACCTCGCCTTCCATTGGATGTTCGTCCTCTTTGCCGCGTTCATCCTCGCCTGCGGCACAACCCATGTCTTCGGCGTCATCGCGATCTGGCGCCCGTACTACCGTCTCGACGGATTGGTCAAGATGTTGACTGGTCTGGTCTCGATCGCCACCGCGATCCTCCTTTGGCCGCTCGTGGCCAAGGCGCTGCTGCTCCCGAGTCCCTCCATGCTGCGGAGCGCCAACGAGAGGCTGGCCGCCGAGGTCGAGGTGCGCCAGCGGGCGGAGGCCGAGGCACGGCGCGCCAGCGAACACCTGGAACGCCGCGTTGAGGAGCGCACCGCCGAGCTGCACGCAGCCTCCGAGCAGAAGGTTCAGCTGCTCACCAGCGAGCGCGCCGCCCGCACCGAGGCGGAACGCGCCGGACGCATCAAGGACGACTTCGTCGCCACGCTCTCGCACGAGCTCCGGACGCCCATCAGCGCGATCCTTGGGTGGACCCACCTCCTCCGCGCCAACCCGCAACGCGACGATGCGCTCCACGGGCTCGAGGTCATCGACCGCAACACCCGCGCCCAAGCCCGCATGATCGACGACCTGCTCGACATGAGCCGGATCGTCGCCGGCAAGCTCAGACTCGACGTCCAGACGGTTGACCTCACCGCGGTCATCCGCGCCGCCATGGAGACCGTGACGCCCGCCGCCGAGGCCCGCGGCGTCCGTCTACAGATCGTGCTAGACCCCGCCGCCGGGCCCGTCCGCGGCGACGCCGCCCGCCTGCAACAGGTGATGTGGAACCTGCTCTCCAACGCGATCAAGTTCACCCCGCATGGGGGCCGCGTGCAGATCTCACTGAACCGCGTCAACTCGCACGTGGAGATCGCCGTCGAAGATTCCGGCCAGGGGATCAGCCCCACATTTCTCCCCCATGTGTTCGACCGCTTCCGTCAGGAAGACGCCTCCACCACCCGCACCCACCGGGGACTTGGCATCGGGCTCTCCATCGTCCGCCACCTGGTGGAACTTCACGGCGGAGCCGTCAGCGCCCAGAGCCCAGGGGTAGGTGAAGGCGCGGTGTTCAGGGTCATGCTGCCGCTCACCGCCGTCCTTCCGCAGGGGGGGGTCGACACGATCGATCGCCATCCCAGTCAGCCCGGTGTCGCTGTTGACCGGCAGGCCGGCAGCACCCTCGCCGGCCTGCGCCTCCTGGTCGTCGACGATGAGGCCGACACCCGCGAGCTTCTGGCGCGCGTGCTGACTGAAGAAGGCGCAACCGTGCAGAAGGCCGGGTCGAGCGCTGAAGCTCTCGAGTTCTGCCTCGAGCAACCGCCGGATGTTCTCATCAGCGACATCGGCATGCCCGGCGAGGACGGCTACGCCCTCATCCGCCGCATCCGAAAGCTTCCCCCGCAATCCCCGTCCGCCGACGGCCGCGCCTCTCCCAGTCGCGTCCCCGCCATCGCACTCACCGCGTTCGCCCGCAGCGAGGACCGCATCCTAGCGTTGAACGCCGGTTTTCAGGCCCACGTCGCCAAGCCCGCCGAACCGGATGAACTGATCGCAACCATCGTCAGTCTCATCCAGCGGACGAATCCCCGCTCGGGATAGGACTTCCAAGCGCAGGACCGATCCGTCCCGGCTTTGCCCCGGAGGGGTGGCGCGCGGTCGAATGCCGCCCCACAACCGCTTTGATCGCGAGGGCGAACTCCTCGTCTTCGCGTATCCCACCACTTTCGAGGAAGCTGCGCGCGCCGCCTTCGAACACATCCGCATCCATGGTGCGAACAATCGTGCCCCCTTCGTTTGCATCTTCGACACGATCGGGAGCCTCGCCCCCGATTTCCGCCGCGCTTCAGATCGGAGTGTCCTGCGCCAGCAAGCGGACTCATCGGAGCCGACGGCGCGCACATCCAAAACAAGGACGATCCAAAGCGTGTGGCCGAACACGTGATATTGCTCTCCACGCGCTGGCCACTGAAGACCCTGGACCGCAGCGGCAAGGGACGCGAATGAGCAGTTCTTGGTTGCGCCATTTCTCCGCCTCCGCGTAGGTGTCCAGACGGAGAGAGGGTGCCATTTTCAACCCCGTTCATTCGACCCGCCGATGCTCCCGCGCGACGTGGTCGGCGATGAAAGCGCTGTCCGGGCTTTGCAACTCGCCTCAGCGGCCGGCTTTTTCGGGCGCCGCTTCGCGAATGGTCTCTTCCGCCTCCTGCCGGTCGTCGCCTTCCGGGGCAGGCGTGCCGGAAGGCGGGGTGGCGGCCCCCGGCTGAAAAACGAGCGCGGCGAACATCGGGAGCTCGGATATCCGCTCGGCTTCTTGATCGTGATCCTCGGGCGCCAGCAGCTCTTCACCGAGAACACCCTCACGCCCATCCTGCCTCTCTTGCGCGACAAGGATCGCTCGACGGCGCTCAACGTGCTGCGCCTGTGGGTTCTGGTCCTGGCGTCGAACATCCTCGGCG
>Ga0105044_10007611_pt1 | contig 14914 bp, 8 predicted proteins | sample MAT01_FD_78092 | JGI IMG/M metagenome (GOLD analysis project Ga0105044, IMG submission 78092) | Freshwater microbial communities from Lake Fryxell liftoff mats and glacier meltwater in Antarctica - MAT-01 | ecosystem: Environmental > Aquatic > Freshwater > Ice > Liftoff microbial mat | place...
AGGAGATGGATGCGCGCCTGCGTAGCGCGCGGTGGTTCGTCTTACCCATCAGGCGTACGGAAGGGCGCCGATGGCGCGATCGTGGGCCAGCTGGCGGGTGCTGCGGGGAGCCCGGCGGCTCGGTGAGCCACCGGTGGTGCTACGACCCGCGTAGCCCTGACTGGCCGCATCGAGGGCGTGAGGGGGGATATACGGCTCATCGATCCGCGGGGGGACGTAGCAGTCCAGCGGGTCGACGGTGCGCTCTTTGATAGCGCCGGTGTCAGTGTCTTGGGTCAAGGGAATCTCTTCTCTTCTACAACCAGACCGTACGTCTGATATAATAGTTACTTTACCTATATAAATATAAACTGTCAACAGTTTTTTACACTATTGACAGTTGTCGGTAATTATTAACATAAATGTCGTCTGGTGCGCGAGAGAGGACTTGAACCTCCACGGGGTTTCCCCCACTAGCTCCTAAGGCTAGCGTGTCTACCATTCCACCACTCGCGCATACGATAGATAAAACTGGAACTAGCCTATTTTACCACGGTAGTAACTGATTGCGGTATCCCCGTATACTCTTGTATCAAGATATATACCAAATGATATCATTGGGTACACTATTCTAGAAGAGTGACTGATAATCAGAATCCCCTTCGGGCTCAACAGTGAGGTCAACTGATTAAGCTCAGATTCATTAAGCTCTGCATAAGGAGGATCAGCTAATATCACGTCAAATGATTGCCCCTGTAGGCTATTTAGAGCTGTTTTGACGCGCTCAACATACAGAGTAGTGTTTGATACCAGCTCGAGTTTCTCAAGATTGTCCGCTATCACTTTGGCGACAGCTTTACTGTGCTCAATAAAGCTCACGCGTCGCACACCTAGACTCAGCGCTTCGATTCCAAAGGCCCCGCTGCCAGCATAGGCATCTAGCACCGTTAAATCGCTAATATCACCCAGGCGATTAAAGATACTGGCTCGTGCTTTACTGGTTAGTGGACGAGTCTTAAAGGTTTTGGGTTGCTCAATAATGCGGCCGGCAAGACTACCAGCACCAATACGAATCATTTTGAGCTCGCGGCTTCGTGATCGGCCATTAACCAAATAATAGCCAATACCTGCACACTATGAGGAGCTAGCTGCTTCTTAATGGTACGGGCTAAGCTCTGTGTCCAGCCCTTTTGATAAAATGCATCATACAAACCCAGTTTATATACCTCACGCGTTTCTCGTTTAAAGAACTCCATATAGCCTAGTCTGTTGGCGTCCTGCCACAGTAGATCATCCAGTGCAAAACGTAGGCGCGTACCAACTAACATGCTAGCTATCCCCATCTCAAAATTCATGTGTGTAGACATAACCCCCTTGGCGCCAAACCAGTGCCAGCTTTTAAGCAAAACACCATATTCGCTATCGCTCCCAAGAATCTCTTCTTTCTTGGCATCATAGGGATAGTGATGAGCCGGCGTAAGGCCATCAACTACAAAGTGAGCTAACCAGGCAGCCTCAAACCCTGCGCGCACCCTATCTTTGGCCCGTAGCGAGTCTACTAGGCCGTTGTAATGCTTACCTATCAGCTCTGGAAGTATACCCTCATCTTTAGCTGGGTCATACATGTGGCTTGGGTCTTGAACTCCCGGCGACTTAACCTTAAGGCCATCGGGGCCGTTAATTCCCTCAAAATGATGCAGTCTTTTGAGACCCGGAAATGCATCACTACGAAGCTGGTCATGAATAATATGGTAGGCCGCGGCGTTAAAACGCTGATGCACTACAAGGCGGCTAGAGGCCTTATTTTTGCTGACAAAACCAGAGTACATGATTACCTTTTGTGTTAATCCAGCGAGGTCACGGCCTTAAGGGCGTGAATCTGCTGCATGGTATGAGGATATTGTAGCATAGCAGTTTTATCGAGCACAAAAGAGTTTGCCGCTGCACGCGTAGTGGCAATCAGCTCGGTGTCGTTTAATCCAGCAAAGCGCAGGTCCAGCGTGCCGTGCTGGCGGAGGCCATAGATTTGGCCGGGTCCCCGTAGATCAAGATCGATTTGTGCTAACCGAAAGCCATCAGTCGTACGCTCCATGGCCTGTAGTCGCTGCACGGATGTAGCTCCATCGCTGGCCGGCGCCAGGTAACAGTAGGCTTGGTGCTGTCCGCGACCGACCCGGCCACGTAACTGGTGAAGTGCCGCTAGCCCAAAGCGCTCTGCACCCTCGATCAGCATGATGCTGGCATTCGGGATATCAACGCCAACTTCGATAACGGTGGTCGACACCAATACGTCGATCTTGCCCGCAAGGAACTGATCCATAATCTGTTGCTTTTCGTCGGCCTTGAGCTTGCCGTGGAGCGCAGCTAGGCGCCGGTGCGAAAAAACCGTTTTTTGAAGACGATCGGTCTCGGCCTTAACGCTCTTAGCTCCCGTCAGATCATTAGGGTCAATCAATGGACAGACAATATAGACTTGTCGGCCATCACCTATTTGAGCGTCAATGTGTTCATAAACGCTCGGGCGATCGCTGGCCTTGACGACTTTGGTTATAATTTTTTTTCGCCCGGCTGGCAGTTCTTTAAGTATACTAATGTCGAGGTCGCCGTAGATAGTCAACATCAAGCTACGTGGGATGGGTGTGGCCGTCATACTTAGCAGATGTGGCAATGAACCAGCTTTTTGTTTAAGGATTTGACGCTGTCCAACGCCAAAGCGATGCTGCTCATCTACAATTACAAGTCCGAGCTTGGGGAGCTTAACCGATCCAGTCAGCAAGGCCTGGGTGCCAATTACCAACATCGGGCTGCCCTTAGATAAGCGCTCTTCGGTTACTTTGCGTTCAGTTTTGGGTTCACTAGCTACCAACAAAGCGACATCAACCCCCAGCGGCTTAAGGAGTTTAGCTAGGCTAGTGGCGTGCTGCCGAGCCAGTATTTCGGTCGGCACCATTAACGCCACCTGAAAGCCTTGAGTCGTAGCCATGCAGGCTGCCATGGCCGCGACCACCGTTTTACCACTCCCAACGTCGCCCTCGAGAAGGCGATTCATGGGGTGGGTATTGTCGATATCTTGTAGAATTTGCCATGAGGCGGCCCGCTGCCCGTCAGTAAGGGTAAAGGGCAAGTTCTCTACGAACGTTTTCGCCAGCGCTTGATTAAAACTGATCCGGGGAGCCACCTCGGTCTGAATATCTTGCTTGATCAGTAAACTAGCGGCCTGGAGCAAAAACAATTCCTCAAATGCTAGACGGTGCTCAGCCTGCTCTAGCTGATCGGACGTCTCTGGCGCGTGTATCCCCTTGAGCGCCTCAAAGTAACTCACCAGATTATGAGATACGCCAATTGTCTGAGGCAGCAAGTCCTCGACATCTACGCCAGACACTAGTGGTAGAACATACGATATATAACCGCGTAACTGCCGGCTGGTTAAACCTTCGGTCTCGGGGTAAATTGGCAAGATGCGACCAGTATTGGTGCCGGAGCGCTCAGCTTTTTCCCACAACGGCGATGACAGCGAAAGATTGTTATCTTTAAACTCTAATTTGCCAGACAACACGACGTCGGTGCCCTCTGGCAAACTTTTTGGCAGGTGTGGCTGGTTGAACCACACAGCTTTTACGGTGCCGGTACCATCATTAATGATGGCCTCGGTGACGGTTAGCTTGCGCCGAAACGAGCGGCGAGCGGCGATCTTCTCGATGGTGCCAGCAATAGTTACGGCCCCAAGCTGAACATCGGAAATACTGACAAGTTTACTATAATCTTCATAACGACGTGGATAGTGACGGAGCAGGTCGCCCCAGGTATGCACTCCAAGTCGACCCAATTGCGCTGCCGCTGTATCCCCCACGCCTTTTATACTCCGGACTGAGCGCTGCAGTAATTCGCTCACCGCACACGCAGTTTAAGAAAGCGGCGCTTACCCACCTGGATCGTGTCGCCATCTGCTAAGGTTGGATCTTCCTCGGGCGTGACAACCTGATTGTTGCGCTTTACGCCGGCCTGCATAATGAGTCGGCGATATTCGGATTTACTTGAAATTAAACCTGCCTCAACCAGTACTTCGGCTAAATCAGCACCTTTTTTTGTTTTGTGCTCGGGGAGGTCCGTTGGGGTCTTTTTGTCGCGGAATTGATCGTTAAAGGCTTGTTCGGCGGCCTGAGCAGCAGACTCTCCATGGTAAATACGCACTATTTCTCGTGCCAAGCTAGCCTTAGTGTCACGCGGGTTAGCGCCTTGGGCAATATCGGCTACAACAGCCTTAATCTCTTCTAGCGGCACACTCGTGCAGAGTTCAAAATACGGACCGATGAGTCTATCGGACACACTCATAATCTTGCCAAACATATTAGCCGGCTCATCAGTCAGGCCGACATAATTATCGAGACTCTTGCTCATCTTGTGTACGCCGTCAAGGCCTACCAGTAAGGGCGAAGTAATGACCGCCTGGGGTTTTTGGCCAAGTTTTTTTTGCAAGTTCCGGCCGGCTAGCAGATTAAACAACTGATCGGTTCCGCCAAACTCAACGTCAGCCTGTAGCGCCACGGAATCGTAGGCTACCATCAGCGGGTACATAAACTCGTGCAGGGCTATCTCTGAGCCATCAGCCAAACGTTTGCTAAAGTCGTCTCGCTCAATCAGCTGCGCCACACTAATATTAGAAGCTAGCCTGACGAAATCCGAGAAATCCAGTTTACTGAGCCACTCACTATTGTATCGGATTTCGATTTTTTTTACGTCCAGGATTAGACCGACCTGGTCAAGGTAAGTTACAGCATTGGCAGCAATCTCTTTATCGTCCAACATTGGCCGCGTCTTGCTCTTGCCCGATGGATCGCCAATTTTTGTTGTATAATCACCCACTACAAACACTACCGTGTGCCCTAGTTCTTGAAACTCGCGCAGTTTGCGTAATACTACAGCATGACCTAGGTGAAGGTCGGGACGGGTTAGATCGACGCCAAACTTAAGGCGTAGCTTCTTGCCGCCCAGAAGATCTTTTAAAAGTTCAGTCCGCGGAATGACATCTTGGATGCCACGGTCGAGTAATCCAACTGATATTTTGCTCGTCTTCATGCCTCTATAATAACACACCGCTGTGTACATTTACTGGATTGCAGACCTAAAATAGCGTATGATTAGAGGTACAAATGGAGACCGTATCCTAATGAAATCATCCCCCCGCCGAGTTGTCCGATCGTCCAAGGCTCGCAACACCGCCCGCGGTATAAACAACGCCCACTCACCCAAGAAATTAGTGTCCCGTGCACTATTTCTGATAGATCCACGACACATTAAAGAAAATTGGCTAAGCAAAGCTGGTGCAATACGAACTGCCAAGATTGCTGGTGTTGGTTTTGTGCTGCTGTTGGCGGTATTCTTATGGTTTGGCAAAGACCTACCCGATCCCAATAAAGTAAATGCTAAGCTCGGTGGGCAAACTACCAAGTTCTGGGATCGTAGTCGCACCAAAGTCCTTTACGAGGTCTACGGTGACAAGAATCGTTCATTAATTGCCTTTGACCAGATGCCAACCTACGTTAAACAAGCCACCATATCCGTAGAAGACAAAGATTTTTACAAGCATGGCGCCTTTAGCGTGTTTGGCATTGGCCGCGCATTTACCGGCGTTATTACTGGCACTAATCGCGGTGGTGGCTCAACTATTACTCAGCAGTATGTTAAGAATGCGCTGCTCACTGACCAACGTACGATAAGTCGTAAAATTAAAGAGCTCATTTTGGCAATCGAAATTGAACAGCGCTACAGTAAAGATGAGATTCTTAAACTTTACTTAAATGAGATTCCGTACGGTTCACAGGCATATGGAATCCAGACCGCCTCTAAAACCTACTTTAATAAAGATGCCAAGGACCTAAACTTGGACGAATCAGCTACCTTAGCAGCTATGCCTCAGGCTCCAAGTTACTACTCGCCCTACGGCCCTAATACCGATGCCTTGATTGCCCGCAAGAATCGTATTTTAAAACTCATGGCAGAACAGGGTTATATTACCGACAAGCAAGCAGCCGACGCCAAGGCTACCGACACGCTGGCCAAGGTTCAGCCACGCCAAAATAAATTTGCAGGTGTTACCGCCCCACACTTTGTGCTCTATGCCCAGGACCAATTGGCTGCAAAGTACGGCGAGCTTAAAGTCACCGAAGGAGGGCTTGACGTAACCACTACACTTGATATCGACAAACAAAAAGCTGCTGAAGAAGCCGTTACTGCCAATATGGCTACGGTTCGCAGACTTGGTGGCAGCAATGCGGCGCTTACCGCTGCAGATCCTAAAAATGGACAGATCTTGGCAATGGTTGGTAGTTACGACTTTAGTGATGAGAATTTTGGCGCCGTTAACGTTGCTAACTCTAAGCGCCAGCCAGGCTCCAGCTTTAAGCCATTTGCGTACGCAACGCTCTTTAGTAAGAACTACGGACCTGGCTCAACCGTCTACGATGTTAAAACCGACTTCGGCGGCGGTTATGTTCCCAAGAACTACACAAACAAGTTCTACGGTGTACAATCGTTCCGTTCGGCATTAGCTGGATCGCTCAACATTCCGGCAGTTAAGGCCTTCTATATGGCTGGAGCCGAAGATACGGTGAATACCGCTCGTAATATGGGCCTAACTACACTCAGTAAAAATAGTACCTACACAGTTGAGACCGTTCTTGGATCTCGTGAAGTTAAGCAGGTAGATATGGTTAACGCCTTTGAGTCATTTGCCAATGGCGGCGTACACTACGAATCTACTCCCATCTTAAAAGTAGTCGATCCCAACAATAAGGTACTCGAGGATAACAGCAAGCCCAAAACACCAAAAAAAGTGCTCGACCCGCAAGTTGCCTATCTTATATCTAATGTATTGAGTGACAACAGCGCAAGAAGCTTCATCTTTGGATCCAACAACCCATTAGTAATTCCTGGTCGAACAGTCGCTGTAAAAACCGGCACAACTACCGACTACCGCGACGCCTGGACAATGGGCTACAGTACTAACTTAGTGGCCGGCGTTTGGGCTGGCAATAACGATAATAGCGCCATGAGTCAATCGGCCAGTGCTGTGTCTGCGCCTATCTGGAACAGCTTTATGCGGAAAGCGCTTACCGGGCCAGACGAAAAATTTACTCGACCAGCAGGTATTAAAGAAGTAACGCTAGATGCTACTACGGGGCGGCTAGCAAGCGATAAAACCAAAAACAAACGAACTGACATCTTTGCTTCTTGGTATAAGCCAGCAGCAGCTGGTTCTGGTAACGTGCGTATAGATAAGTTGAGCGGTAAAGAAGCTACCGAATGTACACCCGAACTCGCTATCGAAACCAACGGCGGAGGGGCCGTACTCCCCGAACTACCGATTGGAGACCCATCATACGGACGATGGGACACCGGCGTTGCCGCAGGTCTGGGCTTTCGCTATGGATCAACAACTGGCGGGACGGGCGGTAAAGACGACAGGCATAGCTGTAGCGATACAAAACCAACCGTTGGGCTAACAGTTACTGGAAGTAATGGTAACTACACCTTTAAAGCAACAGCCACGAGCGGCACGTTCCCTGCAACACGAATCGAGATTAAACTAGACGGCCAGATAATCGGGACAAAGGATATCAACGGCAACGATAGTTATACACTGGCCTACAATATATCCGATCCGGGCAGTCGCCAGGTACAAGCAACGGTTATTGATGCCGGATATTACAGTAGCAACAGTGCCGCAGAGACCGTTGTTGGCGGTATCGGCTCCAGCGCAAGCGCTGACCGCGTCGGCGCAACAAACAACGTTAAGTTCACCTGGTCAAACGACGGTTCAGTAAGCTACACTATACGATACAATGGTGTGACCGTCTATAGCGGCGTCTACTCTTCGCCAAAAACAATCAATGTAGGATCTGGGCCGCGAAGTTGGTCGATTAGCTCTAGCAGCAATGGCGTAATCGACAACGGCTCTGTTTAGCCGACAATCTTGAGTGCGTCGGAAACGTTTCGTAACCCCCTAAGCTCTTTGTGGGCTCCACGGGCTGGCCCAAAAGCCTTGGTAAAACCTAACTTTGCGGCTTCTGCAACGCGTCGCTGAGCATGCGGCACTGAACGAATTTCACCGCTGAGGCCGACTTCTCCAAAGCATACAAGACCCTTTGGTAAAGCTTTATCTTTAAAGGCAGAAGCGATAGCCAGAACAACGGCGACGTCGGCTGCGGGTTCATTAATCTTGAGCCCGCCAACAATGTTTACATATATGTCTTGGTTGCTTAAGTTGAGCCCACCACGCTTTTGTAATACGGCTACCAGCAGGTTTAGTCGGTTCAGGTCAAAACCGGCTGCGGTTCGTTTGGGGTATCCAAAAGCTGTGGTCGAGACTAAAGCCTGGACTTCTACGAGCAACGGCCGAGTGCCCTCCATGGTGGCCAGTACGGCCGAACCAGGGCTTTCTTGGCGTTCTGCTAGCAAGGCTTCGCTGGGATTCGGAACGGGCCGTAGGCCCTCGTTAACCATCTCGAAAATGCCAACCTCATTGGTAGACCCGAAACGGTTTTTAATGCCTCTAAGGGCCTTAAATGAGCCGTACTTATCGCCTTCTAAGTACAATACTACGTCTACTAGGTGTTCGAGAATCTTAGGACCGGCGATCGATCCATCTTTAGTAACATGGCCAATGATCATCATGGCTACTGAGTTGCGTTTAGCGACACCCTCGAGCATCTGCGAGCAAGCCGTGATCTGGCCAACAGAACCAGCAGCACCAGTCAATGCCTGGGCGTACATAGTTTGAATCGAATCAATTACAACCAAATCATACTTGCCCTTAGTAATGGTGGCGGTAACAACATCGGCATTGGTCTCCGCAAGTATTAATAAATTGGCGGAACCAACGCCTAAACGCTCAGCGCGCATCTTTAGCTGGCGATCGGACTCCTCGCCACTTACATATAAAACGGAATTATTTTCCGCGACCGCTGCAGCAACCTGCAATACAAGAGTAGACTTGCCAACGCCAGGGTCACCTGATAGCAACATAACACCACCAGGAACAATCCCCCCGCCCAGTACCTCATCTACTTCGCCAATACCGCTGGAGATTCGATTATGGGTACTCATATCAATAGAATTAAGTTTAGCGACACTGGCGGCGGCGGCGCCTCCCCCTTGGCGGCTATGAGCCACCGGCGCCGCCGATTCTACCAGGCTATTCCAGGCTTCGCAGACATCACAGCGACCACTCCATTTAGGGCTGGTTGCACCACAGTTCTGACAGGTATAGAGTGATGTCGATTTGGCCATGTATCTAGTTTAGCACAGACCGAACAAAAAGCGAACTAACTTTACATTTGTTACGACGGTCCGATTCCCTGTGGGTCTAGCAAATTAGCTCTTATGAACGATGAGCTTGTCCTTGTCGCGCTTGATAGTAGCTTTGTCGCCCGAGGCTAATTCGTCGTCAAGGAGTTTGTGGGCCAACTCATTCTCGAGCAGGTCTTGAATGGCGCGGCGCATCGGACGGGCACCCTGCTCAGCGTTATAGCCCTTTTCTATGAGTAGTTCTTTAGCCTTGACTTGAACCTTGAGAGTTATTCCCTGTTCTGCTGCCCGTTTTATGACATGATCGATTTGTATATCAAGGATTTGTTTGATATCAATTTGATCAAGCGCCTTAAAGACTACGACCTGATCGACACGGTTCAGGAACTCGGGCTTAAAATGCTTTTTAAGTTGTTCGGTGACGCGTTCGCGCATAGCCTCATGACTGACCTTGAGCTGATCACGTTGATTGGCGGTATGAGTGTGAAAGCCTAGGCGTGCTTCTTTAAACATCTCGCCAGCGCCTACATTACTGGTCATAATGATGACGGTATTGCGGAAATCTACCTTACGACCCTTGGCGTCGCTCAAATGCCCGTCTTCAAGGATTTGGAGCAGCATGTTAAAGACATCGGGGTGAGCTTTTTCTATCTCATCAAAAAGTATTAGACTGTATGGCTTACGACGGACTTGCTCGGTAAGCTGGCCACCATCCTCGTAGCCAACATAGCCGGCTGGCGCACCAACCAAGCGAGCGACGTTATGTTTTTCCATAAACTCGCTCATGTCGACTTTAATGATGGCATCGCGGCTTCCAAAAAGTTCTTCGGATAGCACGCGAGCTAACTCGGTCTTGCCTACCCCAGTTGGTCCCATAAACATAAAGGAGCCGATTGGTCGTTTTTGATCACCTATCCCTGTTCTGCTGCGACGCACGGCGCTCGATATGGCGGCGATGGCTTCTTCCTGGCCAATAATACGCTTCTTCATGTTGGTTTCGAGTTTTTTAAGATTAAGTGCCTCAGCCTTAACCAGACGAGTGGCCGGGATTCCAGTCATAATGGCTACAATACGAGCCACGGCTTCAGCATCAATAACCTGTACGGCGGCCTTGGCGGTAGTTTTGGTGCGCTCGGCAACTAGTTTTTGTTCGATCTGGCTGGCCTTAGTCTTGAGCTTGGCAGCATGCTCAAAGTCTTGCTCATCAACAGCCGCTTCGATCTCTTCATGGACGGCGGTCAATTGTTTTTGGAGGCCCATTCGGATTTTATTAACGCCAGCAACCTGCATACGTGCCAAGCTGGCTGCTTCATCTATCAGATCAATGGCTTTATCGGGCAAGAAGCGATCGCTAACATAGCGCGCAGCCAACTTAGCGGCAGCCAACAAGGCCTCGTCTTGGATGTGAACCTTGTGGAACTCTTCGTAATTAGCCTTAAGCCCACGCAAGACCTCGATGGTTTCTTCTATAGTAGCTTCGGGAACCTGCACCGGCTGGAAACGGCGTTCCAGGGCCGAGTCTTTTTCTATGTACTTGCGGTATTCTTCGTTGGTTGTTGCGCCAATCACCTGCATTTCGCCACGGCTAAGTGGTGGCTTAAGAATGTTGGCAGCATCAATGGCGCCCTCGGCGGCACCGGCACCGACAATGGTATGGAGCTCATCAATAAATAGAATGACGTCCTTGTTACTCATTGCCTCATTTACAACCTTTTTAAGGCGCTCTTCGAACTCGCCGCGGAATTTAGTGCCCGCTACAACGGTGCTCAGCTCTAGGGTAATAATCCGTTTTTCGTGTAAATTCTCGGGAACGTCGCCATCTATGATGCGCTGAGCTAGGCCCTCCACGATAGCGGTCTTACCGACGCCTGGTTCACCAATTAAGACAGGGTTGTTTTTAGTACGACGGCCAAGAATCGCTACCATACGGTTAATTTGGTCAACGCGCCCAACAACAGGATCAAGCTGACCATGACGGGCTTTAAAACTTAGATCGATACCAAATTTATCAAGTGCCGGAGTCTTACTTTTATTCTTCCCCTTAGTGGTGGTCTGGCCGAACTGTTCTTGCTGGCCAACAAGATACTCCTCGAGCGCGCCGCGAACCGACTCCGGGTCGACGTTGATCTCTCTTAGAACGGCATTGGCCCGAGCGTTCTTTTGATTAAGAATGGCAAATAAAATATGTTCGGTGCCGGCGTACGGCTGACCAAATTCTTGCGCGATTCGATACGATAACGTAAGGGTTAGCTTGGCAGTTTCGCTGAGGCCTTTATTGAGACCAATACTCATAACGCTTGGGGCAACTGTCATAGCAACCTGGGCGCGATCAATACTGACGCCTGCATCGCGCAGAATCTGCGACCCCACCGAATCTTCTTGCTGCAGCACACCCAACAGCATATGCTCAGTACCAATATACGGTGAGCCCAACTGCGCAGCCACCATGTCGGCAAATTCTAAACTATGTTTGGCATTCACGGTAAACCGATCAAAAAAATCTTGTGTACCACTACGATCTTGTCCCATATGCACCTCCCCTGCTTTGGTTTTAGTATACACTATTAGCACTCAATATGCAAGAGTGCTAATAGTGTTTTTTCGATCTGTGCCTTACTGAGCGTTGGTAGCTTCAGGAGCCTCTTCTACAACGTCTTCCGACTGGTTATTAATAGCATCAATCAGCGAGCCTTCAAGGTCGACGCGTTTTTTAGGTGCCTCGGCAACTTCTTCTACGGCATCAACATTACTTTCATCGGCGCTGGTAATATCAATATTCCAGCCAGTTAGCTTGGCAGCCAGACGAACGTTCTGGCCTTGTTTACCAATAGCTAAACTCAGCTGATCTTCCGGTACGGTAACGGTCGCCTTTTGCTCAGCATCGTTCAAATCAACCCTAGTTACTTTAGTAGGGCTCAGGGCATTGATGATGAAAGTACTTGGATCGGCACTAAAGTTAATGATGTCGATCTTTTCTTCACCAAGCTCACTCATGACTGCTTGAACGCGTGAACCGCGACCACCAACAAAGGTACCAACAGCGTCAACACCGGCAGTATTACTCTCAACGGCAATCTTGGTGCGTACACCAGCCTCACGGGCAATGCCCTTAATCTCTACGGCACCCGTTTCGATCTCGGGAACCTCCAAATCAAAGAGGTGCTTAACCATGTTGGCATGGGCTCGGCTCAGAATAATCTGTGGGCCACGCAGGCTCTGCTCAACTCGAACGAGGAAGCACTTCAGGCGCTGACCGATGTAGTAGCGTTCGTGAGGAATCTGCTCGTTAGGAAACAGCACACCGTTGGCCTTACCTAGGTCAACATAGACGGTGTTGCCGTCAACGCGCTGCACAATACCATTCAGTACGGTTTCAACCTTGTCGCTATACTCGGTAAAGATCAGCTCACGCTCAGCCTCGCGCAAGCGCTGGATGATGACCTGCTTAGCCGTCTGAGCGGCTACGCGACCAAAGCCTTCTGGGTGCTCTTCTTGCTCAACCAAGTATGGCTCTTCTTCGGTACCAATCTCGGCTTTTTTATCAAGCTTTTTGGCATCAGTCAGGCTGATCTGCAGGAAATCGTTCTCGACCTCGCCGTCGGCAACGACTTCACGGCTCACAAATACTTGTGGCTCGATGCTGTCGCCCTTAAGCACGACACGGACTTCTTGATCCTTATCGCCGTAATCCTTTTTATAGGCAGCGGCCATGGCTAACTCTACGGTCTCCATAATGATCTCTTTACTAAGACCTTTTTCTTCGGCTAGCATCTCGATGGCGGTTACAAATTGGTTCTGTTGCATATTGTTATTTCCTTTAGCGAACTATTTAAATGTTATTCAGTTGTAGTGGATAAAAAACCCGGAAGAAATCCGGTGCAAGTACCTAATGATAATAGCTTACTTAAGTGTAAATGTCAATGTTAATATTGCTTATTGACAAATTCAGTGGTATTCTTTGCTTATTCGCACCTGCCGAGGAATCGGCACAACAACAAGGAGGTCGATATGGTGACTGATATCGAAGGACTCATTCAGCAGGCGCTGGCCGGAGGCTCTTACCGGTGAAGGCGTCGTCATATCTTGGCTAAGTTGTGTATACTTAATAGTATGAAAAACGTTACTCATCTTCTTAAAACCATCAAGCCCAGTAATTATGCCCTCGACCTTGCGCCCGATCTAGAATCCTTTTCTTACAATGGCCAAGAAGTTATAACCTTTGAGCTGTTGAGCCCCGGTAAGCAGCTGGTCTTTCATGCCGTCGATCTAGATATTCAATCAGCTGAGCTAGATAACGGTATCGCTATCGAGAAGATTGATTATGACAAAGATGAACAGACGGTTACTCTGCAACTCTATGACGAGCTGCCTATTGGCGAATATAAACTAACTCTGAATTTTACCGGGGCAATTAACGAAAGTCTGCATGGTTGGTATCGTAGTCAATACAAAGATGGTAATCAGACTAAGTGGTTAGCGGTGACGCAATTTGAGCCAACTGCTGCACGTGAAGCCTTTGTGTGCATTGATGAGCCAGCTGCCAAGGCTGTTTTTGATGTTACATTACGCATTAATTCGCAGCTCGAGGCAATCAGCAATACCGAGATTGTGAAATCTCAAGTAACAGATGGCTTAAAAGTTGTGAAATTTGCACCAACCCCAATTATGAGCACCTATTTGCTGGCTTTTCTGGTGGGTGAATTTGAGTATATTGAGGCTACCAGCGACGAAGGTGTTATTATCCGAGTCTACACTACAGCTGGCAAAAAAGAGCAGGGGCAGTTTTCGCTGGAAGTTGCCGCAAAAACGTTAAGCTTTTATAAAGACTACTTTGGCATCGCCTATCCACTTAAAAAACTGGATATGATTGCTGTACCGGACTTTGCAGCTGGCGCCATGGAAAACTGGGGAGCGGTTACCTATCGCGAGACAGCCATTTTGGTGGATGAAAAAAATAGTTCACTCTCTACCAAGCAATGGGCAGCCATGGTTGTGGCGCATGAGCTGGCACATCAATGGTTTGGTAATCTGGTGACCATGACCTGGTGGACTGATCTGTGGCTAAACGAGGGTTTTGCTAGTTGGGTTGAATACCTGGCCGTCGATCACCTCTTTCCAGAATGGAATATGTGGACGCAGTTTGTGACCGACGACTACGCTCATGCTCGTGATCTTGACGCCCTGGACAACACTCATCCAGTAGAAGTTGAGGTACACCATCCACGCGAGATCGACGAGATATTTGATGCTATTAGCTATCAAAAAGGTGCGAGTGTAATTAGGATGCTTAATGCCTATCTGGGTGAAGCTGATTTTAAAAAAGGCTTACACGACTATCTCGTGAAGCATAGCTACGGCAACGCGACGACCAGCGATTTATGGGACGCTCTTGGCGCAGCTTCAGATAAACCGGTTAGTGAGATTATGGGTGCCTGGACCAGTCAATCTGGCCATCCGCTCGTTTGGTTCGATCGCAAAGATGATTCGGTGACTATTCGCCAAGAGCGCTTCTTTGCTAGCCCCAAGATGAGTGATACTACTGCCACCTGGCCCGTCCCCATCGAGATCGACGGTCATAACCTGCTGGTAGAATCATCTGATTATACTTTTAACCAAATGGTTAAACCCG
>Ga0105044_10007613_pt1 | contig 14910 bp, 14 predicted proteins | sample MAT01_FD_78092 | JGI IMG/M metagenome (GOLD analysis project Ga0105044, IMG submission 78092) | Freshwater microbial communities from Lake Fryxell liftoff mats and glacier meltwater in Antarctica - MAT-01 | ecosystem: Environmental > Aquatic > Freshwater > Ice > Liftoff microbial mat | place...
ACAATGTTAGAGAGCGGTTTTGTGTGAAACGCACGGCGTTAGACCCTCACGCTGTTTAACGCTTCACCGCAGAGTTCGGGACTGGAAGGTCATCCCGAAGTGCCTCTGTATTCGCCCCTAACGTAGGCTCTGACATCAAGCCTGAGTCTGGTCAACCTGAGCATTGTTCATGCTCCCGGCTTCAGCCGGGGGTCGTTGACTTTCTACGACATCATTTCGTCAAATAAATCCATCGTTTTAGCTCCATTTTTGACACGCTCTGCTTTTTTGAACGTGATATTGTGACGGGGCATCTGGACTGTAGCGCCCTTCATCAAATCCTCAATGCTGAGGATTTGGAGACGCGGAAAATCGCCAAAATGTTCTGAGGTATACATGCCTGCGGCAGCGGCCTCTGCCAACATATCCCGTGTAGGACGATCTAACATGATAAAAACACCGATTTCTGATTTGCGGCCTTCCATCGTGCCACGAAACTCACGAATATCGGCTGTGTTAAGGCTGCCACTTTTAACCTGCACCAACACTTCTTTGGCCCGCCCGCTGCTATCATCCAGGAAATAAATCAGACCATCAACCCCTTTGTCACGGCCCTTTTTGCCTTTGCGTGCGCCTTGAGTTGCCTGACCGAATGGTTTAGCACGCACCAGGGAGAGCGCCCACCACTGGAACTGATAACGCCCATCATTTTCACTGTCTTTTGCCATCGCCCGCGCCCCGGCGATATCTTTGGGTTCGCCAATGACCGCATAATCGCCCGGTTTAAGATCAAACTGATCTTGCAAGCGATATTTTTGCATCGCCACGCTTAAATGCGTGACATCAATGCCGATCCAGCGGCGGTCTAATTTTTGTGCAGCGGCGATGGCCGTACCACAGCCGCAGAAAGGATCAAGGACTACATCACCAGGGTTGCTGCTTGCCAAGATAATACGTTCCAATAATGAGACAGGTTTTTGCGTAGGGTAGCCGAGTCGTTCTTTGGCAGTCGGCCCAAGCACAATATCGGTCCAAATATCTTGTAACGCGGGGCTCGAAGTTTCAACCAAATAAGTTTTCAGCCCATCCTTGCGCGGTTTACCATTACGCTGTAACAGGATAAAACCTTCTTTATAAAGATGTTCCAATTCTTCAATAGAATACCGCCACTGTCGATTTGCTCCTGGTGTGACGCCGCGCCATTCCACTGTTCGTGTTGGAGAAAAGTGAGGTGCTGTTAAATTTTCAGCACGATAGCGGCCTCGATCATCAGCATATTTGTAGCGCTCCATCTGTTTATCGGAATATTCCCCTTTAACCGCATTAAAAGTTTTCTGATCACTTTTTGAGTAAAAAAGAAGTCGATCTTGAATGCGTCCATATCGATTTGAATCATTATGAGCTGTGGTACGTTTCCATGTAATTTCATTAAGAAAGTGTTCCGCTCCAAAAATCGAATCGAGAAGAATTTTGAGGTAATGAGATGCCGTTGTATCACAATGCAGATACAGACTACCAGTTGGTTTAAGGACACGCTGTAGCTCGATCAGACGCGCCGACATCATCACGAGATACGCCAGCATCTGATTCTGCCCCAACAGGCGACGTATGGCATCTACTGTTTGTGCAACGCGAGGTGTACCGTGTGCGATAATATGCGCGAAGGTCTTTTCAGCCGTAGGTCCCCAATGCCATGTATCCCCAAAAACAGTGATTTGAGCTTCACTGCCACGTCCGGACTCATCCTTAAACAGCAGGTTATAGTTCTGATTGCTGTTAAAAGGCGGGTCAAGATAAATGAGGTCAACACTTTCAGATGGAAAATATTCAAGATTCTGGAGGATGTCGAGATTGTCGCCGTAGTAGAGAATATTCTTTTGAGTTGGCGTGACGACAGACATAAACATGACTCCACAAAACAGACGTTCGATCAGATTGTGGAGTCATTATAGCATAGTTCTATGCCTCCCTCGCTCAAATCGTTGTCTCTGTTATAGAGAGAAACCTGCCATATTCACATAGTCGGACATGACATGACATGTCGCTACAAACTGCCCTATCTCTCACTCCTGATCGACAATGCCCGCATCGCAGGGCAAGCGTCGGGTAGACGCCAATTGCCACACCCTCACTCCGCCTTTAGAATGAAACCGATTTCTGTCCACATTGAGGAACACCGCCAATGCGAGTCGCCAATGGACTCTCGGCCCTTCCCGCCCGCATCAGCGCCGGTCTGCGCGAGGCATGGGATCGCGGCGATCTGATCGGGCTGATTCTGGCTCTGCTGATCATGCTCATGCCCGCCTTCACGCTGCGGGCGGCGGAGTGGCCGCTGCAAACACGCATCTTATTTCCCGTCATCCTCATCAGCATCCTCACCAGCTACCTGATGGCTCAGAGCCGCTACGGGGAGCTGACATCGCTGTTTCTCAGCATCGTCTACGGCGGCGCGACAGTGCTGCTGGTGGCGGCGTGGTCGCTGCGCGGCGCGAATATCCTGACCGGATCCGCCGAGGTCATCAGCGCGGTCATTCAGTGGATCGTCGATATCTTCACCGGGGGCATCAATCAGGATCGATTGGCCTTCACGGTGCTCGTGTCCGCGCTGTTCTGGTTCCTGAGCTATAACGCGGTCTGGCATATGTTCCGCCTGGATCGCGTCTGGCGCGTGATTATGCCGCCCGCGATTGTGCTGCTCGGCAATCTGGCCTTTTATACAGGCGAGGGGCATCTTGAGATTTATCTGGCGATTTTCCTCTTCGTGTCGCTGCTGCTGCTGGTGCGCTCCAATCTGATTCAGCAGGAATGGGCGTGGTACACCAGCGGCGTGCGCGTCCCCAAGCGTCTGCGCTCACAATTTTTGACAGCGGGTGCGGGCTTGAGCGCTCTAGCGCTGCTGATCGGGCTGCTGGCCCCGACGGGCAGTTTGCAGGATCGGCTCGATAAATTTCAGGAGTTTCTCCGCAGCGACCCCATCCAGCAGATGGCCGAGTTTCTCAATCGTCTGGTTGAACCTATCGCCAGCGACGGCCCCTCGACAGCCGATTACTTTGGCGGCGATTCGCTGACTCTGAGCGGCGCGATCAGCCTGGGCGATCAGGTGATTCTGCTGGCCGATGCGCCGCAAACGCACCGCTATTACTGGCGCTCCCGCGTCTTCGAGCGCTACGATGGCGGACGCTGGGCACCCTCAGCGGGTCTGCGCGTCCCCTATCTCACACCACCCGTCATCCTGCCGCTCGATATCGAGACACTGGGCGGCGCACGCGAAGCCGTGACGCAAAAACTCACCATCGGCGCAAGTGCCTCACGCCTGATCTATGCCGCGCCGCAGCCTGTGCAAATCACCAATGTCGGCGGGCGTATTGATCTCTCGCGTGTGAATCCGTCGCTGGAGGCGGCTTCGCCCGTCAATATCTCGGTTATGCGTCCATCCAAAGTGCTGGAGAGCGGCTTCACCATCGAGATTGTCAGTCAGTTGAGCGTGGCAACCGCCAATCAACTGCGGGCCGCAGGCACAGCCTATCCACAGTGGGTGATCGACCCGAATGCTACGCCCGGTGTGGGCGTCAGCCCGCGTGTCGCCAACAAAGCTCTGGAGATCGTCGATGCAGCAGCGGCAAAGACGCCGTATGATCGCGCCAAAGCGATTGAGACGTGGTTGCGGACGAATATCACCTACAACGAGCGCATCCCGGCCCCGCCCGCAGGCGTCGATCCGGTAGAGTGGTTCCTGTTTGAGATGAAGCAGGGCTACTGCACGTACTACGCCACCTCAATGGTGATGATGCTGCGGAGCCTGGGCATTCCGTCCCGTCTCGCGGCAGGCTTCGCGCAAGGCGAGTGGGATGCGGCCTCGCAGTTGTATATCGTGCGCGAACGTGACGCCCATACCTGGGTCGAGGTGTATTTCCCTGGCTACGGCTGGATTGAGTTTGAGCCGACATCGGCGCAGGAACCGCTCAATCGGGATGGCGATTCCGCGCCGCCCCCCGTCAGCGACTCGCGCCAGCAGCTTCCCACGCCCACGCCGAGCGATTCGCCGACGCCCGCCCCCAGCCCCACGCCGATGGCATCGCCCACACAGAATGCCAATCAGCAGCAGGACAATCCCCCAACGGCGACTTCGATTCCGTCAAAGACGCCGACTGCGACCCCTGTCATCGTGCCGACGATTGCGCCGCCCTTGAAGCCGCCACCACCGCCATCGAGCGATTTCCTGTCGTTCCTGTTCCCGGCGCTGGGAGCGGCCCTATTGATCTTCCTCTTGATCGTGCTGATGGTGCTAATCGGCTTGTTCCTGTACTGGTGGTGGGAATGGCGCGGCATGGGCGGCCTCAGCCCCATCTCGCGGGCCTACCTGCGTCTGGAACGCTATATGGGCCTGATCGGGGTGCGCCATAGGCCGCAGGAAACGCCGGAAGAACGGCGCGATATCATGGTACAAAAGCTGCCGCCTGCTGAGCGACCCGTGACCGCCATCACGCGCCTGTATGGGCGTGAGCGCTACGGCAAGCCAGAGACGATTGATATGCAGGAGGGGCGTAACAGCCGCATTGCCGACAATGCCTGGAGCGAGGCCCGCCGCACCATCGTGCAGCGCTGGCTGCGACGCTTCATCCCCGGACGGCGCAATAAGGATTAGACATAACAAAAACGGGCGGCCTACGGGGTCGCCCGCGCTAAAAATACGTTTTGGGCAAAAGCAAATCTTTACAAGTTTATGATGTTGTAAAGCGGCGGTTAAATTGACATGAAGAGCGAAATGAACGTACACTACCATCATCTGGTCTTTTAGTGAAATGTATTTTTGCAATGAAAATCGCTCACTTGTCCCAACGACGCCCCGTACAAAAGAAGATGCAGCGCAGCCCTGCGGCCACCATCGCGCCGACTCAGGATCACAACGATCAGCAGATGACCAATATTGACAGCATTCTCCAACTGCAACATGCTGTCGGCAATCAGGCGGTCATGCGGATGCTGGCGACCAACACCCATCGTCCCATGCTTCAGCGTGCGCCGGAAGATTTTGGCCTCAAAACTAAAACCAACACCTCTTCCTTCGTAACGGAGGCAGTGGGCTTCTGGAAGAAGACCGAGAACAAAGATAAAACGCTGGATACCTATGCCACCTTCCTGCTCGATAAAGTCAACGATATGCTGACAGCAAAATGCGTGTCGCAGTTCATTACATCGGGCGGCGATTCGGGGTCGTTTTCGCGTGTGACCTGGAATATCAAAATCAACACCTCCAAATTCAGCACCAATACCACACAGATACAGTGGGCGAATTGACCGCCGATGAAGCCGCAGAGGTGGCCGATACGATTTACCATGAGGCGCGGCATTCGCAGCAGTATTACACGGCGGCGCAAATTATGGCGGGTGAAGGCAGTGATGCAGCGGCGATTGCTGTTGGGGTTGGCATCCCGCAAAATATTGCCGACCTTGCCTTCGCCAATCCGATTAAGGCCGATAAGAAGAACAAAGCCATGATCGCTGCCGTGAAAGATTGGCAGAAGATTGGGTCAGGCGCTCATTCGACCTACAAAGGGCTTGTCAACAATTTTATGGACCCGACCGAAGACGCTCGTAAACTGGCGAAGAAGGTCACAACAGCCAATTTAGCCACGACGAAATCCAGCCTGGATACGACGGTGACAGGATGGAAAAGTACGGAGCTTGTCAGCTTTAAAGCCGAGGTGGATCGGATTGAGAAGATGACGGATAAGAGCAAAGGGGATAAGCTCGTCCTCTCACACGCCAAGAAAATCGTCAAACTGCTTGAGGCCGTGATTACACTGTGGGAAAAAACCAAAGACCACACTGCCGCAAGCATCCTGAAATGGGCTGGTAAGGCCCAGGTTCTCGAAGGTGCTGTATACAAGGCATACCGCGATCATCTACATGAGAAGGATGCGTGGGCAGTGGGCGGGGCAGCAGGCGCGGGCTTCCGCAAATTGGCAAAGAAAAAGACCAAATAAGGGCAGACCATGATTGACCATCTCAAAACACTGATCCACCATCTCACGCCTGCAAGCGTGACGGTAAAAGATTTGCAATCGCATTTGGGCGCTGTCGTCAAGAGCTATCCGAGCAACGTCCAACTCAAGCCGAAGGATGAGCATTTCAGTCTGATCGATGTTGTGATGCAGTATCACAGTGAGCAGGTGGCGCATGTCGAGGTGACGCTGGCTGCGCCGATCTCGCTGGCGAGTTTGCAGAAAGACTTTGGTGAGTCGCACGTCAGTGTGCCGGATGACAAAGGCCCTAATCAGGCGATCTTCTACATCAAACAGCCCACCAAAGACACGGATATCGCGCTGATCGCCACGCTGACGCGCAAAGGCGACGAGGCGACGACCATTACGCTGCGGCGTGATGTGCATTCGTCATAAACATCGGCATATGAGGGCGCGACGTGTTGTGCGCCCCATATGTCCATCCCACCTCAAATTGAAATGACATGGATAAAATCACGCAATCATATAGACCTGCCCGCCTCCCCCGTTTGATCGTTAAAAGACCGATCCTTTAAAGTCTTTTCCTCATTAGACCTCTCTAAACTTCTCTCTCGCGTACTCGAATCTTTAGCCTATAGATTGTCAAATCTCATGTCTGTCTTTTATGCTGCTAGGTAGGCAGACACAGGGTGACAGATGGATACGAAACGGCAGCAGGTTGATCAAGTCTTGTGGATCACATTGATCCTGAATCTCCTCGTCGCAATCGGCAAGATTGTGCTTGGGATGCTCACCGGGGCGCTGGCGATTGCGGCGGATGGCTTCCATTCGCTGGCCGACAGCGCGGGCAATGTAGCGGGCCTCATCGCCAACCACTATGCGGGGCTGCCACCGGATGATGAACATCCCTACGGACACCGCCGCTTTGAGACATTGGCCGCTTTGCTCATTGGGGCGCTGCTGCTGCTGACGGCCTGGGAGGTGGGGCGCGGGGCGATTGAGCGCTTGCAAACTCAGGAGCTGCCGCGTGTGTCTCTGCCGGATATCGTTCTCCTCCTCACCACGCTCATCATCAATGTGGGCGTCAGCCGCTACCAGAAGGCCGCCGGACAGCGCTTGCGCTCAGAGATTTTGCTGGCAGATGCCCAGAACACAGGTGCAGATGTGTGGGTGACAACATCGGTGCTCATCAGCACGATTCTGGGGACGCTCACAGGCTGGTGGTGGCTGGATGTCGTCGCCGCGCTTGGCGTCATGATCATGATCAGCTATGCTGCCATCGGCATTTTGCGCCAGACGAGCCGTGTACTGGTCGATGCGGCTCCCTATACACCGGAGCAAATCCGCGAGGCGATTGGCGCGATGGAGGGCATCCAGGCGATTGGACGCGCCCGCAGTCGCGGCACAGTCGATGCCGCCCATCTCGATCTCGAAATTCAGATCTCGCCGCTGATGAATGCCGCCCAGATTCGCGCCATCATCGACAAAGTACGGCAGCGTCTGCAAGAGCGCTTACAGGGGTCGCTCCAGATTGATATTGAACCGATTGTCGGCACGCAGGAGACAACGGATGCTGTGCTGATTGTGCGAACCACCGCCGATCTCTACGGCCTGACAACGCACGAAGTCCAGCGACATGGCCCGGAATTAGAGCTGCATGTGGAGGTTCCAGCGGGGCAAACGCTGGCCGCCGCGCACAGTCAGGTCAGCGCATTTGAGGCGGCTGTGCAGGAGGCGCTGCCCCATATCGCCCGCGTCACCACGCATATTGAGCCTGCGCTGCCGCTGGAAGATCGCACCGATCCACCGCCCTCGGATCGCCTTGCGGCGCTGTCGGAGAGCATTCTCAAGCTGCTGCAAACCCATTATCCCGGCGTGGGCTGGCACGATTTGCGTTTGCGCCCCGCCATGCCCGGTTTTGCGCTCGTGCTTCATGCCGCGCTGCCCGCCCATATTACCGTCGATGCCGCACACCACTTCGCCGAATCCGCCGAGGTGCTGCTGCGGGCGCAGTGGCATCAGCTTGAGCGCGTGACGATCCACACTGAGCCGTTCGACCATGAGGGGGAGATATAATCTGTTTCGCGTAATTTTGCGCTATAAGCGGGCGAAGGGAGATTTGCTGAGGAACGCCTGAATTATCGCCTGTCTTGTGTGCCCTCCGTCGTGATGACCATGCCGATCTGCACATCGTCGCGGCGAATGCTCTTGAGCAGGATGCCAATGCTCTTGTTGGAGGGGTTGATATGGATGCCCGCAATCGAGCCATGCAGCGTTTTATTATGGCCTGTGATCGTAATCGCCTGATTTTTCTTCGGCGCTCCCGATTCAATATCGCCCACGACCACGACGCCGCGTGCTTTGATCATGTAAATCTCCGTGATCACCATGCGAAAAGGTGCGGGCGTGTTTGGCGTTTTATCGGTCATAGGCCCTCTCTTGTGATGATCATGCCAAGTTTAATCTGATCTTCGGGTCGGTAAAAGAATAACTTACTGATGATTGTAGAAACAAGGTGTTTTCATCTCTACAATCATTGCTGATATCGTTATTCGACGGAAACTTATATTTTTACAGACCCTTCGCGTCCAAAGAAGTGTTTTTAAGAAGCCCATCGTCTTTGCCTCATCTGTCGTGATCGTATTGCTTTTAGAATACTCGGATTCATTGCGCCTCTCATCATCGGAATCTGGATTACCCCACCATAACAATATTTATGGCGGTCTGTAGGGACAAGGCCCGCCTTGTCCTCCGAACCTGTAGACCCGCCCCGCCACCCCTTCTTATCCAACCCTATACGAATCTTTAGAGTTCCTGTATAATGTCTGCCGCGAGAGAACCCATCTCGGTTGCGCGTTTATGCCCCGTTCAAATGCACTTCGCGCTCACAATTTTTGAATCGCTCTCGACTCTGACGGCGATTTTGATAGAATGTATAGTTCGTTCGCAAAAGAGCAACAAAGGCTAAGACCAATGAAAGTCGCACCGTCGATTAAGCCGCGCTGCCCCAAATGCCGCGTGATTAAACGTCATGGGCGCGTGATGATTATCTGCGCCAATCCCAAGCACAAGCAGAAGCAGGGCTAAACGCCCCTCGTCCGATTAGGAAGGTCAAAAAATGGCTCGTATCGAAGGTGTTGACCTGCCGCGTGAAAAGCGTGTCGAAATCGCCCTGACTTATGTATACGGCATCGGCCTCACCACCAGTCATCGTATTCTCGATGAAACTGGTGTGAGCGGCGATACCCGTGTGCGTGATTTGACAGAGGCGGATTTGCAAAAGCTGCGCGAGGCAGTCGGCAAGATGACGGTGGAAGGCGATCTTCGTCGCATTGAAGCCACCAACATTAAGCGTCTCATCGACATCCAAAGCTATCGGGGGATGCGGCATCGTCGTAATCTGCCCGTTCGCGGTCAGCGTACACGGACGAATGCCCGTACTCGCCGGGGTGAGAAAAAGACCGTCCCAGGTCGTGGTCGTCGTCGTGGGGCAACCAAGAAATAACGTCCCGCTGATGACGCGCTGATGTGGCACGGAGGATGCAAATTCCGCTCGGCTGACTCAAGCGTCCTATATCGCTGGCACAACAATCTGTTGGAGATATTCAAGAATGGCACGTACTACCACCCCTGCAAAGAAGACAGGCCGCCGCGCCGCTAAGAAGGTGTTTAAGAACATCCCTTACGGTCAGGCGCATGTGTTTGCCACGTTCAATAACACGATTGTGTCCGTCACGGATCAATCGGGCAATGTTGTGACGTGGGCGAGCGCCGGTACATCGGGCTTCAAGGGCAGCCGCAAGAGCACGCCCTATGCCGCCCGTCTCGCTGCTGCCGCTGCGTCCAAAGCGTCGCAGGAACATGGCATGAAAGAAGTTGATGTGTTTATCAAAGGGCCGGGTCCGGGTCGTGAATCAGCAATTCGCGCGATCCAGGGCAGTGGCCTGAAGGTGCGTTCCATCACCGATGTGACGCCCGTCCCGCACAACGGCGTGCGTCCACCCAAAAAACGCCGTGTCTAGTAGTCTTTCATCGAGGTGAAACAGATGCCGACGCCCTATACGAGCAGTCCTTCGCTTCACACCAGCGCCGCCACGAACAACGACGCGAACAGCATCACCGGCCACATGACCCTGCCCCACAAAGTGGAGAGCCAGGCCGTGACGAAGAATTATGGACGCTTCGTGATTAGCCCGCTGGAAAGCGGCTATGCCCTCACGCTGGGCAATGCCCTGCGCCGCATTCTGCTCTCGTCGCTGCCCGGTGCAGCGGTGTCGAGCGTGCGTGTGAGCGATGTGCATCACGAGTTTTCGGCCATTCCTGGCGTGCGCGAGGATATGACTCAGTTGATTCTCCAGGTCAAGCAGATTCGCCTGGTGATGCATGACGGTGTGGAAAGCTCACGCCTGCGCTTGCAGCATCGTGGAGAGGGCCAGATCACGGCGGCGGATATTTCGCTTCCGTCGGAAGTGCAGATCGTCAACTCGGATCTGTATCTGTTCACTGTTGATGATCCTGACGCGCACATCGATATGGAATTTGAAGTTCGCACCGGACGCGGCTACAGCCCCGCCGAAGAACGCGGGCGTTTACCGATTGGTGAGCTGCCTGTAGATGCGATCTTCAGCCCGATCAAGCGCGTGAATTATGACCGCGAACCCGCCCGCGTGGGCCAGCGTACCAACTATGACCGCCTGGTGCTGGAAATCTGGACGGACGGAACGATCCGCCCCGAAGACGCCCTGGGTCAGTCTGCCAAAATCCTCATGCGTCACCTCTCAGTGGTGGCGGGCATCACCTATGACGAGATGGACATTTCGTCAAGCGTGGTGGGGGATGAGCCTGAGCATCCGCACAGTGGTCATCGTCCGGCTCTCTTCGATAAGCCGATTGAAGAGCTTGATCTGAGCGTGCGTGTGTTCAACTCGCTTAAGCGTACAGGCATTACCTCGATTGGCGATGTGCTGGTCATGCTTCAGCGGGGGCCGGATGCCATGTTGGGCATTCGCAATTTTGGCGAGAAATCGCTGGATGAACTCATCGACAAGCTGAAAGAAAAAGGCTATTACCCGCAGGATCAAGAGTCGTAAGACTGCCTGTGCGGTTCCTGGAGATCTATTATGCGTCATCGCGTTGCAGGAAAGAAACTCAGCCGTGACAGCGGCCAGCGTCATGCTCTTCGCCTGAGCCTGGCGATTGGACTGCTGAATCATGGGCGTATCCAGACCACCGAAGCCAAAGCTGCCTTTGTGCGCGGCCATGTCGAACGCCTGATTACCATCGCCAAGCGCGGCCTCGCCGACGCCGAAGCGACAAAAAATCCGCAGGTGGCAGTTCATGCCCGCCGTATTGTCGCCAGCCGCTTGAACAATGATCGCGTGCTGGTGCAGAAATTGTTTGACACCATTGCGCCCATCTACAAAGATCGGCCCGGCGGTTACACCCGTGTTTACAAGGTCGGCACTCGCAAGGGTGATAATGCGCCGCTGGTGCTGCTTGAGCTGGTGGATTTCCCCACTGGCGATGAGACCAGCGCCTAGTCCTACATGGCACGCTATCGGGCACAGGTGGTTTATGATGGCACGCCGTACCAGGGCTTTCAACGCCAATCCAACGCACTGACGATTCAGGGAGAGTTGGAGGCGGCCCTCACGCGCCTCATCAATCATCCGGTGACGATCTGGGGTGCAGGGCGCACCGATACAGGTGTTCATGCTGTGGGGCAGGTCATCGGCTTTGATGCCGACTGGTCACGCAGCGCGGATGTCCTGATGGCGGCCTTGAATACACAACTGCCACCCACGATTGCCATTGTATCGCTCGTGGAGCAGGCCGGGTTCTACCCGCGTCATGGCGTTCAAGCCCGTCGTTACCGTTATGAGGTCTGGGCGGCCCCTGTGCGCGATCCGCTCCTCGTCTATCGCGTGTGGCATGTCTATGCCGCCCTGGATGAGACAGCGATGCAGCAGGCGGCGGCGCTGCTGGTGGGCAAACACGATTTTGCCACCTTCGGCCAGGCCCCGCACGGTGAGAATACGGTGCGCGAGGTCTTTCACTCACAGTGGCAGGCTCTCCCGCAGTCCAGAGGTGTGCGATACACCTATACGATTGAGGCAACGGCCTTTTTACACCATATGGTGCGGCGCATTGTGGCGCTCCTGGTGGCCGTTGGGCGCGGACAGCGCAGCCTCAATACTTTTGAAACAGCGTTTCGCGGCGCAGATGTCAAACAGGCTCTGCCTCCTGCGCCGCCCCAGGGCCTCACTTTAGAGGCCGTCACTTATGTGGCGGACGTAACGGCAGAGTGATCGTTTGCAGCGCCAGGCACATCCCCAGGGATGTGAGCCGGAGATGAACATGAGATCCAAAAGACAGATGACCTATACGACCAGCGCCAATGATATTGAGCGCAAGTGGTACGTCGTCGATGCCGAGGGCCAGACATTAGGCCGCCTCGCCTCGAAGATTGTGCTGTATCTGACGGGCAAGACCAAGCCCATCTATTCGCCGAACCTCGACTGCGGTGATTTCATCGTGGTGATTAACTGCGAAAAAATCCGTGTCACGGGTAAAAAGCTGGACGATAAGATTTATTATCGTTACAGCGGTTTCATGGGCGGCCTCAAGCGGACGACCCTGCGCGATTTGTTGAAGAATCACCCGGATCGCGCCCTGCGCTTTGCGATTCACGGGATGATGCAAAAGCAGGCTCTGGGTCACCAGACCATCAAGAAACTGAAGATTTATGCCGGTTCAGAACACCCGCATGAAGCTCAGAAGCCCGAACCGCTGACAGTCTAGACCGTTAGGGAGAACAATTTATGTCGTCTGCACAATACTATGAAGGGATCGGCCGCCGCAAGGAGGCCACTGCCCGTGTCCGTGTGTTCCCCGGCGGCGCTGGCAAGATCACCGTCAATGACAAAGATGTGACCGAATACATGCCCCGCGACGGCGATCTGGAGCTTATGCTCCTGCCGCTGGTCGTGGCGGGTGCGGATCGCAGTTACGATGTGAGCATTCATGTCAACGGTGGCGGCATCAGCGGCCAGCGTGACGCGATGAAGCTGGGTCTGGCCCGTGCGCTCCTCGCCATCGATATCGACCTCAAGTCGGCTCTGCGCGAGGCCCACCTCCTGACACGCGATGCGCGTGTCAAGGAACGGAAGAAACCAGGTCTCAAGCGTGCTCGTAAAGCACCCACCTACACCAAGCGTTAATTCGCTCTGGTCTTGGTGCTGCGGGACATGAGAGTCATGTCCTTATAACCAGCAAAAATTGTAGGGGCACGATATATCGTGCCCCTGCTTTGATTCGAGGGTCAAAACCATCTCGATTTTACTCTAGGGTTGCCCCTGCTACCACGCCACAGCGATCAATAGAGATATTTATGGCGGTTTGTAGGGACATGACATGTCATGTCCGAATGTGTGGACAAGGCGGGCCATGTCCCTACAAACCGTTGTGCGTATTTGTCATTATCATCGTAGCGGTGTACTACCAACACGAGAGACAACCGTTTACCCCTGGTTGTGGATGTCATGCCCCATTGAGTCTACGCAGGCGCATAGATTTTAAAGTTGCCGCTCAGGTGCAGCAGCGCCATCATGTACAACAGATCATCATAGTAGCGATACTGGCCTGTATTCAGCGGCGCATCCCAGAATGCCTGCACGAATTCCAGCCGAATCGGATCATCCGCCGCCAATGCCGACACCGCATTCATGGCGATCAGGCCGAGCGCACGATGCTGCGGTTGGGCGGGCGTCCCGTCGATCTTGAATTTGCTATTGTAGCGATCCAGGCCCAGGTTGTAGAAGAAACGCAGCGTGCGATTGCTTTGCCCAACCTGCCACGCATCGGCGGCAAACCACGAGTAATCCACCGCCACCTGCATCGGCGTGCGCCACGCATCGGCATAGAAGAACTCGCCATAATCGCCCCAGGGGACAGGCTCGCCTGTGAATTCGGCATAATTCGGCATCAATCCAGTCTCAGGATGGGCTGTCGTGTGCCAGAACGCCCGACTGACGGTGGCGGCTTCCGTCCAGAATGTCTGATCCTGCTTGGCCCAGCGTGCCCACAACTCATAGAAATACGGCGTGTGATAGGACGGATCGGTGAATTGGCTCACACGGCCAAACTGCGGGACGAACACCACCATCTTGCTTTTTTCATCAAACATATTGGTGGCCCCCGCCTTTGGAGACGCGGTGTGGAGCGTCGTGTTGAGGATGGCATTGGCTTCGGCCTCATAGTTAAAGATGCCCTCGCCATTGCCCCATCGTCCCGCCGCAAAGAACAGCGCCATGATGAACCATGTTTCACCATCGGAGGCCGGATTACGATCAATCGCTGTGCCATCGGGGCGATTGTGCCATGAGAAATAGCCTTTGTACTGACCGTCGGCCTGATACATATAGGTCTTGGCCCACGTCCACAGGCGGTTAAATTCTTCCTGATGATCCAACTGAATCGCGATCATCATGCCATACGACATGCCCTCAGAGCGGATATCCTTGTTGTTGACATCCAGCATATAGGCCATGTCCTCGCCAACAGGATAGTACACCCGCTCACTCGTGTCATTGCCATAAAAAAGCTGCTGCCAGACTTCCTCTATACGAGCCTGGACATCTTCATCGCTCAAGCCAATCTCGTGCAGGACGTTGGGATATTCGCCCGTATAGAATGCGCCTTTTTTGGCGTCATCCTGGGCGGTGACTCGGCTTAACGCAACCAGCATCAACACACTGACCAAAAACAAGACGCGCATCATAAAGCCTTTCTCAGGAGAGCAAGGCGGCTCTCATATCGATTATTGGAAACGGGGTGATTTCTGAGAAGCCGTTTGATAATGCCATTCGTTACAAAAAAATGTATTTTGGCGTAGGGACAGGGCCTGCCCTGTCCATTTTCACGCGATGAACGGACAGGGCAGGCGCTGTCCCTACACGAATCATGC
>Ga0105044_10007617_pt1 | contig 14908 bp, 15 predicted proteins | sample MAT01_FD_78092 | JGI IMG/M metagenome (GOLD analysis project Ga0105044, IMG submission 78092) | Freshwater microbial communities from Lake Fryxell liftoff mats and glacier meltwater in Antarctica - MAT-01 | ecosystem: Environmental > Aquatic > Freshwater > Ice > Liftoff microbial mat | place...
GCTCACCGGCGTCGAGAGCCCCATCATCGTCGTCTTCGGTGACCGCTTTCCGATGATCACCGCCCACAAGGTGCTTGCTGCCTACGCATGCCTCGCACCGCGCATCGTCACCGGCCAGTTCGACCCCACGCACCACCGGGCCATCTGGCCCTCGACGGGCAACTACGCCCGCGGCGGCATTGCCATCAGTCGCATCATGGCGTCCCGTGGCGTTGCAATCCTGCCGGCGGGCATGAGCCAGGAGCGTTTCGACTGGCTGGACAAGTGGTGCGAGAACCCGAAGGAAGACGTCATCCGCACCGTCGGCACGGAGAGCAACGTCAAGGAGATCTACGACGCCTGCAACGAACTGGCCAAGGACCCGGGCAACTTCGTGCTCAACCAGTTCTGCGAGTTCGGCAACCACCTCGGTCACTTCGAGGTCACCGGCCGCGCACTGGCCCACGCCTTCGAGACCGTGCGCGATGCATCGGGTCGCGACCTCCGTCTAGCTGCGTTCACCAGCGCCACTGGCTCGGCTGGCACCATCGCCGCTGGTGACCGGTTGAAGCGCGACTACGGCACCAAGATCGTCGCGGTCGAAGCACTGGAGTGCCCGACGATGTTGGAGAACGGCTTCGGCGAGCACAACATCCAAGGCATCGGCGACAAGCACATTCCGCTGATCCACAACGTGATGAACAGCGACCTCGTCGCGGCAGTCAGCGACCAGGCGACCGACCAGTTGTACGCGATGTTCAACAGTGAGGACGGCCTTGGCTACCTGGCTGATCGTCGTCATGTGCCGCGCCAACTCCTCGACACGCTGCAGCACTTCGGCCTTTCGGCGATATGCAATGTGCTTGCCGCTGTCAGCACTGCGAAGGTGCTCGGCCTCGGCGCCGACGACGCCATCATCACCGTCGCCACCGATGGCGCTGCGCTGTACCCCAGCGAGTACGCCAAGATCACCGCCCGCGATTTCGGCAACGGGTTCACCAACCTCGACGCCGCCCAGGTGTGGGGCGAGCACCTGGCCAACGTGCCCACCGCCAACACACTCGAGCTCACCGAACGCGAACGCAACCGCATCTTCAACCTCGGCTACTACACGTGGGTCGAGCAGCAGGGCACACCGTTCGAGCTCTTCGAAGCCCGTCGTCAGCAGTCGTTCTGGCAGGACCTTCGTCGCCTGCTGCCGGTGTGGGACGAGATGATCACGGATTTCAACGCTCGCGTCGCGGTCGGCTGAGGCCCCCTATGGAGAGGCCGCTCGTCGCCGGCTGGCAGTGCCGCGTGTGCGGCGCCTCGGTCGACATCGCCGTGCCGTTCACGTGGCAGTGCCCCAACGCGACTGCGACTGATCGCCATCACGCGCTTCGGCTCGTCCAGGGCACGGCTCCGCTGCAGTCAGGCGGTCAGTCCAACCCGTTCCTTGCGTATCGGCCGTTCCTCGCGTGGGATGCGTTCGTCGCAGCGCACGGGCTGACACCGGCGGCTCGTCACGCCATGGTGGGCGAGTTGGATTCGTTGGTTGCTTCGGTGGCGGGCACCGGCTTTGTCGTAACGCCTCTTGAGCGCGCCGACACACTCAGCGACGCACTTGGCTTCGGGCGCGACGGTGGAGTGTGGGTGAAGGACGAGACGCGCAACGTTGCCGGTAGCCACAAGGCGCGGCACTTGTTCACGATCCTGCTTCACCTGCGTGCGGCGGAACAGATGGGCCTCGCGCGCTGGTCGACGCGGCCGCCTTTGGCAATCGCCTCTTGTGGCAATGCGGCGTTGGCCGCGGCAACGCTCGCAACTGCGGTGTCGTGGCCCATCCGAGTCTTCGTTCCTGCCTCGGCGAATCTCCACGTGACGAAACGGTTGGCAGAGTTGGGCGCGACGGTGATCGAGTGCCCACGCATTCCCAGCGATCCTGCGGGCGACCCATGCGTGCATCGCTTCCGCGAGGCGGTGGCGGCCGGCGCGATTCCGTTCAGTGTGCAGGGCCCCGAGAATGCATGGTGCCTCGACGGTGGCCGTACGCTCGGCTGGGAACTGGCTGACATCATCGAATGGAACAGACTGTTCGTCCAGGTTGGTGGGGGAGCGTTCGCCGCCTCCGTCGCCGAGGGTCTGCGCATGGCGGGGTGCAAGTCGAAGCTCCATGCGGTGCAGACAGCGGCGTGTGCTCCGTTGGAGCGGGCATGGACGCGGTCGCGATCGCTGTCCCCTGCGGAGCACTGGAGCGAGTGCATGTGGCCGTGGGAGTACGTCGGTGAGTCCGCGGCCGACGGCATTCTCGATGATGAGACCTACGACTGGCTACCAGTCGTCGAGGCGATGGCGTCCACGGGCGGCGCACCGGTCGTGGTGACCGAGGCCCACGTGCTGGAGGCCAACGAGCTCGGCCGTCGTACTACAGGCATCGCCGCCAGCCACACCGGCACAGCGGGCCTGGCCGGCCTGCTGGCCATCCGCAACCAGATCGACCCTGACGAACGAGTAGTGGTCATCTTCAGCGGCATCCAACGCTAGCCGTCGAGCGAAGTGACGCGGTCTCGTGTCCACGGCCTGGCTCACAGCGATAAAAGCGTGTCAGTGCGGCGGAGGCCGCCGCGGTCGCACCGAAGTGACGCAATCTCGTGTCCGCGACCTGGCTCACAGCGAAAAGAGCGCGTCACTTCCAGCTGGCGGTGAGGTGGTTCGGGCTTCAGACTTCGTGAAGGCGCCCGTCGGTCACGTCGTAGACGAAGCCACGAATGTGGTCCTTGAACGGAACGAACGGACTCTGCTGCAGACGGTTGATGCTCTGACGGGTATCGGTGTACGGGTCGACGAAGCACTCGAGTGCCCACCACGGCTTGATGCCGACCTCGTCTTCCAGATCAGCCTTGAACTGGGCCTCGTTGATGGTTTGCAGGCTGCAGTTGGTGTGATGCACAAGAATGATCTCACGAGTGCCCATCTGGCGCTGCGACATCACGAGCGAGCGGATGACATCGTCGGTCACGACGCCGCCGGCGTTGCGGATGATGTGAGCATCGCCGTGGTCCAGCCCGAGCATTTGGAAGATGTCCATTCGGCTGTCCATGCAGGTCACGATTGCAAGGTGGCGAGCCGGGCGCAGTGCAAGGTCGTGATCGCTGAATTCCCGAACGTACCGCTCGTTGTACGCAATCAGCTCGTCGGCGCTGGGCCGGAATTGCTCGTCGGGAATCGGAGTGGCCTTTCAGTGGGGCGGGCCCTTTCGGTGGGCCAGGCGCTTTCGGTGGGCCGGGCCCTTCAGTGGGCCGTGCCGGGGAGAGTACGGCACGCACGACGGTAGCGTGGCGACCATGACCGACACCACTCATCCCATGGGTCTCGACGGCGGCATGGATCCGCGTCTCGACGTGTTCAACCGCCTGTTGAAGAATCGGGTCGTCATGCTTGGTACCGACGTCAACGACGACATGGCCAACCAGATCTGTGCGCAGTTGCTGTACCTGGAGGGCGAAGACCCCACCGCCGACATCTGGCTGTACATCAACAGCCCCGGTGGTTCGGTCACGGCCGGCATGGCCATCTACGACACGATGCAGTTCGTTGGCTGTGAAGTCGCCACTGTGTGCATGGGCATGGCTGCCAGCATGGGCCAGTTCCTGCTCACCGCCGGCGCCCCGGGCAAGCGCTTCACCCTGCCCAACGCTCGCGTGATGATGCACCAACCGCTCGCCGGCCTCCGTGGCCAGGCCACCGACATTGCAATCCAGGCCGAGCAGTTGGCCTACACCAAGCGCCGCATGGCCGAGCTCATTGCGCATCACTCCGGCCAGCCGATCGAGAAGATCCAGGCCGACAGCGAACGCGACCGCTGGTTCACCGCCGAGGAAGCCAAGGCCTACGGCCTGGTCGACTCGGTCATTCTGCGCCGCGGCGAAATCCACTGAGAGTGGCCCGGGCGCCGTTACGCCGGCGCTGAGAAGTGGTACTTCCGCCGATCGGCGCAGACTCAGCCGACTGCGGTCGTGCTCGGTATCGTCGTTGTCGTTGGCAGTAGCGTCGTGGGTGTTGGTGCGACGCCGCCGATCAGTGCGCCGCAGCGCTGCTGTGTGTAACTGATGATGCGGTTGGCGGCCGGCTCGCTCTTGCGGGCTGTGTCGGCAACCAATTGCATCGACAGGGGGTCGTTGGGATCGACCGTGATTGCTGTCTCCAGGTTGACCACCATCGACTCCCACTCTGCCTGCACTGCGATCGGTGCCGACTCGGACACGGTGCGCCAGGCACCAACAACCCCTTCGATGTCACCGTTCTCTGCGATGGTCGGCGAGTTGAGGTCGGTCAGATGTTTGCCAACCTGCGTGCAGTAGTTCGCTTCGCTGCGCTGGTCGGCATCGTCGCCGCAGGCGCTGACCGCGAAGAGGGTGAGCGCCAGCAACGCCGCTGTCAGCGTGCTGGTGGTGGTACGTGCCGCCGGGCTCCTCATTGAACGATTCTCTCAGGTGATCCACCGTCCGGAGCGGTCACCCTGCAAGAAGGTTGTCATCGCTGCGGTTCCCGATATGGTCAGCTTGTAGCCGTCGGGGAACCGGTGTCCGTTCCCTCCCTCGTTCGTTGGCGTTCGAGCGCATCTCGCCCAGGCGGGTGCGCAGCGTGCGCCTCCAAGTTCGTCGGAGGAGACTGCGCATGCTTGCCGCTGTTCGTTCTGCCACGGTGTTCGGCGTCGAGGGACGTCCGGTCACCGTTGAAGTGCATGTATCCACGGGCTTGCCTGCTTTCCAGATCGTTGGCTTGCCGGATGAGGCGTGTCGCGAGTCTCGCGACCGCGTGCGCGCTGCAGTCCTGTGCAGCGAACTGGTGTGGCCGTCATGTCGCGTCACCGTCAATTTGGCCCCTTCGAACCAGAGAAAGGGGGGCTCGGGGCTTGACCTCGCAATCGCCATCGGGTTTCTGGCTGCGCACGGCCAGGTTCCGGTTTCGCAGATCGAGGGGCTCGGGTTCGTTGGCGAGTTGGGTCTTGATGGCAGCCTGCGCCAGGTGGCCGGCGTGGCGCCGATGGTCGCGGCGATGGGCGACGTTCGCCCCGTTGTCCCTATCAGCAACTACCGCGAGGCATGGTGCGTGGCGGGGGATGGCGTGCGCGTGGCGCGCACACTTCGCGAGGTGGTTGATGCGCTGAATGCTGACGCTCCCTGGCCGCAACTTCCCGATGGCGAGTTTGTCGACGAAGAGCCACCGTTGCCCGACTTGGCCGACGTTCGCGGCCAAGCCATGGCACGACAGGGGCTTGAGGTCGCAGCTGCCGGTGGCCACCACATGCTGCTGGTCGGCCCTCCCGGGTCCGGCAAGACGATGCTGGCGCAGCGCATACCTGGTCTCCTGCCGTTGTTGGAACCGGATGTCTCGTTGCAGGCAACGATGGTGCACTCAGCCGCCGGCGTGCGGCTGCCCGCCGGTGGCATGGTGCAGCGTGCTCCCTTCAGAGCACCACACCACAGCAGCTCGATGGTGGCCCTCGTCGGCGGCGGCAGCATCAGTCTGCGACCAGGCGAGATTTCGCTCGCGCATGGCGGCGTCCTATTTTTGGACGAGCTCGGAGAGTTCGCCCCCAGCGTTCTCGATGGCTTACGCCAGCCGTTGGAGGAGGGTGTGATTCGGCTCGCCCGTGCCCGCGCTTCGGCAGCATTGCCGGCGAAGTTCCTGCTCGTCGCCGCCACCAACCCGTGCCCGTGCGGCGGCGGTGGGCCGGGCGATTGCCAATGTGACGAGGCCGCCCGCCTGCGATATGTTCGCCGGCTGTCGGGCCCTCTGCTCGACCGTTTTGACCTGCGGGTGGGGGTCACCCGACCGGCTGTCGAAGACCTGCTCGCAAGCGGCGGTGGCGAGCCGACGGTGGGCGTGGCGGCGCGTGTCGGCGCTGCGCGGCAACGCGCTCTCGACCGTATTGGGATGGTGAACGCCAACATTCCGGCGTCGCATCTGGACTCGTTGGCGCCGCTGCATCAGGCGGCTCGTGAACTACTTCGTGATCAGCTGGAACGTGACCAGCTCACCGGCCGCGGCTACCACCGCATTCGACGGGTTGCGCGCACCATCACCGACCTACAGGGTGGTGGTGAGCTGGTACTCGACGAGCATGTGCAGATGGCGCTCAGCATGCGAGTGCGGCTCAGCATTTCCTCGCGCGAGCGTGCAGCGTGAGCGCCGAGCCGTTGGCCAGCAATGAGCTGCCGCCCGAGGCCTATGTCGCCTCGCTCGCCGGCTTTCGCAACATGAATGTGCACCGCCTCGGTGCGCTCCTTCGCCATCACTCACCAGAGGAAGCCTGGCAGGTGGTGCTTGGTCGACGGCCGTGCAGCGGATTGATCGCCAAGGTGTTGGTCGACAGCGACGTGCGCAAGTCGTGGCGGCGATGTGCCCAGGAGCGGCCACCGGAAGCGATTTGGTCGCAGTGCCTTGCGCTGGGTCTGCAGGTGCTGCCCTACGGTCATCAGCGCTACCCGGCTGGGCTGCTCGACGATCCGTTCCCGCCGCCAGTTCTGTTCGCAAAGGGCAATGTTGGTCTGCTCGCTGGTCGCCGAGTCGGCATCGTCGGCACTCGCAACGCCACCGCCGCCGGGCGCGAAGTGGCTCGCTCGCTGGGCTTCGGGTTGGGTACAGCGGGCGTGCACGTGATCTCCGGGTTGGCCAGGGGTATCGACGGCCACGCGCACCGCGGGGTGCTCGCAGCGGAAGGCGAAGGGCGGCCAATCGGCATCGTTGCCTCCGGCCACGACGTGGTGTACCCACGTGAACACCGCGACCTGTGGGAGGCCGCTGGCAATTGCGGGCTTTTACTGAGCGAGGCGCCGCCCGGCGTCCCTCCCGAACCGCATCGGTTCCCGCTGCGCAATCGAATCGTTGCTGCCCTTTCGGAGGTGATAGTGGTTGTCGAGTCGCGCGAACGCGGCGGTTCATTGATCACCGCATCGCAAGCAATCGAACGCAACGTGACCGTGATGGCGGTGCCCGGTTCGATCGGAAAGCGGGCTTCGGCCGGGACCAATGCGCTGCTGTGCGATGGTGCCGCGCCGGTGACGGGCGTCGACGACGTGCTGACGGCGCTGTCACTGCAGAACACGCGGTCGGCTGTGCTTCCGGCCGACCTTCGCGCCCGCCCTCGCGGCGAGGACATCGCCGTCTACCGCGTGCTGAGCGCCGAACCGCGGACGATAGAAGGGGTGACGCTGGCATTGGGTTTCAGCCTGGTCGATGCCGCAATGAGCCTTGCGCGCTTGGAGTCTGCGGGGTGGGTTGCGCAAGCTGACGGCTGGTTCGAGTGTGTGGGTTCCCCGTTGCGATGACCTCCACCGAATACCCTGTGCAGCGATGTCCGTTTCCGCCTCACCTACTCCGACGATCGCTGGCGCATCTCCGGGTACCTCAGCTGCGTGGCATCTCGACTCATTTGCTCTCTCGCTCACCAGGAGTGCCGTCAACACGATTGTCGCGTATCGCAGCGACGTTGTCGGCTTCATCGCCTGGGCTGAGGTCGCCGGGGTGTCGTCTCCGGTCGCTGTTGACCGCCTTGTGCTGCGTCGCTACGTATCCTGGCTCACCACCGAGAGGCTGGCGAAGCGCAGTGTGGCGCGCAAGGTTTCGTCGCTGCGTCGCTACTTCGGGTACCTCCGTCGCCAGGGCGTTCTTGCCGTGGATCCAAGCGTCGCACTTCGTGCGCCGGCCGGCGACAGTCGCCTCCCGCGAGTTCTCGATCACGCCGACGTGTCCACCTTGCTGGATGGGCCCAGCCCGGAGGACGAGCCTCATTGGCGGCGCCTTCGTGACGACGCAGTACTGGAGATCTTGTACGGCAGCGGAGTCCGCGTGGGCGAGTTGTGTGGCCTCGACCTGGACTCGCTCGATGTGCCGGCCAGTGCCGTGTCGGTGTGGGGCAAGGGCTCGAAGCAACGCCGTGTGCCACTTAGCCAACCAGCTGTGTCGGCGCTGCGTGCGTGGCTTGCAATCCGTCGCGACGTGCTGGCGGCAACGGCTGGCGCAGCGCTGTTCGCGAACGAACGCGGCGCCCGGCTCACGCCACGCGATGTCAGGCGCATCGTCGACCGCCGCTCGCCGCGCCCAACGCATCCGCACGCCTTGCGGCACAGCTTCGCGACTCACCTGCTGGATGGCGGCGCTGACTTGCGCTCAGTTCAGGAACTTCTCGGCCATGCAGATGTGGCCACCACGCAGCGCTACACACATATCAGTAACCACCGCCTCCGCGAGGCCTACGCAGAGGCGCACCCCCGAGCATGAGACGCGAACTCGACCTGGAAGACTGCTGGCAACGCTGGTTCGATCGTCGCGACCCAATCGCGCGCGACCGCATCATCGTGCACTACTCGCCACTGGTGAAGTTCGTGGCTGGTCGCGTCGGCGCCGGGCTGCCCAACAGCGTCGACTCGGGCGACTTGGTCAGCGCTGGCGTGTTTGGCTTGATCGACGCAGTCGAGCGGTTCGACCCGGCTCGCGGGGTCAAGTTCGAAACCTTCGCCGTCCCGCGCATTCGTGGCGCGGTGTTCGACGGGCTGCGTTCGCTCGACTGGGTACCCCGTTCAGTTCGCAGTCGCGCCCGCGAAGTGGAGGGTGCCTTTCAGGATCTGGAGGGTCGTCTCGGTCGTGCGCCCACCGACGAGGAACTCGCGGCGCACCTGAAGTTGTCAGCGGCGGAGTTCCAGAAGTGGCTTGCCGCCATCGCGTCCACCACGGTCGGCCCACTCGATCGTGCCTTGGTGGCAGGTGCCGAGCCGCGGGCGCTCACCGGCGATGTCCCCGACTCGCCTGCGGCGTTGGTGGAGGAAGGCGAAGTGAAGCGCCTGGTCCGCGTCGAGCTGCGCCGCCTGCCAGAGCGCGAAAAGTTGGTGCTGTCGCTGTACTACGACGAGGGCCTCACCCTCGCCGAGATCGGCACCATTCTTGGCGTTACCGAGAGCCGGGTCTCGCAAATCCACACGAAGGCGGTGCTGCACCTTCGCGCCCGCCTCGCAGCGACCGGCGTCGCATGACCCGATCGAGTCCCGCGTGATTGCGGGGCTGCTGGTTGCGGCCTCATTGATGACGTGTTACCTGCCACCCGTTGCGGCACAGGTCTCGGTGCCGTACGTGCAGCCGGCCTGTTCCTACTGCCCTGGTCACCGGGGTGTCGAGTACGCGCTCGCGCCAGGGACCGAGGTCCGGGCGGTCGCACGGGGCGTCGTCACGTTCGCAGGATCGGTGGCCGGCACTCGCTATGTGGTGATTCTGCAGACGGACGGTGTGCGAGCCACATACGGCAGGTTGCAGACATCCATCGTGAGCAGGGGAGACGTGGTTGCCAGTGGTCAGGTGACGGGGCACAGTGGCCCGAACCTGTACTTCGGTTTGCGCGACGCCGCCGACGCCCCGATCGACCCCGCACCGCTGCTCGGCGTCCTCGTCGGTCGCGCTCGCCTGGTGCCTGCCGACGGTGGCAGCCAACGGCGTGCGCCACCGCCTCGGTTGACCTGCCCGGCCGGTGTTTCCGGCGTTTTGTCTGTCTGAGGTGCATCGGTCGCCGATAGCCTTCACGAGCGGTTCACCGTTCCGGTGGGCCAAATCACTCGCACGTTCCCTCCCTGCGGTCGCCTCGGCGCCTGGGTTCGTGCGCCGTCAACCGCAGGAGAGGAGCAATCACCATGGCTGTCGTCACGATGCGCCAAATGTTGGAAGCCGGTGTCCACTTCGGGCACCAGACCCGTCGGTGGAACCCGAAGATGAAGCGTTTCATCTTCGGTGAGCGCAACGGTATTTACATCATCGACCTCGACCAGACAATGTCTCGCGTCGAGACCGCTTACAACTTCGTTCGCGACCTGTCCGCCAAGGGCGGCACGGTCCTCTTCATCGGTACCAAGAAGCAAGCACAAGATCCCGTGCGCAGCTACGCCGAGAAGAGCGGCATGTACTACATCAACGAGCGTTGGCTCGGTGGCATGCTGACCAACTTCGAGACCATCTCCAAGCGAGTCGCCAAGATGCAGGAGTACGAGCGCATGAAGGCCGCCGGCGAGTTCGAGGCCATGCCGAAGAAGGAAGCCTTGCTGCTGTCGCGCGAGCTCGAGAAGCTGCAGAAGAACCTCGGCGGTATCCGCCACATGGCCAAGCGCCCCGACTGCATCTTCATCCTCGACACGAAGAAGGAGCACATCGCAGTCACCGAAGCGAACAAGCTGAAGATCCCGGTGGTCGCTGTCGTCGACACGAACGTCGACCCCGACGTGATCCAGTTCCCCATCCCGGGCAACGACGACGCCATCCGCGCCAACGCGCTGATGTGCCACGTCATCGCCGAGGCAGTGCTCGAAGGCCGCTACATCGCCAACAAGCGCAATCCGCAGGTGGTCCCCACCAAGCGCAGCACCGAAGACGAAGCCGCCTTCGCCGATGCCCAGGCCGACGCTCGTCGTCAGGCCGCTGCTGCCCAAGCCGAGCGTGACGTTCGCGTCGCTGCAGCCGTCGAAGAAGCCGTCGTCGAAGAAGCCGTCGTCGAAGAAGCCGTCGTCGAAGAAGCCGTCGTCGAAGAAGCCGTCGCCGGAGAAGCCGTCGTCGAAGAAGTCGTCGTCGAAGAAGCCGTCGTCGAGGAAGTCGCAACGGAAGTCGTCGAGGAAGTCGCAACGGAAGTCGCCGAGGAAGTCGCCGCCGACGCAGTGGAAACAGAAGCAGTAGAGGGCTGATCAAGAATGGCATTTACCGCCAAGGACGTACAGGCGCTGCGCCAGGCAACCGGCGCCGGCATGATGGATGCCAAGAAGGCACTCGAGGCAAACGACGGCGATTCCGAAGCAGCCAAGCAGTGGTTGCGCGAGAAGGGCCTTGCGGCCAGCGCCAAACGCGACGACCGCGAGAACACGCAGGGCCTCGTCGCGCTGCAGATCGCCGGCAATGTCGGCGCCATCGTCAAGCTCAAGTCGGAGACCGACTTCGTGGCCAGCAGCGACCTGTTCAAGGCCGAGGCTGCAGCGTTGGTCGCACTCGTGATCGAAAAGGGCGAGGCCGCGGTGGCCGAGCGTTTCACCATCCTCGACGATCTGCGCATCACCCTCAAAGAGAAGATCGAGCTCGGCGAAGTCATTCGCATCGAGGCCTCCGCCGGCAACGTGATCGACAGCTACCTGCACCTGCAGGGCGGTCGCGGTGTCAACGCTGTGTTGGTCGAGATGGCCGGCGCAACCCAGGAGCTCGCCCACGACGTGGCCGTGCACATTGGGTTTGCTCGCCCGAAGTACCTCAGCAAGGACGACGTGCCTGCCGATGTGGTGGCTCACGAGCGTGCAACGCTGGAGACGTTGAGCCGCAACGAAGGCAAGCCGGAAGCGGCGTTGCCCAAGATCGTGGAAGGTCGCGTGCAGGGCTTCTTCAAGGATGTCGCGCTGCTCGAGCAGCCCTACGCCAAGGACGACAGCAAGTCGATCACGCAGTACATCGGCCCGGCGACCATTGTGCGGTACGCACAGGTCGAGATCGGCTGAACACCACATCATGAACGGCCTGTCATGACCCCCCCGCGCTGGAAGCGAATTGTCTTCAAGCCGTCGGGAGAGGCAATGGCCGGTCCCTCGGGCCAAGGCCTCGACGGCGACACGCTCGACCTCACCGCTCGCGAGATCATCGCTGTGCGCGAAATGGGTGTCGACGTGGTCGTCGTTGTCGGCGGTGGCAACTTCTGGCGTGGCCGCCAGGGCGCGATGACGGGTATGGACGCGACTCAAAGCGACCACATCGGCATGCTCGGCACCGTGATGAACGCGTTGGCACTGCAGGACTCGCTCGAGCGCGCCGGTCAGCCCACGCGAGTGCAGAGCGCCATCGAGATGCCCCGTATCGCCGAGCCCTACATCCGCCGTCGAGCCATGCGCCACCTGGAGAAGGGTCGCGTCGTCATCTTCGCCGCCGGTACCGGGAACCCCTATTTCACCACCGACACCGCCGCTGCACTTCGCGCCGCCGAGATCGATGCCGATGCCCTCCTGAAGGGCACACACAGTGGTGTCGATGGTGTCTATGACGCCGACCCACGCTTGGTGCCCACGGCTACCAAGTATGAAGAAGTCAGCTACATCGAAGTGATGACGAAGGATCTCAAGGTGATGGACGCAACGGCGATTGCGTTCTGCCGCGACAACAAGATCCCGATCGTGGTGTTCGACATGTCGGCACCCGGTGCGCTACAGGCAATTCTGCGCGGCGACTCGGTCGGCACCATCGTGCGCGATCGCCCAAGCTGACCGACCTCACACCCGCCGCAACGCCGGCTGCGGTGGTCAATGCACTGCGGGCATGCTCCAGGATCAGTACGCTGGCGCTGTGACTGAAGAAACGATTCTCGATGCGCTCGAGAAGATGGAAAAGGCCGTCGAGCACGTACAGGTGCAGTTCACGACTGTACGCACTGGCCGAGCCACCCCCGCGCTGGTCGAGCGGCTACTTGTTGAGTACTACGGCTCGACGGTGCCGCTTCAGCAGCTTGCCGGTTTCCAGGTTCCTGAGGCCCGCCAGTTGCTGATCAAACCGCACGACCGCGCCACCCTGGCAGCCATCGAGAAGGCCATTCGCGATAGCGACCTGGGCGTCAACCCCAGCAACGATGGTGTTGTCATTCGTATCAACTTCCCGTCGCTGACAGAAGAGCGCCGCAAGGAGTACGTCAAGGTCGTCAAGCACATGGCCGAGGACGGCCGGGTCACCATTCGCGGTTTGCGTCGTGATGCCCGCAAGCATCTCGAGGCAGCCGAGAAGGCCAGTGTCATCTCGGCTGACGAGCTGGAGCGGGCCGAGAAGGAAATGGAAAAGATCACGCACGACCACGTCGAGCTGATCGACAAGGCCGTCGGTCGCAAAGAACAAGAACTGCTCGACGTCTAGGTTGAGCACATTCGAGGAGGCTTCGGTATGACTGACGATGCGTGGCGCCGGCGGCGCGAGGAAGAGAACGACTTCGGACCGCCCCTTTTTGCCGACGATATGTCCGACTCGGACGGGTCGGGTGGCATTTCGTTCGGCGCCGACACAGGCCAGTTGCCCCACTGGACCGATCCGCCCACTGGTGAGATTCCGCGTGAGGTGTCCGGGTCCGGTGCTGCCTCCGACCCCACCGACGACCTCGATGTGTGGTCGTCGTTCTCCAGCTCCGACCAGTCGCCCGGTTGGCGAGATGGTGTTGGCGCCGATACCTCAGGCACTCTTGACGACATCACTGGCCTCTCGCCTGTATTCGAGCAGTCCGAGGCCGACGCGTACGTCGATCAAGCATCGACCGCTCGCGACGAGTCAGTGCCTGCTCGTCGTGAGCAGGGTCGCATCACCATTGGAACAGATCCCACCGACGGAGCCGCCTCCCGCCCCAGCTCCACCGGTCGCCGCCCGCGACCGGGCGACGCAACTGCTCGCGGTCGCACCGGCGCGCGCCCCACGCCGTCGAGCCGTGCCTCGGCTGCCAAGGCTGCCGGCGGCGCCGGTGGTCGCGACATGCCGACGGCAATCGCCGTCGGCCTCGCCATTGCCGCCGTGTTCATCGGCGCATTGAAGTTCAAGCCGTGGGCTGTTGCCGTCATCGTCGTTCTTGTCCTCGGGCTGGCTGCCGTCGAGTACTTCGACCGTGTGCGTGAGAAGGGCTACCAGCCCGCGTTCTTCCCCGGCATTGTCGCCTGCGTGGCAGCACCGTTTGCCGTGTACCACTACGGCACCGGTGCCTTGCCGCTGGTTGTCTTCCTGACCTTTGCGGCGGTCGCCGTCACCTTCATCGGCGCCACCAGCCTGGAATCGAACCCAATGCCCAACATGGCGATCACCTCGCTGGGCATCACCTGGATCGGCGTTCTCGGGTCGTTCGGCGCGGCCATCGTTGCCCTCTCCAACCTCGGTGGCGGCAACTCCATCGGCACCGACACGCTGTGTCTTTTGGCCATCGGCGTCGTGGCCAACGACGTTGGCGCACTGTTCGTGGGGAGCGCCGTCGGTAAGACACCGCTGCGCCACTGGATCAGCCCGAACAAGAGCTTTGAAGGTTTCCTTGGCGGCACCGTGCTCACTCTTGGCGCGATGTTCCTGGTGGGTGTGGCCGACAAGAGCAGTACCTGGAACAGCACCGGTGATTTGCTGCTGTTGGGCCTGGTCATTTCCATCATGGCGCCGATTGGCGACCTCACCGAGAGCATGTTCAAGCGCAACCTCGACGTGAAGGACTTCGGTTCCATCATCAAGGGTCATGGCGGCGTGCTCGACCGTTTCGACGGTTTCCTGTTCGTGATGCCGGCCGTCTACTACCTCACCATCTACCTGCAGCCCTGGGTCAGCTAGTCACTGCCGTTCTGGGGCACAGCCAGGATCCCGAGCTGTTCGGCCACACCGTGTTCGACTGGCACGACAGTCTTTCGTGGCTGGTCGGGAGGATGGGGTCAGGGTGCGGCGGTCGGGTCGGTGATTCTGCCGATGAACAGGATGGTGCCGGCGCCGCGGTCGCGGATGACGTACAGGAATGGCCGATTGATCTCGATCGTCGGGCCGTGCGACGCAACCATCTCGCCGCCCGTTGCGGCTGCCGCTCGGGTGCCCTGCTCTTCGACGTCGATCACGGCTTCATGCTCGACCCGAGCGAGGTACAGCCTGAGCACGCATGGGCCCGGCTCGACGCCGAGCGCCGATCTGCGCTTGTTTCACAGTGAGCCCGTCCATCATTCTGTGCTGCGCGATCTGTGCGGCCTGCCGGCGCTTTCATGTCGGCCCGCAGGGCCTTGCCACATCTCGCACCTGCTCGGGTGGGGTTGAATGCTGTAATGGCTAAATGGGATTCATTGAGGCAGTTCGGGCGACCGAGCGACGGGCGGATTCCGACCTGGCCGCGGCCAAGCAGCGGTGGACAACGGCGATTGGTGGACGCGCTGGTGCTGTGGAGGACTGGATCGCC
>Ga0105044_10007619_pt1 | contig 14906 bp, 26 predicted proteins | sample MAT01_FD_78092 | JGI IMG/M metagenome (GOLD analysis project Ga0105044, IMG submission 78092) | Freshwater microbial communities from Lake Fryxell liftoff mats and glacier meltwater in Antarctica - MAT-01 | ecosystem: Environmental > Aquatic > Freshwater > Ice > Liftoff microbial mat | place...
CCGGTGCCATCCTTCTCGAGCCGATCATGAAAGTCGAAAACAGCACCCCGGAAGAATATCAAGGCGACATCATGGGCGATCTCAGCCGCCGTCGCGCTGCGATCAAAGGCATTGAGGCGAAGAATAACCTTTCCATCATCAATGCGGACGTGCCGTTGGCGGAGATGTTTGGTTATTCGACGGCGATCCGTTCGCTGTCCAAGGGCCGGTCCAGCTATTCGATGGAACCGTCCCACTTTGAACAAGTCCCGGCCCAGGTGCTTGCCGCCGTGCTCGACCAGAAAGCCAAGTAACGAAACTTTACCTATGACCGGACAACGCATTCGCATCCGCCTCAAAGCTTTCGACTTCCGCATGCTCGACCAATCGTCGGCGGAAATTGTCGAAACAGCCAAACGCACCGGCGCAAAAGTGGCGGGTCCTATTCCTCTGCCAACGCGCATTGAGAAATTCACCGTGAACCGCTCCCCTCATGTGGACAAGAAGTCCATGGAGCAGTTCGAAATTCGGACGCACAAGCGCCTCCTCGATATTATCGAGCCTACCGCGAAAACCGTGGACGAGTTGAAGAAACTCAATCTCCCGGCCGGTGTCGATATCACAATCAAGATCTGATTTTTATCCTATCAGCACCATGAAGATTGGATTACTAGGTAAAAAAATCGGTATGACCCGCGTTTATGATGACAAGGGCAAGGCTACTCCTGTCACGGTCATCGAGGCAGGCGGCAATACCGCCTTGCAGATCAAGACGGCTGATAGCGATGGCTATGCTTCCGTGCAGGTCGGGTTCGACACTCAGAAAGCCCAACGGGTAACTCAGCCACTCCTCGGACATTTCAAAAAGGCAGCCTCTGATCCAAAGAAGTTCATCCGTGAGTTTCGGCTTCCGGAAGGCACTGCCTTGGACGGCACAGTTGATCTCAATGTGAGCCAGTTCGCTGTCGGAGATGTGGTGGATGTGATCGGACGCTCCAAAGGCAAAGGTTTTCAAGGGGTCATGAAGAAGCACAACATGAGCGGTCAACCCATGTCACACGGGCACATGATGCACCGCCGCAACGGTGCTATCGGCAACCGATCGACACCAGGTCGCATTTGGAAAAACATGGGCATGCCCGGTCATATGGGTGATGAGCGCGTGACGGTTCAAAATCTCCGCGTTGTTCAGGTGCGGCCGGAAGAAGGTGTAATTCTCATCAGCGGGGCGGTACCCGGTGCGAATGGCTGCTATGTTGTCGTTCGGCCAGCGGTTAAAGCCCAACCGGAGGCTGCTAAGTAATCTATGACGGCTAAAATTCTTTCAGTTGAAGCCGCCAAGGCTGCCAGAATCGACGTGGTCGAGAATGGTAAGTATAGCCAGGTCGTGCATGACACGGTCGTCGCTCTTCGGGCGAATCGACGCAGCGGTACGGCCTCAGTCAAGACCAAGGCAACCGTCAGCGGTTCCGGAGCCAAACCTTGGCGCCAAAAAGGCACTGGCCGCGCTCGTGCCGGCTATAAGTCGAGTCCCGTGTGGGTCGGCGGAGGTGTGGTCTTCGGCCCTCATCCCCGTGACTACTCCAAGAAAGTCGCCAAGAGCGTAAAGAAACTCGCCTTTCGCAAGGCATTCAGCGAGCGCATTAAATCTGGTGATGTCCTTCTGGTTGAAGGCTTCGTCGTTAAGGCACCGAAGACGAAGCAGTTCCTCGCGGCGCTGGGCGCAATCACCGACGAACCGAAGACACTCATCGTCGCGTCGGGTTTCGATACCACAACCTATCTCGCCGCTCGTAATGTACAACCGACGCTGCTCATGACTGCAGCCGAAGTTAATACGGAGCAGCTTCTCAATTTTCGCAAGATCGTCGTCACCGACGACGGTTTGGCCCAACTCGCAGATCGCCTCGCCGCCAAATGAACGAGCCCTACGACATCATTGAAACGGTTCGCCTGACTGAGAAAGCGACGCTTCTCGCGGAGAGGGAAAACAAATATGTGTTCCGCGTCCGACCTCATGCGAACAAGACTCAGATCAAGCAGGCGGTTGAGACACTTTTCAAGAAAACTGTGGTCGCTGTGAATACTTGCAACTACACTGGCAAGAAGAAGCGCGAGCGGACGGCTGCATTTGGACGTCAAGCTGATTGGAAGAAGGCAATCGTCACTCTGAAGAAGGGCGACAGAATCGAACTGGCCTAACCATTGAACTAGTCATGGCACTCAAAACATTCAGACCTCTTACACCCACGAGTCGCTTCAAAGCGCTCCCGGCGTTTGACGAGATCACGAAATCCAAGCCCGAGAAATCTTTGGTTGAGACCAAGCACAAGACTGGCGGGCGCAATAATAATGGACGGATCACAACTCGTCACATAGGCGGCGGTCACAAGCAAAAGTACCGAATTATCGACTTTAAGCGCAGGAAGCGCGGCGTTGAAGCTGAAGTGATAGCGATTGAATACGATCCCAACCGCACATGCCGGATCGCACTACTGCACTATGCCGATGGCGAAATGGCGTACATCCTTGCGCCGGTCGGCTTGAGCGTCGGCGACAAGGTGATCGCTGGGGATGGTGTTGAGCCAAAGGTCGGCAATGCGCTTCCGCTCAGTGCGATACCGCTCGGTGCCTCAGTCCACAATGTCGAGCTTGTCGCCGGTCGAGGGGGGCAGATCGCCCGGAGTGCCGGTCAACTGGTCATCCTGAATAATCGCGAAGCTGGTTACGCATTGGTCAAACTTTCCTCCGGCGAGATTCGTAAAATTCACGAAGCCTGCTACGCGACAATCGGTCAGGTCGGCAATGTTGAACACATGAACGTAGCTTCGGGCAAAGCAGGGCGAAGCCGCTGGCGCGGGATTCGTCCAACCGTCCGCGGTATGGTGATGAATCCAGTTGATCACCCGATGGGTGGCGGGCAGGGCAAATCCAAAGGTGGTGGGGGACGTCATCATCCGATGTCACCATGGGGCCAGCTCGCCAAAGGATTCAAGACTCGTCGCAAGTACAAGACGAGTAATAATTTCATCGTTGAGCGTCGGCAGTCCAAGAAGAAGTAATGAATAACTAAACATGGGTCGTTCTCTTAAAAAAGGTCCGTTCGTTGACGGGCACCTCTTCGAAAAAATCGACAAGATGAATGTCGCGAGCGTAAAAAAACCGATCAAGACGTGGTCGCGGCGCTCAATGATCACGCCGGAGTTCGTGGGCCATACGTTCATGGTCCATAATGGCAAGATTTTTAACTCCGTCTTTGTGACGGAAAATATGGTAGGGCACAAGCTTGGTGAATTTTCGCCCACGCGGATCTTCAAAAAACACGGTTCCCATACCGCCAAGGTAACCAAGTAGTCCTAGGCAGATGGTTAAGCGTTGAGGCAAATGAAGCTCTTGACGGTTGACTTGAAGCTAAAGGAGGTGGTTGCCGGGTTGTGCATGATGCTGGTCTCTGGACCGGCGGCGCAATCCGCAGGATCTTTGTCAGACTTAGATATCGAAAACAGCGAGTTGAAAGTGACCATGGAGAAAGTTCTCCGTGAAAACAGAGAACTGCGCGACGCTCTCGGTGAAACCGCGAAATCACTGGCAGATACGAGGCGAAACCTCGCGGAAGCCAATGGTGAATCAGGGATTTTCAGGAACCAAGCCATGCAGATGAAACTTCGCATGGACGCTTTGGGAATTGACCTGGTTGCCGGCAACGCCGCAAAGCTCGAGCAACGACTGCTGGCCGCGCTTAATGACCTTCGCGCTTCGACCGGCGAGAAGGCAAAGCTGTCAGAATCGCTCATACGGTTAACTGAAGCTGCATCCCTTTACGCCCGAACTGCCAGTGGGACCGATCTCAATTCCCGACTTTTGCTTGAAGCAGAAATCGGCAGGGCAAATGTTGCCCTAGGCGCGAGTTTCAATGCTCTCGAAGTGCCGGCCGTTGTTCCGGCTATAAGCGAAGGGATAATCATCAGCGTTAAGGACGACTTAGCGCTCGTCGTGATGAACCTTGGCGGTAAACACGGAGTGAAAGTTGGCATGCCGTTCCAAATCGTCCGAAAAGACAAATTGGTTGGAAGGGTAAGGGTTGTCGATGTCCGCGAGAAGATCTCGGGGGCCGTCCTTCAAAATCTAAGTTCTGAAAAAGATCCCATCAAAGTAGGCGACCGCCTCAAGGTGGATGCCCAACAATAGCCAATTTTTTTAACACCCATTCCAGACGAGTTTTACCATGCAGATCAAATCCATTTATCGAGGCGCTCGCATCTCCGCTTTCAAAGCTCGGGAAGTCACACGCGAAATTCAGGGCCTACCAGTAGCGGTGGCGCTCGATATCCTAGCGTTCACCCCGAGGAAAGCCGCAGTGATGATTGCGAAGACTCTCAAGAGCGCGATTGCCAACGCGGAGAACAACAGTAACCTCCGTGCTGACAAACTCGTCGTCCAAGAAGCAACCGTCGGCGAAGGTCCGACCTTCAAACGCTTCCAGCCCAAGGCGAGGGGCAGTGCCGGACCGATCCGCAAGCGCACGTCCCATATCCGCATCATTGTGACCGACGAGATTGAGATCAAGGCTAAGCGCCAGAGCAAGAAATCGCCGGTCCGAAAAAGAGCCGCAATAACCGCAACCAAGAAAGTGTCAGCAGTCTCTGCTGAGCAACCGACTCCCAAAGAATAATTATGGGCCAGAAAGTAAATCCTATCGGCTATCGACTGGCAGTGAACCGCGAATGGCGGTCCCGCTGGTATGCTTCACCTAAGGAGTTGCCTGAGTTCCTTCACGCTGACCTCAAGATCCGTGCCTATGTGAAGGACAAATTGAAACTGGCGGCTGTGGCGAAGATCGTCATTGAGCGAGCTTGGAATAGCATTCGTGTCACTATCTATACAGCCCGGCCCGGCATTGTGATCGGTCGCAAAGGGACGGAGATTGAGAAGATGACCGAGGAGATCGGTAAGATGGCTGGTGGCAAGTCCGTTAAGATCGATATTCAGGAGATTAAGACGCCGGAACTTGATGCTCAACTCGTCGCGGAAAATGTGGCGTTGCAAATCGAGCGCCGCATCAGCTTTCGCAGGGCTATGAAAAAGTCAATTCAGACCACGATGGATTTCGGGGCACAGGGAATCAAACTTCGTTGTGCCGGACGCCTCGGCGGTGCGGAAATCAGCCGGGCCGAATGGTATCGTGAAGGCAAGATTCCCCTCCATACATTGCGACAGCCGATCGATTACGGGTTTGCTGAGGCGAATACGGTGTATGGAAAGATCGGGATCAAATGCTGGCTATGCAAACCGGAGGGGCTGAATGAATCGCAGCCTGCCGAGAAGCGGGAAATCTCCACCCCGGTTGAACCGGGATCACAGCAATAGCCCAAGAATCGCCTTAAGGAGAACCGACTATGCCTTTGATGCCCAAACGAGTGAAGTATCGCAAGACCCAGCGCGGAAGCCGTGCGGGCAAAGCTTCACGCACCATTTCCATCGACTTTGGCGAATTCGCTTTGCAGACGCTTGACCGTGCTTGGATCACAAACACACAGATTGAAGCCGCGCGTGTTGCGCTGACGCGAAACATGAAGCGGAAAGGCAAGCTTTGGATTCGCATGTTTCCCGACAAATCGGTGACGGCAAGGCCACCTGAGACCCGCATGGGTAAAGGAAAGGGCGCTCCTGAGTATTGGGTGGCCACTGTGCGGCCCGGGAATATTCTTTTTGAACTGGATGGGGTGCCTGAGTCCGTCGCCCGTGAGTCCTTGCGACTCGCTGCGGATAAGCTGCCCATCCGGACAAAATTTCTGACCCGTCATCGCGCCGCCTAACTTATGAAAATCAAAGAGATTCGGGACCTGAGTCGTGAAGAGCTTGCGACGCGTAAGAGAGAACTGCGCAACGAGAGCTTTCATCTGCGCATCCAACAACAGAGTGGCCAGCTGGAAAAGCCAAGCCAGCTTCGTTCCATCCGTCGTGAAGTCGCGCAAGTCGAAACCGTGCTAAAAGAAAAAACCAATGCCATTGCAGCTTCCAAATAAGCCATGACCGAGCAGACTACTAATACCGCAGTTTCCCAGTCGCGCGGACTTCGCAAAGAGCGTGTCGGCCAGGTCGTCTCCACGAAAATGCACAAGACAGCCGTTGTCGAGACGACGACGCGCGTGCCCCACGCGAAATTCGGAAAGATCGTGAAGCAGGTGAAACGCTTCTATGCGCACGATGAAGAGAGCACGGCTCAAATCGGCGACACCGTGCTGATTACCGAAACGCGTCCCCTCTCCAAACTCAAACGCTGGCGCCTGGTTGATATCATCAAACACTAGCGTATAGTCGGCCCCCTTTCTTATGCTTCAAATTAGATCCAGACTAGACGTCGCTGACAACACCGGTGCGCGTATGGCGAAAATGATCGGTGTTATTGGGAAAAAGAATTCCCCCGAGGCCAATGTAGGCGACGTGATTACGGCTCACATCCGCGAAGCGTCATCCGGTGGCACCGTTAAAAAAGGCGACGTAGTTCGGGCGGTTATAGTGCGGACGAGACATCCGATTCGCCGCGAAGACGGCAGTTACCTGCGTTTCGACAACAACGCGATCGTCATTATCGACAAGGATCTGAACCCGCGGGGCACCCGCATCTTCGGTCCGGTTGCGCGGGAGCTTCGCGAAAAGAATTTCATGAAGATCGTGTCGCTTGCTCCGGAGGTGCTCTGAGTATGAATCGTCCGAATTTCCATGTAAAAAAGGGTGATCAAGTTAGGGTTACCACCGGAAATCACCGGGGTTCTGTCGGCAAGATCCTGCAGGTGCTTCCGAAGAAGCAGCGAGTGCTGATCGAAGGTGTGCGTCTCATTAAGAAACACGTCCGCAAGTCTCAGGACAATCCGCAGGGAGCCATCGTGGAACGCGAAGGTCCTATTCACATTTCAAACGTCAAGCTACTCGAAGTGTCTGAGAAGACGAGCAAGACGGTCAAGAGGCAAACGAAGAAGAAAGCCTAGTTAAGTTATGGCAGTCGAACTCTACCAATTTTATAAAGATCGTGTGATTCCCGCGCTGCAGGAGAAGCATGGCTACAAGAACCGGCATCAGGTTCCGAAGGTGCAAAAAGTCGTGGTGAATACCTGCGTCAATGCGAACACCGACGTGAAGCAAGGTCTCGAGGATGCCAAGAACGAAATTTCCCTTATCACCGGGCAGAAACCGGCGGAAACACGCTCGAAGACAAGTATCGCGAATTTCAAGCTGCGGCAGCATCAACCGATCGGTGCGAAAGTCACTCTCCGCGGAGCACGCATGTATGAATTCCTGGAACGTCTGATCAAGACGGCCCTTCCGCGGATCAGGGATTTTCGCGGCGTTTCGCCTCGCGCTTTTGACGGCAATGGAAACTACACGCTCGGTGTAACAGATCAGTCCATTTTTCCTGAAGTCGAACTCGACAAAATCAAACGCAACGTGGGTTTCGATGTCACGATTGTGACTTCGGCCACGACTAACGAAGAGGCGAAATCGTTGCTTACGGAACTCGGCATGCCATTCAGCGACAAGGCCAAGCGTTCGCAGAAAAAGGCCGAGGAAATTGCAGCATAATCAATTGAAACATGAGCCAACTTTCTGACCCTATCGCCGATTTTTTGACACGACTGCGCAATGCGGGTGCCGCTCGTAAGGAAGAGGTCATCGCGCCCTACTCCAAGATCAAGGCGGATATTGCGCGCATCCTCAAGCAGGAGGGCTACATCTCGAACTACGAAGTTGATACCACTGGTAAGTTCCCGCAGATCAAGGTGACGACCAAGAACAACAATCGCACATCGGCTATCACAGGGCTAAAGCGCGTAAGCAAACCCGGCCTTCGCAGATACGTGGGTGCGACAGAAATTCCGCGCGTCCTGGGTGGCATGGGCATCTCCATCCTTTCCACTCCGCAAGGCATTGTCAGTGGCCGCGATGCCAAGAAACAGAACGTCGGTGGCGAGTTGCTCGCCATCGTTTGGTAACACCCAATCAAGCCATGTCGCGAATCGGAAAAAAAGCCATCGAACTTCCGGCTAAAGTGAAGTTTAATGTGTCCGAGGAAGGCGCTATCAGCGTTGAGGGCCCGAAGGGAAAGCTGGAATGGACTCTGCCGAAACAAATAGTGGCACGCATTGAGGGTTCCAATGTTTCGCTTGATCGCAGCAGCGAGGATCGCAAAGTGCGTGCTCTGCACGGACTGTCGCGCGCCTTGCTCAATAACATGGTGACTGGCGTTTCGGCAGGATTTGTCAAAGATCTGGAAATTCAGGGCGTCGGTTTCAAGGCTGCCGTAAAAGGGAGCATTCTCGATCTGAACCTCGGATTTTCTCACGACATTCACTTCCCGATTCCGCAAAATATTAAGATCACCGTGGCTGAGAACACCAAGATCAAGATTGAAGGAATCGATCGTCAACTCGTCGGCCAGGTCGCGGCGGACATCCGCAGTTTTTACCCGCCGGAGCCCTATAAGGGCAAGGGAGTGCGGTACGCTGGGGAAAAGATTCAACGCAAGGAAGGCAAAACAGTTCAGTAAGTTATGGCTACCAAGAAAATCAATCCGCTAAAAATGCGCCACCAGCGTCTTCGCAAGAAGGTCGTCGGAACACCGCAGCGCCCGCGTCTCGCGGTGCACTTTTCGGGCAAGCACATTTATGCGCAAGTAATCGACGACCAGGCCGGGAAGACTATCGCCTCAGTCAATACCACCGAAAAGGTATTCACGGACGACAAGGCCAGTCGGGCCAACACGACGACGGCTGAAAAAGTCGGAGGATTGGTTGCGGATCGCGCGAAGACAAAGAACGTCATGAAGGTTGTTTTCGACCGGGGCGGTTTCATTTATCACGGCAAGGTCAAGGCCCTCGCTGACGCCGCGCGCCAAGGCGGACTCGAATTTTAACTAGGATAACTATGGCAGCACCTCAACAAGGAAACCGCAACCGCCGCGACAGGCAGGACAAACCAAAAGAAGATTCCGGCCTCACCGAGAAGGTCGTCTTCATCAACCGCTGTGCGAAGGTCGTGAAAGGCGGCCGTCGTTTTAGCTTCAGCGCTTTGATTGTGACGGGCGATAAGCTTGGCAAGGTTGGATGCGGGTTTGGCAAGGCCAACGAAGTGAGCGAAGCAATTCGCAAGGCTTCGGAATCGGCGAAAAAGGCGATGGTCAAAATCGCGGTGCGCGACAATACCATCCCGCATGAAGTAATCGGTCAGCATGGTGGTGGACGCGTCTTGCTGCGACCTGCTTCTCCGGGCACGGGTGTCATCGCCGGGGGGGGCGTGCGGGCGGTGGTTGAGGCGGCGGGGATCCGCGATGTCTTGGCGAAATCGCTTGGATCCAGCAACCACGCAAATGTTGTTAAGGCAACGCTGGAAGCGCTTCAGCAACTCCGCCTGCGGGAGGAAATTTTCAGAACCCGCGGTATCACAATCAGACAGGGTAACGGCACGGAACACTAATTTATGAATCTGCATTCTCTCAAACCCCGTCCGGGATCCAAGCACCGGGTGAAGCGTCTTGGCTGCGGTGAGAGCAGTGGCCACGGAAAGACCTCTGGCAAAGGTCACAAGGGTCAGAAAGCGCGTTCAGGAGGTAGTATTCGCCTCGGATTTGAAGGCGGCCAAATGCCGCTCATTCGACGCATCCCTAAGCGCGGCTTTAATAACGCTGAATTCAAGACACGTTTCGCAGTCGTGAATCTTGACGCGTTAAATGCCTTCGACAATGGTTCGACAGTCAATGAACAGGCTCTGCTAGCGGCAGGGATCATTCGTCGTCCATATGACGCTGTTAAGATTCTTGGGAGTGGCGAATTGAAGCGAAAGCTCACGATTATCGTGAACAAAGTCAGCAAGGTCGCGAAGGCGGCGATCGAAACCGCGGGCGGATCGATTTCCCTGGAGTGATGGTTTTCAGATGCCTGGAGCGGGGGCAGGCTGCGCTCGCCTAGACCTTACAGCACCCGTCCCCCGATGATTTCAGCCTTCACCAATACCTTCAAAATACCCGAGTTGCGGAGTCGCGTAATGCTAACGCTCCTTCTGCTCGTGATTGTCCGCATTGGAGCGGCAGTCAGTGTCCCGGGAATCAATGTCAGCGTAATTCAGGTTTGGTTTTCAGAGCAAGGTAGCCAGGCGGGCGGCTCGCTAGCTGCACTCCTCAATATTTTCAGCGGTGGTGCGTTGGAGAATTGCGCGGTATTTTCTCTCGGAGTGATGCCTTACATCAGTGCATCTATCATGCTCCAACTTCTTACGGCAGTCATCCCGCAGCTTGGAAAGCTAGCGAAGGAGGACGGGGGTCGGCAAAAAATCATGCAATACACCCGCTACGCGACGATCGCGCTTTGCATATTTCAGGGTTACCTACTTGCACTGTCCTTTGAGAGTCCTGGATCCAATCCGTTTCTTCACGGGATCATGGATACGATTTCCAAAATGGGGGTTCAACTCGTCGCGGAACCCGGGATGCCATTTCGCATCATGACGGTGATCACGTTGACTGCGGGGACGATGTTTCTGATGTGGCTCGGTGATCAGATCACGGATCGCGGTGTTGGGAACGGAATGTCTCTCATCATTTCGGTCGGTATCGTCGCCCAGTTGCCCGCCGCGCTGGTCCAAGCGTGGCGTACGTTTGTGCCGTCCGGTGGGCAGTCCAGCCAAGTAAATCCGATGGTGCTTGTGCTGATGATAGCGTTTTTGTTTTTCGTCATCGCGGCGGTCATTTGCGTGACTCAAGCACAACGGAAAATCAGCGTGCAATACGCGAAGCGGGTCGTCGGTCGCAAGGTGTATGGTGGGCAAACGCAGTATATGCCTCTGAAGGTCAATTATGCGGGTGTCATGCCGATCATCTTTGCCCAAGCGCTGCTCGTATTTCCCTCAACCATTGCGACGATGGCCTTTCAAGGAAATGTGACCGCGCAAAAAATTGCGGCTATGCTCACGGAGGGTTGGCTGCATTACACGCTTTACGGAGCAATGATTTTCTTTTTTAGCTATTTTTGGGTGGCGACGCAGTTTCAACCTCAGCAAATCGCGGAGGATTTGAAAAAATATGGAGGTTATGTTCCTGGAGTGCGCCCCGGAAAACCGACAGCCGACTTTTTGGATTTCACGATGACACGCCTGACATTTGCTGGTGCGGCCTTCCTGACAGTCATTGCAATCCTCCCGCAGATGTTGTCGCATCAACTCCAAGTACCCTATACGACTGCGCAATTTTTTGGCGGCACCAGTCTTTTGATCATCGTCGGCGTCATCCTTGATACGATGCGACAGGTCGAGACGCATCTGATTCAGCGCCACTATGATGGATTCCTCCGCAAAGGCCGCATTCGCGGCCGCTTCGACAGGACATCCGGCGGGCAGGGTGAAGCCGTGAAGGAGGGAGCGTTGCTATGGCTATACGTGGGTATTGCTGCGCTTCTCGTGGCGGGGCTAGCAATTTTTCTTGCCGGAAAATTTCACTAAGTGAAGCGGCGGGGTCGTCTTGGATGGGTGAAAATACGGCTTTCGGAAATGTCTAGGTTGTATCAATCGCCAACCCTTCTCCAAGGGGAGTTTTCTCGGGATCAGATTACGATGGGAACTAGTCCGGGGAGGGAGGCTGATATGGCAACAAGTCACGAAGAAAGCCTATGAGCATCCCGATTAAAAATGATCGCGAGATCGACAAGATGCGCACCGCTTGTCAGACAGCGAGCCAGATTCTTAGTCGCGTTTCGAATTTGATTCGTCCCGGAATTACTACTGGGGAGATTAACAATGCAGCCGCGGAATTTATGTCGGAAGCGGGGTGCAAGAGCGCTTTCTTGGGCTATCGGGGCTTTCCAGGACAGGTTTGTATATCAGTCAATGAGGAAGTGGTGCATGGGATCGGCGGCGTGCGGCGGATTCAATACGGAGATATCGTGAAACTGGACATTGGCGTGATCAAGGATGGGTGGGTGGGCGACACCGCGACGACCGTGCCGGTTGGAATCATCGACGAGAAAATACAGCGTTTGCTGCGGGTGACGGAGGAGACCTTGGAACTCGCAATCAGTTACGCACAATGCGGCCGACGACTCGGCGATCTGTGCGCTGCGATTGAGGACGAAGTCGTTGCCAATGGCTACACCGTGGTGCGCGAATTCGTGGGCCACGGCGTTGGCCGGAAATTGCACGAGGAGCCTCAGGTCCCGAACTACGGCCGGCGAGGCAGCGGGCCGAAACTGAAACCGGGGATGACAATCGCCATCGAACCGATGGTCAACATGGGCGTGGCCGGAGTGCGCGTGCTGCCGGACAAATGGACGGTGGTCACGCTCGATTCAAAGCCGTCCGCGCATTTCGAGCACACGGTGCTCATCACCAAGGCAGAACCCGAAATCCTCACATGGCGAAGAAAGGCGCTTTTTGAAGTAGAATGAAGGGGAAACGAAAGTGTACCAAATACGATTTTGAGTACCAAGTGTTCGAACACAGCTCTGTGTTCTGACGTATATTTCAGAAAAAATGCGTCTGCTCTTCATTCACATCTTGCCAACCGACAAAGTTCTGTTATAGCTGGCCCCCTACGATTCGGCCGAAAGGGAGAATTATCTTCCGGCAAAAGTAGTCAAACAGCCCTGATCGCACTGGGAAAAGCCCGAACCCAGCGCGTTTTTTTGTCCTCCAAATACCTATCAAAATTTAAGACCATGAAAGTAAGAGCATCCGTCAAACGCCTCTGCGAGAGCTGCCGCATCGTAAAGCGCAAAAATGTGATTCGCGTAATTTGTAAAAATGCGCGCCACAAACAGCGGCAAGGTTAATTTAATCCCAAACATATGCCCCGACTCCTAGGCGTTGAAATTCCCGGCGACAAGCGCATCGAAGCGTCGCTACCCTATATTTACGGCATTGGCCTGAGCACCGCGAAAAAGATACTCGACCAAGCCAACATCAATCCTGATCTGCGCGCGAAAGACCTCAGCAGCGAGCAGCTCAACCAGATCATCCAGGCGATCACCGCGAGCAAGCTGCCGATCGAGGGAGATCTGCGCCGCGAGTTGCAGGCAAATCTTAAGCGCCTGCAGGCGGTCAATTGCTATCGCGGCATCCGTCATCGCCGGAGCCTTCCTGTGCGGGGCCAGCGCACCTCCACGAACGCCCGCACCCGCAAAGGCCCGCGCAAGACCGTCGGCGTGCAACGCGCCAAAGAAGCTGCCAAACCAGCAGGGAAATAACCACGAAGATTATGCCTGATTCCAAAAAAACAACGGCTCCGACAGCCGAAAATGCAACGCCCGCCCTACCCGCTGCTGAATCGGCTGCCGAGGTCACGGCTCCCGTGGTGAAGGCGGAGGCTCCAGCCAAGGCCGCGAAGGTCAAGGGTCTGAAAAAGAAGGACGCTGCCGCCGCGGCTTCCGCGGAGCCGAAAAAGGAGGAAAATCTTTCGCTCGATCCGAATGCAGTCGTTGAACAGATCAAGATCATCAAGGCGAAGGGCAGTAAGAACGTGCATTCCGGCATCGCCCACATCGTCGCGTCGTTCAACAATACCATCGTGACGATAACAGACATGAATGGTTCCGCGATCGGGTGGTCGAGCGGTGGAAAGTGCGGATTCAAGGGCTCGCGCAAGAGCACCGCGTATGCAGCGCAGATGGTCGCTCAAGATGCCTGCCGTCAAGCGATGGGACACGGGCTCAAGGAAGTCGAAGTGCGCGTCAAAGGTCCCGGTGCGGGTCGTGAATCCGCAGTTCGGGCGATACAGGCTGTGGGCCTTGAGATCAGCGTTATCAAAGATGTGACGCCGGTTCCCCACAATGGGTGCCGGCCGCCGAAGCAACGCCGCGTTTGATGCGGGGCGAGAACTACAGAAATTACCAAACCTCACACATACAGATATGGCACGTTATACCGGTCCAAAATCCAAGATTAGCCGCCGCTTCGGCGTCGCCCTCTTCGGTCCTTCAAAGGCGCTTGAGCGCAAAAATTATGGTCCAGGCATGCATGGCCCAAAGGGTTCCCGCCGCAAGCAGAGCGAGTACTCGGTTGCACTTGGTGAGAAACAAAAACTTCGCTACCAGTATGGAGTGCTCGAACGGCAGTTTCGCCGCTACTTCCACACTGCCTCAACGAAGCGCGGTGTGACCGGTGAGATTCTCCTTCAACTCCTCGAAACCCGCCTAGACAATGTCATCTACCGCCTCGGCTTCGCTAACTCGCGCAGCGGCGCTCGCCAGTTAGTCTCGCACGGCCATGTTCAGGTGAACGGCCGCAAAGTAGACGTGTCGTCGTTCAATGCGAAGCCCGGCGATACCATCACGATTAAAGACAAGCCGCAGTCTCGTCGGCTCGCTGCCAAGAATCTCGAACTGACCCAGATTACACCGGTTCCAGATTGGCTGATAGTGGACAAGGATAATTTCAAAGGCGCCGTTTCGCGCATTCCGACGCGCGAGGAAATTGCGCCGATCGTCAACGAGCAACTCATTGTCGAGCTTTACTCGCGTTAAGGAACGACACCGATTGCCTCACCTATGCGGCGCAGGCAGTCACAAGCCACCTGCTTTTGGCGGATAGAACCGATAGACCTTTATTCGCGCGGTTGCGCGGTCTGCAAGAAGCTGGAAGCCAGCCCGGCGACCTATCACCGATGGTGGCAGGAGCATGGCGGAGCCGAGGAGGAGGTGGTCAAGCGGCGTCAAGTCGCCGGAGAAGGAAAACACGCAACTCAAGGGTTCGTAAGCGGCCGCCCGAGCGCCTGTTGACATGCTGCGCGTAGGTTCTGCTCCGGGAGCATCAAATTTCAGAGGAGGGACAGCTCTGACAGCGTAAGCGTCCGGCGGAGCGCCACTAGCGCGGGACTTCAGAGATGTCAGAGCATGGGGGCCTATGACATCTACGATCGTGAGAGCAGAGATTTTGAAGCAGGACGTCCG
>Ga0105044_10007622_pt1 | contig 14904 bp, 10 predicted proteins | sample MAT01_FD_78092 | JGI IMG/M metagenome (GOLD analysis project Ga0105044, IMG submission 78092) | Freshwater microbial communities from Lake Fryxell liftoff mats and glacier meltwater in Antarctica - MAT-01 | ecosystem: Environmental > Aquatic > Freshwater > Ice > Liftoff microbial mat | place...
GCACGCTCAACGCTGTGATGCTTTTGCCCGAACCTGATTCGCCGACCAGCGCGAATTTCTCGCCGGCCGCGATCTCGAAACTGACCTGGTTGACCACCGTGCTGGTGCCAAAGCGAACACTCAGGTCTTGCACCTGCAGCAGGGGTGTTTTGTTGTCGACGATGCCTGGCTGGTTCATGCTCGGTTCACGATTTACGCGTGTCAAAGGCATCACGCAGCGCGTCGCCGATGAAAGTCAGCAGCAGCATCGTCACCACCAGCACCGCAAAGGTCGGCACGATGATCCACCACGAATCGAGGTTGTCTTTGCCTTGCTTGAGCAGCTCGCCCAAGGAGGCCACGCTGGCCGGCGCGCCCAGGCCCAGAAAGTCCAGCGAGGTCAAAGCCAGGATGCCGCCACTCATGCGAAACGGCAGAAAAGTGATCACCGGCGTCATCGAATTGGGCAGCACATGTTTGCGGACGATCTGCCAGTTGCTCAGGCCCAAAGCGCGCGCGGCCTTGACGTATTCGAGGTTGCGGTTGCGCAAGAACTCTGCGCGCACGTAGTCCGACAAACCCATCCAGCCCCACAGGCTGAGCAGCAGCAGCAGCAGCAGCATCGAGGGCTCGAAGATCGAGGCGAAGATGATCAGCAGGTACAGCTCAGGCACGGCGCCCCAGATCTCGACGAAGCGTTGCAGCAGCAGGTCGGTGCGGCCGCCGAAGTAGCCCTGAAACGCGCCAGCCGCGATGCCGATCAAGGTGCCAGTCAGCGTCAATGCCAGCGCAAACCACACGCTGACGCGAAAGCCGTAGACCAGCCGCGCCAGCATGTCGCGGCCTTTCTCATCGGTGCCCAGCCAGTTCTCGGAAGTCGGGGCGCCGGGGTGCAGCACGGGGCTGAAATAGTTGAGCGAATCGGCAGAGTGCGGATTGAGCGTCGGCAAAGCCCAGTTGCCGGGCCTGGCCAGGATGTCGTCGATCAGCGGGTCTTTCCAGTTGGTGGGGGTGTCGAAGTCGCCACCCAGGGCTTTTTCGCTGGGGTTGCTCAGGATCGGGGCGTACCACTGGCCGTCGATGCGGGTCAGCAGCGGCTTGTCGTTACTCAGCAACTCGGCACAAGTGGCGAGCACCAGCAGGGTCAAGAAAATCCACAGCGACCAGGTGCCCACGCGGTTGCGCTTGAAGCGCGCCCAGGCACGTTGTCCCGGCGATTGCGGTTTGAAAGCCGGCAGGTCGGCTGCCGGCGTGGGCAGATCGAGAACGGCACTCATGACGCTTGCCTCATTTGCCCATACTCCCGAACTGCACTCGCGGGTCGACCACCAGATACAGCAGGTCAGAAGCCAGCTTGACCACCAGCGCGATCAGCGTGAAAAGGTACAGCGAGCCCAGCACCACCGGGTAGTCGCGCCGCACCACGCTCTCGTAGCTCAACAGGCCCAGGCCGTCGAGCGAGAACAGCGTTTCGATCAGCAAGGCACCGGTGAAGAAGGCGCCCACAAATGCTGCAGGAAATCCCGTGACCAGCGGAATCAGCGCGTTGCGAAACACGTGCTTGTACAGCACCCGATTTTCGCTCAGCCCCTTGGCGCGCGCCACCAACACATACTGCTTGCGAATCTCTTCGACAAAGGTGTTCTTGGTCAGCAGCGTGACCACTGCAAAACTCGTGATCACCAGGCAGATCAGCGGCAACGTCAGGTGCCAGAAATAGTCGGCGATCTTGCCCAAGAGCGACAGCTCGGCCCAGTTGTCGCTGGTCAGCCCGCGCAGCGGGAAGATGTCCCAGAAGGTGCCGCCGGCAAACAGCACGATCAGCAGGATGCCCAGCACAAACCCCGGTATCGCATAACCCAGCAGCACAAAGCCCGTGGTCACCAGGTCAAAGCGTGAACCTTCCTTGACCGCCTTGGCAACACCCAGCGGGATGCTGACCATGTAGCTGATCAAAAAGGTCCACAGGCCCAAGGACATCGAAACCGGCAGCTTTTCTTTGATCAGCGTCCACACATCCTTGTTGTACAAAAAACTGGTGCCCAAGTCGAAGCGGGCAAAGCCGGCCAGCATCTCGACATAGCGCACATGGGCGGGCTTGTCGAAGCCGTAGAGCTTCTTCAGATCCTCCAGTTGTTGCTTGTTCAAATCGCGCCCGGCCTTGTAGCCGCCGGTGTCGCCACCCGAACCGGCGCGGGCTTCGGCCATCAGTTGCTCCACCGGCCCACCGGGCACGAACTGCATCACCACGAAAGTGATGGTCAGCACGCCCAGCAAGGTGGGCAGCATCAGACCGAGGCGTTTGAGGATGTAGATCAGCATGGTGGGTGATCGGGCTCAGGCTCTTTGCATGCCAGCAGCCAAGGGCTTGGATTTGTCCCACCAGGTCCACAGCGGCCACGGGCCCCACTCGACAAAGCCGCTGATCAGGGTGTCGGCCTGGAAGTAGGGGGGAGACTTCTCAGGGCGCGCAAACTTGTTCCAGTGCGAAAAGGGCTCACGTGATGCCCACAGGTCCGGTATTTGCCAAAAATTCCAGATCACCACGCGGTCCATCGCCCGCGCTGCGTCGCGCAGTTCTTCCAGCGTGGTGGCGCGGTTCATGGCCTCGATGGCGGCATCTACGGCGCGGCTCTTGACGCCGCGGTAGTTGCTGTTGCCGGGCTCGTCGGCCGATTTGCTGCCGTAGATCCTGGCCTGCGTGGGCGCCGCAGGCAGCGTGAAACGCCCCTCGACGATGCCCACCATGTCGAAGTCGTATTCGTCCAGCCGGCGGCTGTAGAGCGCAAAGTCCACCAGCCGGTCTTTGAGTTCCACGCCCAGCTTGTCCAGGTTGCGCTGCCAGTCCACGATGTTGGCGCTGCGCGGCACCATGTATTCCACCGTCAGGTGTTCGCCGCTGGGCAGGCGCAGCTTGCCTTCTGAATCCAGCTTGCAGCCTGCTTGTTCGAGCAGCGCGCGGGCTTTGAGCAGGTTTTCGCGCACCGCCTTGGGGTTGTTGGCGGTGCTGGGCGGCACCCAGGGTGGGCCGAAGACACGAGGAGGCAACTCGGCGCGGAAGGGTTCCAGGATCTTCAACTCGCCGGGGCTGGGCAGGCCGGCTGCTGCGAACTCGGAGTTGTTGAAGACGCTGCTGGCACGGGTGAAAACGCCGGTTTTGTTCAGCGTGTCGAAGTCGTAGGTGTAGCCCAGCGCCTCGCGCACGCGGATGTCCTGAAACTTGGGCCGGCGCAGGTTGAGCTGGTAGCTTTGCAGCTGCTGGCCAAAGCCGGTCTTGAGTTCGACCTTCTCGATGCGGTCGTCTTCCCACTTGACGCCCTTGTGGCGGCGCACCCATGCGCGTGAGCTGTACTCTTTGAACAGATCAAACTCGCCGGCCTTGAAGGCTTCGAAAGCCACCGCTTGGTCGGTGTAGTTGCGGTAGACGACACGCTCGAAGTTGAAGTGCCCGCGCCGCACCGGCAGGTTGCGGCCCCAGTAGTCGGGCAGGCGCTTGAACTCGATGCGCCTGGGCATGTCCACGCGGTCGATGGCGTAGGGCCCGCTGGCGATGGGGTAGTCGGTCACCACCTGATCGAACTTGCGCCCTGCTGTCCACTTGCGGCTGAACACCGGCATGGTGGCGGCGGTGAACACGAAGTCGCGCCCCTTGCCTTTGAACTCGAAGCGCACGGTGCGGGCGTCCGGCGTCAACACGCGGGCGATGTCGGCCACCGTCGTCTGGACTTGTGGCGAAGCTTCTTTGCCGGCCAGCATTTCGTGACTGTGGCGCACGTCCTCACTCAGCACCGGGTCGCCGTTGTTGAAGCGCGCTTCGGGGCGCAGCTTGAAAGTCACTGCCGAGAAATCCGGCTCCACCCACATCGCCTCGGCCAACAGCCCATAGATGCTCATCGGCTCGTCCATGGCCAGATGGCACAGGCCTTCGACCATCCAGATCAGTACCCCGGCAGGGGCGTTGCCGCGCGTGGTCCAGGGGTTGTACTTGTCAAAACTGCTGCGCCGGTCGGGGTTGCGCAGCTTCAGCGTGCCGCCTACCGGGGCGCGTGGCTCGACGTAATCGAAGTGCGTGAAGTCGCTGCCGTATTTGGGCAAGCCGTAGGCCGCGAAGGCGTGCACCCAGCGGCCCGCTGAGGGGTGGCCGTCTGCAGGTGCGGACGGCGGGGCGGCTGGCGTTGAAGACGTTGCGGCTGCACCAGCAGCCCAAGCCGCGTTGGGTGGCAGCAGCGCAGCGGCCCAAGGCGAGGCCATCCACAGAATGGTCAGACGCCTCTTGGCGTCAGCCAGTGTGGCGTCGGTTTCGGTGAGTTCAGGGTTGGCCGCAACACTGTGGCGAGGGGAAAGCATGGCTGAGCTCAGCGTTGTCGTTGCAGAGCATTGTGCGGCCCTTCGGGTGGCTTGGGTCTTGACTGCTTCATCGGTTTCGCTGTCCGGGGCCTGCGACTTTGTGCTGACCGGCTGCAGCTCAGGTGCTGGAAGAGGCCGACGTTGGTGGAGCTGTCGGCACGATGAGCGGGCGGCTCAAGACCTGAAGATTGAATGCCCACCGAGCGAATGCGCAACTCGGAGGCCGTGCGCATGACCCGGATTGCGATCTCGGAGCGGTTGGCAATCAGGAGCGAACGGATCGGGTGGGGCTGCATCGGGCGGGCTACTGTGTTGGGGGTGCTTTGGATGACGCAACACTCGCGCTGAGGCTCTTGCTGCGGGCTCTGAGAATGCCGGCTGACAGCGCTGCCGACGCGCTCGATGCGCGCCACCACATCGCCCAGCCCAGCGCCGAGAATGCCTCAGTCGCCCGCCGCCCCGTGCCCAGAGGCGACGCTGCGAGGCATTGCCGACGGCCTCACTTCGGCCACCGTTTGCCGTGGCGACAACCAGGCGCAAATCAGCGCTGCCGCGTAAGGCAGCGATTGCACACCGAGCAAACCGACCCAAACCAGCAGCGCCACATCATCTGGCGTGCGTTGGCTGGCCAGCGCCACGATGCAGACCCACAGGCCGATGAGCAGCGCTGCCTCTTCGCGGACGACCGCCCACCAGGGTGTGCGAGTTTGTGCGCCAGGGGCTGGGTGGTGCGCCGCCTTGTGGGCAAGCGGGCTCTCAACCGGGTGTGCAGCAGGGTGCGCGGCAGGGTTTGCAGCCGGGCGAGCCATGGCTCGGGCTTGCTCGGCACGGTCACTGTCGACCGGCAGGCCGACCCGTTGCGTGACGTGAAACTGGGCTGGCTGCGCCGTCAGCCCGGCCAGCACGCCTTGGGCGACGCTGTGCGACAGCCCCATGCCGGCCAGCGCCGCCCCCAACGTATCGGCCCAGTTGCAGGGCACCCGACGCCGATAGAGCAGTGGCCCGAGCAGTGCGCGAGCGGTGAAAAACACTGCCAAGGGCACCACAAAAAGCCACAGCGGCAGGCCGAAGTATTGCGGTGCCAGCAAGAAGCCCAGCGACCACAGCAACACCAGCACGCTGAACAGCAAGTGCAGCGCGTCACCCATCCACGGCAGCCAGCCAGCCAGGAAGTGGTAGCGCTGACCCAGGCGCAAACCTGAGCGTGGGGCCTGCGGTAAGGCTGCCGTTGCCGTTGCCGTTGCCGTTGCCGTTCCCGTTCCCGTTCCCGTCGCGTTTGCTGTTGTTCTTGCTGCTGTCGCAGTCACCTTCGCCTTCGCCGTTGCAGTAGCTGGAGTCCCGCCGGTGAAGGGTGGGGCGAACAGCGCTCCCACATGCCGGCGCAGGATCTGCATCCCGCCTTGGGCCCAACGCTGGCGCTGGCGGCGATAGGCGCCAAAGTCGGCGGGTACCAGCCCGGCACCCATCACCTCGTCGACGTACACCGCACGCCAACCGCGCATGAGCACCCGCAGGCCCAGCTCGGTGTCTTCGCAGATGCAGGCTTCGTCCCAGCCGCCTGCTTGCTGCATCGCGCTGCGCCTGATCAGCGTCATCGTGCCATGCTGGATGATCGCGTCGCGCTCATGCCGATGGTGCATGCCGATGCGAAAAAAACCCTCGTACTCCCAGTTCATCATGCGCGCCAGCCGGCTGCCTTGCCAGTGCCGATGCGCCTGGGGTGCTTGAATGATGCCGACCTCGCGCGCCTGCATCCAGCCAGCCAGTTGCTGCAGCCATTGCGGCTTGACCACGTAGTCGGCATCGACCACCGCCACCCATTGCGCCTGTGGGTCGGTTTGTTGCAGCGCGTAGTTCAGGGCGCCGGCCTTGAAGCCGGGCCACTTGGGCAGGTGGAAGAAACGCAGCCTGGGGCGGGGGTCGATGGCAGCGTCGACAGGTGCAGTTTCAGCAGCATCGTTGTGACCCAAGAGCCCGGTCGTGTCGACGCTCGTGCCGTCTGTGGGGGTGCGTTGCGCTACCCCTTGCGCCCACAGTTTTTCCACATGGGCCTGCAGTGGCTGCCACTTCTGGGGGTCGGTGGTGTTGTTGTCGACCACCAAAATTTCCAACTGCGGCCATTGCAGCGCCACCAGGCTGTCGATGGCCAGGATGACAGCCTCTGGCGGCTCGTTGCTGCACGCCAGGTGGATGCTGATCAGAGGCGGTGCACCGGTAGCGGTATCGGTAGCGGTATCGGTATCGGTATCGGCATCGGTATCGGCATCGGCATTCACATCAGCATTCACATCAGCGGCCAGCGCCTTCGTTGCCGCCTGATCCGGCAACCAAGGCTTGAGTCTGGCTCTGCGCCGCAGGCTGCGGCGCCAGAACAGTTCTGCAAACTCGAAGCACTGCGCCAGCAGCATCGCCGCCATCAGCACCAAGGCGGGCAGCAGCACCGCCAGCATCAGCCAGTCGGTGAGCCGCAGGTAGTGCTCAAGAGGCCGGGTGAACAGCAGCACGGCAAAACTCGCCACCGCCTGCGCCATCAGCGCAAAAGCCACGCGACCGGCCAGTCGCATGTGTGCAAAGTGCCACAAGAACGGCAGCATCGCCAGCAGGCCCAGCGCCGCAGCGGCGCCGGCTTTGACGCGCCAGTAGGGGTCGGCCAACACCGTGCCTGTGAATGCAAACTTGGGCTGGCGCTGGGCGTCCAGCAAGCCCCAGTGCGCGCCGACGGTGCCTTCGGTGGCCTGCTTCCAGGGCTGGTCCACGGCTTCCATCAAGAAGTAGTCGAGCTTCATGGCCTCAGCCCGGGCCACGAACTGACGCACAAAGACCGCCTGAGCCGCCGGGCTGGCCTGGGCCCTTTTGACCGGATTGCCGGCACTGGGCCAGCCGACTTCACCGATCACCACCGTTTTGCCTGGGAAGCGCTGGCGCACCTGCTCATAGCGGGCCAGGGCGTCTTCAACGGCGTCCTCGACCGCCACGCCCTCCCAGTACGGCAGCAGATGCACGGTGATGAAGTCCACATGCTCGGCCAGCCGGGGTTGCAGCAGCCACATGTGCCAGGGCTCGGCAGTAGACACGGGCAGCCCTGTGAGTTGCTTGACCCGCTGCAGATACGCCGTCAGCTCAGCCAGTGTGAGTTTGCCGTGCAGCAGGGTTTCGTTGCCCACGATCAGGCGCTGGATGGGCCCGGGCCGGCGTGTGGCATCCACCGCCGCTTGCACCTCCAGCTCGTTGTTGGCCTTGCGCTGGTCCAGCCACAAGCCCAGCGTCAGCTGCAACCCGGCCTGCGCAGCCATCGCCGGCAGTTGCGGAAACTCAGCCGCACTGTAGGTGCGCAGTTGCCCGGTGCGCGGCGCCAGTTGTTGCAGGTCTTGTGCCACATCGGGCATCGATGGAAAGCGCTGCGCCAGCGGCCCGTCCCAGCGCTGAAAGGCGTTGTAGGCCAGGCCGTTGACGCGCTCCGGCGCGTCGGGTGCGGCCAGCGGCGGGTTCAAGGCCCACCACAGCCCGGCGTTGAGCAAGGCCACCGCGGTGGCCAGAAAGCAGGCCACCAAGGCGCGGCGGACCTGGCTGGTTGCGGTCGAGCCAGGTGCCGGATCAACGCGCGTTGCTGCGGCGCTGGTCGGGTTCGAGGCTTTGTTCGAGGGAGGGATCACTGCAGAAACTTCACCACTTAAACTTCTGACGCGTCAGATGCGTCTGACGCGTCTGACGCATGAGACGCGTGAGACGCGTGAGACGCCCGGGGGCTGGATTCGACCTGTTCAAGGGTCTCTTGTTGGGCCGGCAAACCTGCCTGCTGATGGGCCACCCAACGGTTGACTGGCTGCTTGCAGTGAGCCACCCTGCACCTGCTCGTCCCCACCGCTCCACCTGCGCTGCACCAGCGTTCCTGCCCCATCAATTTCTTTTCGACTCTGAATTGTTGATGACCTCGCCCACGCCAAAAGCGCCTCCGCTCGGGCGCACCTTGATCTCTGTGTTCTTGCTCGCGCTGGCTGCAATGGCCGCCGTGGTCTTGGTGCTCAGCCAGGGCCGTACCCGTGCCTTGCCTGCGGCCCCTGCACCTGCCGCCACAGCGGTCGGCGACTCGGCCGGCAACTCGGTTGACCAAGTCGGCGGCGCCTTGTTCCCCTGTGTCTCTTATGCCCCCTTCAGGCGACCCGGTGACACCCCGCTCGACCCTGATCTGCACATCGCCCCCGACATCATCGAGGCCGATTTGCGGCAGCTCGCCACGACCACCGGCTGCGTTCGCACCTATGGTCTGGACCATGGGCTGGATGCGGTGCCGACGCTGGCGCGCAAGCTGGGCTTGCAGGTGGTGCTGGGCGTGTGGATCAGCGGCAATGCAGAAGTCAACCAGCAGCAACTGCGGCTGGGCTTGTCGATCGCACAGCGCTACCCCGATGTCGTCAAGCTGCTGATGGTCGGCAACGAGGTGTTGTTGCGGCGCGAGCTGCCGCCTTCGGCGCTGGCCGAGCTGCTGGCGCAGGCCAAAGCCGAGTCGACCGTGCCGGTGAGTTATGCCGATGTCTGGGAGTTCTGGCTGCGCCATGCAGCCGTGTTGCTGCCGCATGTGCAGCAGGTCTCGGTGCACATCCTGCCGTATTGGGAGGACGACCCGGTGGGCATCGACAGCGCCGCTGGCCATGTGCACGCCATCGCGTCGAAGCTGCAGCAACGGTTTGGCACCACGCCAGTGTGGGTGGCCGAGACCGGCTGGCCGGCCATCGGGCGCCAGCGTGGCCCGGCCTTGCCGGGGCGCTGGCAGCAAGCGCAGTTTGTGCGCGAGATGCTGCAGCGGCAAGCAAGCTCGCCCTTGGATTTCAACCTCATCGAAGGCTTCGATCAGCCCTGGAAACGCGCGCTGGAAGGTGCCATGGGCGGGGGCTGGGGCCTGTTCGATGCCGAAGGCGAGTTGCGCGTGCCGCTGCAGGGCGACCTGCCGCCGGCTACGCATTGGCAGCAGCCCTTGTGGGCCTTGGCGGGTGGCGCCTTGTTGGGCGTGCTGATGTCTGCCGCAGTCTTGATGTTGCGACGCCGGTCGGGCCCGCCCACGCGCTCTCTGAGCCGCAGGTTGACGCTGGCCACCGGATTGTGCAGTGGCACAGCGTTGGTGGCCTGGGCCGCCTGGTTGCAATTCCAGGCGCTGGTCATCTGGAGCCGCGATGCGTTTGAGTGGTTCACTGGCGGCAGTGTCATGTTGTTGTCCAGCATCGGCGCCTTGGCTTTGCTTTGGCGTTGGGCGCTGCTGGTGGGGCAGGGCCACCCAACCCCGTTGCAGCGTGCAGGCATCGCACAGTGGTGGCTTGCCACCAGGGCAGGGCCGCTGGTGGGTCAGCACACCCGTGCCAGTCTGCAGGAGGACCCGATCACTGCTGAAACCGCCGCGTTGACCGTGCCGAGCACGCTGCTGCTGGCGCCGCTGCTGTTTGCCGCTGCTGCACAGGCGCTGGCCCTGGTCTTCGACGCCCGCTACAGGCCGCTGCCTGTTGAGAGCTGGTGCGTGCCGGCCTTGCTGCTGCTGGCGCTGCTGATCCTGGGCGACCGGCAAGCGCGCGCTGCGCGCGAAGAACGTCTGCTGGCCGGCCTCGCCGGGGTGGGCGCTTTGCTGGTGGTCGCCCTGGAAGGGCTGGCCAATACGCAGGCCCTGATGTGGGCTGCGGCCTTGTTGGTGATCGCCGCAGCCACGCTGTGGCGCGCTCATCGCCAGGCCCCGGCTGCGTTGCTGCCTGAGTTGGCGGGGTCTTCAGCTGCGGCTTCATCTTCCAAAGAGCCATCACCTCCTGCATCGCCCTCAGCGCGGTCTCCTGCTGTACCGGCTGCCCGCCACGCTGGCAGCAATGCCAGCGCCGCCAGCAAGGCCGCCGGCGCGGCATAGCGGGTGCAATACAGCATCAGCCCGGCGCAGGCTGTGGCCAAGGCCAGCAACGCCAAATTGCGCTGGCGTGCCCACAAGGCCAGTATTGACAGCCCCAGCGCCAGCCAGCCCAGCCGTTGTTGCGAGAACAACGCCACCACGGCGCTGCGCAGTACGCAGAGCAGATCGCCGCTGCCCACTGCACCGCAAAAAGCGCTGACATCCGCAGGCTCGACGACGCGGTAGCGCAGCGCAGCAGACAGCCCCAGCGCCAGCGCGGCCACACTCAGCGCGACGGTCCATTGGCGGGCGCTGGGGGGGGTGTCGGACGCAGCGCTCACCGCCGCAGGCCTGTGGCGTGGGTTGCAGCGGGCGGCGCAACGGGCGGCGCAACGGGTAGCGCAACGGGCGGAGCAACGGGTAGAGCAACGGGTGGAGCAGCGGTTGCATCCGCCCCAGCCTGCACTTCGTTGGCCGCAAACACCCGCAGCAGCAAGGCCGTCAAATCATGCATGCCGCCCAGCGGCTGCCGGGGCGGGTTCATGCCGGGTGTGAAGCCGAACGGTGCCAAGCGAGCCAGCAGCGCAGGGTCGCGCGAGATGATGTGGACTGGCACGTCCCAGGATGCGCCTTCGCCGCTGATGTTGGCGGTGGGCTGGTGGTCACCCAGCAGCACGAAGATCGTCTCCCTCGGCTCGGGCTGCTGCATGAAGCCGCCGAGCACGCGGTAGGTGTAGTCCACCATGCGGATGTAGTCGGGCATCATGTTCAGCCAGTTGACCTTTTCAGCCAAAGCGCTTTTCAAGGCGGCCGGATCAAAAGGCTCAGCGGTCAACACCCGCGCCCAGTCTTCCTCGTAAGGCGGCACCGGGCTGAACGGAAAGTGGCAGGTGATCGTTGGAAAGAACAGCAGCCGCGGTGGCGAGTCGGCACGCCGCGGGTGTTTTTGCTCAAAGCGGGCCAGCGCAAACTGGTCGGGCATCGACCAGTAACCCAGCGCCGGGCCCTGATAGTCCAGCGTGCGGCCTTCTTCGAACTGATCGAAACCGTAGAAAGCTCTTTCAGGCCAGTCCCAAGACAATGCAGGGTAGACGCCGAAGGTTTCATACCCCTGCGATTTGAACAAGCTCAGCAGCGTGGGGCGTTGCGTCGTCAGCAGCAAATCATGGCGGTGCGGGTCCGACAAGTCGATGCCCGACAACAAGCTCAGGTGTGAAAGATCACTCGCGCCGCCAAAGGTAGGTGCCTTCAGAAAAGCCGACATCACCTGCCGGCCGCTGCTGCGCAGTTGTTGCTCGAAGCGTTGTCGGGTGATCTCCAGCGCTTGGGCGGCCTGGGGGTGGTCGTAAGTGACGGCGCCTACCGACTCCATGAAGATCAGGTACACATCGCGCCCGGCCAAAGCGCCCAGCGCCTGGCCGGGTGGCGCTTGCAGGGCCATCTCCAGCGCATTTGCCGTAGGCAGCGCGGCTTCAATGGCTTGCGGCGACAGCGCGGTGGCCAGCAGCCTGGCCTGCTGCCAATAAGTCGGGATCACCGGCTTGCTGACAAAGGGCCAGGTGGCACGCACGCCTGCGTAGTTGGCAACGACCAACGCCACGGCCAGTGCCGTCAGTCCCAGAGCCCAGGGCGTGCGCAGCGCAATGGGTGCCGCCTGCTGCCCGGCGACCCGCACGCCCCAGCGCAAGCCACGGTAAAGCCCCCAAAACAGCAGCACCACAGCCGCTGTCGCCAGCACTGACAGCCACCATGGCTGACTTTGCGCGGTGACCCACAAGAATCGTGGCACCTGCGCGCCGTCCCAGTACAGATTGACGGCGCGGCCAAACAGCGCCGGCGCGGTGACGTCGATGTAGCGGCCCAGCACCAGCAGCAGGTACAGACCCGTCAGCAGCGCCGTCACGCGGGCTGACAAGCGCCCGCGCCAAGCCACCCAGGCCAGCAGCAGGCACCACAGCAGCACAAACTCGGGTGCCAGCCGCGCGTCAGGCACGATGCCGGGTGTGGGCCACCAGGTGCTGAAGCTCAAAGCGCTGTTGAGCAGCAACAAGGCTGCCACCACGACCATCGCACGCAGCCACTGTGCGCCCGGAGGGCTCCTCGGGCCGCTGGCACTGCTGGGGCTGCCGGGGCTGCCGGGGCTGCCGGGGCTGGTTCTTGCGGGCGGCTGGGAGTCGGACTTCAAGATTGCCTGAGAACGGTGAACAAGATAACGGGGTCGTCCAACGCGGCGAGCGGATTACAGAAGATCTTTCGATCGCATCATTCGACCTTGATTAGACCAGGGTGGCGCGGCAGGCGCGCAAGTCGCTGGAGGTGCTGGGGGTTGGGGCAACCCCCTGGCGCCGGTCAGTCGCAGTACAGTGGCGTCAGTTGCAATCCATCCGTCACCCTATGATTGAGAGCGTCCTCGACTTCTTGCCGCCGCAACAATGAGCCACGTCACCGATAAACCTGAGCAAGTCCTGGACTTCTGGTTTCGCGAAGTCGACCCGAAGTCGTGGTGGGCTGTCGACCCGGCTTTTGACGAGATGCTGCGCCAGCGCATGGCAGGCTTGCACAGCCAGGCGGCCCTTGGTGAGTTGTATGGCTGGCGCACCACACCGGCCGGCCGCTTGGCTGAAGTGATCGTGCTGGACCAGTTCTCGCGTAATCTGTTCAGAGGCCAAGCTTCGGCCTATTCGTTTGACACTGCGGCCCTGGTGCTGGCGCAAGAGGCGGTAGCGCTGGCAGCAGACCAGGATTTGCCACCCAAACAGCGGAGCTTTTTTTACATGCCCTACATGCACAGCGAGTCCAGGCTGATTCATTTGCAAGCTGAAGCGCTGTTCGGCGCCAACGATGAGGCCGACAACCTGAGTTTCGAGCTGCGCCACAAAGCCATCGTGGACCGTTTTGGGCGCTACCCGCATCGCAATGCAGTGCTGGGGCGTGAGTCGACGGCGGCTGAGCTGGATTTTCTGCAGCAACCGGGTTCGAGTTTCTGAGATGTCAAGCAATTCCCGTTGCAGTTTCAGGACCAGACGCCGAGTGGCGCTGGCGGTGCCGCTGATGGCAAACGCCGCCGCCGCCATGCTCAGCGCCTGCGCCTGGGCGCCGCCACAGCCAGGCAGTCGCGTCGAGGCGCTGCACGCCGCCTGGGGTTCACCCACAGCACGGTATGCCCTGCCCGAAGGCGTGCAGCAACTGGAGTACGCCACGGGCCCCTACGGCCGCCAGACATGGATGGTGCAGGTGGATGCCACCGGCCGCGTGCTGCAGGCTCGCCAGGTGTTGACCGAGGCCGAACTGATGGCCACGCAGGCCGCAGCACCGTTGCCTGCAGACGCGTTGCTGCGCCGCCTGGGCACCCCCGGCGAGCGGCGCGGCGCTCGAGGCGGCGGCGAGACCTGGTCTTGGCGCTACGACACCAACGATTGCCTGTACTTCCAGTTTTCAGTGGATGCCAAGGGCATGGCCCGAAGTGGTGCCTTTGCGATCGACCCCCAGTGTGATGTGGCGAGCGATATGGGCAGCTCACGTGACTGAGTTGGCCGGTTGAAGCGCAGCTGAAGCCCGATGCTGGCTTTGAACCCGTCCCAGATCGTCCTGCACGGCATCCCCAATTGCGACACCGTCAAGCGCGCCCGTGCCTGGCTTATGGCGCAAGGCATCGAACATGAATTCGTCGATTTCAAGAAATCCGGCGTACCGCCGGCGCGGCTGGATGCCTGGCTTGCCGGGCCTGGCTGGCAACTGTTGCTCAACCGCCAAGGCACGACCTGGCGCAGACTGGCTGCCGCAGAGCAGGCCAGCATCACCGATGCGTCCAGCGCCCGCGCGCTGCTGCTGGCGCAGCCCAGCCTGATCAAGCGCCCGGTGGTGGACTGGCCGGGAGGCGTGACGACCGTGGGCTGGGACGCCATGCTGCTTCACGCAGCCAAGGCAGAAGGCTGAGTTCCATTTTGCGACCCGCTGGGTGCCTTCGGTGGGTGCCTGCCGTGTTGCGCCTCGCGGCTCAGCTGTCAAATCCGCTGCCGGCCAGCGACGTCACCTGCACCTTGACCCCGACACCGTGGGCTGCGGGAAAACACAAACTGCCGTCTCCAAACGCCTTGCTGGCGCGACAACTCAGCGCAGTTTCACGCGCAGCTTGCTCAGGCCCCTGAAACGCACCCGGCTGTCGCGTTGGGGTGTGCCCTCAAGCTGCATGTGCGGAAAGTGCGCCAGCAGCCCCCCGATCGCCACCCGTGCCTCCAGCCGCGCCACGCTCATGCCTGAGCAGGCATGGGCGCCCTGGCCAAACGCCAGGTGGTTGTTGGGCTTGCGCGCCACGTCCAGGGCCTGTGGGTTGTCGAAGGCCTGTGGGTCGCGGTTGGCAGCACCGATCGCGAGGGTCACAAAGCTGCCGGCCTTGACAACGCCGCTGGGCAGCGCCAGATCGGCCCGGGCCAGGCGGTTGTTGAACTGCAACGGGCTCTCAAAACGCAGCAGCTCTTCAACAGCGGTCGGCAGCAGGCTGGCGTCGTCGACCAGGCGATGCCATTGCTCGCGATGCTCAAGCAGCGCATGGACACCGTTGCCGATCAGATTGGAGGTGGTCTCGTGCCCGGCGTTGAGCAAGAAGATGCAGTTGTGCAACAGCTCAGCCTCGCTGAGCTGGCCCTGGTCGTCACCTTGCAGCAGCCGGGTCAGCACATCGGTCTCCGGGTCGCCGGGCTGGCGCCTTCTTTGCGCCA
>Ga0105044_10007624_pt1 | contig 14903 bp, 12 predicted proteins | sample MAT01_FD_78092 | JGI IMG/M metagenome (GOLD analysis project Ga0105044, IMG submission 78092) | Freshwater microbial communities from Lake Fryxell liftoff mats and glacier meltwater in Antarctica - MAT-01 | ecosystem: Environmental > Aquatic > Freshwater > Ice > Liftoff microbial mat | place...
AAACTTTACCAAACCGTTTTAAATTATGTGGTAGGTTTTCCTAAAACTGTTATGATATCGGTTGTTGGGTTGTTCATTGTTTCAGTAATGGTATTGATGTCGCTGGGTGGTGAGTTTATACCTGCTCTGGAAGAAGGTGACTTTGCAGTGGATACCAGGGTGTTAACGGGTAGCACTTTAAATACAACGATTATTAATACACAAAAGGCGGCGCATATTTTAAAAACGCAGTTTCCGGAGGTAGAAAAAGTAGTTACCAAAATTGGTAGTGGTGAAGTACCTACTGATCCGATGCCAATGGAAGCGAGCGATATGATGGTAATTTTAAAACCAAAACCGGAATGGACATCGGCCAAAACTTTCAATGAATTATCGGAGAAGATGGGTAAGGCATTAGAGGCGGTACCGGGCGTTACTGCCGGGTTTCAGTTTCCGGTGCAGATGCGGTTCAATGAATTGATGACCGGTGCAAGACAGGATGTGGTGTGTAAAATTTTTGGAGAAGATCTGGATACATTGGCAGCCTACGCAGCAAAACTGGGAGCAATCGTAAACACAGTAGAAGGTGCAAAAAATTTATACGTGGAACCGGTATCAGGCATGCCTCAAATTATTATTCAATATAACAGAAATGCCATTGCACAATACCGGCTAAATATTGTTGACATCAACAAAGTAGTGAACACAGCATTTGCCGGACAAAGTACTGGATTGTTGTTTGAAGGTGAAAAGCGTTTTGATGTAGTCGTACGTTTGAAAGGCGATTTGAAAAGGGATCTGAAAGATGTTCAGAACCTTTTAATACCAACACCACAGGGCACACAAATTCCATTGAGTCAGTTGGCAGATGTTCAGATAAAAGAAGGACCTAACCAGATACAGCGGGAAGATGCCAAGCGCAGAATCGTTGTTGGCTTTAATGTTCGTGGTAGAGATGTGCAAACGATTGTAACAGAACTACAGCAGAAAATAGACAAGCAGCTAAAGTTTCCTGCCGGGTATTATGTAACGTATGGCGGTGCTTTTGAAAATCTGAATGCGGCCAAAAAGCGGCTAATGGTTGCCGTTCCGGTGTCTTTGTTGTTGATTTTTTTACTGCTCTATTTTGCTTTCACATCTGTAAAGCAAGGGTTATTAATTTACTCCGCTATTCCATTATCAGCCATTGGCGGTATCTTGTTTTTAGCCCTTCGGGGAATGCCTTTTAGCATTAGTGCCGGCGTTGGTTTTATCGCCTTATTTGGGGTGGCCGTTTTGAATGGTATTGTATTGATTGCAGAATTTAACCGCCTAAAAAAAGAGGGGTTGACGGATGTAAAACGAATTGTACTAATGGGAACAAAAGTAAGGCTGCGGCCCGTTTTGATGACGGCTTATGTGGCATCACTGGGCTTCTTGCCGATGGCGATCAGTGATGGTGCAGGTGCAGAAGTGCAGCGGCCATTGGCAACGGTTGTAATTGGAGGGTTACTGATTGCTACCTTCCTAACCTTGTTTGTGCTACCTGTTTTATACATGACTTTTGAAACAGGAATTGTGAAGAAAAAGGCAAGAAGCAATAGGCATTAGGCAAAAGGCAATAGGCAATAGGCAATAGGCAATAGGCAATAGGCAATAGGCAAAAGGCAATAGGCAATAGGCAATAGGCAAAAGGCAATAGCGATTTGAAATTTTTAAAAAATTTAAAAAATAAAAAATGGCAGCATATAATTTCAAGGGAACTACTTTATATAAAAAGGCTTTTTCTCTGGCGATGGAGATCTTTGAGAAAAGTAAGCCGTTTCCAAAAGAAGAAAAATATTCATTAACTGACCAAATAAGAAGATCATCAAGGAGGTTATGTTCCAATCTTGCAGAAGCTTACCGGAAGCGACAGTACCCGGCGCATTTTGTTTTAAAAAATGCTGACTGCGATGCAGAGCGTTCCGAAACAGGTGTTTGGTTGGATTTTGCGTTCTCCTGCAACTACACACCTGAGATGGAGTACAAAGCTTTTATTGAAAAAAACGAAGAAGTCGGAAGATTATTAAATCATATTTTAAAGAACCCGGAAAAATATTGAACATGAAATCACAAATACCCACGATAGCCCGTTTTGTAATACTGTTTTGCATATTGTCATTTGCCAATTGTAAGTTGCTTGTTGCTCAAACGCCTATCACACTTAAAGCTGCCATTGATACCGCTTTAAAGAATAATTTGCTGGTTAAAAATGAGCAGTTAAAAGCACAGTACCAACAATTGCTCATTAACACTGCTGGTGCAATACCTAAAACGATGGTGTTGGCAGATGCAGGGCAATTCAACAGCATTTACACTGATACAAAGTTTGGCATTGCTCAAACGTTTTCAATGCCTAAAGTATATGCCAGCCAAAAAGACCTGCTACAGCAGGAATGGAAGAGCAGCTTACTAAATGTTTCGGTAAGGGAAGCCCTGTTAAAAAGACAGGTGGCACAGTTGTTTTATATGATTTTATATGTGGAGCAAAAAAAAGGGTTGCTTCAAAACGTAGATAGTCTGTACGCAGCATTTTATAAAAAGGCTGCATTAAGACTGGTAAAAGGTGAAAGCAATATTTTAGAGAAAGCAAGTGCAGAAACACAGTTGGGACAAATCAACATCCAGTTGAACCAATTGAAACAAGATATGGAAATATTGCAACTACAGTTTCAGTTATTGCTAAATACCACCACTTATTTTATCCCAGAAAATAAAATGTATCAAAATGAATTATCTGGTTATGGCGACACCGTTTCACTTAAAAAAAATGCAGTATTGCAATTGATACAGCAACAACAAAATATTGCAGCGGCCACCATCCAACTGGAAAAGTCAAAGCTGTTGCCCGATTGGACTATGGGGTACAACAATACCAGTATAAGGGGTACGGGTGCCGATAATAAAATTTACAGTTCGGGTAGTCGCTTTAGTTCGATACAGGTAGGCGTTGGTATCCCAATATTTTCAAAAGCGCAAAAGGTAAAAATTAACAGCGCCCAATTTGCACAACAGCTCGCAGAGAGTAATTATGCAGTTGGACTCCAGTCGCTAAAAGCGGAGTATGAAGTGGCGGTTGCGCAATACCGTAAGCAAATGGAAACGGTTCAGTATTTTGAAACCACTGCCCTAAAAAACGCCGCACTTATTACGACAACGGCCAATCAGCAACTCGCAAATGGTAATATCAATTATCTGCAATGGGTGCAGGTGATTAACCAGGCTACAATCGTGAAAAATGATTATGTAGAAGCCGTTAAAAATCTAAATCAATCCATCATCGAACTCAATTATTTTACCAATCAATAATATTTCATTCATGAAGCACAGCATATTTATAACAACCATCATCCTTCTGCTTGCGGCCTGTGGGCAAAAAAAAGATGCAACAGAAGCAACGGCGCAGGTAGCCGATGAAACGAACGTATCCCTTTCGCCCGTGCAATTAAAAAATGCGGGCATCGAATCCGGTAAAGTGGAGGAGCGGGAAATATCTTCTATTTTAAAAGTAAATGGTAAAATTGACGTGCCTCCACAAAATCTGGTGTCTATCAGTGTGCCACTGGGCGGCTATTTAAAAACAACCCAACTGTTGCCCGGTATGCATGTAAACAAGGGCGAGATCATTGCTATAATGCAGGATCAGCAGTACATCCAGTTGCAGCAGGATTATTTAACGGCAAAGGCGAAAATTGGTTATCTCGAAAATGAATACAAACGTCAGAAAGAGTTGAACCAAAGCCAGGCCAGTAGTGATAAGGTATATCAACAGGCTGAATCCGATTTTAGAACACAGCAGGTTTTAATTACTTCGCTTGCTGCAAAGTTGCAATTGGTTGGTATCAATATCAATAAAATAAATGCGACCAGTATCTCAGGTAGCATCAATATTTTTTCACCCATCAATGGCTATGTTACCAAAGTAAATGTAAACATTGGTAAGTACGTTTCGCCAACCGATGTGTTGTTTGAACTGATTAACCCGGTAGACATTCACCTGAATCTGAAAGTGTTTGAAAAGAACCTAAACAAGTTATTCATAGGTCAAAAACTATTGACCTATACCAATAATCAACCAGAAAAAAAATATGCATGCGAAATTATTCTGGTAGGAAAAGATCTGTCGATGGAAGGCAATACGGAAGTGCATTGCCACTTTGAAGTGTACGATAAAACGTTGGTGCCGGGTACATATATGAATGCAGAGATTGAAGTAAAAAATAAAATGGCGCATACGTTGCCATCCGAAGCCATTGTTCGTTTTGAAGGCAAACAGTTTATTTATAGAGTAAAATCCGGCAACCAGTTTGAAATGTTGGAAGTAACCGTAGGTGAAAGTGAGCACGGCTTTACCGAAATTATTTTTCCTGCCAACAGCGATTTAGCTAGTGCAGATTTTGTAACCAAAGGCGCCTATTCATTATTGATGACGATGAAGAATAAGGCAGAATAGCCGGTGGCAACACCTGATGGATTTTAAAAAATACCTTACCAATAGCTGTTTGCAGAGATACTGAATTAACAACTATTGGTACAGGTTTTCTTTTGTGTCAGTTTAATCGGTTCAGGCAGCGGCATTCAATTAATCAGTTTAGAATATTAAGCAGCTCTTCTGCGTTTAATTCAAGAGCGGTCAACGAATCAATATGAAAAAAGGGATTACATCTACGTTTACAGCATTTATCTATTTATTGCTGCTTATTCCCAACGTCGGCGTTGGTCAATCCAATGCAGATTCAACCGGGTTGATAAAAAAAAATAAAGCGCATATTTATAAGCATTATGCGATACCTGTTACATTCATAGGGCTGGGTGTTTATGGCACCGTCAATAATGGAATCATCAATCGGGATGAAGTAAAGGAGGAACGAAACGAATACTTTTCCTCATTCTCAAACCATGCAGACAATTACCTGCAATATGCTCCCATTGCATTGGTGTATGCGCTGGATGCATTCGGACTTAAAGGAAAACATAACTGGCAACAGCAGACGGCATTTTTTGGTACTGCTGAATTAATCATGACTGGTATTGTGTTACCAGTTAAAAAGTACAGCCATATTTTGCGTCCCGATAGTTCCGCTTACAATTCATTTCCATCGGGACATACCGCACAGGCATTTCTAGCCGCCACATTTTTTCAGAAAGAATTTGGTGCAAAATATCCCTGGTTAAGTGCCGGTATGTTTACTGTAGCAACTGGTATCGGGGCATTCAGGGTTTTAAACAACCGGCATTGGGTATCCGATGTACTGGCTGGTGCAGGTGTTGGAATTCTTTCTGCTGAATTATCTTATGCCTTACTTAAAAATAAAGTTCGTCATAGAAAGGGATTGCCGTCTGTTGTTTTACCGGGTTATGATAAGGGACGTATCATTTGCACAGCCATTTATAATTTATAAAAACGAGTTTATTTTCTATGATAGCCATGCACCTTCATAATAAATCGGGTAATTTATTGCATACCATTTTCGTGGGGACTGCGCTGTTGTTGCCGGGTATTGGTTTGGCACAATCCAACATCCTGGTAAGCACCAATGGTAAAGTAAAATTTATGTCTGATGCACCGTTGGAAATAATAGAAGCCCATACAGACAAACTGAAAGGAGCCATTGATCAATCAAAAAACACCTTTGCTTTTTCGGTAGAAATTAAATCTTTAAAGGGGTTTAACGGTGAATTACAAAAGGAACATTTTCATGAAAATTACCTGGAGACGGAAAAGTTCCCTACCGCTACATTTTCCGGCAAATTTATTGAGCAAATTGACTATGCAACCACCGGAACTTATGGCATCCGGGCAAAGGGTATTTTGTCGATTCATGGCATACAAAAAGAAAGGATTATAAAAGGAAAGGTCACCGTCAATAATGGCAACATTCAAATTGATGCTGCTTTTACGGTGCGCCTGGAAGACCATGATATTAAAGTTCCAAAAATCGTGTATTCAAAAATTGCTGAAGAAATGAAAGTCGATTTTAATATTCAGTTTAAACAATAAAACCATGTTCAATCGCTTGCTGCTTTTTTTGGGCATCTCCTGCTTTTTGGCCGGCGTTCATCTTACAGGCTTCGCACAGGCACCGGTTTTTAAAAGCATCTTGTTTGATAAAGAGAAACGGGATGCGAAGATTTCAAAAATTTTTCAGGATAAAAAAGGCTACCTGTGGCTGGGTACCAATATTGGCATGTGCCGCTATGATGGCATCAGTTTTAATTACCTGGAAAGGGATAAAAAACAAGTAACCGCCATTGCAGAAAATAACAGGGGAGTGGTATGGATGGGGCATATCAACGGGATGATTGAATACATTGAGAATGATTCGCTCAAACAGTTTTTGCCGGAAGAGGGATTGCCACAAATAAAAATTACCGCCCTGCTTTTTGATGATCAAAACCGGTTATGGTTTAGCACCTACGGAGAAGGGATTTACTGCTACGAAAATAAGGTGCTATACAATATCAACCACGATGATGGTTTGTCTGATGACAATGTGTACGGTCTGTTGCTCAACGATGGAAAGGTATGGGTTGCCACCGATATGGGTATTTCAATTTGTACTTTTAAAAAAGGAAAGAAGGGAATAGCTATCATCAATGAAAAAAACGGATTGCCGGATAATATTGTGCGCAATATGAAGAATGATGAAGCAGGCAATACCTGGATTGCACTACAGGACAAAGGTGTTTGTTATTTTGATAAAGGATTGGCTAAAATAATCGTTCCCGCCGAACTGGGCAACTGGGAATATGGACAGGTAAATGAAGTGCTGCCTATGAAACGGGAAGTATTTATTGGTACCGAAGAACATGGCATCATAGAAATACATTTCGGCTTGCCTTTTATTAATAAAATGATCCCTGCAAAAAAGCAAAAAATTAATTCCATTCAACAATTACTGCTTGATAAAAATGAACAGGTTTGGATGGTGGCCGATAACCTGCTTAGTATGGCTAATTGCAACCGCTTTCAGGTAGTTGAAATACCAACTGAATGGCAGGATGGAATCAAAGCCATTACAGCCGATAATACAGGCGGCATTTGGTTTGCAAATACCAAAGGTGTTTTTGTGAAGAAGGATAATAATACACCGGTAAAAAAAGTACAGTTGCCTTTAGCAATTGACTATACTTCCATTATTTCTTTATTTGCAGATGATGATTTGAATATCTGGATTGGCACCTACAATAACGGATTGTATCTATATAATTTTTACACGAATCAAATAAAACAATTTACCACGGCAAACGGATTGGGAGACAACAATATCTCTTCAATAACGGGCAAAGGGTCGGAGATTTGGTTGGGAACATTGGGCGGCGCAACTAAAATGGATTTATCGGATGGTGTGCCGGTGTTTCAAAATTATTCAAAAGAGAATGGATTGAGCAATAATTACGTGTACAATGTTTTTATAGACAGTAAAGGAAACAAATGGTTTGCAACTGATGGAAATGGCATTAGTAAACTGGATGACAATGGCTTTACAAACTTCGATATTATTCCCGGGCTTGAAAAAAACATCGCTTATACGATTACGGAAGACATCTATGCCAATATCTGGTTTACCGGAAGAAATTCGGGACTATTTGTTTTTAATGGAAAGGAATTTAAAAAGTATGGTATTAAAGATGGATTACACGACAATGAAATTTTAAATATCGCAGGCGATAATAATGGTAACCTGCTCCTGACACATCCTGATGGACTGGAGGTTTTCAATATTAAAAAAGAGTACTTTACTTTTTATGGTGCCGAGAGTGGTTTCGATAATATCAACCCTCAAATAAATGCTTATTGCACCACTTCAAAAAATGCAATCCTGATTGGCGCTTCAGACAAAATCATTCAATACTACGCAGCTTCTGTCGGCTGCAACCAGGTGCCGCAACTGGTGATGAACAGCATCAGTGTGTTTTTTAATCCGATTGATTTTAATACCAAAAAATTATTCAATTACGATGAAAATCATGTCACATTTAATTACGCCGGTTTGTGGTATGCCGATCCGCAGGCAGTTAATTATCAATACCAGTTGGTGGGATATGGCAAAGACTGGGTAAGTACAAAAGATCATATCATAACGTTTCCAAATTTGCCACCCGGTAAATATACGTTTAGAGTGATGGCAGCGGCGAACGATCAGTTTAAAAATGCTGTTCCCTTAACCTATTCATTTGTGATCAGCACGCCGTTTTGGAAAACGACCTGGTTCAGATTAATAGCGCTGCTATTGGCAGGTTTAATCGTTTATTATTTTGTAAGTACCCGTATCAGTCTCATAAAATATCAGCAGGAAAAGGAGAAGCAATTATTGGTATCGCAGATGGAAGTATTGAGGAACCAGCTCAACCCACATTTTCTTTTCAACAGTTTTAATACGCTGATGAACATCATTGATAAGGATAAACAAATGGCCATGGAATTTGCAGAAAAATTTTCCGATTTTTACAGAGAAATTTTGTTGCTGCAAGATAGGGAAATGGTAACCGTAGCGGAAGAACTCAGCTTACTGCAAAATTATATTTACCTCCAGCAAAAGCGTTTTGGTAACAGCTTGCAGCTTAATCTGCATATTTTTGATGAACATAAAAATGCAGGCATACCCCCGCTTACTTTACAGTTGCTGGCAGAAAATGCACTTAAACACAACACGGTGGCTGAAAATAATCTACTCACCATAAAAATAGAATCGGCACAATCATTTCTTATCGTAAGCAATAATATTACCCGGCAGGAAGCAGCGGTGAAATCAGAAGGGATAGGGCTGCAAAATATCCGGCGGCGGGTGGTATTGCTAACAGGGGAAGAAGTGAAAGTAGTAAAAACGGATTCCGAATTCAATGTAATTATTCCAATAAAAAAAATAGCTAAATGAAAATCCTGATTATCGAAGATGAAGAAAATGCCAGTGAGCGGTTAGAAAAGCTGATTAAAGAAGTGGCGCCAGAAAAAAAAATTGTTGGCAAGTGTAAAAGCATCCAGCAAACACTTCAATGGTTTGGTGAAAACAGTTATCCCGATTTAATTCTATCGGATGTACAGCTATCGGATGGCCTTAGTTTTGAAATTTTTCAACAGTTGGAAAAAAAGGTGCCGATCATTTTTATCAGTGCTTATGATAACTATGCGATTGAAGCATTTAAAGCCGAAGGTTTGCATTACTTGTTGAAGCCGGTAAAAAAAGAGGAATTAAAAAATGCGGTTCTGCGGTATGAACATAACAGCCAGAATAGAAATACAATCATTCCCGATCAACAAACAGAACTGAAGCGAACCCCTGTTGAAAAGCAATACCAGGAGCGGTTTATCATTCACGTAGGCTCGCAAATAAAACTGGTGCAGGACACTGAAATTGCCTATTGCTATACCGAGCACAAAGCTGTTTATATCATCACTTTTGCAAAGGAAAAATACTTTATGGACATCCCGCTGGAAGGCTTTGAAAAAATTTTAAACCCCCGTTTATTCTTCCGCATCAGTCGCCAGTTTATTGTACAGTTAAAATCGATTGCTAAAATGATGCCTGCCAGCAAACAACGGATTGAACTGGTGCTGGATCCGCCCACCATCTACGAAACCATCACCAGTTTTGAACGTACCCCACAATTTAAAAAATGGTTGTTGGGCGAAGTTGAATAAACTGTTCAACGGGTGCTGAATCCTGTTCAGGTGCCATTACTTATCAGCCGGTATTTTCATTTTTTAAGATGATTGTTTAAACATTAATATTGCTTCATAAAATTTAAAAATATGAAAGCAAAACAAATAGTAGCCCTCATCGCACTGGTTTTTATATCACTGGTACTGGTGTTAACTTCCTGCCAAAAAGAAGTTTCCGGAGGTAATACAGCCATACCCGCCGGAAGGCAACAAGTAGCTCTTTACATGAATGATGATCCCGCCAATTATTTTAAAGTAATGATCGATATCCAGCGGGTAGAACTGAAAATTGATACCGGTAGTCATCAACACGATGATCGTTTTTATGCCGATGATGATGACAAGGACGATGACCATCATGGCCATGATGATTACGGACAGTGGGATACCCTGGATATAAAGCCCGGCGTATATGATTTGCTTCGCCTGCGCAATGGTGTTGATACCCTGCTGGCCAAAGGCTTTCCATTCAAGGGAAGAATCAGCAAAATCCGGATTACGTTGGGTACTGGCAGTACCGTATGGATAGATAGTACCACGAGTTTTCCTTTATCTATCTGCGACAACAAACCATATGCTTATGTGAAGACGATGGCCAACACCATTGATACATTGGCAGGTGGCCTAATAAAAATGAGGATGGATTTTGATATTGCAAAATCTATCAAATTTAAAAATGGCACCTACTGTTTAAAGCCTTCCATCAAATCATATTCAGAACACCAGACAGGCGAAATAGAAGGCAAGGTTTTGCCAAAGGATGCAAAAGTAATGGTAACTGTATTTAATGCAACCGACACTGCTTATGCTTTGCCATCGCATGAAGGTAAGTATAAAATCAGGGGACTGAAAGCAGGAACTTATTCGGTTTATTTTGATGCGGATGCTCCTTATACCGATACCACCATTTCGAGTATCACAATCGTTAAGGGAGAAGATACAAAACTGCCAACAATAACATTAAAGAAATAACATTGAAATTACTGAGATCCTATATCCCTGTTTTTTTTTAAATCCATAATGAAGAATTAGTTAAAAGGGGAGTCGCAAGGCTCCCTTTTTTATGAAACGGAAATTTTGCTGGCTCTTGCTTTTAAGCCTGTTTCTGTTCAGTATTGGTAATCTCCTTTTCAGCTTTCTTTTTCTACCAGTGGGTATTTTTCTACAAAGCGATGATGTGGTTGGCTTTATTGTTGAAACATGGAAAGCAACATTAACCGCTTCACCTCAAAACCAATATTGTATGAATTTTAAAAAAGTAAGCCTGTTACTACTATTGCTAACAGGCATTTTCATGATGTTTAATTGCAGGCATGAATTACCTGTTTCCTGCGCCGAATTGAACTTTAAAATAGCAATCACCAAAACAGATGCATTGCTCAATAATTCAAATGGCACCATTACAGCAACTGCAACCGGTGGGGACGTTTTTAAATACAGTTTAAACGGAGCTGCATTTCAAGACAGTGGTTATTTTGCAGGTTTAGCTTCTTTTGGTAAATTCAAAATTGTGGGGATTAACTCAGCAGGTTGCACGGATACTGTTGATGTAAGTATCGGTTCATATAATCCCTGCCAGGGAATTGCCATCAATGTGGCTGCTACAAAAGTGGATGCTGCTCCAAACAAAACCGATGGTTCAATTGCAGCAAGTGCCAGTGGTGGCACAGGTTTTAATTATAGTATCAATGGAGGCGCATTTCAGTCAGCCGGTTTATTTGCTAATTTAGGTGCCGGTGTTTACACAATTGCCGCCAGAACTGCGGCGGGTTGTTTGGGAACCACACAGGTAACTGTTGGCACAACGGATCCGTGTGCAGGTATTTCAGTAACAATATCTGCGGCAATTGTTCAGCCAACACTCAACCAATCGAATGGTTCTATCACTGCATCTGCTACCGGTGGCAGCGGCTTTACGTATAGTATCAACAATGGGGCCTTTCAGGCAGGTGGAACTTTTAGTGGTTTAGCTGCGGGTAATTATACCATTACTGCTAAAAATTCGATTGGGTGTACGGGGGCTAAGCAGGTTGCTTTAATTGGTGCTGATCCTTGTGCTGGTATCACTGTAGTGGTTGCATCTACACAGGTTGATCCAACTACAGGTAGTTCCAATGGTACTATTACTGCAAGCGCCACTGGTGGTGCAGGTTTCACATACAGCCTTAATAACGGCGCTTTTCAGGCAGGCACCACTTTTAACGGGTTGGTAACTGGTAACTACACACTTACTGCTAAAAATTCTAATGGCTGTATGGGTGTTAAGCAGGTTACGCTGGGAGCTAATAATCCATGCGCAGGCATTACAGTTACTATAAGCAACACACAGGTTAATCCTGCCACAGGTGTTTCAAACGGTAGCATTGTAGCAAGTGCAACCGGCGGCAGCGGCTTTACTTTTAGTTTAAATAATGGGGCATACCAGGCAAGTGCAACTTTCAGTAATCTTGCAGCAGGCACTTATACCATCAACGCCAAAAACTCCAATGGATGTTTGGGTGTTAAACAAGTTTCTTTAAACGCTATCGATCCATGTGCTGGTGTTACAGTTGTGGTGGCAGCATCACCAATTAATCCTTCAACAGGGGTTTCCAACGGAAGTATCACTGCCAGTGCAACGGGTAGTACCGGCTTTACCTACAGCATTAATAATGGCGCATACCAGGCCAGTGGTATATTCGCTAATCTTGCCGCAGGATCATATACCATTTCAGCAAAAAGTTCCAGTGGCTGTCTGGGTAGCAAAATTGTAACACTCATTGCTACCAATCCATGTACAAATGTGAATATTGTAATGACAGCCGCAGTAGTGAATACAACACCCTGCAAAACACCCATTAACAATGGCAGCATCACGATCACTGCATCCGGCTCAACAGGTCTTTCATATAATATCAATGGCGGTGCTTACCAGGCGGGTAATGTGTTTGCGGGCCTGAATGCGGCTACTTATTTAATGGGGGTGAAAGATGCAAATGGATGTACAAAAATACTCTCTGTAATTGTTGGAGTTGTACCGGCGGGCCCATTGTTTGCAGCAGTTCGGTCATTGATTTCTACCAAATGCAGCGGTAATGGATGCCATATGAACGGAACAGCAACTAAGGGATACAATTTTGATTCGGATTGCAGCGTGTTAACCCATTGGAGCCAGATCAACGGAGCCTGCGTTACAGGCACTCTGGCAAGAATGCCAATCAGTCCGCAGACGGCTCTTACCGCTGCCCAGAAAGCGAGCATTACCAGTTGGATCAATGCAGGGCACCAGTATAATCAATAAGCAAAAAATGCGGACTTCGTCAGGAGGTTGATGAATAGCAATGGTTTGTTTGGGGCCGATATAAAAAAATGAAAATAGCCTGTTTTAAAATCCAACAATTACCATGAAGTAGGCGGTAAAGGGGGAGCTTATAAACTCCCCTTTTATTTACTCAATAAAAGGAACTAAAATATTGCAAAAAGTATGGTTTGGAAATGGACAAAACGCCTGTTCAGCGCCCATTATCTACCAGTCGGTTTATTTGCGATGAACTTAACAATTTACTAAATATTTTCACGTTCAAACAGTACTATTACCCCTAAGTATTAAAAAAAATAATCGTTTATGAAACGGATGAATGTTTTTCCATTGTTGGCCCTTTTATTTTCAACTTCCTTCTTGATGATCAACTGCCGGCATGAGTTTGATACTGCGCCTGGTAATGGAACCGGCACAGGTACCACACCCACACAATCGCAGTCCTGTAATGCGGATACGGTTTATTTTGCTACAGAAATTTTGCCTATGATTAATTCCAACTGTGCTACCACAGGTTGTCACGATGCCCTCACAAGAAAGGAAGGCGTGGAGCTCACCAGCTATAGTAAAATTATGGGATATGTAAAGCCGTTCAATCCCGGAAATAGTAAGCTTTACAAAGAGTGCATCAAGTCCGGTGGTGAAAGAATGCCACCACCGCCGATGCCTGCATTAACCCAGGCACAGCTTTCTAAAATGATTATATGGATCAACCAGGGGGCGCTCAACAATGCCTGCTCCGGCAGTTGCGATTCTACCATCTTTACCTATGGAGCGGCAGTTGCTCCCTTGATGACTACTTTTTGTAAAGGTTGCCATAATCCTGCTTCGTTGGGTGGTGGCATTGATTTAAGTACTTATACTGCTGTGAAAGCAACTGCCGGGGGTAAACTATTGGGTAGTATGAAGCACACCGCCGGTATTTCTGCAATGCCAAAAGGAAGTAATAAATTATCCGATTGCCAGATTCGCCAGGTAGAAAAATGGATACAATCAGGCACGCCAAATAATTAATATAATTCAACTAAAAATCTATTATGCGATCACTTAACAAATTTGTTGCAATGCTTTTTTTAGCAGTAATGGCTGTCTCTTTTTCTGGCTGCTATTACGACAAAGAAGAATTATTGTACAGCGGAAAAGGAGCCATCAGTTGTGCCACCATTAGTGCAAAATTCAGTACCGATGTAAGCCCGCTGATCAAAAGTAAATGTGCTACATCCGGCTGCCACGATGCAGCCAGTGCATCAGGTGGATCGGTATTGGTAACCTATGTACAAATTGCTGCCCAAACGGCACGTATTAACCAGCGCTGTGTAGTAGACAAAACAATGCCATCCAGCGGTCCTTTGTCACCGGCAGAAATTGCAATTGTAAAATGCTGGATTGAATCAGGAGCACCTAACAACTAAAAAAGAGCATCATGAAAAAATGGAAAAAAATCCTGCTGGGAATATTGTTAGTGGCCATTGCTGCTGCTGGCTATGGCTTTTATATGTACAATAAAAAACCAGCGGATGTTAGAACGTTAACTGCGAATTACGAACTTACTGCAGCGGCATTATTGGCAGATTTTAATAAAGATGAAACCGCAGCCAATACAAAATACCTGGATAAGGTTATAGCCGTAAGTGGCAAGGTAACAGAGATAAAACTTGAACCAGCTACCGGGCAGGCTACTGTGACTTTAGACAGCGGCGATCCGATGGCAGCCATTACCTGTAGTTTTTACAATGATGAAACAGCATCCGTAAAGAATTTAAAACAGGGCGATGCTGTAGTAATAAAAGGCAAGTGTACCGGAAAACTAATGGATGTTGTATTAAACAAATGTAGTATCGAAAAATAAAAACTAAACCCGAAGCAAATGAAAAAATCTATTCTGATAGTAACCGCATTATTTGTAATCAGCGCATCTTTTGCACAAAAAAGATATTTCAC
>Ga0105044_10007625_pt1 | contig 14903 bp, 13 predicted proteins | sample MAT01_FD_78092 | JGI IMG/M metagenome (GOLD analysis project Ga0105044, IMG submission 78092) | Freshwater microbial communities from Lake Fryxell liftoff mats and glacier meltwater in Antarctica - MAT-01 | ecosystem: Environmental > Aquatic > Freshwater > Ice > Liftoff microbial mat | place...
AAATTCCGCGCGATTCGGCGGTTGCAGTTGCCCGACCGGACCAAGCGGGCGCGGGCAGACTTCATAATTGATACAAGTCGTCCCAAGGCGGTGATGCGCGCGCAAATAGCGTCCATCGCATCTTGTTTCCGCCGTTAAAAAGGTCGATAGTAACTGCTCAATGCGTGAAATAATTTTCGATACAGAAACAACAGGTCTCGATCCACGCGGCGGGCACCGGCTCGTCGAAATAGGCTGCATCGAACTTGTTGATCGCCGCGAGACCGGGCGCAACTTCCACGCTTATTTCCACCCAGAGCGTGACATGCCGTTTGAAGCCGAGGCCGTGCATGGTCTGTCCATCGGTTTTCTGTCGGACAAGCCGCGCTTTGCCGAGCGGGCCGCCGCGCTGATCGATTTTCTGGGTGATGCGCCACTGGTCGCGCACAATGCCACCTTTGATTTTGGCTTCGTCAATGCCGAACTCGCGCGGGTTGGCATGGCCGCGCTTGGCCACGACCGTATGGTCTGTACGGTACAGATGGCGCGTAAGCTGCATCCCGGCGCTAAGCACAGTCTGGATGCGATGTGCATCCGTTACGGTATTGATCGATCGCACCGGATAAAACATGGCGCATTACTCGATGCCGAACTGCTCGCGCATCTGTATATCGAAATGACCGGCGGACGCCAGATTGGGCTTGGGCTGGCGCCGTCACAAGCGGCGCCGGACCCTCAGAAATCTTTGACTACTGCTGCTTCCCCCAGCGATGCGCGGCCCTATCGCGAACCACGCCCTCATGCCGCGACAGCGGCGGAGCAGGCTTGCCATTCCGAATTTATCAACACGCTCAAGCAACCCTTATGGCTTGATCGCGCTTGATATTGATGGGCCGGTTCGCCGGCCAGATAAAGGAGAAAGACCATGGAAATTCGCGTTTCGGGCCACCAGATGGAAACAGGTGAAGCGTTGCAAACCCACGTCGGAAACCGGATGAACGCGATTGCCGACAAATATTTTTCTCGCGCACTCAGCGCACACACGACCTTTGGTAAGGGGCCGCACGACAGCTTCACTTGCGATATCGTCGCCCATGTCATGCAGGGGCTGGTGCTCAAAGGCCATGGTGATGCGCAGGATGCTCACGTCGCCTTTGAAGCGGCGGCGGAACGTATTGAAAAGCAATTGCGCCGCTATATGCGCCGTCTGAAGGAGCACAACGGGGTCGGCAACGGTGCGGCGGCGGGGGAGGATAACGCTGCGTATATCGTTTTTGACGCAGGCAGCGACGAAGAAGAAGTGGGCGATGCTCCCGCGATCATCGCGGAAACACGGGTCGATGTTCCGACGGCCAGTGTGTCTGATGCGGTCATGATGATGGATTTGCGTAACACCAATGCGCTGCTGTTCGTGAACAGCAAATCCGGGTCGCACAATATGGTCTATCGGCGCGGCGATGGGACCATTGGTTGGGTCGAGCCACAATAAGGGGCTGGATTTTTGCGGTGAAGCCGACTATCCGCCGCGCCTTCCCCGGGGTCGCTGTGTGCGGCACCCGACTGTGTCTTCCTCGCGCCGATGGCCTGCTCCCATGTTTTCGGGTGGCCGGCCCTTCGCGCCGACCGATCTGAACCAGCATGACGCTCGATACATTAGTATACCCTGCCTCGGTCCGGGCCAAAGTAACGATCGATTCGAAAAAGGCGATCTTTCCCTATTTCGGCCATCTCGCCGGCCGCACTCTTGGGCTTGACGGCGGCCAGGTTGCCGAAATGTTGCTTGAGCGCGAACGGCTGGGATCCACGGGATTTGGCCGCGGGATTGCCTTGCCGCACGCCAAGATTGAAGGCCTTGGCGGCGTGCGCGGACTTTTTATCCAGCTGCTGCGACCGATTGATTTCAGCGCGGTCGATGGTCTTCCAGTCGATTTGTTCTTCGTTCTGCTTTCGCCGATTGATGCGGGTGCCGATCATTTGAAGGCGCTGGCCAGTGCATCGCGGTTGTTGCGTAACGAGGCGATGGCTGACCGGTTGCGCGGCGCAAAGAACGACGAAGCGCTCTATGCGTTGCTTTCCGACAGCGAGGCGCGCGACGCCGCGTGACGCGGTTACCTTCCCGGCTTGTTGTTGATCTGATGCTCCGTTCGGCCACGGTCGCCGGGGGTTTTGCCATGGTTCTGGCGCGCGGTGATGATCATGGTGGCGCCATCTTGGTCCAATGCCGCGACCGTGACCGGCCCGGCCCATTGATCGAACGCCATTTCGACGGGCGTTGGCAGCCTGTTGGTCCCAGTGCCCCAAATCGGGACGAAACATCGGCGGACCAAGAAGACTATATCGCGCGCCGCCGCCGCGTTGACCCTGATTTATGGGTGATTGAACTGGATATCGCGGATGCACCACAGTTCATCGCGGCATTGACCAGCGGGGGTTGACTTTTGTGCACCGCACAAAGAAAGGACGCGCCACATAATCGCGTAGGTTGATTGCGCTGGTCCGTTTTGACTGAAAGTCAGGTCGGGACCATGCAGGAGGGACACGCAGACGGACGATATCCGCCCAGGCCGCTGCCTCCCGCAGCTTTCTCTCGCCATGGTCCCGGAAATCGGCCGCACATTTGACGGATCCGATGAGTCGCATTTTAAATTTCGCCAGCCTGGCAGCGATCGCCTTGACCGCTACCGCCATGTTGGCCCTGACCGAACCTAGCCAAGCCAGCGATCTTGCCGCTGCCTCGGTTGCCCCCCTTGTACTCCCCCAGATTGTCCAAACGGTTGAGCCTGCCCTGCCTGCTCCCCTTCTTGCTCCCATGCCCAATGGTGAACCACAGGCCACTCCCGAAGCGCAGCGCGCGGTTTCCCTTGCAGCGCTGGTGGCGGCCACGCCAATGCCGGATGTGATTGGCGAAGAGCTTCACTGCCTTGCCGGTGCGGTCTACTTCGAAGCTCGCAGCGAATCGCTGACTGGTCAACTTGCAGTCGCCAATGTTGTCATAAACCGCGTCGAATCGGGCCGCTTTGCCAGCACTTTGTGCGGCGTCGTTTATCAGCGCAGCCAGTTCAGTTTTGTTCGCGGTGGCCGCATGCCGCCGATTAACACGACTGGCCAGCAATGGCGCAATGCCCTTGCCATCGCCCAAATTGCACGTGACCAAAGTTGGTCCAATCAGGCCCCGGGCGCACTTTTCTTTCACGCGACCCATGTGTCGCCCAGCTGGAACCGCCCGCGCGTGGCGCGAATCGACAATCATATCTTCTATCGCTGACCGCGCTTGTGGTGCGCCACGGCGATGATTGCCATGGCGGCGGGACTGGCGCATAACTGTGTCATGATACCGCGCCCTTCACTTTTTCACGTGGCCGCACTCGCTGTGGTCAGCATTGGTCTGGGCGGCTGTGCAACAGCCGTACCGCCAGTGAACGTCACCCGTTTCCACACGCCCGCGCTTGCCGCGCTCGCCCCCGGCACCCGCTATCGCATTGCCGATATGGCGGCGATGCCTGCGGAGGCTGTGACGTACCGCGCTGCTGTGGATGCCGAACTGCGCCGTTTGGGCTATGTTCCGGCCACGGCCGCTGGGCCCGCGCCGCTGCTCGTCAAAATATTGTTCAGCCGCAGTGAACGGCGCGGTGATGGGGCATCGCCCGTCAGTGTCGGCGTTGGCGGCAGCACAGGCAGTTTCGGATCGGGTGTTGGCGTTGGCGTCGGCATCAATCTGGGCGGCGGGCCGCGGCGCTGGATTGATCTGAATCTTGATGTCCGTATTGACGATGCGGCGACGGGTGTGGCGTTGTGGGAGGGGCGTGCGCAAACCTCGATTCCAGCCCAGGCTCCCGCTGCTCAGCCTTCGCTGGCCGCTGCGAAACTGGCCGGGGCATTATTCGGGGACTTTCCTGGCGAGACCGGTCGGACTATCAGCATCCCTTGATTTCAACGGGCATTGCGCCCTCCGCGCTAGGACATCCCCCTTTCATGGCCATCGGCATCAATGCTGCATTCGACAGCGGCAATATTATCGTCAATCAGATCGATGGCACCCATGCCCGACTGACGATTCGTAACGACCACCAATCAGAATTTTTGCAATGGTTCCATTTTCGGGTGGATTGCGTTCCCGGCGATGCGTTGGAACTGGTTATTACTGGGCTGAAGAATTCAGCCTATCCCAGCGGTTGGCCGGGCTATGCCGCATGTATCAGCGCCGACCGCGAGATCTGGCTCAGGGCTGAAACCAGTTATGATGCCGACTCTGATAGTGGCAGCCTGACGATTCGGCACACCGCTGAAACGCCGCTGCTGTGGGTCGCTTATTTCGCGCCTTATTCGATGGAGCGGCACCATGATCTGGTTGCGTCAGTCGCGGCGTGCGACGGGGTCGCCTATCGCTGTCTGGGCACCAGCATCGAGGGGCAACCGATCGACTATCTGACGATGGGAGACGGACCGAAACAGGTGTGGCTATACGCTCGCCAGCATCCCGGCGAAACGATGGCCGAATGGTGGATCGAGGGTGCGTTGGAAAAGCTGACCGATCCGCACGATCCGCATGCGCGGATGTTGCGCCAGAAAGCGACGCTGCACATTGTCCCCAACATGAATCCTGACGGGTCACGGCGCGGGCATTTGCGGACCAATTATGCCGGCGTAAATCTCAACCGTGAATGGCATGAACCCACTGCTGAGCGGAGCCCGGAAGTGCTGTGTGTCCGCAATCACATGGATAAAACCGGGGTTGATTGGGCGATAGATGTGCATGGGGATGAGGCGATCCCAGCTGCGTTTGTGGCGGGGTTTGAGGGCATTCCTAATATGCGTACCGGTCAGCTGGAAAAATATTGCGCTTATCGTGATCGCCTGGCCGCCCGCACTCCCGATTTTCAGACGCAGCGCGGCTATCCCGAAAGCGCGCCGGGCAAGGCCAATTTGTCGATGTCCGCGACCCAGCTCGCCGAACGCTTTGGTGCTGTCGCCATGACGCTCGAAATGCCGTTCAAGGACAATGATGACCTGCCCGACGTGGTCCACGGCTGGTCGCCGGAACGCTGCAAGTTGCTCGCCCATGCCTGTATCGATACGTTGGCCGAGCTGTTGTAAGCGGCGGGTCAGTGGCGCTTGGCGCGGCGCGCACCGCACGCTAGGCGCAGAAGTCTTGTTGCCCGCAAAAGGAAATTCATGCCAACTCTCATCCTCCTTCGCCATGGTCAGTCGCAGTGGAATCTGGAAAACCGCTTCACCGGGTGGTGGGACGTCAGCATGACCCCCAAGGGCGTGGCCGAGGCGCGGGCAGCGGGCGAATTGCTGAAGGCGCGCGGGCTGCTGCCCGATGACGCCTTTACCAGCGTCCAGACGCGCGCGATCCAGACGCTGCATCTGGCGCTGGAGGCGGCAGGACGTTTGTGGATTCCGGAAACGAAGGACTGGCGGCTGAACGAGCGGCACTATGGCGGGCTGATCGGGCTCGACAAAGCTGAGACAGCGGCCAAGCACGGTGAGGAACAGGTCAAAATCTGGCGGCGCAGTTTCGATATTCCGCCGCCGGTGCTGGAATTGGGATCGGCCTATGATCTTGCAGCGGATCCACGGTATGCGGGTCTTGCGATCCCCGCTACCGAAAGCTTGAAGGATACTATCGCCCGTGTCCTGCCCTATTATGAAGCCGCGATTCTACCCCGGCTGAAGGCAGGAAAAGTCGTGCTGGTGGCCGCGCATGGCAACAGTCTGCGGGCCCTGGTAAAGCATCTGTCGGGCATTTCCGATGCCGACATTTCCAGCCTTGAAATTCCAACGGGGCAACCGCTTGTCTATGATCTCGACGACAATATTGTGGCCCGCGAGCGTTACTATCTCGCCGATCGTTAAAGCGTCCCCGTCAGCGTCAGCTTGAACACGCGGCCGAATCCGCGGCGACGGCTTTCAATGAAATCAATGGGTCCGGTGCGGCGGTCAACAAAAACAGTGCGGTCGAGCGCATCCTGCATCTTGGCAATGTTGCGCATCTCAGCACGCAGGGTGAAGCCTGCGATATTTTTGTGTTCGACAAAAGCGGCGATCAACGGCCGCAGCTTGAACTCGTCATTGATTTCATCAAGGCGCAGGTCAGGGCTTTCACGTTCATCGAAATAGGTCGCGCCCCACGCCCACTGGCTGCCGGCGATGTCATGGCGCAGCCCCAGATCAACGATATATTCCTGCCCTCCACTTTGATTGCGCCATGCGTTCGTAAGCGGATCGCGCACACGGTTGCGGCGCAGGGTGATGTCGCTGTTCACGCGCATGCCGGTCAGACCAATGGGGTCGAGCAACAGCGTCGCGCGCGATGATAGCCGATACAGCTTGCCGTTGGGCAGATTGCCGCGCCCTTCGCTGGTCGGCGAGAGCGGAATTTGATCGACCAGATTTTCGGCAATGGCAAAGGCACCGGTCAGCGAAACATTGCCCCAGCGGCCCAGATCCTGAACCAGATCCAGCTCGGTACGGTTGATAACCGGCGGGACCAGATTGGCGTTGCCGGTGTTTCCAGTGTTGTTGGCAACATCAACGGAGCTTGCAAAATCAAAGAAATCGAGCTGATCAACACGGCGTTGGAGCACGTAATTGAGTGTAGTGCGCGGCGCGAGTTTCCAAGCCAGCGCCAGCCGTCCTTTGGGCCGGATAAAGCGGCGCGACTGACCGGCGGGTCCGGATGATGCAAGCTGGCTATATTCGACGCCCAAATTGAGCTGGGCCGTCAGATTGTCCGCCAGCGCACGGCCCCAAGTGAGCGAGGCTTCGGCGCGTTTTTCGTCGACGCGGGTAAGCTCACCGCCAAAGATGACGGGCAAATACCGTCCATCGGGCCGAAGCTGTGCGAATTCAGCAGCGACGTCGAGCAGATTATAGGCACCCTCCAGCGCCACTTGCCAGTCGGTGCCGCCCGCCGTGCGCCAGCCATATTCGCCGCGCACAATGGATTCGCGTTCGTCGGCGGTCTGGTCAAACCGCGATCCGGTCGCTGGACCCACCGGCGTGGCGACCGTAAAGGTGCGGATGATGGGGCTGTGCTCGGCGCGAAACTGGCCAATCAACTTCAGCCGCCCTGTTCCCAGACCAAATTCATAATCACCGCCGATGTTGGCGTTCCATTCTTGTTCGGTCGACTGGAAAAATTCATTGACCTGACCAACGCCAGGCTGGAGCGACACGCCATCGATCCGATTGTTGATATCAACCAGCTGCCCGCCCAGATTGAGGTTGAGCGTGTTGCCGTTGCCCGCCGTTCGGGCGAGTGCGAACGCAAGACCGGGCCGGTCACCATAATAGCGGGCAAACTCGGTGCGAACGAACCTCAGATTGCCAGTTGCATCGAATACCTGCTCTGGCCCCCAGTGGCCCTGGCGATTGGCTTCGTTGCGCAGGCTGATGGTCAGCGTGCTGCCGCCAATCGGCCCCGTCGATGATATCTCACCCGACAGCCAGTTGTCGGCGATGCGCGTGCGAATTTCCGGTGCCCAGCGTACAGTGGTAACAAACTTGCCACTGGCCGAGACCGCCAGCACGATGTTCGCGACCTGCCCTGTCAGGCCGGGGACATTAAGGCGCGCGCCATCGACGATTTCGATGTAGCGGACACTGGCGGAATTGATTCGCGACAATGTGGTTTCCGCGCCGGTCGATTTGTCGGCGATGCGCGCACCGTTGATCAGCACATTCTCGCGCGCTGCCCCTAAACCGCGATCGGCACCGCCGGTCAGCGTCCGGATGGTAAAACCAGGGATTTGTTTGACCATGTCGAGCGCGGTGCGCGGGCTGAAGGTCGCGAAGTCGGCAGGGGTGTAGCGTTCTCCAGTCGCAGGGGCGCTTTGATCAACGGGTGTTTCCGTTGCGGGCAACGCGGGCGGTGGTGCGGGGGGCGGCGCGGACTGCGCCAATGCGGTCGAGCTTGCAATGGCCGCCGCCGCCGCGATCGCCAATCCGGTTTTATGAGTCACGTCTTCCTCCCCGTCCGAAATACCGGACTTGGCAGGCCGTTGCCAAAATGACGGGGTTGCGCAAACACTTGTGCTACCAGCGACCGGCGACGCTCGACCAGTGACCGGACATTGCGCGGCGTGGCCGGTATCGGATCAGTCGCGCAGCAGTTCGTTGATGCCTGTTTTGGCGCGCGTCTTAGCATCGACCTGTTTGACGATGACAGCGCAATAGAGCGACGGCCCCGGTGATCCATCAGGCAGCGGCTTGCCGGGCAGCGCGCCCGGGACGACTACGGCATAGGGCGGGACTTCGCCAATATGGATCGCGCCGGTCGCACGGTCGACAATCTTGGTCGACGCACCCAGATATACGCCCATCGACAACACCGCGCCCTCGCGAACGATCACGCCCTCGGCCACTTCGGCGCGCGCGCCAATAAAGGCCCCATCTTCGATCACGACGGGACCGGCCTGCAAGGGTTCGAGCACGCCGCCGATGCCAGCCCCGCCTGAGATGTGGACATTGGCGCCGATTTGGGCGCAGCTTCCGACCGTGGCCCATGTATCAACCATGGTGCCTTCACCCACGCGTGCACCGATGTTGACGAAACTGGGCATCAGCACCGCGCCCTTGCCGATATGGGCCCCGCGCCGGACGATGCTGCCCGGAACAGCGCGAAAGCCTGCATCCCGAAAGCGACTGTCATCCCATCCGGCGAATTTCGACGGGACCTTGTCCCACCAATGCGATCCGCCGGGGCCGCCGGGGATCAGCGCCATATCGTTAAGGCGAAAGGACAGCAGCACGGCTTTCTTAAGCCACTGCTGGACCTGCCATGTCCCGTCCCCAGCGCGCGCCGCCACGCGCAGGCTGCCATCATCAAGGCCCGCCAGTGCGCTTTCGACCGCATCGCGGACGGTGCCGCGTGTATTTGTGGTCAGTGCGTCGCGATCATCCCATGCGGCATCGATCGTGGCTTGCAGATCGGCGGTCATTGGCGGCATTCCTCCTGTTCAGGCGAACAGCGTATCAAGCCAGTCCGCAAGATCCGCGGCGCGATAGTCGATGTGCGCCGATTCGATGTCGCGATGACCACTTTCGGCGCCATTGTCCAGCCACAGGGTCGTCATCCCCAGGGCCTTCGCCGGGGACAGGTTGCGGGCCATATCCTCGACAAACAGGCTGCGGGCGGGATCGATGGCAAAGGCAGAGACCAGATGGTCATAGGCCGCAGCTTGCGGTTTGGGGACATAGGAGGTCGCGCGGATATCGCAGATTGCCTCGAACAATCCGCCCAGGCCGCGCGCATCCAGCACCCGTGCAGCATAGTCGGCATCGGCGTTGGTGAAGATGATTCGGCGGCCCGGCAGCGCCGCAATCCGCCCGGCCAGCCGCGCGCACGGCGTCAGCCGGTCCAGCGCGATATCATGGACATCGACCAGAAATGCTTCTGGCATGACGTCATGGTGGCGCATCAATCCTGCCAAAGTCGTGCCATGGTCGTGGAAAAACTGCTTCTGTACCCGCCGCGCTGCGCCAAGGTCACAGCCCAGCAAATTCGCGATAAAGGCCCCCATCCGTGCATCGATCAACTCAAACAGGCGCGATGAGGGCGGATACAGCGTATTGTCGAGATCAAAGATCCAGGTGTCGATGGTTTGGAGCAACTGCGCGGGCATGCCCTTTGCCTAATCGCGGCGCTCTTGCTCGGCAAGCGTCATGGTCTTAATCTTCTGGCAAGGCGTGATCGTCAAATTACGATAATGGTCGCCGGGACACAGGGGTAGATGTGACGCAAGTTCGAACGCACATGAAATTTGGCGCAGCGGCAATAACCGCGCTGGCGCTGGCGGGATGCGGCGGCGGCGGCGGCGTCGGATCGACTCCGCCGCCGCCCGTGGCCGTAACCCCAGCGCCCACCCCAACACCCACCCCAGTGCCGACGCCCACCCCGACGCCGCCATCGTCCAATTTCAACACGTCTGAGGCGCGGCGCACCGACAGTTTTGCATTTCACGGGGCCATCACCGCGTATCAGCAAAGCGCAACCGGCCAAGGTGTGATTGCAGGCATTATCGACAGCGGCATCGACACCGACAGCCCCGAATTCGCCGGGCGCATCCACCCGCAATCCTTTGATGCCACGGGCGGCGGTCGTACGCTGGACGGGCCGGGCTCGCATGGAACGCAGGTGACGCAGGTGCTGGGCGGGGCAAAGAACGACGTCGGCACCTTTGGCATTGCCTATGACAGCACCCTGCTCGTGCTGCGCGCGGACCGCGAGGGTAGCTGTGCTGGAACATCGCCGGATGCCGACAGAGATGGTTGCCGCTATCCCGAATCCGCAATAGCGGCCGGCCTTGACCGCGCGGTCGCGGTGGGCGCGCGCGTTGTGAATATTTCGCTTGGCGGAGACACCGCGCCGGGCTTTACGCTGCGCCAAGCTGTTGCGCGCGCGACGGCAGCCGGGATAATCATCGTCGTATCGGCAGGAAATTCGGGCGATACGACGGCAAACGGCAATGATCCCACCAATCCCGAACTTTTCCCGCAAGGATTGCGTGAAGCAGGCGGGGGGCTGGTCATCATCATTGGCTCGGTCGATGAAAATCGCGCTATATCTGATTTTTCCAATCGGGCCGGCGCCTCGGCGAACAGCTATTTGACCGCGCTCGGCGATTCGGTGTGCTGCGTATATGAAAACGGCGTACTCAAAACCGAGACGCGCCCCGGTGGCACCTTTGTCTTTCTGCTCAACGGCACCAGCTTTGCCGCACCGCAGGTGGCCGGGGCGATTGCGCTGGTGGCGCAGGGCTTTCCCGCACTGAGCCCGCAGCAGATTGTCGCACTGCTTTATCAATCGGCACGCGACGCCGGGGATGCGGGCATCGACCCGGTGTTCGGGCGCGGTATCCTGGATATTGCGCGGGCGTTCTCACCGGTTGGCGCGACGTCGCTGGCGGGCACATCGACCGCCGTTCCGCTTGGCGCGCCGCTGGGCACACTCAGCGGCCCGATGGGCGATGCACGGGGATCTGCGCTGGGCATCTTGACCGATGGTTTTGGGCGCGCTTTTGATATCGATCTAGCACCGGGGCTGGCAGCATCGCGTCCGGCGCTGCGTCTGCTTCCAGCACTCGACCAGTCTGTGTTCGGCCGGGTGGCGGCACGTGGGCCGACTGCGTTGTCGCTGACCTTTGCCCCTGCGGGTACCGGGACTGCTGCATCCCCCGTAACAGGCTTTGCGCACGACCGCACCGCGCGGGCGCTGGCAGCGTCGATGGTGACGCAGCTTGGGCCGCGCGACCGGATTGGCATCGCGGCGGGCCGTACACTGGACGGCGTGCTGGCCGGAGAGCGCGGTCAGCGTGATGTCGGGATGATGATTGCACAGCGCGGCGGTGACGCCACTGCGGCGCTGCTCGACCCGCGCATTGCCGTGCTATGGCGTCACGATACAGGGCGGCTCGGTCAGGTGTCGTTGCTGGCCGAACAGGGCTGGGTCGATGGCGCGGGTGCCGACAGCGCGGCACGGCTGCGCTTCCGCGATACGCACGGCAGCCGCTATGACCGCATTGGCGCTGGATGGGACCGCCGCATTGGCGCGCTTAGCCTGTCGCTGACGGCACGGCGACTGCGCGAGGAGGCAAGTCTGCTCGGCGCGCGCTTTGGCCCGCTGTTTGGTGCGGTCGGCGCAACCAGCTATGATGCGCACGTGGCGGCGCGGCTCGATTTATTCGCTGGCTGGTCGTTGAGCGGTGAGTGGACCGAACTGCGCGCGCGACCTGACCGCGCGGGTTTGATCAGCGGGGGCGCGCTGAAGGCACGGGCGCTGTCGATCGACCTTACGCGGCAAGGGCTGTTGCGGCGCGGCGACCGGGCCGCGCTGCGCTATGCCGAACCGCTGCGGGTGACGGGCGGCGCGGTGCGGCTCGACCTGCCCGTGGCGCATGATGCCATCAGCGGGGTAACGCTATTTGGCACCCGAGCGCTATCGCTCGCCCCGACCGGGCATGAACGGGTGGTAGAGGCAGGCTATACGCTGCCGCTTGGCGATGCACGGCTCAGTCTGAACAGCTGGTGGCGCCGCGACCCCGGCCATTTCGCGGTGCTGAGCGACGACATTGGCGGTGCGATCCGTTTTACTTTGGGCTATTGACGTGCAGCGCGCATGGTTTGCCGCATAGTTTGCAGGATGGATGATGTCTCTTGGCCCTGTTGCTGGCGCCGATGATGCGGCCGCCAAACCACGTTGGACACTCGTTATCCACGGCGGAGCCGGGACCATTGAACGCGCGCGGATCACACCCGAACAGGATCAGGCCATCCGCGCGGCGTTGGCGGCCGCGTTAACGGCGGGCGAGGCGGTGCTGGCGCGCGGCGGCGATGCAGTGGATGCCGTTCAGGCGGCGGTCGTCGTGCTGGAAGATGATCCTAATTTCAACGCCGGGCGCGGCGCGGTGTTCACGTATGACGGCGTCAACGAACTCGACGCTGCGATAATGCGCGGCGACACCCGCGCTGCTGGGGCGGTGACCGGGGTGACTGCGACCAAAAATCCGGTGAAGTTGGCGTGGGCGGTGATGGAGCGCAGTCCGCACGTCTTGCTGAGCCGCGAAGGCGCGGACCAGTTCAGCCGCGAACAGGGGCTGGAACAGGCACCGCCCACATGGTTCGCCACGCCCGAACGCCGCCGTCAGCTTGACGAACTAAAATCAAAAAAGATCGGCTGGTACGACGTCGATCTGAAATATGGGACAGTCGGCGCGGTTGCGGTTGATGCCCGGGGCCATGTTGCGGCGGCCACCTCCACGGGCGGACTGACGGGGAAACGCTGGGGCCGGATCGGCGATTCGCCGCTCATCGGCGCAGGCACCTTTGCCGATGACCGGGCCTGCGCCGTATCGGCAACCGGGGCGGGCGAGTTTTTCATCCGGGTGGGCGTGGCCGCCGAAATCTGCGCACGCATGCGGCTCGGCGGGATGACGCTTCAGGCCGCCGCTGACGCCGTGATGGCCGATGTCAAGATGCTGGGCGGTTCCGGCGGCGTCATCGTTGTGGCCCCCAACGGCGAAAACGGATTTAGTTTCAACACCCCCGGCATGTACCGTGGCCGTTCCACCAGCGCCGGTATCCGCGAGGTTGCGATTTACGGCGACGAAGGGCAGAACCCCCCCCAACAATAATCATAGGGGGTTGTCGATGGCGAGTATTTCAGCGCGTTTGGCCGGGTTTATCTTACGTTCGACCGGTGTTTATCGCCGGATGTTTGCCGGGGCCGACGTGATTGCCCGCACCCGCACCAAACTGATTGCCGACGGAGTCGGGCCTTCGCCCAAGCAGGAGCGCGGGCTGGCGGTACGCCATGACGAATTTCAGGGCTGCTGCATATGGACCATGGCGCCCGAGCGCGGCGAGCCCGCGGCAACGGTGCTGTTCTGGCACGGTGGCGGTTATGTCTATCCGCCGATGAGCGGGCATTGGGATTTCTTTGCGGTCATGGCGCGCAAATATGGCTGGCGCATTATCGCCCCAATGTATCCACTCGCGCCGGAAAGCGATGTGGTTGCGACCGTCCGCTTTGCGACGGATTTTTACGGCGATCTTGTGGCTCGGGAAGGCGCGCCGACCCTGATGGGCGGCGATTCGGCGGGTGGTGGTCTGGCGGCGGCGGTGGCCATGACGTTGCGCGACAGCAAGGTTGCGATGCCAAGCGGACTGTTGCTCGTCTGTCCTTGGCTCGATGTCGATCCGGCGCATCCCGACCAGGTCGCGATTGAACCGCGCGATGCCATTTTGACCATCCCCGGCATCCGGGATGCGGGACGGCTTTATGCGGGCGCTGCCGGGATCAGTGACTGGCGCGCCAGCCCAATCCATGGCGACTGGGTGGGCCTGCCCCCAATCCTTGCCTTTGGCGGTGGCGACGACATATTGGTCACCGACGCCCGGCGGCTCAAGGCCGGACTGCCCGGCGTGGATTATGAGGAACAGGCGGGGCTGATCCACGACTGGCCGATGTTCACCTTCCCCGAATCGCGGGCTGCTCAGGCGCGCATGGCCGGCTTTGCTGCCAAAGTGGGGTTCCAACCTTGAAAGGATTACCGATGATGCGATTTGCCGTGGCCACCGCGCTGCTGACGCTGGCGGCGCCAGTACAGGCCGAAACCTTGGTCATTCATGCGGGCCGCCTGCTTGACCAGCCGGGCAAGGCTCCGCGTGGTCCGGCAACGATTGTCGTCACCGACGGGCGGATTGTCAGCGTGGCCGACGGGCATCAGCCGGGTCCGGTCGGCGCGCGGGTCATCGACTTGCGTGACAAATTCGTCCTCCCGGGGCTGATCGATAGCCACGTCCATCTGACCAGCGACAGCGGCGGGGTCGCGGCCCAGCTGGAAAGCGTGACCATGACCCCGGCCGCGCAGGCGTTTCAGGCGCAAGCCAACGGCATGAAAACGCTGCGCGCGGGATTCACCACAGTGCGCAATCTGGGAGACGGCGACGGCGCGGTGGCTGCGCTGCGCGATGCGGTCGTGGCGGGCAAGGCGATGGGGCCGCGCATCATCGATGCGGCGAGCAGCCTGTCGGGCACCGCCGGTCATTCGGACGACGCGCTGGGTTTTCGCGAAGAGCTGCGGCCCTTTTTCGCCGGGGCGGGCAATTTGTGCAACGGCGCCGACGATTGTCGCCGCGCGACGCGCGCGCAGATCGGGCGCGGGGCCGATGTGATCAAGATGACGATCACCGGCGGCGTCAACAGCCGCATCGGCGCGGGGCTGGGCAGCCAGATGTTCGACGACGAAGCCGCCGCCGTGGTCGCCACCGCGCGTCTGTTCGGGCGGCGGGTCGCGGTGCACGCGCATGGGGACGACGGCATTTTGCAGGCGTTGAAACTGGGCGTCGATTCGATCGAACATGGCACGATGCTGACTGAAGAAGTGATTGCGCTGTGGGCAAGGTCGAAGACCTATTAT
>Ga0105044_10007627_pt1 | contig 14902 bp, 11 predicted proteins | sample MAT01_FD_78092 | JGI IMG/M metagenome (GOLD analysis project Ga0105044, IMG submission 78092) | Freshwater microbial communities from Lake Fryxell liftoff mats and glacier meltwater in Antarctica - MAT-01 | ecosystem: Environmental > Aquatic > Freshwater > Ice > Liftoff microbial mat | place...
ATGCTTTTTCTTGTGCGCCGTGATTTTAGCGGCAAACAAAGCATACGGGCCAATATTTTGCTTTTGGGACGAACCGGACAACTATTTATCATTGTCAGAAGTGGGGCATTTCATCATAGAGCTGCGTAAGGCGTTCAAAAATTCCGGGCAAATTCTTGTTGCTTCCCACAATGAAGAAGCCATTCGCAAGTTTTCTAGCGACAACACTTTATTACTGGATCGAAAGAATCATTTAGAACCAGCATTGATTCGCTTGCTTGCCGATTTACCTAAGCCCGAAGACTTAATTCAAACCCTAATTTTGGGCGAACTGACCTTGTGAGCGTTAACAATTACCTGCCCCACGTGATTGTCTTGCCTGAGGACGATGACAACCGACAACTCGCCAATGGTTTCACAATTGGCACTCACTTCCAACGACGGCTCCAGATTCTGCCAGTAGCGGGCGGTTGGCTCAAGGTCGTCCGCCAATTTCAACAAAGTCATGTCAATAGGATGCGAGAATTTTGCGAGCGGAGATTTGTATTGTTGCTGGACTTTGACGGCGACGAATTCCAGCGGCGCAATGATATCGAAGCAGAAATACCGGAAGATTTGCGAAGTCGAGTTTTTTTGCTTGGAGTTGCCAAAGAGCCAAAAGACTTACGTGCCGAATCGGGACAAAAATTGGAAGCAATTGGCGAAACTCTGGCGCGTGAATGCGCAGAAAATGAAGCTAAATTTTGGAACCATCCTTTACTACAACATAATGAGCTGGAATTGGAGAGGCTTCGAGCGGACGTGCATCCATTTCTTTTTTCGTAAAGCCCTTCACTGAATTTGAACAGCGATCTGACAAACAATAGAGCCAGAACTAACCTTCCAGCGCGCCCGCTGTAAAAACTTATGCGATACTCAAACATCGTTAATTACATAATATGTTGCCATGCTTTGTGCACTAACTATTGCGTTTAGCCTTGCTGCCGCCGTGCAGCCTGCGCCCGCCTTACCGAGCAAAGAACAGAACAAGGCGGTGACCGTTGAGGAACTGGCGCGATTTGCGGAAGTTTTTCGCGAAGTGCAAAGCAGTTTTGTAGAACCCATTAGCGACCATGCACTGATGGAAGCGGCGATCCACGGATTGCTGGTGCGCCTGGACCCGCACAGCGAGTATCTGGTTCGCAAAGATCTGGAGGCATTTTCGGATGAGACGGCTGGCGTTTACGCGGGCTTGGGCATCGAGGTACAGGTCGACGATGGCGTTTTAAAAATTATCAGCCCGATGGATGGCTCCCCGGCTGCACGCGCGGGCTTACGCCCTGGCGACGTCATTTCACGCATTGATGGCGCGGTGATTGAAGGTGAAGCAGCTTTTGCTGGCGTCGAGCTTTTAAGAGGTGCTGCGGGCTCAGCGATTAAGTTGCAAATCGAGCGCGCGGGTGTGGAATCCTTCGAGGTCGCACTCAAGCGCGAAGTCATCCAAGTAAAAAGCGCGAAAGCCGAACGCCTGCCCGGCGGCATGGGTTTGCTGCGTGTGGCGGCTTTTCAAAATGACACCGTTCGCAGCTCTGAAGAGGCTTTACGCAAGCTGCAGCAGAGCAAACCCTTGCGTGGGCTGGTACTGGATCTACGCAGTAACCCAGGCGGTTTTGTGACCTCGGCTGTCGGCTTGGCGGATCTATTCTTGGAACAAGGCACGATTGTGTCAACTAAAGGTCGTCAGCCCAGCGCAAATACTGAAATGAAGGCGACACCAGGGGACATTTTAAAAGGCGTGCCGATGGTGGTTTTAATTGACGCGGGTAGCGCCTCTGCTGCGGAAATCGTGGCTGGCGCACTGCAAGACCAGCACCGCGCCATCATTGTTGGGCAAAAAAGCTTCGGCAAAGGCTCGGTGCAGTCACTCCTACCTTTATCGAACGGCGATGGCTTGCGCTTAACCACAGCGCGTTACTTCACACCCAGCGGAAACTCCATCCAGGCACGCGGTATTTTGCCGGACGTGCCTCTGGATTCCCTGAGCCTTTCGCGTATGGAATTAGGGCCGCGTCCAGTCGCTGAGGCCGATTTGGCCGGGCATTTGCATCAGTTGCCCTTGAAAATGCCGCTCGCGGGTGACGAGAGCACGCCTGCGATTGAGAGCGATTATGCGTTAAGCGAGGCGGTCAATATTTTGCGTGCGGTCGCCTTTGAGCGCGCACGCTCGAACCATATGCTGGGCGATCAGAACTCCGCAAAGGAACAACTCTAAATGCAAATTTTTCAAACTCAACCTCTGGCATGCGTCGCATTATTTTTGGCTTCGTTGCTTAGCGCTTCAACATATGCACAAGCGCAATCTGGCTTACCGCAGGCAGCCGTTGCAGTTAGCACCGAAAAACATCCCGGCATGCGCGCGCTGGCGAAAATGGCGGCTGAAGGTGACGTTAAGCGCGAAGCCAATTATTTGGCGCTACTGGAGGGCGCTGTTTACCAGCAAAGCATCATCGATGCGATCAGCAGGCCTGCAGAAGGTAAAGCCTGGAAAGATTATCGCCCGATCTTTTTAACGCCCGCGCGCATTTCGGGTGGCGTGAAGTTTTGGCGTGAAAATCGCGCGGCACTTGCGCATGCGGAAGAAAAATACAAGGTTCCGTCAAATTATATCGTTGCAATTATTGGTGTAGAAACACTTTACGGCGGCAATGTCGGCAAATTTCGGGTGCTCGATGCCTTGACTACACTGGCACTTTATTACCCGCCTCGAGCTGAGTTTTTCGCAGGTGAATTGCGCCAGTTTTTGAAGTTTTCGCAAGTCCCGACCATCAAGCTTGATGCAACCAAAGCAGTGGGGTCTTACGCTGGCGCTATGGGTCTAGGTCAATTTATCCCTACCAGCTACGTTAACTATGCCGTCGATGGCGATGGCGATGGCATAGTTGATCTTTGGCAAAGCAAAAGTGATATCACCGCCAGTGTGGCCAACTATTTTAATGTGCATGGCTGGCAGTATGGCGCGCCGGTCGTCGCACGCGCCAAAATCGCACCGCTTGCTGGCGCCGTGCTTGATACAGGCGTTTTACCAACAACGACCGTTAAAGCGCTCGCAAAGCTTGGCTATCGCGTGCAAAACACTCCAGGCCAGCCAAATCCTAAATCCGGCACAAAAGCCAGCATGATTGTTTTAGAGGGTGAATTAGGCCCAGAACACTTTATTAGCTTTCAAAACTTCTACGTGATTACACGCTACAACCGGTCGCCGCTTTACGCAATGGCCGTACACCAGCTAGCGGGTGAAATTGCGCGTGAAATGCAGCGCACAGACCAACAGTCAGGCGCACAATGAATAGGTTAACTTGGCAAATCAAATGCTGTCTGCGCGTAAGCGTTGTTATACTCGCGCTGTTTTTAGCTGCGTGTAGTGCAAGTCCGGTAAAATCACGTTCGCACGCAAACTTAGTTCCGCACACCTACTACGATGGTGCACCGCCCGCACCTGTTGATTTAGACAAAATTCCTGAGCCAGTGCCAAAGTATGAGCCACTTGCACGCTACGGAAACCCGCCAAGCTATTCGGTACTCGGACAGAAATACGGACTACTAACAAGCCGAGCCGGCTATGTGGAACGCGGCACTGCGTCATGGTATGGCACCAAATTCCACGGCAGGCTAACCAGCAATCGCGAACCGTATGACATGTACAGTTTTACCGCCGCGCATAAAACACTGCCAATACCCACCTATGCAAGGGTCACTAATTTAGCGAATCAAAAAAGCATTATTGTGCGCATTAACGATCGTGGCCCGTTTGTCGGTGACCGCATCATTGATTTGTCTTATGTGGCAGCCCTAAAGCTTGGCATGCAGCAACAAGGCACCGCCCTAGTAGAGGTCGCCACCATTACCCCAGGCGAAGCGGCGCTTACGCCGATGTTGGCATCGAATGCGCCTGGTTTGAGTGACGGATCGTTGCGCTATACACCCGGTGCTAGCGCCGGATCCATCATACCGAGCGCAACGCAACTGCAGATATCAAACGAATCACAATTGCTATTACTGCAATGCGGCGCTTTTGGTGACTTTTCCAACGCTAACGCGTTAAAAGTCGCACTTTTGGAAGCGGGATTCAGCGACGCGCGGGTCATCAGCGGGCAAGATCGGCTTAATCGCGTTGTACTCGGGCCCCTCAACGGCAAATCTGATGCCGACAGCATTAGTCAAAAGCTGAAAGCGAGCGGTTTTGCGGCTCCGAAAGTGATTGTTCAATAATACCTAGTCATATTGGACGTGCCGCCAAGGCAGCACTTGCATTAACACCCGTCAGTCACTCTTCAAAAGTTCGGCATGCCTTCTCTATTTAATAGCTCCAAAAATTTAGCGCGCGGCATTATTTGTGCGTGTTCCTTAGTGTTTGCAGCAAACTTAGTGGCACAACCTACGCCCGCGCCTGCATCCAACGTGGCTACCCCGGCTGTGCCCACGCCAGCGGTGCCAAAACCTCAAGTACCGGTGCCACAAACGCTGCAGCCGGGCACAATGCCAATACCGGCTGCACCGGTGCTACCGGTTAAGAGCTATATCCTCATTGAGTTTGAAACAGGCCAAGTGCTAGCAGAACAAAACTCAACTTTACGAGTAGAGCCAGCCAGCATCACCAAAATTATGGCGGCCTACGTCATATTTGAAGAATTGCGCGCAGGAAGGCTCAAATTGACCGACGAAGTTACGATTAGTGAGCGTGCATGGCGAATGGAAGGCTCGCGCATGTTTGCCAAAGTCGGCGACAAAATTCCAGTCGAACAACTGATTCTTGGCGTAATCGTCCAAAGCGGCAATGACTCCACGGTCGCACTCGGCGAGCACATTGCAGGTACTGAAGAAGCGTTTGTCGCGATGATGAATTCATACGTGCAAAAAATGGGGCTCACAGGCACCCACTTTACCAACGCACCCGGTTTAAGCGATCCAAACCACTACAGCACTGCGGCCGATATCGCCCAACTTGCGCGCATCATCATTCGCGACCATAGCGACTTTTATAAATGGTATTCCGTGCGCGAATTTACTTGGAACAACGTCAAGCAATACAACCGTAATCAACTTTTAGCGCGCGATCAAAGCGTGGATGGCATGAAAACTGGGCATACTGAAAATGCTGGATATTGCTTAGTTGCCTCGGCAGTACGACAAGACTTCCGCTTAATTTCAGTGGTAATGGGGTCGGAATCCGAATCCATGCGCACGCAACAATCGCAGGCTGTGTTGAATTACGGCTTTCGTTTTTTTGAGAGCCATCAACTTTACGCTGCGAACCAAGTGTTGAAACAGCCTGAAATCTATAAGGGCGAAACCGATACCGTCAGTTTAGGCGTACAAAGCCCACTACGCGTCGTTATCCCGCGCGGCCACTATAAGAAATTGGCCGCAAGTATGGAATTGCCAAGCTTACTCACCGCGCCGATCACGCAAGGCCAGGTACTAGGCCATGTGCGTGTAAGACTAGATGACAAACTGGTCGCCGAACGTGATCTAGTGGCGCTGAAGGCGGTGCCAGAAGGCGGCTTTTTCAAGCGTATGACCGATAGCGTCGCTTTATGGTGGCGCAGCGAGTAACTAGCCGCTCCGTTTAAAATGTGAGGCATCCAGGCGGTGGCGTAGCGAGTAACCAGCCGCTCCGTTTAAAATGTGAGGCATCCAGGCGGTGGCGCAGCGAGTAACTAGCCGCTCCGTTTAAAATGTGAGGCATCCAGGCGGTGGCGCAGCGAGTAACTAGCCGATCCGTTTAAAATGTGAGGCATCCAGGCGGTGGCGTAGCGAGTAACTAGTCGCTCAGTTTAAAATGTAAGCATCCAGGCGCTGGCGTAGCGAGTGGTCACCTCCGACAAGTGCAACCGTTCTAGACCTTGACCTCAACCGCATCCGGCGTCCCTTTGATTATCCCGGCACGTAATTCGCGGCTGAGGATAACCCTGGAATCGTCGCCTAAACGTTTGAGTTGATCGCCAAAATCCAGTTTACTATTCTCGTCTGGCCAGATAACGCCCGTCTCCTTCATCATAAGCACACAGTTTTTGATCAGGTTTGGATCGAAAAACTCCGGGCCAGACGTTTCTTGTAACAGAGCAATGCGTTGGGCGGTCAAGCTCGACAATTTTTCCAGCTCGGCGGCACTGAGCTGCTTAGGACCGTGCTTATTGAGCACCGAGATCACAATGTAGTAACGCTGAAAGGTTTGTAGCAGTCCCTTCGCCAGCACCATCAAGCTAAACTGCGCTTCCGAGCCTTCAGTGGGTCTACATACGCTCATTGTCGCTAAATCTTCGTTCAATACTTTATTGTCAACCAAAAACCTGACAGTCGCTTCGATTTGCGCGCCAAACTCTTCACTTGTCCACGGCAAAAATAGCTCCGTTTTAATCAATGGATAAAATAATTTACCCAGACTAACAACGCCACTCAGTGACAGCCGTCGAATATTGATAAAGCAGCACGCAACCCAACTGACCGTTGCAAATAAATGCAAAATATTATTTCGATAGAAAGAAATAAGCACACCGTCGTCGCCGTCACTAATTAACACGTCGCCCAAAGGGTGTTTAATTCGGCGTATCCATTTCATAGATTCGCCGTAGGCAATAATTTCCTCAGGGGATTTTGCTGTGATGGTCACACGATCTGAATAGGGGATTGAAATCAATAAGCGCTGCGCTAAACCCAGCGTGCGAATCAAATCCGCTTCGCCCATTGCGTGTTTCGGCGTACCCAAAAGCGCAATTGCAAGCAAAGAAATCGGATTAACATCCGCAGCACGATTTATATTGATAAGCACCTGATCCGAAAGCTCATCAATTACACCGGGATACCAAGCCGGGCGCGACTCAGCGCTAAATCCTTCGGCACGCCAGTTAGGTTCATGGCGTGCAAGCATATCGTTCAATTCTATTGGCTCACCAAAATTAACCGCGACCGCGCCATACTTTTCTTTTAATAAACGAAAGCTTTTAAGCAAGCCCCAGATGGATTCTTTGCTTTTTGGACGCCCAGAAAGTTCGCCCAAATAACTTTTACCCTCAATTACCTTTTCATAACCAATATATACCGGTTGAAATACAACCGGTCGCTGAGGATTAGTCAAATAACTACGCACCGTCATCGAAAGTAAGCCCGCCTTAGCGGGCGATGCGCGGCCAGAACGGCTACGTCCACCTTCAATAAAGTATTCTATAGAAAAACCTTGAACAATTAATTCACTCATATAAGCGCTAAAGACAGCCGCGTATAACGCACTGGCCTTGAAGCTACGGCGCATAAAAAATGCGCCACCACGGCGTAAAATCGGGCCGACAATGGGTAGATTAAGATTTATTCCAGCCGCAATATGCGGCACAACGATGCCGTTGGAATAAAGCAAATAGCTCAACAACAAGTAATCCATATGGCTGCGATGGCACGGCACATAAACGACCTCACGCCCTGGCGCCACCTTCTGCAGCGTGTCAAAGTGGTTAATTTTGACGCCAGAATAAATTTGCGTCCAAAACCACGTCAGCATAAAACTTAAGCTGCGAACTACAGGATGCGCGTAGTCTGCGGCTATTTCCCAAAAAAATGCTTTTGCTCGGCCTTCGGCCACTTCAAAGCTGACGCGTTCTTTCAAGACATGCGACTTAATTGCCGTCTGAACCGTATGGCTAGAAAGTACTGAATCCAACAGCAAGCGCCGATGCGACAGATCAGGGCCCACGACTGCGGCGCGGATTCGCCGAAAGTGCACCCCTAATATGCGGCTTAACTTACGGGCATCGGCTTTGAGGCCGGCCGGCGCAGCGGCACTGGGATCAGAGTTTTGCGCGCGCATTTCGGCTAGGTCAACGGGTTGCGCAAGCTGAACTAGGGTTGTGCGTCCGTTAAAAAGCATCCCCAGTAGGCGTCGCAGGCGGCCAACGACGACCCAGTCATCGGCGAACAATACTTTGAACCAACCGGTCGTACGATCCGGCGCACGACCGACGAATACGCTAACGGGTACCAATTGCACCGTTTGCCCCAACTCGCTTTGCAAATCCGCTAATAGGCGTTCGAGTCGATCTTGGCGATCACCAACCCGCGCCTTGGTAAACCAACCTCCGCGCCTTTTTGTTAACGCAAAATAGCCACGCTCTTTGTGTCTGAGCGGCAATAGCTGCATGGGCGAGGGCCAACCAGCCTCGTCGCAAGCTATGTCCAAAATAAGCAAATTCGATAGCCCTGCGTACTCCAGCACGTACAAAACGGGCTTTTCTATGTCAAAGGGCGCTGCGTCCAATTTTTCAGGAACACGCTGAATTTTCAAAAACGGCTTTGCCCAGCGCTTGAGTAATTTAAATATCCACGAGCGCTGCGGCGGTTTGTTTTGCCAAACCGGCGGCTTTTCCGCAACCGTTTGCACTGCTAAGTCTGACAAATTCAATGCAAGCTTGGACTGTTGGAAGCGATCAACAGCCCTGCCATGGCTATCATTAGCGGGGAGCTCTGGCAGCTCGCCAAAAGTTGGCTCGATCCGCACCGGCTGTTCCTGCGCATGCTGCCGTGAAAGCACGGCAAGCTCGTCCGCTTTCGCCAGACTACCTTGATGACTACCTTGATGACTACCTCGATGCCGCTCAGAGGTGCTTTTCTCAGCGGCTAGGTTTGGCGTGTCGCTCAGTAAAGGTTCGAGTTTTTCACTATTCATAGCCTAAGATTAGCAAACGCATCGGCGAATAGCCTGCTTCGTTGGTCACTCGTAGCCAAGCAACAGCTCACTCTTAACTATTTCTGTTCAGGAACTGTCGCAGCTGGGCTAGGCAGCAGTGGGCCGACGCTCGGCGGCTGGGTTTGAGTAGCGAAGTCAGCATCGACCGCGTAAATTTTTCGTCGCACCGCCTTTTCGCCAGCCAAAATTTTGCCGTTGCCGTCATAGAGATCACGTTGACTGTTGGCAATGAAATAAATTTGATTACCTTTCATTGCGCCAAAACTAGGAACTGACATTGCTGCCTTGTTCGCTTCCAATGGCTGCACTTGCTCGATGCCATTCGCACCCAAGAGCACTCGCAACACGCGTGTTGGTGACGTGCCATTTTGCAGCGCAATAATTTGATTCTTGTAGGCGTAAAGGCCGTCAATGCCGCCCAAATTTTGGTTTTTAGCCGCTAATGCGCGAATTTGATTACGTTCAAGGCTGGCGATAAAGAGTCCATTTTCGTAATCACTAAGATACAAGTATTTGTGATCGTCAGTGACGGCGATGCCGCGCAAACTACTAAACTCCGCGGAGTTGAATAGCGGCGCGAGCGTACCCGAACGCAATTGGTAGACTGTGTTGCTTAAAACCTCCACTGCATAAACATCGCCATTCGGTGCGACAGTCATTGCGGAAATGACTCGCGCCTTAGCGTCGAAAGGTAGCGCATATTTGGCGCGCAATTTACCAGTACTTAGTTCAAACTGAGCGATACCACCCCGCCCAAAGGTATCTGCGTCAAAGCCCTTAAAGCTCGGCAAGGATGTCGTACCGACATAAAGCAGATCGCGTGCAGCGTCTACCGCCATGCTATAGACACCGAATAAACCATTTTCCTTACTCGGGCTGATAAATGGCTTGGTTTTGCCTGTTAAATCTACAGTGAAAATTTCGCCGGTTGCAGCGCTTGCAGCAAAGAACCGATTGCGCGTCGGATCAAACGCCAAGCTTTCAATTTGCTCGACGTCATTTTGGATGGTAAAGGCCACCTTGCCTTCACCAAATGGTTTGGCATTGGTTTGCATGCCCTCGACAACATATTTGAATACTTTGGAATCTTTAAGGTTGTCAAACGCTGCATCCCCAGTGGGGTCGAAATTAAAACCCTGTTGCTGCAGACGCAACATTGTGTCGTAAGCGCCGGTGCGTTCGTTGATCATGGCGTAAGTACGCGCTAGCTCCCATAAAATCCCGCCCGCGTAAGGCCGCAGCTCGGAAAGCCGTTTATAAGCGTACGCTTGACGCTTCAAATCCTTGCTAGCTTTGTATTCCTCAAGTTTCGCCATGACCGCGTTGACATCAGTCATTGCAGCGAGGGCCACTTCATCAGCACTGAGCGCCACCGGCGCGGGTGCAACGCCTGCCGGCGGTTTGATGAATGGTGCGGAGGTGCTCGGTTGCACCGCCTGCGCGTTAGCGGCATTTAGCCACATTGTGGCTGCAATACAAACGCTGATTTGCGCGAAAGTGTAGCGACGGATTGATGCGATCATAAAATTGCCCTAAGAAATAAGCACGAATAATTGTTTGCCCAGGCAAACAATTACGTTAGAAACTTTCTGCCTTGGCAAAACAGTAAAGGCGGGGAAAGTTGCCGAGACAAAAGAGTCAAAAATTTGTGCCAGCCAGACCGGCGTCCAAGCGCTAAAGTTCCATGATACGAACACAGACGGACTGACACTATAAACTTTGACCGAACACATAAGGTCTTTCAACCCAGTTTGAAGTTCCGGGCTCCTCTAAATTCAGATCTCCACTCGTTAAAAACCTCGACTAGGTGAATTTCCCCGTTTAGTCACCATGTCAAACTCGCGCAATCAACGCAAAGGCTAAAATAATGATTGAAAGCACCAGCACCATCTTCGAAGGCCGATGGCTGCGTTTAGAAAAACGCGGCAAATGGGAATATGTCACGCGTACCAATCCTGGTGGGGCAGCCGTAGTGATAGCGGTCACGCCGGAGAACAACGTGCTTTTTGTCGAACAATTTCGCGTTCCGATTCAGTGCCAGACCTTGGAATTTCCGGCGGGATTAATTGGTGACAGTCCAGATATCGCCCATGAACACGCAGCGATTACGGCTGCGCGTGAGTTGGAAGAAGAAACCGGTTGGCTACCGGAAACCATCGAATACGTGCACGGCGGACCATCGTCTGCGGGCATGAGCACCGAATTCATGCACTTTTTCCGAGCCAGCAGGCTAAGCCGCACGGGACCAGGTGGTGGCGTTCCAGGTGAAAATATTACGGTGCATCAAGTACCGTTTGCACAAGCGGCGCAATTTGTTGCCGATAAAGCTGCTGCCGGATTTGCCGTCGATCCTAAAGTCTATGCCGGACTTTATTTTTTGCGCTTTGACACGCACGGAATCGAATTACCAAGTCAGTGGTGGCTGTGAGTTTCCTCCAGCCAAGCAGAGCAACTAAAAGTGGTGCACCGCTTCCAACTCGACCAAAAGCTCCGAGCGACACACTTCACCGGCTAATACACAATAGCTTGAACTAGGGAAGCGTTGCTGCATCAATGCCGCGACTTCAAATTGCCGCTCCTCGTCGCGCACATAGGCGCGCATCACTGAACGCGCGCCGAAACTGGCTTGCACACCAAGCTGGTAAGCCGCTTGCCCGAGCACAATATCCATGTTTCGAGCGGATTCCGCAAACTGCGCGACCAAATCCTTTGGGTGCTGCGAGAGCTCGCCAACGATACTTGCGGTTCCTGAAATCAAGACTGCATGGCCACGCGTACTGCTGAGCAACATGCCACGCGAAAACCGCGGTGGTTCTTGCCCGTATGCCGCGCTGTAAAGCCGTGGCGGTTGTTGTCTAGGGTTATCGACCGGCTTGCCTGGTTGTTTGCCCGCAAGCCAAATCATATGCAGCCAAGGGGAAGCCGAACCAACGCGCCCAATGACGCTTGCTGCCGGGTCGCTTTGCCGCAATAGCTCGTTTGCGCTCGATGCGCGCGCCCGTCCTACGCAAAATTGTTTGTAACGCTCCGCTTCGCCTGCGCCCGCATTAATCGCAGAAAAATAAGTCCAGGTACGCAGCAAGTGTGGGTAGCCGCTTGCGGTTGTGTAATCCATCATGCGCCGGTAGGCATCGCTACTGGTGCGAATCAGGCCACCGCCCTCTTCTTCATGCAGCAGCATTTCTGCCAGCATAAATTCGTCATCACCCGCAAATGCCGCAGCGCCTAATTGCCCACATTTCAATTGACCGCTGGACTGCCAGATTTCTGAGTGTGGATACAAACTAGGTAAATCACATTGAAATTGCCCGATTTCACCCAGGCGATAGCCAAAACCCCAGCTTGCCAGCACGCTGCGCTTTTCGGTTAATGGCACTTGCGATTTTGCCAACGTGTCGAGCAGCCAGCGGTTTGGATTCAGCGCACTCACATGCTGCTACCAAAACGTACTGCCTTGTTTGCACAGCGCTTTTGCATTATTGCAAGCTCGCCTTCGCGGCGGCATATTGCGTCGCTAATTGATCTATCAACTCACCCGCAGACTGCACTTTCTCAATAAGTCCGATGCCTTGCCCGCAGCCCCAAATATCTTTCCATGCTTTAGCGGCACCGCCTGCAGTGCCAAAATCCATTTTGCTAGGATCCGCTTCCGGCAAATGCTCTGGATCAAGGCCCGCTGCCGCAATTGAACCCTTCAAATAATTGCCATGCACGCCAGTGAAAAGATTGGTGTAAACAATGTCAGCGGCATGCCCGTCCACCACCGCTTGCTTGTAGGCCTCAGTTGCGTGAGCTTCTTTGGTGGCAATGAACGCCGAGCCGATATAGCCAAAATCTGCGCCCATTGCACGCGCCGCTAAAACCGCCTGGCCTGTGGCAATCGCGCCTGAAAGCGCAATTGGGCCATCAAACCAAGCGCGGGTTTCCTGCACCAACGCAAATGGGCTTTGCGTACCAGCATGACCGCCCGCGCCGGTCGCGACCAAAATCAATCCATCAGCGCCTTTCTCTACCGCTTTGTGCGCAAACATTTGATTGATCACGTCATGAAACACGATGCCGCCATAGCTATGCACCGCTTGATTCAAATCTGCGCGCGCGCCAAGTGAGGTGATCACAATCGGCACTTTGTGCTTCACGCACATCGCAAGATCTTGCTCTAGGCGGTCATTACTCTTGTGCACAATCTGATTGACTGCAAACGGTGCCGCAGGCCGGTCTGGGTGCGCTAAATTATGCGCATCGAGCGCTTCGCGGATTTGGTGTAACCATTCATCCAGCAGCGCCTGCGGCCGCGCGTTTAATGCTGGGAACGAGCCAACAATTCCGGCTTTACACTGAGCGATCACTAACTCTGGCTGGCTCAAGATAAACATCGGCGCGGCAATCGCTGGAAAACGCAGTTGCTTCAGTAAATTCGCTGTAATCGGGGACATATTTCGAAGCTTTACGGGCGGAAAGTAGCGATAGTACGCGAGCCGCTGAGTAACGTCAGTCAAATGCATATTTGGCAATCGCGCGGTACACTGCTACCGTTGGGCGGTCAACCTAGAAAAGCGAGTTACTGCGATGCCGAATCTGCGCCATATTATTTTATTTCGCCATGCCACCGCAGAATCACAAGCGGCCTCCGGTAAAGATATGGAGCGCGAGCTTTCCGCAGTCGGTGTCAAGCAAGCCGAAGCCGCTGCCGCCTGGCTTAAACAACACCTGCATGATGCCCCCCGCATTGTGTCCTCGCCAAGTGCACGCACCCGCGCCAGTACCGCCGCGTTACTGGTGCAGTACCCAAAGGCGAACGTGCACTATCTCAACGATATTTACGAAGCAACACCCGCAAAGCTGCTAGCAGTTTTAGACAGCGATCCACACACACCGCTGCTGATCGTCGGCCACAACCCTGGCTTGGAATCAGCGCTTGCCCTGTTAACAACCGGGCAGAGCAGCGCCGTACGCGGCATGACGCCGGCCGCAATTGCTTGGTTGACAGCGCCGGTGGGCGCGGTTTCCCCAGGGTGCGCGGAATTGAAGATGTTTTGGAGCCCGTAGCGTTTTTTGTCCGCGGCGAATGGTCAGTCTGGGCTGAAGTTAACTAGTATCAGGCGATTCATCCCGCAAGATGATGAGCAGTCGCACCCTAATCATGCTCAGAACGCTTAAAAGTCGGTCCTAAGCATGACTTTTTGTCCACCAACTTGGCTTTGCAAACGAATTAACTGGAACTTTGTTCTCACAACAAGATACCGGTGAAATGCAGCAAAATGACCTAATCGCCCAGCTTGAGCTAAAGTTGCAGCGAAATGGTGGCGAGGCTGCGCACGGTTTTTATGTTTGCCAAGCAACTTTTGAAAGAGTAGCTGCGCGAAACCTGTTAAACGTGAAATTAGGATTAAGTGATGTCAGCCACGAACTTCAAAACGGAAAACAATACTTATCGGAAAATGATTGGTAACGGTTTGACGTATCGCATTCCCAGATTCCAACGCGACTACAGCTGGACGGAAGAAGAATGGGAAGATTTGTGGGCCGATATCTTAGGCACGATCGCGGAAAATGGCGAACCGGCGCACTACATGGGCTATTTAGTATTGCAATCATCCGACGAAAAGATTTTCGACGTTATAGATGGGCAACAGCGGCTAACGACCATCACACTCATCGTGTTGGCAGCGCTGAAAAACCTAAAGCGCCTGATTGACGAAAACGACCAATCTGAGAAAAATCAGCAGCGCATGGAGCAAATCCGCCAGACCTATATTGGTTATTTGGATCCCGTGACGCTGATTTCGCGCAGCAAAATATCGTTGAATCGCAACAACGATCATTACTTTCAAACCTATTTGGTGCCATTAGAACGCCTGCCGCAGCGCGGTTTCCGCGCTTCAGAACATAGCTTGCGCAAAGCTTTTGAATGGTTTGAAAAGCATGTTCGAGACTACTCAAAAAAATTCGGCGGCGATGAGGGCGTAGCACTCGCAACGCTGGTAGAAACGATGAGTGACCGACTTTTTTTTACCGTCATCAATGTCACAGACGAACTGAATGCTTACAAAGTTTTTGAAACGCTGAATGCGCGTGGAGTACGCCTATCCTCTACCGATTTGCTGAAAAATTATCTGTTTTCCGTGCTGCATCGGGAACACGAACGTGACCACGAAATGAAGGCCTTAGAAGATCGCTGGGAAGCGATGGTCACTCGCTTAGGGAGCG
>Ga0105044_10007630_pt1 | contig 14901 bp, 9 predicted proteins | sample MAT01_FD_78092 | JGI IMG/M metagenome (GOLD analysis project Ga0105044, IMG submission 78092) | Freshwater microbial communities from Lake Fryxell liftoff mats and glacier meltwater in Antarctica - MAT-01 | ecosystem: Environmental > Aquatic > Freshwater > Ice > Liftoff microbial mat | place...
CTCACGATAAATCAGGGCCAGATAGACTACGCTGCGACCCAGCTCGGCAAGGTCTTCGAAGCCCAAGAAGATTGGGAAGCTCTCTACTCTTATTTTTCCAAATACCTCAGCACCTATGGAACGAAGGGCTTCTATGCAGAAGCCATTTACCGTATCGGCCAAGCACTGAAAAACAAGGGCGACTCGCCTGCCATGCTGGCTAGATATCTCGATGCCCTTCGTGTTTATGGGAACGACCGCGCAGCGGTTGGTATGGATCTCATCTTGAACTCATGGGGTGAAGAATCTACAGCGACCCTAGGAGAGCCTCCGATTCCTAAAATTCGGGAGCAACTCCTCCAATCGGAAAATGACGGCAAACTGGCGATGGCACTCCGATGGAGAATGGCTCTCGACCAAGTGTCCCGTGCTGCGGATCTCCCTCCCCCTGCGTTCATCCCCGAAGCGAAGCAAATTCCTGATGCAAGTCCAGCCGTGCTCATCTGGCTCGCCTCTCTCGCTACCGAACAAAAGAATTCGGATTTAGCTAAGGAGATTAATCAAGCTGTCCTAGATGATTTCCCTGATACTGAGTGGAATGAAAGTGCGCTACTCGGCCTTGCGCGTTTCGAGCGCGACGCAAATAATCCTGCTGAGGCCATCGAGCACTACCGTAGACTCAGGGAGCTTTTCCCATCATCAGAGAGCGCGGGTTTTTCCCTTGAGGAAGAGGCCATGATTCTGATCTCGCAAAAGCAATACAAGGAAGCGACAAGCCTGCTTGAGTCCATCCTCGAAGTGAAAGAATGGCGAGGCGAACTGTGGGCGCGATCACTTTTTCGGTTAGGTGAGATTAACATGGCTTCCGGCAAGACGGAGGAGGCTTTCGGCTACTTCCAACGGGTTTATGTGCTCTACAGTTTTTATCAGGAGTGGGTGGGCAAAGCGTACATCCAAAGCGCTGCCTGCCTCGCCGCTCTAGGTCGAGATCGTGAGCGTCAGGATACTCTAAGAGAGTTCACGGAAAACAAATCCTTTGAAAAACTGCCAGAGTATCAACAGGCTTTAAATATGCTGGAACCTCAGCCCAAACCACAATGAAGGCTTTTTTCCTAATACTGCTAGGAACTGCAGGAGGCCTCTTTGCTGCAGGCCTGCCGATAACTTTAACGACCAAAGAAGGAAATATCAGCGTTAGCGAAATCGTAGGCGGGAGTGAAACCAGTCTACAGCTCTCTGTGAATGAAGGCAAAGGGAAGATGGCTATGCCCTTGGAGTCGCTTAAGTCATGGAAATTTACGGCTCCCCCTGAATGGAACGAGGCAGGCCTTGCTATACGCAACGGCAAGCTCGACGTGGCTGAGCGGGTTTATCGAAAATTCGCAATGCAAGTGATGCCCTTTCTCGGGATTCCAAAAGGCGACGCTGAGCGATACTTTTTTGCCTACACTGACCTCCTCCGCAGTTCCGGAAAATACAAGGAAGCACTCGATGCGCTCACTAAGCTCCCCGACTCCATACTCCCATCGGCAAAGGCTCGGCAAGCCATCGCTAGGGCCTACTGCTTGGCTCAAACCGGTAAGTTAGAGGAAGCCGATCGCCAAATCAATCTCCTGCGCGCACCTTCCCGAGAGAGCGCCCTCTTCACACCCTACTTTCTTGCAAGATCCAGCCTTTTGCTCGCTCAAAGCGACTACACTGCGGCAATCGATGACATCGCGCAAATTATGGCCTTCAAGCGAATTAGCTCCGAGGGCTATGCAGAAGCTCTTTATCTAAACGCCGAGGCGTATGATGCTCTTGATGTAGCCATTGCCAAACAGAAGGAAGAAATCAAAAAAAATGAGCGTCTCAGTCGCCAATACCAAGCTGACTCAAACGCGGTCTTTAAAGAACTCGATCTGATCAAGAGTGACACCGCGCAGGTCTCCGCAATCATGGACTCGCCGAAAGATCTTCCGAAATCCGCGCAAGCGATTCGTCGCCAACTTCTCCGCCTCTATCCTGATAGTTCATGGGCCGAAAAGGCGAGAGCTAAGCTCCCCCCAGACCAAGTGGAGGCAATCAATAACCCGACAGCCCCAGAGGACTCTACACCCGTTCCCGGAAAGCCGACAAAAACCAGCCCGGCCTCACCAAAAAAGAACACAACACCAAACCCTGTTGATGACGGTAAAATTGATACCGACATTCCAACCTCTGAAGACGACAATCTATGAAATCCCGAACCTATAACATTGGTCAAAACCTGCGATCACTCACCTTGGTGGTCATGCTCCTTGCTGCCTCCCCTGTCACAAATGTGTGGGGTCAGGATCCCACGCCCGCTGCGGAAACCGCCACTCCGGCACCAGCAGCTAAGGAATTGACACTACTTGAAATGGTTCGCCTAGGAGGGTGGACGATGTGGTTTCTTGGGATATGCAGTATCGCGGGGGTATCGTTGATTGTCTACAATGGGATACGTGTGAGGGCGATCCGGATGCTCAACCCTGCTGTGGTTTCTCAGATCGCCGCGGACCTTGGGAATCTGGACATAGAATCCGCGAAGAGCCACTGCCTTGCCTCTCCATGCATGATCACGAATATTATTTACGCTGGCTTAGAAAGGGTCACGGAGAACGAGCTTCGATTACCCTCAATTGAAAAAGGTATGGAAGAAGCTTCCGTAGAGGAAATTGGTCATGCTCTTGTGCCTATCAACTACATCTCGGCGGCGGCCGTCACCGCGCCGATGTTTGGACTCCTTGGCACAGTCAGCGGCATGATCTCGGCATTTCGAGGCATGGCTGTCGGTGGCATGGGCCGCCCGGAATTGCTGGCCGACAACATTTCCGAAGCACTCATCACTACCGCGACGGGTCTCATCGTGGGTATTCCGTGCATGGTTGCCTATCTGTTCTTCAAAAATCGGCTCACATCTATTATCGCAAGTCTGAACCGCCAACTCGGAAACCTTCAAGAAATCCTGACCGTAGCCGTCAAGCGCTATCAAGCCGATCAACGCAGTCGCGAATGAAAATCAACACTGGCATTTTAGATCTCAATGAAGAAGTGGGGTTCCAGATGGCCCCCATGATTGATATCACGTTTCTCCTGATCATCTTTTTCATGGTCTCGGCCAACTTCAGCACAGCCGAACGCATCAAAATCCAAGTACCCGTTGCCGAGAGTGCCAGCCTCCCTAAAGATCCAAGCGGACGCATCAATGTGACCTTAACTGACGATGGGACGATGTTCGCTGGAACTCAAAAAGTCAACGAAGTGGAGTTAATGGAACATATCAAGGCCCAGGCCGCCGAGCGTCCTAACCTTAAGGTATTTTTGCGAGCAGATGCTCGCGTCAAGCACGGTCAAGTGAAGAAAGCCATGCAGTCCATTGCTGAAGGTGGGATAACCGACGTGATCTTTGCAACGTATCAATCTCCAAATTAGATCCTATGAAAATTGACCTAATGAATCTGGTTCAAGCATCGAAGGACGACGAGGAAATCCAAATGTCCTCGATGATTGATATCGTCTTCCTATTGCTTATCTACTTTATCGTCACCACAACACTTGCTAAAAGCGAGGCTGATTTGGGTATTCAGTTACCCGGGACTGTCGTGCAGTCCACTAAGCTGAAAATGCCGGACGAACAAATCATTGAGATAGATCCCGCAGGAACAGTTTTACTCAACAGTATGGCCTTTGACAACAACGAGGATAGGAACATGACGCAGCTTACTGGCACTCTCATCCGCTTTCGCCAGGCCTCGGAAGCCACTCGTAATCTAGCCATGGTGACGATCCAAGCCGATTCGGAAGTCGCCCAGCAACGCGTGGTTGACGTACTAAATGCCTGTGCAGCGGCGGGTATAAAAAACGTCACTTTTGGTGCCAATTAACCCCTCAAATAACGTATCTACCATGCAAGCAAATCCCGATTCAACCATCCAAAACGCAAAAACCCGCCAGCGGCGGATGTTGCTGTTGATTGTCGGCATCGTTGTAGGCATTCATGTGTTGGGCCTCACAGTGTTTGGCTCCCTTGTGCTCCTCCGCCACTTTTTTAATCGTGACACCACATTCGTGGCTCCTCCCGAAGTCACGAAACGCCTCGATCCCCGCAAATTAGAACACAAGGTCAAAGTCCAAAAACAGCAGCAAAAAAGTGGACGTCCCAAAATTCAGCCCCGCCTGAGTGCCGCAAAAATCAGCGAATTCTCACTGCCCGAAATCAAGACACAGGCTGAACCTGTGAAGGATGCGATTAAAAGCACGCTCAAGTCTTTCGGCACAAGCGGCGTTGGCACGGGTACAGCCGGCGGTGCCGGATCCGGTGGGCTTGGCCTAGGCACGTCGGACTTGCGATTCATGGGCTTCAACGTCCAAGTGGACCGTGTAGCGATCTTGCTCGATCTCTCCCCAAGTATGCTGGCAGACGAGCGCGGTGGTTTTGATGGATTTGATGCGCTGAAGGGCGAGATGCAAGAAGTTGTGGGAGCCTTGTCCTCTGGGTCATTCTTTAATCTCATCGCCTTTGATAGTGGGGTGGATATCCTCTTTGCAAAAGCATTGCTCGCCAACAAGGAGAATAAAGAGAAAGCAACAAAGTGGATCAAACCCTTGATGGCCGATCGGGTGAATGTGGGGAACAACGGCACATTAGATAAGAACTACAGACCCGGTGATGGTGTCCCGCTGCTCGATTCCCCAGGTGGGATGACCCGTTTTGACCTGGCTTTAGCTGCAGCCTTTGAGTCCCACGTGGATACCCTCTTCATCGTGACAGATGGTGTCCAACACATCCATAAGCAATGGAGTAAAGAAGAACTCGACGAACAAGAAAAAGAAAAGAATAATCCCGACAAAAGAAAAGAACGCCTCCTCAAAGAAAGGCGGGAAGCGTGGCAAAAAGAGCGGACTGAGGAGGCTGAAAGGCGCGCAAAGCGAGGGCTTCCTCCACGCGTGCGCGAAGGCGATGGGGTGAATGAGGCTCCTCCGACGTACAGCAATCAAGAAGTTGCCGACTACGCAGTCACGATCGCCAAAAAAATCTACGGCGAAGCCGGGCTAAAACTCCCGAAAGTCTATATCATCGGGTATGTGACAACCCCGAATGACGAAACCTTCCTTAAGGACCTAGCGCAAGAATTCAAAAGCCGATTCCGCCGAACGAGAACCCTCACTAAGCCGATTAAGGAGTAGCCATCGTTGGTGGTAGGGCCCGAGACACCCTGCTCCGCCTGCAATCCATCGCGTGACTCCTGCGAGACCCCACTGGTTCAGCTGAGCTGGCTGATAGGAAATCGCTTTCGGCCCTCCGGGACGTTCGCCCGGAGTTTGAAGCTGGAAGCGGGTTGGCGGGATGGGTGGGCGAAAAAGGCGAGCCTCGAGGGCGCACCCTGCCGTTGCCGGGGTTATCACCTGCTCGCCTACCACGGCAACTGGTGGAGCAATCGGGCGGGACGCATTTCCGTCCGGCGAGCTCATCTCAATCCGCTGCCGGGGGGCTTGATTCTATCTTATAGGACTGAGCCTTTTTGCCTTCCTTGAGGGGTTGGAAAGGAACGATGTCATGGTTGGATATTTGACGAATGGCCGTTCATTTACAAACTATGCATGCATGTGACGGTCGTCACCATGCTACTCCGGGGTCCCTTGCGCTCCAGACTTCGACGCGTCCAGCATTCTGCGGCGAAGTGTGTCGTAGATGGGCTCGCCCCGGACGAGGGAGGAAGCAAGCATGGCCCCAAAAACGCTCGCCATCAAGGGCACCATCAGGGTGGTGGTGGCAGTCATTTCTGTGATGAGAATAATTCCGGTCAAAGGAGCACGCACCACTCCGGTAAAAAATGCGGCCATACCCACGATGGCAAAGTTCACAATCGACAAAGTCGAGTCCGCCGGAAGGAAGGTGTTGCAGATGCCTGCAAACAAAGCGCCAATCCCTGCACCGAGCAATAGAAGCGGGGAGAAGAGACCGCCGGGCGTTCCCACAGAATAGCTGAGTGGCCCAAGAAACCAGCGCACAAACAAAATGAGCAACAAAGAGGCAAGGGGTATGCCTCCATTCAAAATATCTTGTGTGAGCGAATCTCCGTCACCGACCAGCGCCGGGAAAAACCACGCCAAAAGCCCGACGAAGGCACCAAGCACCCCCGCTCGAATTTCCACGGGCCATCGTTTTAATCGCGCAAATGTGTTCAGACCAAAAATGGTCAGCTTGTTGTAAACGACCCCAAGCAGCCCCAGGAGGCATCCTACAAGAAAGTACATTGCCAGATCCCACGAGGTTCCGGATGCAGGGGAAACCACATGAAAGTCCGGCGCATCCCCTGCAATCATGCGGGCCACGGCGACGGACGTAGCGGTGCCGATGAGGGTGACTAGCATGAGGCGCAGTCGAAATGCGTGCGCCACTTCTTCAAATACAAACATGGCACCGGCCACTGGTGCATTAAAGGCGATCGCTAGTCCCGCTCCTCCCAAAGCGGCTTGAAGATCACGCATCGCTTCTTTTGCGCAACGGAAATAGACGGCAAGTTTTGCGCCGATGGTCGCTCCCATTTGAATAGTGGGACCTTCCCTGCCAAGAGCCAGGCCGGAGCCGATGGCCAGTAAACCACCCACAAACTTGATGGGAACGACCATGATGGAAGCTGGTTCAGCTTCGCCCCGCATGATGGCCTCCACATGCTGAATGCCCGAACCAGAAGCCAGAGGCTGAGGACGGATCAGCCAACGAGCGAGTGCCACGCCAATTGCACTCAAGCTTACAGGCAAAATCCAACCAAGCCACGGCCAGGCATGCGCCCATTCCACGACCTCAATATGCCGGGTACCAATCCAGCTCAGCGAAATACGAAAAGCAGTGCCAACAATCCCGATGAGCACACCTCCGATGAGAGCTGCCACACATGCCAGGCCAAGACCTTGCATTTGCTGGTCGAATTCAGAATCGGATTTCTCTATTGGCACCTTTTACTTCAACTGGAGGCTGGGGAACAGCGACGGGTTCAAGCGAATCCACTACCAAGCCAGTTCCGGGTGTCAACCTCTTTGCGGTGCATCTGCGGATGAGGTGCGTAACCAAGGGCAAGCAAAGTCAGGCGACTGCGCTGCGCAGGTTTTGTCATCGCGCCCGGAGATTACGATCCATCACGGGTGCCGCAGACATGCAGTTGTTTCATCGGGTGCCCAGCCGCACGATGAAATCTCAGTTTGTCTCGCAATGATATCGAGTTGATAGGAAATCGCTTTCGGCCCTCCGGAGCGTTGGTTCGGAGTTTGAAGCTGGAAGCAGGTGTTTCCATGCCCACATGGTTCTAAATCGGGGTTTGAGAATCAAGCGGGTCCGGCGTGTGTCGGCGAAAAAGCTGAGCCTCGCGGGCGCATCCTGCCGTTGCCGGGGGTTATCACCTGCTCGCCTGCCAACGGCAACTGGTATGTCCTCGCCCGCAACCGGGGAAGCAACAAAACTTTCGCGCTATCGCGTTTGGGAAATTTCTCGCTGACCGGGTTGATCTATTCTGCACCCGGAACAAATTTTCTTGACACTCAATACAACCAGTTGCGTATAATTTACGCCATGAATTGTGTCGTTTACAGATGGACTCTGTTTTTAATTTTGGCCGTCTCGCCTGCTGCATTGCAGGCGCAGACTTGGAGTGGATTGGGGACGACCCCCGATTGGTCTGATGCCAGCAACTGGTTGACGGTCGTTCCAGCCAATGACGGCTCCGCATCCATTGTCTTCGACGGAGGGGAGAACTCCTCGCCGAACGTGGATGCGGCGTGGAACGTCTCGGGAATCAGCTTCCAGAGCAACGCGGCTCCTTATTTTCTGAACGGATCGGCCCTCACAATTCAAGGCGGCGGGATTCTGAATAATGACGAGGATTTACAGACATTTGGCAATGCCATCAATCTCGGCACCGCGCAGGTCTGGGATGCGCAGTTTGGCGGATTTCAGTTCAATGGCACAATTTCGCAGGGGGCTAATGCGCTCACGCTCTCGGGTCCCTTCGCGTTTCTCATGACGAACGGGCGCTCCGGCGCGGGAAATTTGCTTCTGCGGGACAATGCCACTGTCACGCAAACTGCGGCGGTGACGTCCACTGGCGGCACGACCATCAGCGCGAGCGACACGGGCGCGATCTACAACTTTTCCGCCGCCAATCAGCTTGCAAGCGGGGGCGTTGCCATTAATAACAACGGACGCTTGCGCTTGCTCGACACCGGCGGGAGCACCGTCACTCTGGCCAATGAGTTCACATGGAATGGCAATCGCTTCGCTGCGGCAATTTCACCGGTCATCGAAGTGCAAGGTGCGAATGATGTGCTGCGCATCACAAATGGCATCGATCTTACCGGTCGTCAGGGCATCGTGAAAGAAGGTCCAGGAACGCTGAGATACACGCCTGCGGCTCTTCTCGCCGACAGCCGATGGAGCCTCGGTATCCGAGAGGGGACCGTGGTGATGAACCAACTCCCCTACCGTTCAGGGCAAGACAACATCCTAGGGCAAGCCACAGGTGACCTCGATTTTCTCGGGAACTCAACTCTGCGGGTTCTGTTTGACAATGCCATCATCCTTCCCGATCTCGCCCTGAATCCCGGTCGCTATGGCTACGGCTTTGCCAACGTGCGCGTGGCGAGCAACGCCACTGCGACCATTGCGGTGGATGCGGGAGCCGTCTTCAAAACATCGGGCCGCACAGATTCCAATCAAGCCTTCCTAGGGACGAACTCCACCTTGGTTTTATCCGGTGCCGACAGCACTTCGCTCTTTCAATTCGGCGTGGGAAACTCGGGAGGCAGTATCCGAGCCCCGCTCAATTCTACGATTGATCTGCGCGGAGGAACCCTCTCGTTTTTTGGGGTGGACAAAACCTTCTGGCCCCAAAGTCTGACCTTCACCATGATGTTGAACGGCGGTATTTACGACGGTCGCCAGCAGTCAGCATTACAATCCCTCCCTGGCAATCTCGTCATCAACGGGAACCCCTCGTCCACCACGCCTGCCGTGATCGCTTTCATCATCAACGACACGGGTGGCGCAAATGCTTCGCACGGAAACCTCCAGTGGTCGGGCACTCTTCAAAAAACCGGCGCTCCCGGGGACACTCTCACCTTCAACCGCAATCGCGCCGGCTCTGGAACGGCGGGCTACGTCTCACTCGCCAGCAATGCGATGCTCGACATTCAAGGCGGCACCGTCACGGTGGCCGGCGGGCAGGATGTGTTTACCGATTCTTTCGACCCGGCGCGCCACGTCAACGTCGCCCTCGGAACGGGCACCGTTCTGAACGCCAACCGGGACATTGGCATCGGCCAACTCACCGGCTCGGGATCGCTGACGACATCCACGGCAGGGGCGAAAACGGTCGTCCTGGAAAGCGCCTCCAACGCGTCCTTCGGCGGCTTGATCTCCGACGGATCGGGGTCTCTCGCGATTGCCAAGCGGGGAGCGGGCACACAGACGTTCACAACAGCCCAGACCTACACGGGAGCGACCACCATCGCATCGGGCGCGGTGCGGCTTTCCGGCGCGGGCTCCCTGCTCTCGACGTCCTCCATCTCCGTGCAGCTCGGCGACTTGATTCTCGACAACACCACCACCAACAACCTCAACCGGCTGGGCAACTCGACGCCGATCTCCCTCGGAAGCGGCTCCGGAACGGGATCGCTTCAATTCCTCGGCAATTCCTCCGCTGCAAGCAGCGAAACCACGGGCGTCCTGAGCGCCAACACTGGCTCCGGAATCGTGAGCATCACGCCAGGGGCTGGCCAGACCGCCTCGCTGACCTTTGGGGGGCTCACCCAGGCGGCGGGCGGCACGATGGATTTTCGGGCTACAAGCGGAACTCTGGGCGGCGGCGGATTGAACCCCTCCGTGTTCATTACGGGCCAGGCGGCAGGCCTCGTTGGCGGATGGGCGACAGTCGGTTCGAGCTTCGCGGAATACACGCTAGCCAACGGCATCCGCGCCTATGCAGCCGCGAATTTTAACTACGACAGCAACACTGGCAGCGTGCGCGACATTGACGTCACCATGTCGCAAATACTCACCGGAAATGACAACGAGAATTCCGTTCGCTACACGGGTGCCTTCGACACGGATTTCGGCGGATTTGCCGTCAACATCTTCTCCGGCGGGCTCATCAAAGCCGACGCTACCACTTCGGTGATCTCCAACGGAACGCTCACCGCCGGAAACCTCAGCGCGGCGGATCTCAGCGTGAGCGTCATCACCGGAGGAATCCTCAACATTGACGCGCCCATCATTGACAACCCGGGGGCGGCCGTGGGCCTCACGAAGTCGGATTTCGGAACGCTGAACCTCGGGGCAGTCAACACCTTCAGCAACCACCTGTATCTCAACCAAGGCACCGTCGGTTTTTCCGCGGACAATCAACTTGGCGCCGCCGCAGGCGATCTTTTCTTCAATGGCGGAACACTGAAAAAAACCACCGGAGCGGGAGACATCACACTTGGCAACGGACGCACGGTTTCCATCTCGAACGGCACCTCGGCCACTTTTGACATCACGGGGGGAACCCTCATCGCCAACACGGCCGGCCAGTTCCTCACCGGCCAGCAGGGCTCGCTGGTGAAAGCCGGCAGTGGTGTCCTCTCCCTGCGCGCGGCCAGCACCAGTTTCGACGGCAGCGCGCTCGTGAATGGGGGCATTTTGGAAATGCGCGACACCGCTGCTCTGGGAGACTCGGCGGATCTTGCCGTCATCACACTCGCGGGCGGAAGCCTGCGCACAGTCCGGGACGGCGCTTCAACGTTCGGACATGATCTGATCGTGAACGCGAGTTCCACCCTCGACGTCCAGCGCGAGACGGGAGCGGGCAGCACGAATGCGACGCACGTTTTCGGGAACATGGCGCTGAACAACTCCCCGCTCACAGTGACTTCCGATCCAGCCAGCCTCTACGCCGCGCAGGTGGGTTCTCTCGCTGTCTCTGGCGGGGCCAGCGAAGTCTCCGTCACCGCGAATGGAAACTTCAGCGTCGCCAATGCGCTCACCGGCAATGGCGGGTTTACGAAATCCGGCACGGGAGGCATGGCGCTCCTCGGGGCCTCAAACAACACCTACACCGGCGTCGCGAACGTGACCGGCGGCCAGCTCAACCTCGGAAAAACTGCGGGCGTCACCGCAATCACTCAAGGACTGAATATCACCGGAGCGGCTTCAACTGTACGGCTGCAAGCCTCGAACCAAATCGCGGACACCTCCGCCGTCAACATCACCTCCGGGATCCTCAACCTCGATGGTTTTTCGGAAACCGTCGGCTCACTGGCGGGCTCAGGGTCCGTTCTGCTGGGATCAGGAACACTGGCTGCCGGTGCCTTGAATACAGACACCACCTATTCTGGAACCCTCTCCGGCGCGGGGGGCTTCACGAAACAGGGGACCGGAGTGATGACCCTCTCCGGCGCAAACGCCTACACCGGAGCAACGCTCGTCGAGCGAGGAACACTTCGCACAACCTCTAACGAACGCATCTCGAACTTGTCTACGCTCCTAGTCCTGCAAAACGCGACGTTCGACGTGAACGGCAACGACGAGACGGTCGCCGGTCTCGCGGGCGCGGGCGCAGTCACCCTCGACGCAGGCGAATTGACTCTCATCGGCAGTGCTACGACTTCCTTCTCGGGAATCATTTCCGGTTCCGGCGACCTGCGGGTTGTCGGAGGAGGCACACAGGTGCTTTCGGGCGGCAATACCTTTGGTGGCTCGCTCACCGTTACGAACGGAAGCCGGGTGACGACAGGCGCGACCCTCGTTCTCGATTCCGGCGTCGAGCTCATTCTCGACTCCTCCACGTTCGATTCCGACGGCTTCAGCCAGGGCCTCGATTCGCTCACGCTCACCGATGACTCGACGCTCGACTTCGGGAACCGCAGTAGCGTGCTCACCTTTGCCTCCTCCACTGCGAATTTCGGCGACTTCAATAGCAACACTCTCACCGTCACTGACTGGACCGGCACGATCGGCGTCTCAGGAGGAGTCGATCAGTTTATCTATGCCAACGGATTGTCCTCCCTCGCAAACACCACAACCTCGCAGATCCGTTTCATTATCGGCCCGAATACCTACGACGGCCTGGTTCTCTCACGGCTCGACCTCGGTATCAATTTCGTGGAGATTGTTCCTATTCCCGAGCCCCAAACCGCAGCTCTCGTGGTCCTGGCCGTTGGTCTTCTCGCGATGGCCTCCTCCAGGCGGAGCCGTCGCAATCATCCAGTCTCTGCCGCAAGGACGGCTTGCAGAGAATCGGCAACCATCAAAATCACATCTGTCTGATGCAAGCCAGAATCCAGTCTCAACCGAAAGCCATCGGAGAATGTTTTCCCCTTGCGGCCACTCCGACGGGCTCACCGATGAAATCACCGTCGAAACCCCCGCCGTTCGTGAATCCGAACTGCGTCGCTGTTCCGTGTGACAAAAAGCGGATCAAGATGCCAAACTAAGTTGTCCTCTGGCGATGAAGCTTCCGCCAAGAGTAATGCCGCCACCAGCAACATTGTTCAATTCTCCCGAAAATTGCGCACCGAGAGTGCGTTCCCGATTGAGCAGCTTACCGTCGCGAACGCTTGCGCGATCGCAGAAGCATCCCAACAAAAGCCGCCATCCCGAGGAGTCCAACCGTGCCAGGCTCTGGCACAGCATTAACCGCAATTCCGGTATAAGCGATCAGATCGATTCCGCCGGCCCCGGTGTTGGACGGCGTATTTTTGGGAAACAATATGTTGTTAGCCACATCAAGGAGTTCCGCCGAAGTGGTTGCCGTGACATCAAATCCAAAAAGGGAATACCCGTAGATCGTCGTTGCCGCAGTGATTCCTAGGCCTCTATTGGCAGTGGAAGCCGTCACAGCAACAGTCGTTCCGCCGATCGGTTGATTGCTCGAATCTGCTGAAGGATGCGAGGCGTCACCGTTCGGGGCAGCCGCAAGATTGCGAAGGATTAACCAATCCGTCGTGTCCGGCACAAGTGCCGTCGTGCCATACGAACCGGATCCAAAAAGAATGACGGATCCGAAGGCCGTCGGATTACCAAGGCCGTCCACAGACAGGATGGCGGAGATGCCGAATCCATCATGGGCCGTGACGCCGCCGCGCTCCAACACAAGAAAAGCCAGCGAATCGGTTGCCACCAGTCCGTTGGAAAACACCACGTCCAAACGCTCCACGTTGTTGTTATTCCCAGAGCCGTCGCCCTGATTACCGAAAAGGTTGTCCGTTCCCGCATTCAGGTTGTTGGAATTGAACAAGCTCTCCTGCGAGGGATTATAGGGGCCCACCACCGTACGTGAGATCCCCGAATTGACCGTCATTCGGTGGTACACGAGATTGTTGTTCTGGTTGGCACCACCCGGATTGGTAGTGGAGTTGCCGGACAAGCGCACCAAAGACGTGGTAATGGAACCTACGTAATTCAAAGGGTTGTAAGTGACGGCGGACACCCCCGTTCCGGTGGTGAAACTTGTGATGGACGTTGTTTCTCCCAGATAGATGATGTCGTAGTTCGTGGCGCTCGGATACGTACCTGTTCCTGCCCCGGAAACCGTCTGATTGGTAGATGTAGCCGTCGTCGAGGTCGTTACCAGGGATGTAACCGTGGCTGTCGAAGCCGTCTGCGCCAGCGCAGGCGAAAGCATGAAACCGGTTGCGACAAATCCGTATAGGAAGGTGCGCTGCAGTTTTTGAGACGTGGACATGAAAGATTCTCTAACAGCGCAAATTCTCACGGGCAATGGTTATTTCCCAAATTCGTGTGGCAACAAAAGGCCAGCGAAACTCGTTTCGAGTTCCGCTCCATTCCCTTCGGCTTGATAAAATAACCCGAGGGCTGGTAGGAAATCGCTTTCGGCCCACCGGGACGTTGGCCCGGAGTTTGAAGCTGGAAGCGGGTGTTTCTATGCCCAGATGGTTCTAGATCGGGGTTTGAGAGTCAAGCGGGTCCGGCGGATGGGTGGGCGAAAAAGGCGAGACTCGCGGGCGCGCCCTGCCGTAACGAGTTCGGGGCCCAAACGTTTCTACTGGAGATAAGGCCCGCCATCAAAACGAAAACGTCACACTGGCACCGCCCCAGAAAGTATTTGGCGAGGTGTTGTTCAGATCGGTAAACGCAGCGCTATAAGCCCCGTAAGCCGACACCGTGATGGTCTGGTTGATTTTCACTGGCACGGCGAGTCCGAACTCGATGTTATTCGCGCCGACGAAGGGCTGCGCATCTTCCCCTCTGGTGTTGTAATCGAAGTTTACGCCGAAGGCTGTCCAGGGTTCGAGGGAAACGATACCACGATAGAGTGGCAGATGGCCATCCACGCGCAGGAGCAGATAGCTGGATCCGGCTTGGACAAAGCCGCTCCCGTCGTCGGCATCGGGGCCGAGGGTGTAGAAGTACGTGAGCGAGGGCGTGAGGGTGAAAGAACCCATGGAGAAATCGTAAGCAGCAGAGGCATTGAGTTCGTGGGAGAAAAAATTTCCGTCGCTCACGCCATAGTTGAACGCGTAGCCTGCACTGAGCGCCAGAGCGCCGACCAGCCGTGTGTAATTCAGGCTAAGATCGAACTCACGATAAGCGGTTCCCTGCGTGGCAAAACAATGCCAGGCATTGACGGTGAGAAAATCCGTTTCGGTCACTCCCCAGGTCGCTTCCAAAGAGGTCCAGGCGATACCGGAGCCGTAACCCTTGTCCCGCAGGGCGTTGACGCCGCGATCCATGTAGAGACTATTCCAGCCCGCACTAAGAGAGGCCTCGAAGGATTTTTCGGATTCCTGCACGACCGTTTCGGGTTTTCCGCCTTCGATGAAAATTTCCACCAGGGGCCACCAGTCATTTTTCGTCTGGTTGAGGGTGCCGGTGAACGTGATGTCGCGCTGTGGCCAGTAATAGGCGAAGGAGTTACCGTGTCC
>Ga0105044_10007633_pt1 | contig 14899 bp, 13 predicted proteins | sample MAT01_FD_78092 | JGI IMG/M metagenome (GOLD analysis project Ga0105044, IMG submission 78092) | Freshwater microbial communities from Lake Fryxell liftoff mats and glacier meltwater in Antarctica - MAT-01 | ecosystem: Environmental > Aquatic > Freshwater > Ice > Liftoff microbial mat | place...
GTGTCACCCTCGCGAGCTTCGACACTGCAGCCGCGGTGCGCGTCCGGCGCCAGGGCTACGGCGGCGAGACCGCGCTCTCGCAGGGCGAGGTGATCTCGCTGATCTCGCTACCCGCAGTGCTGTGGCGCCAGCTGCCGTTCACCGGCACCGCGGCACAGCTGCCGACGCATCACAAGGCGATCCGGTTCGACCGCCCGACGTTCATCGCGAAGTGCCACAGCCTCGGACTCCGCGTCGATTTTTGGACGATCGACGACCCCGCAGAAGCTGCGCGTCTGATCGCCCTCGGCGCCGACGGAATCATGACCAACGACCCTGCGGCGATCCGCCCCGTAGTTCATCCCGCGTCCGTGTGATCCCGACGGCAATTCGCGGCGGAGTCCTGGGGAGAGCGGCGAACCGCGGAGGTACCTCTTGCGGGGCCCCACCCCTTGGTGCAAGTTCCCGGTTTCGAGGAGAAGTCGATGGCACTCAAGAAAGGCGTCAACGTCAAGCCGGCCTCCGGCAAGCTCGGCATCCTGCTTCCCGGCATGGGTGCAGTCGCGACCACGTTCATCGCGGGCGTGTATGCGATTCGCAAAGGCATTGGCAAGCCGATCGGTTCGCTGACACAGATGGGGCACATCCGTCTCGGTAAGCGCACGGACGGCAACTCGCCCTCGATCAAAGAGTACGTGTCGCTCGCGAACCTCGACGACCTCGTGTTCGGCGGCTGGGACATCTTCCCGGAGAACGCGTACCAGGCGGCGGTCAAGGCCGGCGTCCTCGAAGCGAAGCACCTCGAGCCGCTCAAGGCGGAGCTCGAGGCGATCAAGCCGATGACCGCCGTGTTCGAGCAGGCGTACGTCAAGAAGCTCACCGGGCCCAACGTCAAGAAGGGCACCTCGAAGATGAACCTCGCAGAGCAGCTGATGGAGGACATCACGAACTTCAAGACCACGAACGGCTGCGATCGCCTGATCGCCGTGTGGTGCGGTTCGACCGAGGTCTACCGGACGCCGACCGAGGTCCACTCGTCGCTCGCGAAGTTCGAAGATGCCCTCCGCGCGTCGCACGACGACATCGCGCCGTCGCAGATCTACGCGTACGCGTGCCTCAAGATGGGTGTCCCGTACGCCAACGGCGCGCCCAATCTTTCGGTCGATACCCCCGCTTTGCTCGAGCTCGCGCGTCAGAAGGGCCTGCCGATCACCGGCAAGGACTTCAAGACCGGTCAGACGCTGATGAAGACGATCCTCGCGCCCGGCTTCAAGGCGCGCATGCTCGGCCTCGATGGCTGGTACTCGACCAACATCCTCGGCAATCGCGATGGCGAAGTGCTCGACGATCCCGAGTCGTTCAAGAGCAAGGAAGTCTCCAAGCTCGGCGTCATCGATCACATCCTGCAGCCGGACATCTACCCGGACCTCTACGGCAACATCAGCCACGTCGTCCGCATCAACTACTACCCGCCGCGTGGCGACAACAAGGAAGGCTGGGACAACATCGACATCGTCGGTTGGCTCGGCTATCCGATGCAGATCAAGGTCAACTTCCTTTGCCGCGACTCGATCCTCGCCGCGCCGATCGTCCTCGATCTCGCGCTGTTCATGGACTTCGCGCATCGCGCGGGGATGAGCGGCATCCAGGAGTGGCTGTCGTTCTACTGGAAGTGGCCGATGACGCCCGAGGGTCTCTACCCGGAGCACGATCTGTTCATCCAGCTGATGAAGCTGAAGAACACGCTCCGCTACACCAAGGGTGACGAGCTGATCACCCACCTCGGCGCCGAGTACTACGACTAGAGCAGCCCGAGACCGATGGCGATCGCGCGGCGCAGCTCGCGCGTATCATGCGTGATGGCCTTGATGCGCGGTGTGCTGGTGGTTGTGCTGGTCACGGCTGCGGGGTCAACGTCATGCAGCGGTTCCGGCGCGGGGACATCTAGGCGGGCACCGAGCGATCGCAGCTCGCGTCCACCATCGCCGGCGTGCGCGTCAAAGCCCCGGCCTGCTCGTGCGACTTCGCCCCGCGCGGCGGCGATCGCGGTCGCGCCGTAGCCGCTACGATCGCGCGGCGATCCGCCGGAGCTGCTCGAAGAACGCCACGAACGGCAGGGTCGGGAGATGCGCGAAGTCCGCTGCGAGCGTGCGCTCGAGCTCGTCGACGCGACCGGCAAGCGCAGCCGCGAGGGCGCTGAGTTGGCTCGGTTGGTCGAGCGCGTCTGAACGGGCGAGGCTCTGGCGCGCACCGTCGACGTCGCCGACGATCACCTGCGCTTCGGCAAGCGCGGTCCACGCATTGTGGCAATACGGCGCCATCTTCACCGCGCGGCGTGCGTGGGCCAGCGCCGCGATACCATCCCCGCGGCGAGCGAAGCTGCGCGCGAGGTGCTCGGGACCTTGATGCCACGACGGTTGCGCCTCGGCGATCGCCTCCGCCGCACGGTGCAAGGTGTCTGCATCTCCGGTCTCGAGCGCGAGCTCGAACAGCGCACTCATCGCGTCGGGCGAGCTGGCGTCGAGCTCGAATGCACGATCGATGCACGCCGCGCACTCCGCGCGCAGATCGCGAACGAGGTAGGCATGTGCGAGGTCGACCCATGCAGCGGGATACGGCCCGAGCGTTCTCGCGATCGACTCGAGCGCGGACGAGCTGTCGGAGAGCTTCGCTTCGTTGATCTGCCAGGTCGCGGCCTCTTCGGCATCTTCGGCGTTCGCGGCCATCACCTGGGTCGCGCGGATCGCGAGGTCTCGATCGGCGATCGGTGTCTGGGAGGTCAAGCACGCGTGGACTTCCCACGCGAGACCAGCCGGAACGTCGTCGGCGCAGCGCTCGCGAAGCCACGGGATGATCTCCGTGACAACCCCACCCACTCGAAATCCGTGGGCGATGGTGTTGTCGACCTCTTCGAGGTCGACGTGCCGCTCGGGGCCGAGCGAAAATGCGGCGGTCGGGAAAGCCGCGCTGACCGGGCGAAGCTCGAGGAGCCGGCGAGCGTGGAGTAAGCCGCGGAGCTCGCGGTTTCCGTCGAGGTGCCAGTTGGCCAGGTTCTGCCGCGCTTCGAGCTCGGAGTCGTAGATCTGGATTGCCTCGCGCATTGCGGCCGCGGCCTCGGCGGTCCGTCCGAGCTGCTCGAGCAGCATCGATCGAAGATCGAGGCCCCAGGCATCGTCGCGCGGGCCGAGGCACGCTAACGCACGGGCCGGATCCTTGTCGGCGTACCAGGTGGCGAGCGAGCGCCGAACCTCCTCGCGATCCGTCATCCCAAGCGCGCGTTCGAGCAACTCGGCGCCCTCGGGATCGTGGTTCGCCGCCAGCAGCCGGCCGAGCGCTTCCAGGGTCCGCCAGCTGGTGGACCCGGCAGCGAGGGCGAGCCGCAACACGTCGATCGCCTCGTCGTCATACGACCATTCGTCGAGCTCACCCCCCGCAGCCGCGAGGAACCGGTGATCGCGTGCGCGCTGACAGATCGCGACGAACCGAGCCGCGATCTGGGTGCGCGAGAGCGTGGATTCACGGAGTGACGCGAACAGTAGCGGGACCAGCCTCACCGGCTTGGCGACGACTGTGAGCGCTTGCTCGAGCATCTCGGCACGGGCGAGCGGATCTGAGATCTTGTTCGCGGCGCGGACGACGGTAACCTCCGACTTCGGGATCGTTGCCGACTTCGCTCGCTTCGAGGTCTTCGCGGCCGGCTTGGCCGACTTGGCGGCCTTGGTCGGCTTGGTCGGCTTGGCTGGCTTGGCGGTCTTGGCGGGCTTGGCGGTCTTGGCGGGCTTGGCGGTCTTGGTCGGCTTGGTCGGCTTGGTCGGCTTGGTCGGCTTGGCCGGCTTGGCGGTCTTGGCGGTCATCTCCTTGCGCCTGACGACTTCGCGCGGGAGCGTGCGAGCACCACAAAAACCACCGCCAGCATCCAACCTGCGCCCGTCGACGACGTCGCGCAGTTCGATACGCCGCCATCCGGATCATCGTCGCCACCACCGCCTCCGCCACTGCAATCGCGATCCATCCCATCGCAGCCCTCGGGACAGCACCCGTCGTCGTCCGCGCACGCCGTGATCATCTGCTGCACGCACTGCGCGGTGCACGCGGTCGCGACGCCCGCGACGACGCCCTGGAAGCACTGGATCGTGCTCGGCGGGCACGTCGTCGGGCAGCTCTCCGCGAGGCCCGGATCGCACGTCTCGCCCGGATCTTCGTAGCCATCGCCGCAGCTCTGCGTCGCGTTGTTGAAGTCGATCGACAGCGCGGTGAAGCCGCCATTGGTCACGTTGGTGCCCTGGTTGCCCGACGTCGGCCCCTTGATGACCATGAACGAGCCCTGGTTGCGCGCACCACCTGGATTCGCGTCGGAGCTCTCGAACCGGAGCACGTACGTGCCGTCCGGGAGCACGGTGCCCGCGCGATCGCGCAGGTTCCACTTCACCTGCAGCTGCGGCACGTGGTTGTCGCGCGTCGCACCCGAGATCGCATCGACGTCGGTCGTGCCGGCCTTCGCCTGCCAGCCGGCCAGGCTCGTCTTGCGCACGCCGGCCCATCGCCCGAGCGTCTTGAGGAACTGACCGCCCTGCGTCTCGACCCACACGGCCACCACGTTGCGCGGCGCGTACGGCCCACCACTCGGCGTGGTGACGAAGCGAGCCGTGACGTCCCCGTATGCGGTCCCCGCGAGCAAACCAAGAGCGACGACGACTCCTCGCATCGCGAAGTAGTGTGCCTCAGTTGACGCCGCGAGAGGCGAACAGACTCTCGGGACTGATGCCGAGCAAGCGCATCGCGCTGTCCCAGATATCGTCCGCTGGCGTATCGAAGATCAACGACGGTTCGGCCGAGGCGTGCAGCCATGCACCACGCGACATCTCGGCCTCGAGCTGACCCGGCGCCCACCCCGAGTAGCCGAGGAGGAGCCTGATACTGCGCGGCGGCGAGCTCGCGATCGCGCGCAGTCGCTCGGGCGACGTCGAGAGCGAGATGCTCGATGTGATCGCGATCGTGCCCTGCCCCGGCTGCGCGATCGTCAGCGGCTCGTGGAGCACCCAGCCGGTGCTCGGCGAGACCGGACCGCCGGCCCACACGAGCGCGGAGGCTTCGCCGGCCCAGCTCATCTCGAGGCTCTCGAGGAGCTCGATCGCCCTGATCGGAGACGGTTGATTGACCACGAGACCGAACGAGCCTTGGGTGCCGTGCTCGATCATCAGCACGACGGCTCGCGAGAAGTTCGGATCCGACAGCTGGGGCATCGCGAGCAGCAGGCCGGGCGCCAAATTCGACGACTCCACTGACCAGGAGTGTTCCGCAAAACCTCGGAGCGTGCCGCTGATTTCTTCAGGCTCGTGGCTGTGGGCCAGTGTCGTACCTAACCGGTCTGGAGCCCCGGATCGGAGGGCGCCTCGCGTGCGAGTGCCTCCTCGCTGGTGTCCTTCTTCTTCTTCTCCTCTTCCTCGAGGCCGAGGCGCTTCGCGACGTGCTTCTTGAACACCGCGGCACCGAGAGCGAGACCAAAACCCGTGACGACTGCACGCAACAAGAGCATGCGTCCAAGGCTAGCAGAGCCTCCGCTCATCGCGATCGGCGGGACGGGCCCGCCGTGGTTGACCGATGCTCGCTCGGCCACCAGGCGTGGTCACGTCCACGCGGACGGCGGTGGCACGATCGAGTTCTCCCGCCCGCGGCGAGCCGCGACGAAGGCCTGTGCGAACGCGAGCGCCGACGGAAATCGCCGCCGCGGATCCTTCGCCATCGCGATCGCGAGCACATCCTCGACGGCGCTCGGCACGCGACCGAGCAAGCTCGGGCGAGTCGGCGGCGTGTGGACGACCTGATAGACGAGCTCTGCGAGGTCCTTGCCCTTGAACGGCGAGCGCCCCGTCAAGCAGCGATACGCGATCGCACCGAGCGCATAGACATCGGCGAGGTGGGTGACCGGCTGCCCCGACGCCTGCTCGGGCGCCATGTACTGCGGCGTACCGACGATGCCGTCACCGGTCAGCGTGCCCTCGCCGTCGAGCAGCTTGGACACGCCGAAGTCGAGGATCTTCCAGATCCGGCCCTCGTGCAGGAACAGGTTGTGCGGCTTGAGATCGCGATGCACGACGTTCGCGACGCGTGCGACCTCGAGCCCGCGCGCGACCTGATCGAGCATCACCACGAGCTCATCCGACGGCATCCGCGGCTCGTTGCGTAACCGCGTCGCGAGATCCTCGCCGTGCAGCCGCTCCATCGCGATGTACGGCACCGGCGCATCGGGCGGCGACAGCGCGAACACCTTCACGACGTGCGGCGAGTCGAGTCGCGCGACGACGGACATCTCGCGATGGAACCGCTCCACCAGCGACACCGAACCGTCCGAGCGCGCGTTGAGCAGCTTGACCGCCGCGGGCTTCTGCGAGGCATCGACGGCCTCGTAGACCTCACCCATCGCACCGCGCCCGAGGACGAAGCCGAGCCGGTACGGTCCCATCATCTGCCCACTCCACCGCCCCTCGTTGACGCGTGCCTGGCGCGCCGCGGCATCGTTGACCTCGGCCAGCGCCTGTTGCTGATCGCCGATCACGCGCACCGCCGCGGCGAGCTCGTCGAGCGCGGTCATGTTGACGTGGCGCGCCCACCGCCCGAGCGCGTAGCCCGAGGCCAGCATGCCGAGGATCAAGACCTCCGCGATCACGAGCTGCACGCTGTCCGCGAACATGCTCGACAGCACGCCGACGTCGCGCAGCCACCCGAGCATCATCGGACCCGTGAGCGCGAGGTGTCCGAAGGTGCAGATCGCGACCACGCCGATCGACGTCAGGCGATCGCGCCCCAGGGAGATGAACACGATGCCGAGGATGTGAATGATCACCGCGGCCGAGAACGGTCCGAGGTAATAGAGCGCCGATAGCGAGCCGGTGGTCGCCACCATCCACAGCAGGCCAACCGGCAGCGGCTTCCATCGCTCGGTCGAGCCCGACAGCCAGACCAGCCCGACGTTGGCCAGCGAGATGATCCCGATGCCGACCCAGAACAGCTTCTGCGCGAACGGATCACCGCCGAGCAGCACCGACAGCGCGATCGCCAACAGCGGCGCGAACACGCCGAACAGATGAAACGCGCGCATCCGCGGGATGTCGCTGCGGTCGAGGACCTCGTTCGCCGTCGGGATCGGGCGCACCGAGTAGGTGCCGAGCGCCGACGGCCGGATCAGGCCCGTGTTCGATGGCGCCTCCTGCTTGGCCGGAGCGAGCGCGTGCGGCGTCGCGGCCTGCGTGCGCGCGCCGTCGGAGTCCCCGTCCTGGGGCTCGGCATGGGTCTCGACGTCGGTCTCGGACTCCTCGCGCACCTGCGAGGAGTGTCCCTCGCCTGGGCCGTCAGGGCGAGCAGATCAGGCCAGTCCGACGTAAAGGTTCTGGACGTCGTCGTCACCGTCGAGCTCTTCGAGGAACGCCTCGACCTCGGCCCGGGCGGCCGCATCGTCGACCTTGACGGGGTTCTTCGCGCGCCAGCCGATCTTGATCGTCGCGACGGTCCAGTTCGCCGCCGACAGCGCCTTCGACACCGTGTCGACATCCGTGGGCTCGGTGAAGAAGCGAAAGCCGCCCTCGCCGTCGGGCTCGACATCCTGCGCGCCGGCCTCGATCGCGGCCGACTCGGGATCCACACCCTCGGGGGCCGACGCATCCACGAAGCCGACGTGGTTGAAGTCCCACGACACCGAGCCGCTGTTGCCAAGCTGGCCCTTGCGGAACAGTACGCGGATCGCGGTGGCCGTGCGGTTGGTGTTGTCGGTCAGGCATTCGACGATCACCGGCACCCGATGGGGCGCGAAGCCTTCATAGGTGACGGACTTGTAGTCGACCGGGTCGAGCAGGCCCGCGCCCTTCTTGATCGCGCGCTCGAGCGTGTCTTTCGGCATCGACGCCTTCTTCGCTGCCTCGACAGCCGCGCGCAGCCGCGCGTTCATCGTCGGATCCGCGCCGCCCTTCGCCGCCATGATCAGATCCTTGGCCAGCTTGCTGAAGATCTTGCCCTTCGCCGACGACGTCGCGATCTTGCCTGCCGTCTTCCACTGAGCGCCCATGCCGCTGCTTTATCACGACCTGTAGGTGCCGGTCCGCGTCATCCTGTTCGCGCCAGGTTTGTGCGGAGAGCCGCCAGGTTTGTGCGAAGGCCGCCAGCTGTGGCCGCAGCAGCACGGAGCACGGCCGCTCCGGCATGATGACGATTGTTGGCAGTTGCGCGATTCGCGCAAAGCGCCGGGCCTCAGCAAATCCTCTATTGATCGTCGAGCGCGGCGATGTAACGTGCGCGCATCTTCGAGGGGGGATACCGATGAAGACGATCAAGATCATCTCTGCAATCATGATCTCGTTGCTCGCTGCATGCGGGCCTGCCAATCGCGATGGAACCGGTGACGACACCGGCGACGACGACCCAGATCCGCCTCCTCCGGGCATACCCGAGCAGTGCAACAAGATGGACATCATCTTCGTCGTCGACGATTCGGGATCGATGGAAGAGGAGCAGACGAACCTCGCGTCGAACTTCCCGATGTTCGCGCAGCTGCTCTCCAACTACATGACGCCCGAAGGCGAGCACATCGACTACCGGATCGCGGTGACCACGACGGGTCGCGATCAGGACTACACGGTCAGCGGACTGCCGTTCCCGATCCACGAGGGCGGCGCCAACGGTAAGTTCCGCAGCGACTGCGGCGTCGCGAAGAATTTCCTCGAGCCGACCGACGCGAACATGGAGACCGCGCTCGCGTGCCGCGCGAACGTCGGCATCGAAGGTCCGGGCATCGAGATGCCGTTGCTGATGTCGAAGTGGGCGCTCTCGGAGCGCATCATGGACGGCACCAACGCCGGCTTCCTGCGAGACGACGCGCTGCTCGGCATCATCTATCTCACCGACGAGAACGACGCGTCGACAACGACCAACAACTGGACGTTCTCCGTCGCCAACGCCGATCCGCCGACCAACTGGAACCCCTCCGATCAGGTGCAGTTCCTCGACGCGCTCAAGGGTCACCGCAGCAAGTGGGCCGCGGGTGTGATCGCCGCCGACGGCAACTGCATGTCCGACTTCGGCAGCGCGGTCGATGCTGCACGCCTCAAGGAGTTCGTCGATCTCGCGAACGCTGGCGGTTCGACGCAGGCGACGTTCTCGTCGATCTGCGCGGGTGATCTGACGGCCGGGCTACAGAACATCCTGAACACGTTCCAGAACGCCTGCGGGAACATCATCCTCTAGGCATCGTCTGGGCATCGTCTGGGCATCGTCTGGGCATCGTCTGGGCGTAGGATCCGGCTCCATGAAGGGTCGGAATATCGTCGTCACGGGTGGTCGCGGCGCACTCGGTGAAGCTGTCGTCGCTGCGTTCACCGCTCGCGGAGCGGTCGTCCACGTACCGGGGCGCGAGGTGCGATTCGAGGACGAATCGCACGTGACCGCGTACTACGCGGCGTTGCCCTCGCTGTGGGCCTCGGTGCACGTGGTCGGCGGGTTTGCGATGGCGCCGATCGCGGAGGCCTCGCTCGCGCAGCTGCAGGACCAGATCACCACCAACCTCGTGACGTGCTTCCTCGCGTGTCGCGAGGCGGTGAAGACGATGCGCAAGACCGGCGGTGGCCGGATCGTCAACGTCGCCGCGCGGGCCGCGGTCGTTCCCTCGCCGAAGCTGACTGCGTATGTCGCGTCGAAGGGCGCGGTGGTCGCATTCACGCAATCGCTCGCCGCCGAGGTGCTGGCCGAAGGCATCCTCGTCAACGCGGTGCTGCCGGGCACGATCGACACTCCGAACAATCGCAAGGGCATGCCGGACGCCGACCGCGCGACCTGGGCGAAGCCCCAGGAGATCGCCGAGACCATCGCGTTCCTGGCCTCCGAGACCAACGCCCTGACCTCCGGCGCGCTGATTCCGATCTACGGCCGCTCGTGATTCCACCGAGTTAGGCCATGGACCGTGGTGGCTCGTAACGGGACTAGATGCAGCGCGTATCCAAGCGCACGCTGATGGAGACCCGATGAGCGAGACGCCCGACCTCGACCGCTTCCCCGAGCTCGAGGAGAAGTGGGATCGCCGCCAGTTCCTCAAGTCCGCCGCGGCCGGCACGCTGGTGATGGCCGCCGGCGGCACGCTGTTGCGTCTCGCGGCCGACGACCTGACGCGCCTCGCCCGCGCCGAGAAGCGCGCCGATGGGCGCGCGCGCCTCCCGCCGGGTCAGCGCGTCCTCGAGTTCCTGCGGCCGATGGGCGGTGACGAAGGTCCCGGCGACGTCAAGTCGTTCCGGCTCAAGGTCTACGGCGCGTGCAAGAAGCCCTTCGAGGTCGACTACGCCGGCCTGCTCAAGCTGCCGCAGGTCACCAAGGAAGCCGACGTCCACTGCGTGACCGGCTGGTCGATGCTGAAGGGTCAGTGGAGAGGCGTCCAGATCAGCAAGCTCGCAGAGCTCGCCGAGATCAAGGGCGAGGCGCGCCACGTCATCATCGAGGCGCACGGCGGGTTCACCGCGAACGTGCCGCTCAAGGAGGCGTTCGCCGACAACGCGCTCGTCACCTATCGTGTCAACAACAAGCCGTTCGCGATCGAGCACGGCGCACCGGTGCGCGGCCTGATCCCCGATCTGTACTTCTGGAAGAGCTCGAAGTGGCTCACCGGCATCCGGTTCGTCAGAGACGATCGCCCCGGCTACTGGGAGGTCCGCGGCTATCACAATCACGCGGACCCGTGGAGAGAGGAGCGGTATGGCTGAGGTTGCCGCGGCGCCCGCCAAGAAACGCTGGCGCGCCTGGCTGCGCGCGATCCATCGGGACGTCGGCTATCTCTCGATCGGCTTCACGATCATCTACGCGGTCTCCGGGATCGCGATGAACCACATCGACGACTGGGATCCGAGCTTCGATGCGACCGAGCGCATCGTCAAGATCACGCCGATCGCCGACGACCTGACGGATGACGCCGCGGTCGCGGTGGTCACTGCCGCGGCCGGCACCGGCCAACCCGACGAGGTCCTCCGCACCGGCGACGAGGTGCGCCTCGGCTACGAGGACGGCTCGCAGGTCACCTCGATCGGCGACACCGTCACGATCCAGCAGCGCTCGAGCCGGATCTTCTTCCGGATCGCGGTGTGGCTGCACGCGACACGCGGCAAGCAGGCGTGGAAGTACATCTCCGACGTCTACGCCGTGCTGCTGCTCTACCTCGCGATCAGCGGCCTGTTCATGCTCAAGGGGCGACTCGGCCTCAGGTGGCGCGGCACGTTGCTGGTAAGTGCGGGCGTCGCCGTCCCGGTGCTCTACATCGTGCTCGCGGGTGGGCCAGGCGCACCGAAGCCGGCCCCAAAGACCGCCGAAGGCTCCGGGATCCGACTGCTCACCCCGACCGAAAACGGCGAGTAAACGACGTCCGAATTTCGGACATCAGGAGAAGCGCTAGCCACGTGACGGGAAGTGGCTCTTGACGCGCTTCTTCGACGAGGAAACCACTGGCCGCTTCCGCGGATAGAAGTTCAACAACGGCAATCGGTGTGTCCGCGATCCAGCATTAGCGCTAGAACTAGCGCCACTCGGCATCGACCCGGAAGCCGGTCTTGGTGACCGAGCTATCCGAGACGAAGCGGAGGTAGTGGTAGCGACCCGCGAACTCCCGCGTCGCGGCCGGGCCGACGTTGCCGGTGAAGCGAGCGCTCTGCTTCCACGCGCCGTTGGTCCACGTCCACACCTCGAGGAAGTCGAAGTTGGTCTCGAGCGCGAAGCTCGCTGCGACGAGGCGCATCGCCTGCGCATCGGCGGGGAGAAAGACTTCCTTCCAGACGCTCGTCGAGCTCGCGTACGGGTGCGCGGTCTCGAACCGGCCGTCGGTGACCGACTTCCACGCGACGCCGGCCTTCCACGAGCACGTGCTCTGCGCGCAGGTCCACGAGCCGAGGACGGCCGGGTGCGGCAGCTCGCTGCAGTCGGCGGGCGCATCGCAGTAGGTGCGCACGACGCAGGTGCCACTCGCATCGGGGTGCGGCGCGACGAACGTGCTGACGTCGTAGCGGCAGCGGTTGTCGCCGACACAGGTGAAGCCAGCGAAGCCGCCGCACGAATCACCTGCGATGCCGCACTCGCCGTCGTGCGCGACGCTGGCGTTCGCACAGGCGGCGGCGCAACCGTTCGAGTAGGTGTGGTGGTCGGTGCCGCAGACGGGATCAAAGTTGGCGGGGCACACGCAGGTCTGCTCCTCGCCGCAGCTGCCGCCTTCTTCGCAGACGAAGCCGCTCTTGCACGAGACGGCGCCGGTGCCCTCGCAGGAGAACAGCGCCTCGAACTCGGCGATCAGCGACTGCACGGCCACGGTGTGCTGGCCTTCACCGGCGACGAACGTGATGTCGAGGTTGCCCGCCTTGATCTGAAACTCGTCGCGGCGAACGCCGGCCGATGGCTCGTGCGTGTAGCCACCGGTGGCGAGCACGCCCTCGGCGGCCGCGCGGCGAACCAGCTCGCGAACGGCGGCGAGATCGACGGTGCCCCATTCGGTGGTCAGCGCACCGTCGGTCGGACCCGGATGGGTCTCGAGCGCGCGGGTGCCGATCGTGTGCTTGGTGCGGCGGTTGAAGCCGCGCGCGGTGAACAGGCGAACCTCGACGTTGCCGAGCGGCGCGCAGATCGGTGCGACTGGGCACTCGCAGGTGCCGGGCGGCTTCGAGAGATCGACCGTCTCCGCGGTGCAACTGGGGTACTTCACGAGCGCGCAGGTCGCGGGGAGACCGGCCCACTCGATCTGGTCGATCTCGAAGCCGTGGCGGGTGATCGAGTAGTCGGACTCGAGGCGGACCTTGACGCCCGCGCCGGTGACCGGGAAGAAGTCGGTCCACGTGCCATCGCGATCGCCATCGAACGCCTGCGCGGGTGCGCCGGTCGGCTCGACGCTGACGAAGTCGTACTCGGCCTCGGTGCGGAGCACGCGGAAGTGCAGGCGCGCGTGCTTTGCGCAGAACGGCAGGTTCGCGAACGGCACCTGGACGGTCTTGTTCGCGTTGTTGGGGTACGGGTGCGCCGACTGGACGTTGATGGCCACGAAGTTCGACGAGCCATCGGCCTTGCCAGGCGCTGCTGGGATGCCCGGCGGGCTGCTGTCGTCGACGACGCCCTTGTCATCCGACGACTTGCTCGGGGCGCAACCGAGGAGGGATGCCACCGCAAGGAAACGAAGAAGCTGCACAGGAGCGGCGAGGTAACACGTCGCCTCGTCGGACGACGAGCATTATCTCGACGCGGTGCAGCGGGCTGTTTGCGGTGTGGTCCACCTTACAGCGCGTTCACTCGCCCACGGTCACGTAGCGGTGTGACTCGCCATCCTCGGGGTCGTCGCTCTCCTTCTGATCGTCGACGTTCGCGCACGGGATCGCCTTCTTGATCGCCTTGCACGACTCCGCATCGAAGTAGTTGTCGGAGAGGTCGAGCAGCTCGAGGTGCCGGAATGCCGACGCGTGCTCGAGCAGCGCCTGCGCCGCTTCGCGCCACATCACGCCCTTCGTGAGATCGAGCGTCTTGAGGCGTTTCACGATCGGCGCCTTCGCGAGCGCGGCGATCAACTCCTTCTCCCAGTCGGAGTTCGCGATCGCGAGGTACTCGAGCCGTGGCAGGCCCTTGCCCTCGAAGATGCCGGCGAACGACTTCACCTTGCAGGTGTTTCCGTAGTCCTCCTGGCCGATGTACAGCTCGAGGTGACGGAGCTCGGGTAGCGTCGCCTTGCCGAGCGAGACCGGCACCGCCTTCGAGAGGCCGCTCGAGATGTGGATGAACTTCTCGAGGAACGGCGCGACCACGGTGCCGAGTGTCGTGCTCTCGCCGTCGTTCCCCGAGCCCTTGAGCCGGACCTCGCGCAGCTGCGGCGCGATCGCCCACAGCTTCGACAGATCGCCGACCGCACGCCAGCTGTCCTGATCCATGAACTCCGCGTCGGGCGTCAGGTCGAGCACGCGCAGCAGCGGCAGCGTGCCCGAGCCGACCAGCGTCGGGATCACGGTGTCGTACGCCCAGTCGATGTCGTCATTCGGCGGCAGCCCGAGCTCGAGCTCGCGGACCAGCCGTCCCGCCGGGTGCGCGAGGAGCCGGCCCAGCGTGGCCGCATAGGGCGTCAGCTTGTCGTCGTGCTCGTCGCCCTCGCCGCTGTCGGCTTCCTCGGGACACAGCGAGGCGCGATCGACCGTGCCGAACCGCCACTCGAGCGACGAGCCCTCGAGCGCGCGCAAGATCTCGTGCGCGGTCGTGTTTTGACGCGCCTTCGGCCGCTTGCCGTTGGCTGCCGTCGCGATCACCTCGCCCCACGGCTCGCCGTGCTCGAGCAACCAGTCGGCATAGACCTGCCAGGTGCCCGCGTCGTCGGGGTTGTCGGCGAGCATCGCCTCGAGCTTCGGGTTGCCACCACCGGTCGTGCGCTTTGCATTCGCCAGTTTCGCGGGCTTCTCCTTCGCAGCGGTCTTGGGCTGCTTGCCACCGACCTGCTTGAAGCCCGTCTCGAGCTTCTCGGCGATCAGCTTGTCGGCGGCCTTGATCTGGGCCGCCTGGTCGGGAAATCCGTAGTTGCGCTCGTTGCGACCGGCCGCGCCGACCTTGCCCCAGCGCGCCACGAACGAGATCTCCTCGCGCAGCTCGAGCTCCCAGAACTTCGTCACGTTGCCATCGATCTGCTCGTAGCGGCGAACCTTGGCCATGCGCGCGACGTTCTCACCACCCTGCGAGCTTGTCGACCGCCCGCGCTTGTTACGCTGCGCCGTGGCCAAGACCAAGAAGCTCGGACGATCGCTACTCGCAGGCGAGAAGACCAAGCCCGAGTCCAAGCCCAAGCCCAAGCCCACCAAGACCAAGACCAAGACCAAGACCAAGCCCGAGCCCAAGACCAAGACCAAGACCGAGACCAAGAAGCCCAAGCCCAAGCCCAAGCCCAAGA
>Ga0105044_10007635_pt1 | contig 14898 bp, 13 predicted proteins | sample MAT01_FD_78092 | JGI IMG/M metagenome (GOLD analysis project Ga0105044, IMG submission 78092) | Freshwater microbial communities from Lake Fryxell liftoff mats and glacier meltwater in Antarctica - MAT-01 | ecosystem: Environmental > Aquatic > Freshwater > Ice > Liftoff microbial mat | place...
CTGATGGCGATGACGCCGTCACAAGTCGCCGCGTGGTGCAACGGTCGCCCGATCCTCATCGCCATCGAGGGTGAGGATACAGATCCTCCGCTCACGACGGGCGATGGTTCTAAAACTACAAGCCAAGTGCTGCAAACCGCCACCCACTACCTGCTTCACCATTTCCGCCCACTCTTTGGGATCGGGCCGCCGCCGATACTTACGCTTGTGCCCGAGTCCTACGAAGCGACCGCAAATGCCGCCGCCGCGATCATCGCCGTCTCCGCAACGCGGCGGCGTAACCGGCGCGGAAAGGTGCCGGGTGCGTGGTGGCCGGTATTCATCACGGTCATTCCTTTGCTAGTACTCGTGTTTGTTTGTTTATCCGCATTGTTCTACCATAACTGGTACACCTACTGGAACCCTCTGCCCATGCTGTGCATCGCGGCGTTTGCCATTGTGCTTACAGCTTATCTCCCATGGTGGCGTCGTTAGTAATTCCCAGCTGCTACGCTCGGACGAGGTTAATACGAGGATTACAGAATATTCTCTGATTACGTGTCGCTGATGCTCGGGTGGAATCTCTCTTATTGTGTTCAGCGCACGTCTCTAGGAAATGTGCGGATCGCGGTGTGTGTACTGTGAAGTTTGGTGGGTATGTCAACCTATGAAAAGCTTGAGTCATAACGTTATATTTCTCGCGGCCTTGATAAGTGCGGCTGGCCTGCTGGTAGCAGGCGGGTGCGCTGCGAGCGGGGACCGTGCTTCGCGTCCGGGTGAGTCTGAGCGTGCCTCGATTGAATCGCGGCAGGTAACCGCCGACGCTCGCGTGAACCAAGACGGGGTACAGCCTGCGACCACTGCATACCTAATTTCGCGGCGAACGCCCAACGACACTTGGGTTGACAAGAGCGGTAATGAGCGACCTACGGGGCAACCAGCGGTCTGGCACCTCGGTGTCTTTCCGCCCAACGGGAGCCCTGCGGGCCAAGCCCAGATGCAGGCGCAGCTCCTAATGTATCTGTCGAGCCCGCCTAGTGTGAAGGACGCCGCCGCGATTGAGTCCGGCTATGCGTTTGCAACGCCTGCGATCGGAACTAACTTCGCCAGCCGCGCCCCAGTTGGCACCACCCGGGTCACCGGAATCAAACCCTCGGGCATCCCGATACCCGCGGAAAGCGTCCAAGCTGAAGATGGCAGTCTTAAAGCGATCTACCCTTCAAAGGTACTTACGTACAGCACCGCAGACGCCGATTATGTTTTCGCCACATGCATAAAGTCGCCAGGCAAAGAGGTTGTGATTGAATACAACGAAGGCGATTCGAAAGTCGTGATCAGTCAAGGATATTATTGCGTGTATCAGCGTGACTCGTCGACTGGCCAATGGAAGTGGTCTGCCGAGATGAAAATTCCCAGTTCAGCGGACACTGCCCAGAAAACAGTCAATGATCTACTCCGGCACGTAAAAACTAAGACTGGTGTATCGTTTTTTAGCGACGCTCCTTGCAACTGAGTAGGTGGTGAAAACGCTATCGCTTTCTCAGCACAGTTTATAACTGACTGCCGCACAGCGGCATGTCGTGGCTAACCCTCCACCGTCCACTTTTACAGAAATACTTATGTCTATTGCTTCGCTTGAACCTTCGGCTTGCCGCACCTTATCACTACAGCGAATGTTTGTCTCGATGAGTATCGCCTTGGCGGCTACGGGCTGCGCCGAGCGTCGGTTTCTCACTTCCACCACCGAGTTGAGCGTTGCGGGCTCGCCGCAAGAGAAGTTAACCTCTTGGCAGGCCGCCGAGGTGAAGGATCAAGGCGGCGACAACGGCGAGGTTATCTACGAAGCGAAAGAGTTAAGTTTGCTCAAAATCGCCTACGTTTCAACTCACCCCTCTGGGTCGTACGACCACAGCTATGTCCTGAAGTTTGGGCGGACTTATTCTGATGTTACAGGGCGTAATAGTAAGGTTATGATCGACAAAACCGAAGCAAGTCTGGGCACTGCGGGATTGGAGCTGAGAGCAGGGTGGGCGACCACCGACCGCCGCTACGGTTTTGCGCCGATTCGGACAACTCGCGTTCGCCCTGCGATCGCGTCGGTGGGTGACGAAGACGAGGTGAATGTTGCTCTCAGCTCCGAAAGCCGAGTGCATCAGACCGACAAGTTTCGACGTTTCGAGAAACCATACATTGTGCTCGCAGTGCTCCATGATAGCAAACATTATATTTTTAACGCGAAGGAGAGTCAGCCCCTTGAGTACACAGCGGATGATTCCTCGAGCAGCACGGTTCAACTCGGTTCGGGCCAGTACGCTGTATACACGCCCGGTGCGACGCGCCCGTGGGATGGACCGTATTCCCTGCCCAGCACGAGCTTAAAGGATACGCGGCTTCTTTTCATGCTCCAATCCGCGTCCGAGCCCGGAAAAACTTTCGTAGTCGACCCATAAGAGCGTTCTGTAGCTCTTAGCCGATGGATCGCGATGGTTATGCAATAAAACGAGGAAGTCACCTTTGACTCGCGCCATAGCCCGCCTCGGCCAGGATTCGTTGCGCTTCTTCCGAACGTAACCATAAGCACCATGCATGCGCCGCCGTGTTTTCTTTCGCAGCGCCTCGTTCGGGTTCCACTCCGCCGGGTAAGGCAGCGCGGTCGTCGCCGCTCCTCACTTTTTTAGCGACCAATGCTACCGCAGCCTGCGCCATCGGCGGGTGGAGTGATTCGGGAATAGGCCACATGGATCCTCGGCCAGTTCTCACCCGCGACAGCGCGAGTGCTCTTCCGACCACTCCGACCTGGGCTCCTCCCGAATCGACAAACTGCATCGCTTGCGCCGCATTCTCTCCGAACACCAGCTTAGGTCGTAACTTTTCGAGCAGCCCCAGGTTCTCAAGAACCGCCACGGCCGCGCGACCATATGGCGCGTGTGCCGGGTTCGCCAAGGCGATCTTAACAACACTGCTATCCTCGAGGGCCGCCGCTCCCCGACCCGCAATATCGAGTAACGCTCCATCCCTCGCCCACAGCGCCAGCGACCCATGTGCGTAAATAACATAACTATCTTCGTCCCCATAACCCTCGCGGATCAGGGTCTTCGTGTACTCTTCATCCGCCGACATGTATACATCAAACGGCGCGCCCTGCATAATCTGGGCGAGCAGGCTTCCCGATGAGCCGAACACCGGTTCAACCCTGCTCGTTGTTATATGATCAGGGTGACCCAAGCCCGCATCTTTTCCATCTCTCATGTTAACAACGCTTGCATCGGTGGCCTCACCGGCGGGCACTAATTCCTCTACACGTGGCACCCCGGCATCCCTTTCCCGCGAACTATTGACCCCCGATTCCAGGAACCCTGTCACCAGCGCGTGCATCACGTGCGAAAGGTCAGACGCCGCGGCGATGCGCAAAGTCTGCTGAACCCGCGGCGTGCTGGGCCCCGAGGCCGCGGCCACCTTCGCTGGTTCTGAAGTGCGCTCACATGCTGCCAGCGCTCCCGAAAATACCAGAGCTAAAAGGCATACAAACCGGGCAACTTGGGTGGTGCAAACTGATGGTGGGTAGCTCGGCACGCGCCGTACTTTGCGCGACTGTCTGGGTCCCGTCGCTCCCGCTTCACTAGAATTCCCCGCGTCTCGCAACAAAATATTAACTGCAGGCGAGCAGCCAAGGCGCTGCTCGATAATCTCTTCGCATTCGGCCTGTATTGTCAGAGGTAACCTAGCCGACACGGATGGTACGATCATAATCAGCTCGCCTCGGTTAAGGGGCCGGCTGCGATAGAGGGTTGGGTCTTTGCGTATCGTCCGGGCGCGGCAGGGAAGGCGCTGGCTGCTCATGCTTTGTGCCACGACCGCCTTCAACGTGTGGCAGCGTAACCGCAGCGCGGCTCGCGGTTAGCGAAAACGCGACGAATACCAGTACGGAAAGCTGCATCGGCCAGTCCTTGCTTGCTAACTCGGTTGGGTCATCAAAGACGCCACGTTCGAGGAGCACGATGGCGCGAGCGAGCGCGTAAACCGCGGGCAGCATCGTAAGCCAAAGCACGTTCACGCCTTCGGGAAAACCGGGCAAGGCCACTTTGAACGACAGATCCCTGGATTGCACGTAGAAGGCGTAAGTAATGAGGGTCGCCACCGCCGTCACCACGACGAACATACGTAATATATCGTCTGTGTAGATGACGTGTACGCCCCGGGCACCCGCCGCGCCCTCACCCAGCGTTCGCCGCTCGCCCAGCCGTTTGCCGAAGGCAAGGAACATCGCTAAAAATAAAGTTACATTCAGTAGCCAGGTGCTGGGCGAAACCGCCAGCGCGACGCAGCCCCCCAGCACCCGCAGGACAAAGCCCAGCGAAAGGCTCAGCACATCCATGACTACCAGATGCTTGAGCACCGCCGAGTAGAGGCAGACGTTAAGAACGTAGAGCCCAACCGTCAGCATAAGTGGCAGAGGCCCCCCTGAGACCTCTCCCCCGTTCACCCACTCCACAAGCCCACAGCTTGCGAGGGCGCACGCCGCGAGGACAACCGCGAACACCCAGGCTTGGCCCTTGCGTACCTGCCCGCTGGCCAGAGGTCGCTTACATTTTCGGGGGTGGTTGCGATCTTTCTCGATATCCAGGATGTCGTTAATCACATACACAGCGCTCGAAGCCAGCGAGAAGGCGACCGCAGCGAGCAGCGCGGTCCGGACCGATCCCCACCCCATCCCCGTTCGATCGCGCATTGCGTAGAGCGGCCCCAGTAGAACAAATACATTTTTCGCCCACTGTTTGGGTCGGGCTAGGCGCAGAAGCTGGTATGAGAGGTTGATCATATCGAAGGGCTAACCCGGCTCCGCAAATGTGAAACCATTCGTCCCCACAGCGTATCGACCCGTTTGGCACCCCGCTACGCCGCGGCGAGGGCAGTCTCTTGCGCTAGTTGATCTGTGTTTTGCCACTCCCCCGCGTTAGCAGCTTCTCAAGTTCGCATGGCCAAAGATCGAACTGTCCTCGCGCCTCAATCGGGAGATGCGGCCAACTGCGGCGGGCCGTTGCTAAGGCCTCGTTGTATCGACGGCCCATAACGGCGGACTTGATCGAAACATAAGCGGCTGGCACGCCTCCCCTCCTGAATCACACACATCGGCGAGCCCCCCTTCCCCCCTCGGATCCTTACGCAATGGACTGGGTCGTTTTCCACCGTCTAGCCATCGTTCGCGCAAACCTTGCGTATTTCTGGGAGTTACAAGGGGAAAACCGACCGTAATCCACGCGACTACACTAACGACTGAATCAGAAACAGGCAAGGGAGGCGGCAGGGCACTGCTCAGCCTTATCAAACTAAGAAAAGGATGCAAATGAGCGAGTACAACATAATTAATAGTTCGCTAGAGTTCACGCGATCAATGCCCTGGTTATTTCGGGCGGCTGGTGCGTCCGCAGTAGCGGTTGCAATATGTTCGTTGCTGAACGCAGCGGGCTGTGCTCCGAAGCAGTCCTATCAATTTCAGGCTTGGGGTGGTTTTCCCCCGCCCGTGAAACCTGCAAATATGGCATTTATAGCCCATAAGGATAAAGAAGAAGGAGAGGGCGAAGGCAAGCTCGAGATGGGCCCCGCGCCTTACGGCCATTGGCGGATCGTTGGCCACCCCGATCCTGACTGGGACGCGCAGATAGCACGGAATGCTGAGCCCGGCTATTCGCCGCGTGCCAGCCCGTTTGCATGGAGTTTCTTAGGGCCGCGGCCTATCTCAAGCGAGTACTGGTCGTATGAGAATAACGCAGGAGGTCGCGTCGTATCAATAGCACCCCACCCAACGAACCAGAACATATGTTACATCGCTTCGGCGTCGGGTGGTGTTTGGAAAACTACCAACTTGGGTGCCTCCTGGACACCACTTACCGACGAGCTTTCAACACTGAACGGTGGGGCGATCGCGGTGTACGCCACCAATCCCGAGCATGTGTATTTGGGAACGGGAGAATACCAGACCGGAACCAACGGTGACGGAATGTTTAAGTCGCTTGATGGCGGTAGCACTTGGACGCGGATCGCAACCTCTGCGCAAGCGGGCTCGCGTTTCAGTGGTCTGGCGGTACATCCTACTAACAGCCAGATCCTTCACGCCACCGGTAGTATTGGCTACGTCCGGTCTACCAACGGGGGTACCACTTGGAGCAACGTTATCACGGGTACCTGCTCAGCGCTGCGGATGCACCCCAGTGATCCAAACATAATTTATGTTGCCCAAGAGGGGCAAGGGATTAAAAAGTCCGTCAACGGGGGCGGAACATTTACCTCTCTCACCGCGGGTCTTCCGGCCGCGGGGTCGTTTCAGCGCGTGGTGATGGATATCGGAAAGAATAACGCGCTCGTGCTTTCCGCGGCGTTCCTGGATGGCGGTACGTCCTTGGGCGTCTACCGCACCATCGATGGCGGAACCTCATGGACGCGATTAAACTCTGCTCCAAACTTTTGCGCCAACCAATGCAGTTATGATGCGTATGTTGCGATTGATCCGCTCGATGCTAACAAAATGTATCTGGGCGGGGTCGATCCGCGTTACGCTCAGGCGGGTGTGCTGCGAAGCATTAATGCGGGCGCGACCTGGACCGAAGTCTCTGGCGGTGGGGTCGGCCTGCACCCGGACCATCATGCGATGAGTTTTGGGCCCGGCGGCATCATTTGGGAAGGCAACGACGGCGGTATTTACAGGAGCGCCAACGGCACGACCTGGACCAATGTAAATAGTAATCTCGCCGCAACTCAGATGTACCATGTCGCGGTTCACCCCACTTTCTCCTCCCGCATCCTGGCTGGCACGCAGGACAACGGAACACCCGAGCGGACCGGCGACAGCCAGACCTGGCCTCAGCTTCAAGCGGGCGATGGGGGATTCTCCGCGTTTGATCCGCAGAATACCGCCCGCCGATACACGACTTATGTTTACCTCACCCTTTATCGCTGGAATAACGCGCAGAGTGTTGATATTTCCGGACCTTGGGGTTCAGATTCGACTAACTGGATCTCCCCATTCGTGATCGATCCCAACGCTTCGGGCACATTAGTCGCTGGGACCAACCGCGTGTGGCGCACGATAAACGCGACCGCGACCACGCCCACTTGGACGGCGATCAGCACGAACGTAGTCGCTGGCGGGGGCGCACTCAATATCGTCGCTGTGGCCAAGGGCAACAGTTCGGTGATCTACAGCGGCTCAGACTCGGGTGATGTTTATGTTACGACCAACGCGACTGCGGCCTCTCCTATATGGAACAATCGCTCCACGGGCTTGCGTTCCTCGGGCATTAGTTCGATTATCATCGATCCTAGCACTCCGGCCAATCCAGGCCGGGCCTTTGTTTCCTGCCTCAGTTCATCGGGCGCTCGACTTTTCCGCACTGATAACTACGGTACCGCCTGGCGCGATGTGACGGGCTCGCTGAGCAGTGGGGTGGTCCCCCAGTCGCTCGCCGTTGATTTCACCTTCACTCCCCCGGTGATGTATGTTGGCGCAGGGTCGGGTATTTACGTCTCCTTCAACGAAGGAACTACCTGGACGAAAGACGACGGAACCTTTCCGAATGTAAATGTAAGTTCATTGGCGATACACGACGCAACGCGCACGCTTACGGTGGGTACCTACGGGCGAGGCGTGTGGCGCACGCCCCTTGGAACCCCGCCCCGTTGCATTGCCGATTACAATGAAGATGGCGGTGTCGATGGTCCGGATGTCGAAGCGTTCTTCACTGAATGGGACCTAGGCGACCCTCGCGCAGATGTTGACGGAGATGGCGGCGTCGACGGCAGAGACATCGAGACCTTCTTTATCGCGTGGTCCATCGGGCAATGCTAGGCACGATGGGGATCATGGCCGACAGCAGCGGCCACCAGCATCATTGTGGCTGAAAAAACTTAGTCCAGCACAGCAAACTAAGGCGCGATGCTGGCCCGCGCGCGTCTCCATCTTCGCCGCCTGAGCAACGCGCTGCGAGATGAACACCTGTTTACCCAGCCTTTTGCTGGTTTTTTCCCCCATTCGACCAACGCAAAGGCTATAAAGACTTACGAATTGACTCGATTGTAATAGGGGCAGGCACCGGCAAAGGGTCGATCAAAGGTGGACTCGCTCACGTGCCATGCTGCGACCGATTCTCTATCCGCGAACCTACGCTTGGGCATGACTGAGCCGGCAGATAAGGTAGCGGGCGCTGACACCCGCGCACGCGATGGCATGGGCAATGGCAACCTATCCGGTGCATATTCCGGCTCGCCCTTAACTCCGGCCCACCCCGCAGAAAGCCCGGCCGGGCACGCCGCGCATGCGCCGTTTGCTGTCCCGCTTACCGGGCTCCCCAGCGGCCCTGTGCTCCGCGAGGTTAAGATGCACTTGGTAACTCCCTCCCATCCGGTGATCGGTACAGTGATTTCCAGCGAGCGCTGCACAACTAATAGTAAGTCCGCCGCCCTGGTTCGCCACGTCGCCATCGATATCTCTGGCACGCCGCTCGCGGGCAACTTCGTCGCGGGCCAGAGCTTTGGAGTCTTACCCCCGGGGATCGAAGCGGCGGGAAAGCCTCATCGGTTACGCTTATATTCAATTGCTTCCCCATCACGCGGCGAGGACGGGGAAGGTAATGTGTTGGCAACCGCCGTGAAGCGCACGATCGACGAGGATCATAATACGCATAAGCTCTTCCTGGGCGTCTGCTCCAACTATCTCTGTGACTTACAAATCGGCGATAAGGTCGCGATCACTGGCCCCAGCGGCAAACGATTCGTGCTCCCAGCCCAGCCCGATGATCACGACTATATCTTCATCGCCACCGGCACCGGAATCGCCCCGTTTCGCGGCATGATCATCGAACTGCTCGCCCGGCAGTCCACCTCTTCTATTACGCTTATCATGGGGTCTCCGTACACCTCCGATCTGCTCTACCACCGGCAGTTGACCCAGCTGAGCGCAGCGCACCCGCGATTTACTTATCTCACCGCCATCAGCCGAGAGCACGGGGCATCGGGCGAGAGGCCGATGTACGTCCACCACCGGCTGGCTCACCATCCGGATCGGTTCATTCCGTTGCTGCGCTCGCCGCGAACTCTCGTTTATGTCTGCGGCATCGCCGGGATGGAGCTCGGCGTGCTCACCACCATCGCGACCCTGCTCCCCCGCATGGAGGCCGAGCAGTATGTTCGATGCGTGGGAGACGGTCCCTCGTTTGAAGATGTAAGCAAATGGGAGCGTACGATGATCCCTCGCCATATCACGCCCACCAAGCGCATCTTCCTTGAAGTATATTAAAGCCCCTGCCCCACTATCATTCACTCGGCAACGCGGCCCAGTATCACGCACATCTGGCCGTTGACTTTAACCGATGACGACCCCGCATAAGAGATCTAAACGCCGCGTATTGTTATGGGCGATTGTCGGAGGGACTCTACTGTTTGTCCTCGCTGTGAGTTTGCTTGTTACGTGGGCGATGAGCACGCCTGCGACGTACCGACCCGCCGACCCTACCGACGCGGCCGTCGTCGCCCGTGGCGAAGCGCTGGAGAATGCCGCGATCTCGCAGCTTTCTGCGGTCCGGCCAGCCGCGGAAGCCGCAACGCCAACCGACGGGTACGCCTCCGCGCCGTGGTCGGTCTCGTTGAGCCAGTCCGACGCCAATGCCTGGCTCGCCACGCGGCTCATGGAATGGCTGGCATCTCGCGGCTCCGCACTGCCGCAGGGCTTCTCCGCCCCGGCGGTATCAATCACAAGTAATAATATAACAGTGTCCGCAGCGGCGGAGTACCCGCTTGGAATCGCAATCATAAGTATCGATGCCCGGACTTGGGTGGCCCCTTCAGGAGAGCTGATGATTCAACTGGGCGGCGTTCGCGCTGGCCGCCTCCCGCTACCTGCTGCGGCGATCAATGCGCTCAGCGACCTGTTCGTCAGTTTTCAGAAGGCGGCGTTGGGCAAGCCTGATATTTCTCCCATCGCGACCCAAAGTAGTTCGCCCAGCCAGCCGAACAGTCTCTCGTCCGCTCCTGCCGCCCACCTCGCCGAGCCCATCGCGTTCCCGCCGGTCTCGTTTAACCTAGACGATGGACGCCGTGTGGAGCTGATCGCGCTCGAAGCCGTGGAGGGGAAGATTGTGCTAACTTTACGGACGAGAGCTAGTCGCTAGCCTGCAACTGAGAGGTGATGAAATGATCACAGAGGCAAACCCGCTCAGCCACGCGCGCCATTCCAATAACGCTTTTATGCTCGAACCTCAGTTCGCGTTGGTCGCCGGTTTGTAATCGCCGTAGGGCTCGTCATAATCAGGTGCGGGGAGTGCTTCGAGGTCCTCCTGTCCCGCCTCCCTTATTAAAGCGCGTTCCTCACTCGCCACTGTAACTGTGCAGGCCGCGATGCACGCAAATATTAGGAAATAGCTAAGCTGCGGGGAGATTCGAGCAACGCCGAAACCCTCGAACATGTTTCCCGCCCAGTACATAACAAAGAAGCCCAGACAAAGATCCACCACCCGCTTCCCGGTGGGGTTTGGTGTCTCAAATCGTGAACGTAACATCCGAAACCAGATGCCGATGGTCACCAACATGATGCAGGCCATGATGACCGGTACGCCGAGTCCGAACGCGGCAAACCCGTACAGGAACCCGTTCTCGCTGGCACCTGCTTCGGTCAGACCGACTCCGATGATCGGATTGTTCAGCCCGTTCTCCCACAATATTCCCCACTGAGCTGTCCGCGTATCGTCGCGGCTTGAAAGCCGTTCAAACCCGAACTCCACGCCCATGCTTTGCGCCAAGGTAAGCAATCCGTAGCCCGCGCCAACCAGCACCGGCGCGAAGAACACCGCGCGGCCCAGTCGCGCGTAGAGCACCGAGGCGAATCCCATCGTTGTGAGCGCCAGCCCCGTCCGGCTGGCTGTCCACAGCACGAATATCACGTGAGTGGTAAGTGTAAAAATCGCGATGACCTTCCAGAACTTTTTAGCGTCGTTAAGGACGAGCCAGAGCGCAATAGTTGACATCACCGCCGAAAGCCCCGCGGCGTGCTGTGGATTTCCCGACAGCCCGACAAAGCGTCGCGCGTTACCCGTTAATAGAACCGACTGATCAACCGCAAACTGCACTGTACACGCAAGAGTCCATACCGCTCCAACCGTAATTAACATCCTAAGCAGGTCAACGATATCATCCCACGATTTCAACTGCGATGAAATCGAAAGTAATATCGCCGACATCGAGAAGATCGTAAAGACTACCGCCTGTAAACCGCCAGAGACCTCGCCTTGAAAGATGTTAATGATGCCCATGTAGATGCCTTGCAGCATCACCATCAGACCGAGTACAGGCACCGTCCTCGAGTTCACTTTCGCAGCATGCACCATCACACCCAGCAGGAGCAACCCCGCGCACCCCGCGTACGCGAGCTGGCGGTTGGTCTGGAGCACATACAGCCAGGTGCGGTACTCCTGCATCTTGTCCGCGTTCTCTGTGAGGCCCAACCCGGAAAGGAAGATCATGGCACCCAGAAAAATAAATCCCACTCGGGCATTGCGCAGCATTCCCATGAACGCTATCACGCCCAGGATCGCTAAGACCCCGATCTTCCAAAGGTTTTCGCTGGCAAAGAGTCCATCCATACGTGCTACTCAAACTTTTCAAATCAGGCCGACTATCCGTCTTAGGACGCGGCCGGGGTAATCGTAAGTCGTGCTGGCAACGGCCCCTTCCGTAACTTTAGGGAAGCCGCCATCGATTATCGTGCCATGCAGCAATCTGTATGAGACAATCTTTCCGAATCTGCGGCGGGATTCGCTGAAACGCTCGGCGGATCACCTTTCGATGAGTCCTGCTGATGGCACGCGCCCGTATCCGCACGACGGGCCCTTCGCTTGCCGACCCGTCGATACACTTGTTTTAGGGTAATTGTCGGTTGCTCACGCAGGAAAGGTCAGCGCATTGCCGAGCGCTCCAAGCCACGGCGGAGCGAGCTCATCGGGATGAAGAGACAGCGACGATAATGGTTATTACCACCAAACATGCGGTTACCACCGCCGCGATCTTCCACGCGCTGTACGGGCGTTCTCCGAAGATCTCTCCGCTCTGTCCGTTCACCAGGAATCGGAACACTTTTCCGTTATAGCGGTAGGCACTCACCCAGATCGGTAGCAGTATATGCTTAAATGTAATGTTCGAGTAAGTGGGGTGCATCGAGGTGATTCGTTGCTCATCGCCGCCAATATCTTGGCGGATGGTCCCCTGAATCACCGGATCCATCATCGTCCGTGCTACGTTAAAACCGTCCGGCAGACCGACGGTGTAACTCTCAGCGCGAAAGCCGCTCAGGAAATCGTCCTGGTAAGCGGCCACCGCTTTCAACTCCCACGTGCCAAGCGCATTGAGTTGCGCGGCGGGAATCGAGTTCGACGCGGGCACCAATACATCATCGAAGGCGTTATGAACCCCACCTGCGGCTCCGCTCCAGCGAGTGTGCCTCTCCTGCACCATCACTGTTTGTGTTCGTCCGTTCACCGTCTGGGTTCTGGGGACTGTAACATAATAATGATCGCCCCGCTGGCCAACGTAAGTGGTGGCGGCCGCGCAGTCGTAGGTCCAGAAAGGTAAGTACAGCCCAGTGATCCCCGAAGCACTTTTGTAAGTGGCATCACTCTCTACACTCGCCATCCGCTTAAGCGCTGTGGGGGCAAACCACCGCGACGAGAGCCACACCCGGAACTGCTCCCTGGCCCGGCGCTGGGGCACCGCGAACGGAGCAACCCCTTTCACCTTGATCAATCTTTTACTTATGTTATGCGCGATCAGCCCGCTTCCACAGAACGGGCAGTTCTGGCTTGAAGAGCGCGCGTATAGCTGCACCTCGGCGTGGCACGATTGGCACCGCGATTCGATAACCTCGACGTGCTCCCCGCCCTCCTCCAACTGAGCCAGCGTCGAATGATAATCAATCTCTACCAGCGGCTCGGCGACCAGCGATATGTCATTGACGGCGTTGCAGTACCCGCACACAAGCGTAACCGTACCCGGCTCATAAGCCAATTCGGCGCCGCACGATTTGCAGGGAAACTTATTCGCGGACATAACTGATAAGTAGGCTAGCTAAACCCGTCCGGCCCCGCGGCCCACCTCTACTTACGGGAGGTAGGACTGCGCAGCAGCGCGGAGGCCTTCAAGATAAGTTTACTGACAAAACGCGGCGACCAACCCGCAGATTACCGAGGTGGCAGCGGTGGGGGAACACTCCCGAACATACCGTTCAACTCGCTTACGCTCTGGGCCGGGCTCCAGTTAGCCATTCCCTGTTTCCAAACAAGGGTTTCGCGGGTAACTTGGCCCTCGCGTGCCTTCACGGCCAGCGACGCAACGTCAAAAGGGCCCGCTTGTTGCCCGTTGATCGCTACAAAGTACACCGCCGCGGCACTGGAAAGTGGGGGGGGAGCCGCGTGGCCGCCCGATGGCTGCCCGGCGCCCAACGACTGCGCCATCTGCTGACCCATGGCAAAGCCCATTCCTGCGCCGATGCCGGCCCCGGCCGTACCACCCGGATTCTTGGCCGCATCGCGCATCGCTTCTGCTGCTTGGAACTGCGTGTATCTATTCAGATCGCCGATCACGCCCATCTTGGTGCGAGCATCGAGCGCCTGTTCCACCTCGGGAGGCAACGAAATATTCTCTATGAGCAGCGCGGTGAGCTCAATCCCGTACTGCGCCACCGCGGGCTTCATAAGCCCGGCGATGGCCCCGCCAAGCTCGCTGTAGTTCGCGGCAAGGTCAAGGGCGGGAATCTTGGATTCGCCAAGGCTCTCGCTGAAACGACTTACGATGAAGTTACGAATCTGATCGGTAAGTCCTTCGATCGTAAGCCGCCCGTTGGTGCCCGCAATCTCCTTGACCAAAGCTCCCGCATCCGTCACTCGCAAGGCATATGTGCCATAAGCGCGCAGCCGAATCGGCCCAAACTCCGCATCGCGCAGCATGATGGGGTTCATGGTGCCCCACTTAAGATCGGTGAACTGCCGCGTGTTTACAAAGTAAACTTCGGCCTTGAAGGGAGAGTTAAACCCGTACTTCCACCCCTTTAGCGTCGCTAAGATAGGCATGTTCTGGGTATCGAGCGTGTGCGTCCCCGGCTGGTAGACGTCCGCCAACTTACCTTCATTGATGAATACCGCCACCTGCCCCTCACGAACGATTAACTTCGCGCCATGCTTCAACTCGTTCTGGTGCCGCTGAAACCGATACACCAACGTGTCGCGAGAATCGTCCAGCCACTCGACGATGTCGATCAGTTCACCCGAAAGTTTCTTCCAGATATCCATTGAAACCGCTCTCCTTCGAATCACAGGTTACCGGCTTACCCATCAAGCATCAACCCAGCTTCAAATCTTATCTGCCCTTTTCGCCCTCGCCTCCGCTTCACGTCCTTCCCACCTCTTACTTCCCAAAGCTCCTATCTCTGCTATCAACCACCCGCCGCGTGCGCCATGGTGCCACCCAGGTGCCAGTTCCGTCACCTCATTCGGAAAGCAGGGTACGTGAACACGCGCCCCCACGTATCGCGGCGTGGAGATTCCATTGCTAGCACGCGGCTGCCAAGAACACCAGCTTAGCACCCGTGGCCCATCGTGCCGCGTCACTCTAAATTTCCAGTAATGGAGGAGTATTCAGGGCCGTCGATTTGAGTCGTTGTTATCCGAAGTTGACATGTAGCGTGCATGCAAAGACAAAAGCTTCGAGTAGTCTCCGCGGTCGGCGGCCTTCACCGCTTCCAAGTATTAGCCACGAATAGTGCTTGCCGTTCCGATGACTGTCTCAGGCCACTCAGTCGCCTCTACACCGTGGAGTTTCAACCAAAATATTTGCCACCATCCGAGCCCATCGCCCGTTGCCGTTGGGGAATGGATGAATCTGGAC
>Ga0105044_10007636_pt1 | contig 14895 bp, 13 predicted proteins | sample MAT01_FD_78092 | JGI IMG/M metagenome (GOLD analysis project Ga0105044, IMG submission 78092) | Freshwater microbial communities from Lake Fryxell liftoff mats and glacier meltwater in Antarctica - MAT-01 | ecosystem: Environmental > Aquatic > Freshwater > Ice > Liftoff microbial mat | place...
CGGCGGGCCTCAACGGGCATCACACCCAGACGGCAATGCGGCGACCGGTGAGGGAATCGACCTCGCGTGGATCGCCGAGGGCGACGGCCCGCCCCAGAGCGTGGCGACGGGCGGACCACGCGGCGGCTGCCGCGTCGAACGCATCGTCGAGTGGGACCACACCCGCCGGGCCCAGGTCTGCGGGGACCACGATGGCCGGGGTGGCATCGGCCAACAGCGCCAACCGGTGCAGCGCTCCGGCCGCCGACTTCTTCGCATGCGCCAGCCCGGCGCCGGCCATCTGGCGAAACGACGCCTCGGGGAACACCTCGATCACCCGCTCATCTGCGACCGCCACCGCCTCGGCCTCGCGGATGCGAGCCATCAGCCCCATCGCCTGCGCGCTCAACATCGGCATCCCGATGGCCGCGAGGTGAGCGTTCGCTTCGGCCTGCGTGGTGAAGCCGATGGCGCTGCGGTGGGGTGCCCAGAACACGCTCGAACGACGGGGGCCAACGAAGGCCCGAGCCGCCACATCTGCGGTTCGCTTCGGACCCTCGACCAGGCCGATCGGGATGTCGACGCCCACCGACACAACCGGCTCGTCCGCAGGAGCACGGGCATCGGCAGCGTGGATCAGCTCCGCCAACCCGGCTGCAACCAGCGCCCCCGCGAAGCCGTGGTCGTCGACGACCACCCCCGCCCAGCCGAACCGGCCAGCCGCATCGACGCCAAGCGCACGCACCGAACGAGCCCTAGCTCCCGGTGAGGCGAGCCTTCACGAGGGCGGACACCGCCTTACCGTCGGCCCTCCCCCCGACCTTGGCCATGGCCGCCTTCATGGCCAGCCCCATCTGGGCCGGCGAATCGAACCCGCCCTCGCCCAACGCCTCGTCGACGATGGCGGCCAGGTCCTCGGTGGTCATCGGGGCGGGAAGGTAGGTCATGAGCACGTCGCGCTCGGCGAGTTCGCGCTGCGCACTCTCGGGCCGACCGCCGGCCGTGAACGCCTCGGCCGCTTCCTCGCGCCGCTTGGCCTCTTTGGCCAACAGGGCGATGACCTCGTCGTCGCTGAGGTCGCGCACCTCACTTCCCGACACCTTGGCCTCCTTGATGGCCGCTAGTGCCATGCGCAGCACGGAGAGCGAGAGCTCATCGCGCGACTTCATGGCCGCGGTGAGGTCGGCTTGGATCTGGTCGGCGAGCATCGGGTCCTCCGGCAGTGGGTGCTGCCACTGTGGCGCACCTCGAGGTAGCTCCGCCAGCAAGAAAGTTCCGTGACCGGGGGTTGAGGTCCTGACGGCCACTCGTAGGTTTGTTCGGATGTCCTCGGTTCGCTCGCTCCTGCACCAGCCGGGGACCGGGGCCACGTTCGTTCCCGGCCGACCAGCGCGCACCGGCCGTCTGGCGCTGTGGCGCGAGGGCAAGACGCCGGCCACCTTCACCGACACCCTTGACCTGGTGCTCCCAGCGGGCGACAGCGTCCGGCAGCGTTCGATGCCCGTGACCTACGTCGACGTGCGCGAGATCATCGATGACTTGGTCGAGCTCGGGCCCGACGGCGGGGCCAGCTCCAGCATCTCGGGCTGGGCGGCAGCAACTCGGGGTGCGCTCCACCTCATCGCCCGCGGGCGCCTGCTGCCGGCAGTCGACGAAGACGGCATCGACGGGTGGCGTCTGGGTCCACTCGACCCCGATGACCTGGCCCGCCGCGACGCGCTGGCCGATGCCCTCCCACCCGCCGCTCACGCGACGGCGCTGGCGGGTACCGCTCCCCGTCGAGTGGCGTCACCTCGGTGGCTGGTGGCGCGGTATTGGGATGCCGTGGCCGACGCCTACGTACGCACTGCGGCTGCGTCCATCGCCGTGGGCCACGAGGCCTTCGCCGCGCGCGAACGGGTGGAGCTCGTAGCTCTGGGAGCCATCCGAGGGGTCGGCGGACCTCGCGTCGTCGGGACCGAGTTGGCCGCCGCGACCTGGGGGGGCACGTCGTCGGTGCCGGACTGGCTGCTGTCGACGGCGTCGTCAGCAGAGGCCGACATCACCGTGGCCCTTCGCCTCGACGATGTGAGCCGTCGTCCGGCCGCCGCCGCCGGGTTGGTCGAGGACGAGTTGGTCGAGGACGAGGCCACCACCTTCCGCGCCGTCCTCGAGATCGGCAGCGTCGCTGATCCGAGCCTGGTGCTCGACGCCGAGGATCTGTGGGACGCCCCCGACGCCGTGGCGCATCGCTTCGGCACGAACGTGGAAGATGCGGTGCTGCTCACCCTTCGACGCGGTGCCCGGGCGTGGGCACCGCTGAGCCGGCTGCTCGATGACGCTCGCCCATCGGCGCTGGTGCTCAGTGGGGTCGAGGTCGACGATCTCCTCGGCCCCGTCGCCACCAACCTCGCAGGAGCCGGCATCGAGGTCCGGTGGCCTGCCGGCGTGCTCCAAGCCATCGACATTGCCCCTGTGGTGTCATCGTCGACGGTGGAAGCCGACCGACCCGGCACCATGACGTTCGACACGCTTTGCGAGCTCCGGTGGGATGCCAGCGTCGGCGGCGAGCGGCTCACGCCCGACGAGTTGGCGCTGCTGGTGCGAGCCAAGCGGGGCGTGGTGCGCCTTCGGGGCCGGTGGGTTCGGGCCGATCCCACCAAGCTGGCCAAGCTCGAGCAGCGGCGCAAGGTCACCGCTGGCGAGGCGCTCGCGGCTGCGTTGAGCGGCGACGTCGTCGTCGACGGCGAGGAAATCGCCGCAACCGTGGAGGGCCCGCTCGCCCAGCTAGGCGCACGGCTGCGCGACGTCTCGGATCGATCGACCTGGACGCCGCCCGCCGCGTTGCAGGCGGAGCTTCGCCCCTACCAGCGAGAGGGAGCCGCCTGGCTGTGCGAGATGGCCAGCCTCGGGCTGGGTGGGGTGCTGGCCGACGACATGGGCCTGGGTAAGACCTTGCAGTTCCTGGCCCTGCACCTCAGCCGCCACGAGACGACGACCAGCGAAGACCGCCCTGGGCCCACCCTCGTGGTGTGCCCCGTCTCGGTGCTGACGAACTGGGCCCGCGAGGCCGCTCGCTTCTCTCCCACCATCCCGATCGTTCGCTACCACGGTGCCACCCGGTCGTTGGAAGGCCTGCCCCACGATGCGATCGTGCTCACCTCCTACGGGGTGGCCCGTCGCGAGGCCGCCGCCTTGGCCGAGGTGGCCTGGGGGTTGATCGCCGCCGATGAGGCCCAAGCAATCAAGAACCCGATCAGCCGCACCGCCAAGGCCCTGCGGCGCATACCCGCCGATGCCCGCTTCGCCCTCACTGGCACGCCCGTCGAGAATCGCCTGGTCGACCTGTGGGCACTCCTGGACTGGACCACGCCAGGACTGCTCGGACCGCTCGATCGTTTCCGACGCGAGATCGCGGTGCCGGTGGAGCGCGACCGCGACCCCGATGCCGCCGAAGGCTTGGCCCGCCTGGTGCGCCCGTTCTTGCTGCGTCGGCGCAAGGTCGACCCCGACATCGCTCCCGACCTGCCACCCAAGACCGAGACCGATCGGGTCGTTCCGTTGACCACCGAGCAGATCACCCTCTACCAAGCGACGGTCACCGAGATCATGGATCAGGTCGAACAAGCCGACGGCATGTCGCGCCGGGGCCTCGTCCTCAAGCTCCTGACCGGACTGAAGCAGATCTGCAACCACCCCGCCCAGTACCTGAAGCAGCCGGGTCCGGTAGCCGGGCGGTCGGGGAAGCTCGAGGCGGTGACCGAGCTGGTGGACACGATCGTCGCCGAGGGAGAATCGGTGCTGGTGTTCACGCAGTTCGTTGCCATGGGCCACATCCTGCGGGCCCACCTCGAGGCGCCGGGGCGGCCGGCCCAGTTCCTCTACGGCGCTACATCGCCGGCGCGACGCCAGGAGATGGTCGACCGCTTCCAGGCCGGCGAGGTGCCGGTCTTCGTGATCTCGGTCAAGGCGGGTGGCACCGGGCTCAACCTCACCGCGGCCACCCACGTGATCCACTACGACCGCTGGTGGAACCCAGCCGTCGAGGACCAGGCGTCGGATCGAGCCTGGCGGATCGGCCAGGACCGACCGGTCCAGGTGCACCGCATGATCTGCGAGGGAACGATCGAAGACAAGATCTCCGCCCTGCTGGCCGACAAGCGCACCATCGCCGCATCGGTTGTCACCGCTGGCGAGGGTCGGGTCTCGGAGCTGGGAGATGATGACCTTCGGCTGCTCGTGGCGCTCGGGAGCGAGGGCTGATGGCTGGGCCCCAGCAGTTCGGGCTCACGTGGTGGGGGCGCGCCTGGGTCGATGCGCTCGAGCATCGCGCCGGCATCGACCCGAACCGTCTCCCGCGCGGTCGCACCTACGCTCGCCAAGACCGGGTGGCGCGCCTCGAGGTGGCCCGGGGGAAGGTCACTGCGCTCGTGCGTGGCACCCGCGCCCTGCCCTACCGGGTCACGATCGACGTGCCGGTCCTCGACGATGGCGACTGGGTGACCGTCGCCGCCGTCATCGCCGGGCGAGCGGCCAACGCCGCTGCGCTGCTCGACGGCGAGCTGGATCCGTCGGTGGTGCAGGACGCCGCGGCAGCAGGCATTGGACTGTTGCCCGGGGTCGGCGATCTCAAGACCAGGTGCTCGTGCCCCGACCTGGCCGACCCGTGCAAGCACGCCGCGGCTGTCTGTTACGCAGTGGCCGCCGCGCTCGACGACGACCCGTTCGTGCTCTTCGAGCTGCGCGGGACAACCAAGGCCGCCCTGTTGGACCGGGTGCGGATGCACCGCGCCGGGTCGCCGTTGGCGGCCGCCGACTCCTCGACTGCGCCTGCTGGGCCGGGAGGATCGGGCCGCATGGTGGCGGCGGCCTTTGGTGGCGGGGCCGTGGTCGACCCTGGCATGGTGGCCCGCGACGCATGGAGCCGCACGGTGGCCCCCTTGCCCGAGCGACGCGACCTCCCTCGCTCACCGGGCACCCCGGCGCAGTGGCCCGCAGACCCACCACGCGATGCGCCGTTCACTGCCGATGGGCTCACCGAGTTGGCAGCAGATGCCGCCCGGCGGGCCTGGGCCCAGCTCGGCGATGGCGCTTCCAGCCACCTCGACCTCGACGAACAGACCGATCTGGCGCGTCGGGCCGCCGACCGGCTGGGGCGACTGGAGGGCCTCCTCGAGCTTTCCCGTCGCACTGGGGTGTCCAGTGCCCAACTCACCCATCAGGCCTTGGCGTGGCGCAACGCCGGACGCGAGGGCCTCGAAGCCATCGAAGAAGCCCTTTGGCGTCCACCCGTTTCCGTCATCGACGAAGGCCTCGCCGCGTTCGACGAAGCGGGCTTCGACCCCGCCGAGGTCCAGGTCCGCTCCAACCGCCTCACCGCTGGCGACATACAGCTGCGGGTCACAGCCGACGGTCGGTGGTGGCGCTTCGAGCGTCGCGGCCGAGCCTGGGAGCTGGTCGAGCCTCCGGCCTCGGCCGCCATCGACCTCGTGGATACCTAGCTGGCGGGTGGGACAACGTTCGCCCCGTTTCGAGCGACCGCTCCGCCACGGTTGCACCGACGGCGGTGGGCGTGTGCAGAAATGTGGCTGGCATCCACATTGCCGCACACGGAGTGCCCGCTGAGGGTGCCCGAGCCGTACGGCTAGGGGAGCTGGGGCAGCGCGGCCTCGAACAGCGCGAGTTCGAGTTGGTCGAGCACGCTGTCGACGCGCTGGTGCGCACGCGTCCGCCGGGGCAGGGCAAGCGTCGATGCCACATCGAGCGCAGAGGTGACCTCCTCGAGCGCAGCGAGCACCGGGTCGAGCTGCTGGGCCAGATCCGGCCGCCCCTCGCCCAAGGCGAGCACCGAAACGCGCAGACGGTCGACGCGACGCTGAAGCCGACGCCGCCCGAACCGGTCGGCAAGGGTGGTGGACGGCAACTTCAGGTCGTCGCTGATGGTGGGATCGCCAGCGGTGATGTCGCCGGGCGTACTGCCCAGGGCCCGGCTGGCGCGCTCCGTCCGCCACTGGCGGGCGTTGTCGGCCAGGGTGCGACTGTGCTTGGCGACCTGGGCGCGCACTTCCGGGTCAGCCAGCCGCTGCAGAGCAATAAGCGCCAACGACGCGCTGATCCGCTTCAGGTCCTTGGACGCCCTCTTCGGCACCTCAGCCATGGGAACCAGCCTGCCAGGTGGACGGCGAAGGCGCGGCGACGAGGGCCCGGACCTCGGTTGCGGCGACGGGCGCCCAGTCCCACACGTCGCACCCGACGTTGACCTGTCGGTCATGCACCCGCCACCGATCGTGGACGTGGCCATGGAGCAGCCACCGGCCGTCGTCGATCGGGCGATACGGGATGAACCGATCCTCGTCGTGCGAGTCGCCCTCGTAGGGAAAGTGGCACGCCGGCAGGACCGTGCCGCCACCAAGGTCGATTTCGGTCTGGGTCACGATCTCGACGAACCCAGCATCTCGGTAACGATCGACCCAGCGCTCGTGCCGTCGGTTCCCCTCCCAGCAGCGATCGTGGTTCCCCGCCACCAGGTGCTTCTCGCCGTGCAAAGAGCGCACGAGTTCGAGCGATCGGGGGATGGAACCGAGGGCCACATCACCCAGCACCCACTCCTCGTCGCCGGGCGCGACCCGATCGTTCCAGCGACGCACCGGTTCCGCGTTCATGTGCGCCACGTCACGGAATGGGCGGTTGCAGTAGCGGATGATGTTGGCGTGACCGAAGTGCAGGTCGCTGGTGAGCCACAGGGACACGATGTCCTCCTTCGGGCTCCAGTCTGTCGACCCGGCACTCAGGTGCGGCGCGGATGCGCCTCGAACCAGTCGAGCGTGAGCTCGGTGGCATCGATGGTCTGCGTGGTCATCGACTCGGGGCCAAGGCTGATATCGCTTCCCGGCCAGGTGTGACCGCCGCCCTCGATCGAATACAGCTCGACGCCGACCCCGAGCTCGCACCCGTCGAAGCGGCGCAGTTCCACGTCGTCTCCGATCCGGCTGATCTGCGGTTCGTCCTCGCAACCGCCGCTGACGGCCCACGCGGCGGCGTTGGTCTGCGCACCGGGCAAACCACCGTTGGTTGAGTCGGGATTGACCTCGTCGCCTTCCGCATATGGAACCACCCGATCCGCGGTGCCATGGAAGGCGACGATCGCCATGGGTTCGCACGAGCCGGGGAACACCTCGACGGTGACCAACGACAACGAGGCGAACCGGCCTTCGGCGACACAGCCCGTGACCGCCGCCTTCCATGCGCCGAGCGACATGCCGACGATGTGGACCCGGTTGAGATCCACGCAGTAGCGCGACTCGACGTCATCGAGGAGGCGCAGGAGGAAGGTCGCATCCGCCCCCACGCCGGCCAACTCCCACTGGCCGCCGATGGCCTCGGCGGCCACGGTGAGCATGCCCCGGGCTGCGGCGGCGCGGGGCACATCGCCGTAGGTGCTCGCCTGCAGCGCGTTCGAGCCGCTGCCGTGGAGGTTCATGACCAGCGGAGCGGCAACGTCGGGGTCGTAGTCGCTGGGGACTGCGAGGCGATAGGTGCGCTCGGTGCCTTCGCTCACGAACCGGCGCTCCACATCGCCGGGGGTCGCATCCAGATCGACGGGCTCCACATCGGGCTCGGTGCCGCACCCGTCGCTGGGGTCTGTGGGGACCGACGCCGGGTCGGCCGAGTCGATGGTGGTGGTGGTGCTGGTGGTGGTGCGCTCGGTGGTCGATGGTGCGGCTGACCCCGTGCCGCCCGTGTCCCCGCCGCTGGAACAAGCGGCGAGCGTGATCACGAGGGCGGCCAAGGATGCGGCAATCGCAGCCCATGGCTCGGGCCACTTCGGCTGGCGCTGGGGATGCATTCGCTATGCGTACTCGCTCGGCTGCGCCTCTGCTCGGCATCAACCAGTAGCGCCTAGCGCCGTCAGGGCGATGGCGTGAGGAGCACCAAGGGGATCTCTCGATCGGTCTTGGTCTGGTACCCGGCATAGCCCTTGTAGGTGGCGGTGATGGTGGGCCACATATGGGCGCGCTCGGCGGGCGTCGCCACCGTTGCGGTGTAGGACCGCTTGGGTGCCCCCGCAAGTGCCACCTCGACCCCAGGGGTGTCGCGCAGGTTCAAGAACCACGCCGGGTGCGTGTCCTCGCCGCCCTTCGATGCCACGATCACCACCGTCTCGCCGTCTTGCAACGGCGAGGTGAGCATCACCGCCCGCGGCTGACCGCTCTTGCGACCGATGGTGGTGAGCTCCAGCACGGGCATGTTGCCTGCCTTCCACCCCAGCTTCCCGAACGACACCTTCAAGATGACCCGGTGGGCGGCGTTCATGACCTTGAGTGCGGCATCAGACGGCATGGGACGAACGCTACGGCATCGGCCAGACCGGTCTGCTCGGGGCCGGTCTGGCCGGGCGCCCCGCGGTCCAGCGGCCACGGCGCGTGAAACACTTGTTCGATGCCCACGGGTGTGGTTGAGTCGCAGGGGTGCCCACCCGACCCACTTCGCTTCGCGACCGGGTCTGCCGCAACGGTGGCGCCCTCGTCGAGATCGGCGATCGTCTGGTACTCGCGCTGGTCCCTGGCCCTGGCGTGGTGACCACCCACCTGGTGATGACGGGCATCGACCGCCTCACCGATGTGACCGTCCACCCGGCTGCCGCGCGCGCCACGCTGCTCGATGCCGCCACCCGCAGCGGCGTCGCTCACGAAGGCGCCCAGCAATCAGCCCGCGCCGCGCTGCACACAGTCGCAGACCTTGCGGGAGCGTGGCAGGCCCCGCCGGATGCTCCCCTCACCGTTGCCCTCGGCGGTGCCGGGTACCCGCTCCTGGCGGCCGCATACGCGGATGGGGCGGCCCCGCTCGAAGAGGTTCCTCGCTGGGCCGCCTCGCCGCTCGCCGAACGGTCCGCCCGCGCCGCGGCCACCACTGCCTTCGCCCGTGCCGCAAGCCGTCCCGTGGTGCGGGCCCTGGCGACGAGCCTCACCCGGGGGCGCGACGACGGCGCGCCGGTCCACCTCGGCGGGTTGGCCCTTGCGCTCATGGGCGCCGACATCTTGGGCAGCGATCGACTCGCTCGGGTGCTGGATGCTCCAGGACCGCCCACCCCACCCCCTGCGCTGCCACCTCGAGCAACCATCGAACTGGCTCGGCGCACCATGCGTCGATGGGGAACCGTACGAACCGAGCGGGTGCTGTCCGATGCCGCCGCCAACCCCGACGGCCATCGCCTGCTCTCCGACACCATCCGCTACGCCCGCGACCTCGGAGACGACGCGCCCCCGAGGCTTCCCCAGGGGCTGGTGGAGCTCCACGACCGCCTCCGTGCCCGGGTCCGCACCGACCCGGGTCCTCCCGCCGCGGCGCGGGGCCGACACCCGACAGCACGCCGGAACCCGATCTTCGCGCCGCCCGTCGTGCCCGCCGCCGCCCTCGTGGCCGTGACCACGGCCACCCGCATTCCCCATCGCCCGGAGGTGACTGGCCTCGCTGGCGCCTCATCGGGCGACCTGCACATCGTGCTTCCCCAGACCTGTGGCGACCTGGTCCGCTGGTCTCGCATCCTCGGGAACTGTCTGAACGACTTCGGACCGGCCGCCGTGTCTGGCCGCAGCACCATCCTCGGCATCGAACGCAACGGCGAGCTCACCTACGCCATCGAGCTCCGCCCGGCCAACGTCGTGCGCCAGTTCACCGGTCGCGCCAACCGCCCACCGAACGATCGCGACCGCGCGGCAGTCATAGAGCTGCTGACGCGCACGGGCACCGTCGACCGCGAGCACCCCGACAACCGCCCATGGTGCACTTGAGGGGTTCGTCGCCATCGGAGGCGGACCGCTCTGGCAACATCACCCCATGCCCCCGCCCGACCCCGCCGACGACGACCACCCCAACCGGGCCGCTGGGTGGGTACTGCGGGCAGACGCCACTGCTGGCATCGAAACGCAGCTCGAGCGGTTCGGCCAGGTCTTTCGCGTACCGATTGCCCCCGGACCGAGAGCCGCAGCGCTCGGCGCGGGACAGCCGTGCTTCCTGCTTCGCACCGACCGGTCGAAGGTCGTGGGCCTCTGGGCGGTGGGAGAGGTCGTGGCCCCAACGCTCGACCTTCCTGGGGGCCTGCCGCTGCTTCCGGGCGAAGAGGCCATGGGGAACAGCAGCGCCGGCGAAGACCGTCGCCACGAGGACGCCCGCACCTACGCCGAGGTCGAGCTCCTCCCGCTGGCCAAGGCCATTGCCATCGACACCGTCCTCGAAGATGCCCGCCTGGCCCGATCCGAGATGGCCCAGTGGCAGATCGAGGCCCATCCGGGTGAACCTCTGGCCCTCACCTCTGGCGAGGTCCGGGCCATCGAGGCCATCGAGTGGTGGATCGATGCACCCACCGACGAGCAGCGGGCCGTGCTCGACGCGCTCCTCGCTTCTGAGGACGCGATCCTGGACGAACTGGCCTGAGGTCGCCCCGCCTCAGGCGTTGTCGCCGGCCCAGACCGCGGGGCGACGGTCGGTCCACGGGACCGCCTGTTCGAGTTGGGCCGCGATGCGGATCAACAGGTCCTCCCGAGCCGGTGCGGCCACGAGTTGCATGCCCATGGGGAGCCCTTCTTCGCTTTGGTGCAGCGGCACCGAGATCGCCGGCTGGCCGGTGATGTTGAAGGGGGCGGTGAAGTGCGCCGGCGTGGCGGAACGGAAGAGCCCAGACATGGGTTCCTCCTTCGTAGAGCCGAACTGGCCGAGCGTGGGCGGCAGCTCGGGGATCGTGGGCGTCAGCAGCAGGTCGAACCCGTCGACGTCCCACCAGGCCACCGCGGCGCGACTCAGGGCATGGAGGCCATCGAGCGCGGCCAGGTACTGCGACGCGGTGATGGACCGCCCCGCCTCGGCGATGGCCCACGTGCCGGGTTCGAAGCCGTCTTCGGCGGGCTCGACACCGACCATCTGACCCATGCGATCGAGCTCCCGGGCCACCCATGCAGAGAATGCCGGGAGGAAGAACTCCAGGGTCCGGCCGTCGGCGAACGCGCCCGGTGACGCCTGCTCGACGTGGTGCCCGAGGCCCTCGAGCAACGTGGCGGTGGCCTCGGTGGCCGCCGCCACCTGAGGGTCGACTGCGATGGTCCCGTCGAAGGAGGTGGCCGTCCAGCCGATACGCAGCGGGGTGGGTGCCGCCGTGAGCTCGTCGACGTAGGGGCGAGCCGGTGGTGCGGCCCAGTACGGGTCGCCCACGCCTGGGCCAGCGACCGCGTCGAGCAGCGCGGCGGTGTCGCGCACAGACCGGGTGACGGCGAGCCGGGTGACGAGCCCGGCCCATGCCTCACCCAGCTCGGGGCCGAGGGTTGTCCGGCCACGGCTCGGCTTGAGCCCGACCAGCCCGCACTCCGAAGCGGGGATGCGGATCGAGCCACCGCCGTCACCTGCGTGTCCCATCGCCACGATGCCCGACGCCACCGCTGCCGCCGACCCGCCGCTCGACCCGCCGGTCGAGCGAGTGGTATCCCACGGGTTGCGGGTGGGGCCGTAGCTCTCGGGCTCGGTGGAAGTCACCAGACCGAGCTCGGGCGTGTTGGTGCGGCCGATGACCACCAGACCGGCTCGACGGAACCGAACGGTCAGCTCCGAATCTGTCGTGGCGATGAAACCGTGGTCCTTGAGGAACCGGGTGCCCGCGTGCAGGGGCTGGCCGGCCGCAATGCCATCGAGGTCCTTGAGGACGAACGGCACGCCGGCAAACGGGCCATCACCCGGTGAATCCGCGTCGGCCACGGCGTCGTCGTAGCGCTCGTGGATGATGGCATTGATCGTGGGGTTCACCTGGCGCGCCCGAGCGACCGCGGCCTGCACCAGCTCCGCCGCCGACACCTCTCCTTCGCGGACGAGACGGGCCTGGTCGGTGGCGTCGAGCGCAGCAAGATCGGTCATAGCGGCACGATACGCAGCGTGCATGGCGGTAGCGCCAAATCAGCGCGCTGCGAGGTAGGCCGCCACCGATTCGGCGATGCACGTCGACGTCTCGGCCATCGCCCGCTCCCGGCCAAACCGCTGCACCAGCGAGATGGCCTCGATCCTGCCTTCGACCCCGTCGAACACCTCTCCGGCCACCACCAACACGGGCACTCCGAATTCGGCAGCAAGCGAAGCAAGACCACCGACGACCTTGCCGTCGAACGACGCTTCGTCGACGAATCCCTCGCCCGTCACGACCAGGTCGGCCTGTTCCACCGCCGTAGCCAGGTCGACCTCTTCCGCGATCAGGTCGAACCCCGACACCACTTGGGCTCCCACAGCAGCGAGTCCGCCCGCCAGCCCGCCGGCGGCTCCCCCGCCCTCGATGGCGGTCACGTCGACCCCGTAATCGTCGAGATACACCTGGGCGAGCCGCTCCAGCCGGCGAGACAAGAGCACGACCTGACTTGCAGTTGCGCCCTTTTGCCCGGCGAACACCGTGGCCGCATCGAGGAACCGGCAGCGGACATCGACCGCCGCAACCAGCTCGACCCCGCGTAGGCGCGCCGTGGGGAACAGCGCCCGCAGCGCGGCGAGGCCCCCATCGGTGGTGGCGGAGCCCCCGTGGCCCACGAAGACTCGCTTGGCGCCCAGGTCGAGGGCCTCGACGATCAACTCGCCGGTCCCGCGCGTCGAGGCGGCCACGGGATCGTTGCCCTCAGCACCCCCCACCAGACCCAGGCCCGATGCCTGTGCCATCTCGATCACGGCGGTCTTGCCGCTGAGCCGCCACGCGGCCGGGACCGGGTCTCCCAGCGGGCCGGTCACGACGCTCACCTTGTTCGCGCCGCCGAGTGCCTCGGTGAAGCCCTCGCCCCCATCGCTCATCGGCACCTGGTGCGTGCGGGCCTTGGCGGCCCGGCCCCCTACGGCGATGGCCGCGGCCGCCTCCGCCGCCGAGGCCGTGCCGCGGAACTTGTCGGGGGCGGCGAGGATGCGCACCTGCCCATGGTGCCCTACCCAGACGGTCAGGTCGGGCGAGCTGCAGCGAGTTGGTCATCGAGCCAGTGCGCCGGGGTGCGAGCCAACGACGCAGCACGCAGCGAGTCGGCACGAGCGGCACGCTCGGGACCAGCGACGTCGAGCGCTGCTGCGAGCGCCGAAGCGGTGGAGCCGATGTCGAACGGGTCCGCCCGCCACACCCCCGCATCCCCCAACACGTCCCAGGCGCCCGCGTTGGGCGACAGGACCAGTTGGCCGTGGTGCTGGTTGACGAGCACCGCCTCCATGGCCACGAGGTTGAGGCCATCGCTGATGGGGTTGACGAGGACCACGTCGGCTCGCACGAGCGCGGCGACCGAGCGGGGGTAGTCGTCGTGGGGGTCGTAGACGATGGGCGTCCATCCCGGCGTGGCGAACCGCTCGTTGATCTCGGCGACGCGTTCGGCCACGGCGTGGGCGTAACGGTCGTAGGCGGTCACGCCTTGGCGCGAGGGGTAGACGAACGCGCCGAACACCACGCGGCCTCGGCGCTGCGGCTCGGCCTCGAGCATCGCCGCGTACGCATCGAACCCGCGCAGGACGTTCTTCGACAGCTCGATGCGATCGACGCGAACGATGAAGGCCCGATCGGCCACCATCGCATCGAGCTCGACGAGCGCGGCCTGGGTCGCGGCCGAGTCGACGGTGGCGGCCAGGTCCTCCGCGTCGGAACCGAGAGGAGCGACGAACGTGGCACCGGGCGCCACGCCCGCCGCCTCGCACGACGCCCGGAAGGCCGCCTCCCACCTCGGCGAGTGGAAGCCGCAGGCGTGATGGGCGGCGAGCCCATGGAGCAGGTCCGCCTGGACGGGCTGGGGCAACATCGCCAGCAGGTGCGGGGGGGCGAAGGGCGTGTGTGAGAAGTGCACGAGCCGGAGGTCCGGCCGGGCGGCGCGCACCGCAGGAGCCAGGAGGCACAGGTGGTAGTCCTGCACCAAGACCACCGCGCCCTGCGGAGCCTCGGCGATGACCGCCTCGGCGAAGGCGGCGTTGACGCGGCGGTACGCGGCCCAGGGACCGTCGACCCATCCGGGCGGCCAGGCCGGCGCGTAGACCGGGTCCCACAAGCCGTGGTGGGCGAACCAGAGCGCCTCGTTGCACGCGCCGTCGTAGAACGCACGCCACGTGTCGGCATCGATGTCGAGCAGCCGAACCCGGTAGCCCTCGGCGTCGGTGGTGCCCCGCTGCGCCACCTCGCGGTCGCCTGCGGCCATGGCGGCGGCGATCCACGTCGCGCTGGTGTCGCGCACCAGCGGACCAAGGCCGCTCACCAACCCGCCCGCGCCGCGGCGGGCACGGATCCCGTCGGGTGCGCCGGCGTCGACGTCGAAGGCCACCGGTCCCCGGTTCGAGACGATCACGATGGGCGGGGTCACGGCCGAAGGGCTCGCAGCAGGTCCGGGACCGCTTCGGGGCCGGCGAGCACCGCGGTGACCCGTCGCCGCACCTCATCGGGCAGCTCCGGTCCTCCGACCGCCACGCGCAGGCCGATGTCGAGCGCACCCTCCGACACCAGCGCGCCGAGGGCATCGAACGCGGCCAGGTCACCCAGATCGTCGCCGACGTACACCGCACCCCGAGCGCCAGCGCTCAATGCTCGCAGGGCGGTGCCCTTGTCGACGCCGATAGGTGGGTGGAGTTCGACCGACCGCTTGGCGGGTCGGGACTCCAAGCCCGAGGTTGCCGCCACCTTGGCAGCAAAGGCCCCGACCGCGGCTTCGAGCTCAGGGTGGGTCCGGACGTGGAGGGTCAGCGAGAGGCCCTTGCACTCGACCCCCATACCTTCGAGCGAGCCGCCGGGCTCGGCCTCGGCTCCGCAAGCGACAGCAGCCTCATGCACGATCTGGCGCCACCGTTCGGCTTCTGGGTGGTCCTGCACCACGCCGTCCACCAACGATTCCAGGCCGTAGAGACCCGACAGCGTCACCGAGCCGGGAAGGTGCCGGGCCAAGAACGCCACTGGCCGGCCCGAGA
>Ga0105044_10007637_pt1 | contig 14894 bp, 7 predicted proteins | sample MAT01_FD_78092 | JGI IMG/M metagenome (GOLD analysis project Ga0105044, IMG submission 78092) | Freshwater microbial communities from Lake Fryxell liftoff mats and glacier meltwater in Antarctica - MAT-01 | ecosystem: Environmental > Aquatic > Freshwater > Ice > Liftoff microbial mat | place...
CGTCGGGATTGCGATGGATGTGCCGCCGATCGGCGTCTCGTGGTCGCGTCGGGGGTGGAAGAGCACTGCGGCTTTCACCATCGGAAGGCCGCCGCGGGCGCCGCGGGCCGGGTGAATCTGTAGAGCGTCGGAGCGCAAGGTGTGTTTTGGGCGCGCCGATTGGGATCCAGGGATGGACGAAGCCGCCTCGCGAGTGAACGCTCGCGGGGCGGTTTTTGCATGATCGTGGAGAGGAGAGAGCGAACAGGGCGCCCGGGATTGAATCCGGGTGCGGGGGGGCGGCGAACCCCCTTGCACGTATCTCCGGACGGCACCGCGGCAGGCGGACCCACTGGAGCGTCGGGCCCTTCGCGACAGCGGTGGTGAGCGTGTGCTCATCGACTGACTGCCCCGGGAGCCGTCTTTTCGATTGATCCCGAAAGGACCTCCCATGAATCGTGTCTTCAAGATTGGTTTTGTTGCGGCCAGCCTGGCTGCCTGTGCGGGCTTTGCGGTTGCGGCAGCGAACTTTGACAAGGTGGCCGTCCGCGCCGAGTCAGCTGCCGCGGAAGCGCAGAGCGCACAGGACATCGTGGCGACGGCGATGGGGAACAAGGACTTCTCGACGCTGGTCTCGGCGATCAAGGCCGCGGACCTGGTTGAGGCTCTGCAGGGGCCGGGCCCGTTCACAGTGTTTGCGCCGACGAACGCGGCATTTGCCAAGGTTGATCCGAAGACTCTGGACGCGCTGCTCAAGAACAAGCCGCTGCTGCAGGGCGTGCTGAAGTATCACGTGGTATCGGGCAAGGCCCTGGCCGCCGATGTGGTGAAGCAGACCGGCTGGGCTACGCTGGCGGGCCAGCGGATTGACGTGAAGGCCGCCGACGGCAAGGTGATGATCGACGGCGCGACGGTGACGGCGACGGACATTCAGTGCAGCAACGGCGTGATTCATGTGATCGATACGGTCATCCTGCCGAGCACGATCGACATCGTGGCCACCGCGATGCAGGCGGGGAAGTTCAAGACGCTGTGCGCGGCGGTCGAGGCCGCGGGGCTGGCATCCACGCTGCAGGGCGAGGGCCCGTTCACTGTGTTTGCGCCAACAGATGAGGCGTTCGCCAAGCTGCCCGCCGGTACAGTGGAAGGCCTGCTGAAGCCGGAGAACAAAGGCAAGCTCACAGCGATCCTGACGTACCACGTGGTGCCGGGGCGCGTGTTCTCCGACAAGGTCGTCGCGAGCAAGACGCTCAAGACCGTGCAGGGTCAGGAGATCGCCATCAGCCTGAAGGATGGCAAGGCGATGGCCGACAAGGCGACGATCATCAAGACGGATATTGACTCAAGCAACGGCGTGATCCACGTGATCGATGCGGTGCTGATGCCGGCAGAGAAGGCGGCGAAGTAAGCGTCCGGTCCTGAGGTAACTTTCAAGAACATGTTCGATGAACGACGGCCGGCGCATCGGGTGATGCGTCGGCCGCTTTCTTTCGCGCGGGGAGTAGGCTGTGTGGAAAGAGGACCGGCCGCGCCCGTGACTCCGCTGGTGTTGCGAAGCCGCGAGCGCGGCCGGAGAGGAATCACGAGATCAGGAACGGATCAGCGACGACGGCGGAGCGCGGCGATCCCGCCCATGCCCAGGAGCGCGAGCGCGCCGGGGGTGGGGACATTGAGCTCGAACCGGTGAGACTGAGTCGTGAGGGAACCTTCGCCAGGCGCGCGGCTCTCGGTGCCGACGGTGGGGAGCGAAGTCGAGAGGAACCACTGCCCGGTGGTCGCGGCACCAGCGGTGAGCTGGAGGTAGCCGCTGGCGGGGATGAAGAAATCCGAGTCCTTCAGGCCGGGGGCGGACTCGAAGGTGATCGTCCAGATGAAGTTGCCGGCAGAAGGAAGGCCGAGCGAGGTGGTGCTGACGAGGATGTCATCGGTGTCGAAGAAATCGAAGGTCATGATTCCGCCGACGCTGGTGACGCCGCCCACAAAGCGCATCGACTGGAGAGCGAAAGAGTCGCCATCGGTGAAGGTTGACTGGTAGTCGTCAAAGCCAAGGCTGCCGGTCGCGGCCGAAAAGGCCGCGTAGGGGCCGGAGATGGCGCTGAAGACGGAGGAGAACGCGCTGCGGGGGACGAAGCTGCTGTCCTCGGGGATGGGCTCCCAGGTAATCGTGGGGCTGCTGGCCTGAGCGGATGCGGCGGCCGCGGCGACAATCAAAGCGAACAAAACTGGAGCTTTCATACTTCACTTCCTCTTGTTGCGGGCAAAGAACGATGTGCGGCCCGCATGCACGCCAAAGACCCACCGCGCGACCCGGAATGGGAGCGGCGGCGACCCTCCACGAACGGCACAAGCCGTCGTGGTAACGCGAACTGCTTTGGAGGAAGGGGTCTCTCTCCATCCACCAGAGCGAAACAATCATGCCACACGCATGGGGGATGTGTCAACAAAATTCGCGCCATCCTCACGGATCGGGCGAGTTCTCGGAGCTTGAGCGGAGCGTTGGAGGGTGCGGCAGAGGGTTTGGAGGCTCAGCCGGGGCAGCCAGCGAACCACAGGGATAGGAAGGCGAAAATGTCGGGGACGGCGACACCGTTGACACCGTCGATGTTGGCCGCGGGATTGCCCGCAAACCAGGCGGAAAGAAAGGCGAAGATGTCCGGGACGGTGACGCCGTCGACGCCGTCGAAGTTGGCGCGGCAGCAGGTGGTGGGGTTGCCGGCTGTGCCGCACGCGGTGCCGCCCCCCTGCCAGACACCGCCGGAGGCGCAAGCCGCCTGGGTGGTGACGACGCAGGAAGTGCCGAAGCAGCACGCACCGGAGACATTGCCGACGGTGAAGGTGTTGATGCCGGTGCCGGCGGAGCCAAGCCCGTCAGAGTTGGTGATCGAGACATTGCGAGCGCCGAGGGATGCGCCCGCGGTGACGGTGACGGAGAGGCCAGAGATCTGTGTGCCGAGGTGGTTGACGACGGGGGTGCCGCTGACGGAGACGCCCGAACCGGACACGGTCACCTGTGAAGCAGCGGTGACGCCCTTGAAGTTGGTCCCGTGGATCGTGACGGGGATCGTGGTGCCGGGCGATGCACCGGGCGGGAAGACTGAAGCGACGGACGTCACGGCGTTGTAGACGGCGACGCTGATGGAGTCGGTGCTGGTGGTGCCGCTTGAATCGGTGACGCGGAGCGTCGCCTGGTGCGTTCCGTTGGAGACATACTGGAAAGTAGTGGGGGAGCCGCTGGCTTCGAACACGCCATCAGCATCGAGGTCCCAGCTGTACGACGAGATCGTGGCACCGGGAGCCTGCGCGCGGGAGTTGATGTGGCCTATGAGCCAGCAGTCGGTGTTCGCGGCGACACGCTTGTTGATGCCGGCGACGGCGAGGGGCGGGAGGGGCGCGGAGTCGACCTGGATGGTGAGGTTGTAAAGCTGCACGCGCTGATTATTGGGGATGTCGACGGTGTTGATGTCGCGGACCTTGACGAAGTAGGTGCCGGCGGGGAGGGTTCCGGCGTTGAGCGTCTCTGGGAAGCCGCGGCCATTGGCGCTGGCGAACTGAATCTGCGTGTTTGCGGGGCGGCGCAGCTCGATCCGGAGGTTTGCGGTGGCCTGCGCATCGATCTCGATGAGCGGGGAGCCGTTGCAGCCCGAGCTTTGCGGGGCCGCGGAGTAGACGCCGCCGTAGGGATCGGCGATGATGGTGACTGTGCGCGGAGTCGCGAGGGTGAAGGTGAACCAATCCTCGGAGCTGTTGTTGTATCCGTTGAAGCTGTTGGTAGAGAGGGAAGAGAGGAAGATGGAGCGCGGCGTGGGGGAGGCAAGCTCTCCGAGCGGGGCGGCGGTGATGCCGGAGATGTTGCCGGAAAAGCGGTCGCCGTAGTTGCGCTGGCCGCCGCGGATGTCGTCGATCTGGATGCCCTGGATGGTGCCGCCGACCTGGGGCTCCATGATTTTGGTGACGTCGCAGGGGACGCTGTGGCGGAGCCCGAGTCCGTGGCCGTGCTCGTGGGCGATGGTGTTGCGGAAGTATCGGAAGTCGCTTCCGGGTCCGCCGAAGTAGGCGGGGAGGAAGTATTGAGAGTTGAGGCACATATCGCCTCCCGACAGGGATGTGCTTCCGCTTCCCAGGGGATAGGCGTTATACGCCAGAACGCTGGCGTTGAGGTCTGTTGAACCGATGCGAATGTCGCCGCGCACCAAGACACGGCCGACAAGCTGATCCATCGGGCTGTTGTTGTCGGCGACTTCGGTGTAGGCCACTCCGGAGTGGAGTCTCCAGGAGGCGATGGCCTGGCGGATGTGTTCGCGCCCGCGATCGGTGTCGCCGAAGGTGGCCAGCAGGTTGGCGTTGAGGACATTGGGGCCGGTGGGGAAGCCTGAGGCGCTCAGGCCCCATGTCGTGCCGTCATCGGGGAAGGAATAGGTGAGTCTCGCGGCCTGGGCGCGGCCGGCGGTATCAATCTGCGCTTCGCCGAGCCACGCGCTGGGTTCGGTGTAGTAGCGGACCTGCACACCATCGCCGCCGCCATCGCCAGGTGGCAGGAGGCCGGTTGCCTGAAAGATCGCTTCCCACTCTTCGGGGGAGAGATCATCGGGATAGCAGGTTGGCGCACCGCCGAGCCGGAGCAGGAGGGAGCCGCGTGTGCGCTCGGGGTCAGTAGAGGCTTTGACGAAGCGGTCGAAGGCAAACTGGAAGGCGGTCTGGGGCCCGGGGTGCGGCTGGGCGATGCAATCGGGGCGGCGGCTGATCTCGTCGCGCGCGGGCGAGGGGCCGGCGGCGGCGCCGGAGACGGCTGTGGTGAGAGCGCAGACGCTGAACAGATTCATGCGCATAAGAAGAACCGGATTCGGAGTGAGCGGCAAGGCGCTCACAGATGGGTGTATTCAGAGCAGTTCAAGATACCGCGCGGCGGATGGGGGGGCTAGGAACTTCCGGAAGAACAGCGCGCAGGAGATTCTCGGACTCGCTCTGAACGGCATGGGTCGCGTGGCGATAGGGTTTAGGGGCAGGGGGTGAACCACACGGAGAGGAAGGCGAAGATGTCCGGGACGGTGATGCCAGGGTTGCCGTCGACATCCGCCGCGGGATCGGCGGCAAACCACGCGGCCAGGAAGGCGAAGATGTCGGGTACGCCGATGACGCCATCGTTGTTGAAGTCGCCCGGGCAGGCGGCATCGCACGTGAAGGTGGTGACGAGGAACTCGTCAAGAGCGGCTTCGACGAGGGAGCCGTCGCCCAGATCCGCGGCGACAAAGCGCATGCGCATGCTTGCGGTGAGCGGGAGGATATCCGCGACGTTGAACTGGCGGAAGTACCAGCCGCCTTCGGTTTCGGGGCCGGAGGGGCCGACGGTCTCGGCGGTGGTCCAGGTGGTGCCGCCGTTGTTGGAGATCGAGACGACGAAGGTGTCGGCGCCCGGTGCCGCACCCGCGTGGTTGGAGTACCAGCGCCAGTAGGCGATGGTGGGAGCGGCGGCAGAGGAGAGATCGAAGATGGGACTGGTGAGAGTTGTTGCACCGCCATCGATATCCTGCGTTCCGGCGTTGGCGCCGGGGGCGGCGTTGCCGGTGACGAAACAGTTGATGCCGGGGTCGAGCGTGACATCGTCTTCTGGCTGCGACTGGAGACCGCTGGCGAACGCGCCGGTGGGATTCGTGCGGAGCCAGATGCCGGAGGTCGCGAGATCGCCGGGGGCACCGACGGTCCATCCGGTGTTGGTTTCAAGCGCATCGGCGAAGACGGATTCGGTGCCGGTTGCCGCGACGGAGGTACGGAACTCGGCGGGGGCGGTGATGGGGTTGGAGACAACCACGTTGCCGACCGTGCGCGCCGAGACGTAGTAGCGGATGGGGGTGCCGCAGGGCGTGGCGGGGAAGTCCGCGCGGTAGACGTTCTGGTCGATCTGGGTCATGGGCACGGTGACAAAGCCCGAGCCGTTGTCGTACGTGAGAGTGCCCGTATTGAGTTGGGGGATGCCGGTGACACCGGAGACCTCGACGATCATGCTGGTTCCGCCGGAGGGCGAGACGACCTGCGGGCGGCCGTCGGGATAGGCAAAGCCGAGGGCGGGAAGCACCGGCGGCGTGAAGCCCTTGGTGGTGAACCCGGCGGCGATCTGTGAGTAGTTGGGTGTGCCGTTGGTGATGTCGTCGTCGTTGTCGTTGAGCGTGAGAAAGTCGATGACGATGTCGTTGGCGATGGATGTCCCCTGGTGAAGGAGGACGGAGTTCACAGCCATGTCGGAGATGATCTGGCGGTAGGTCGCGGGGTTGGAGGCGAGCAGGTTGGTCCGGATGGCCCAGACGCTGCCGGAGAGGATCTGTCCGCAGGTGTGGATCGCGCTGCCGCAGGAGGAGCAGTTGGCGGGGGAGTAGATGCAGCCGTTGTTGGCGTTGCGAAGGCCCGAGGCGCAGGACTGGAAGCCGCGGCCCAGGGAGGATTCATCGGTGATGAGCACGCCCATGACATCGCCAAAGCCCTCGCCATAGGCGCCTTGGCCGGAACCGGCGACGCTGACGATGTGATGGCCGTACTCGTGGTGCACAACGGTGGCGAACGCAGTGTTGTTGCAGCCGCCGCCGGCGAGGAAGAAGTTGATCGATGATCCGTCGTAGAACGCGTTGCAGCTGTCGGCGATGTTCACGTTGACGCGGAACTCGGAGCTTGTGGCGACGGAGGGGAACGACGGGTTGAACGCGAGTGTGTAGTCGCGGACGACGTTGGAGTGGATGTAGGCGTTGACCTCGGCCAGAGTGGCTTCGGTGGTGACGCCGGGGTTGTGAACAAAGTTTGCGGGCCCGGGCGGGGTGATGCTTTGCGAGAGCTCGCTGGTGGTCGCGGCCTGGTTGTAGACGCGGAAGAACTGGCCGCGGGGGGAAGAGGTGACGGTGACGGGCGCGCTGCCGCCGTGGGGGATGGTGTAGTTGCCGTCGATGTCGGTGTAGGAGAAGTTGCCGCCGGTGACCTGCACGCGGGCGTAGGGCATGGGCTGGAGGGTCGCGGGGTCGCAGACTCCCGCGCGGCTGGTGGAGGTTGCCCAGGCGCTGACATTGCCGTTGACATCGACGTGGGCGATGAGGCTTTCGCGGTAGATCACTGCGCCGGAGATGGCATCAACGATGAAGAGCCAGCGCTGCGGGACTCCGTCTGCGCCGGCGGGTCCATTGCCGATCACTTCCCATGCAAGGATGGGCGCGGCGGGGACATCGGGGCTACCAGCGAAGATGACCATGCGTCCGGGCTCAAAGTTGTTGAGCGCGGGGAAGATCTCGAGAGCGGACTCGGTGGCGGCGACTTCGGTGATGGCCTTGTCTCGCAGGCCCTGAGCCGGCTGGAACGCGCCGAGGTCCTTGAGCGCTGACTTGGCGAGCACGAGCGGAAAGTCCGCATCGTTGCGGACAAGCAGACGCAGGTCTGAACGCCAAACCGGGAGGCCGTCGCGAACCTGGGAGTAGCTCACAAGGGTGAAGCGATAGGAATCGGTGGCGGCGTCGTAGGAAACGGGGAGGAGGTGGGTGCCGTCGGCGTTGAGCCCGCGGGCGGTCAGGTCGGCGTACTGGGCGCCGAAGATGGGGGTGTGCTGGCGGGCGAAACGTGCGGCACTGTCCTGGGCCGAGACGCCGCGGGAGAAGGCCGGTCCGTACACGGTGGTAAGGCCGCCGTTGGTGTGCATTTCGACGGCGGGCATGCGGGCGGAGAAACTCGCACGCGCGGCGGCCACCTGGCCGGAGCCAGCGGAGTGGACATCCGCGGCGATGGCCGGAGCGGCGAGCCCGGTGATCGCGAGGAGGAGGGCGGGGAAAATCGATCGTGCGCGGCGTGTCATGGAGGGCTGTCCTCAAAAAGGGAGGCGATCAGTGCGTTGAAAGGCGAGTCATCGCGGCCGGCTGGGGGGACGCGGCTGGGGGCACGGTTAGGGCGCGTTGCGTGGCGGCTGCTCGGAGCGGCATCAGCAGCCGGCAAACCAGTCGGAGAGATAGGCAAAGATGTCAGGCACACCGACGCCATCCTGCTCATCCCAGTCTGCGAGCGCATCTCCCGCGAACCAGAGGGCGAGGAACTGGAAGATATCGGGCACGCCGAGGCCCTCGATTCCGTCGAGGTCAGCAGGGCAGGTGTTCACGATGTTGACGGTGAGTTCCGCGGGGTCGCTTTCGACATCGTCGCAGGCGTTGGAGACGATGACGTCGTACAAGCCGGCATCATCTGTAGTGACGGGGTCGATAGTGAGGGTGGCGGTGGAGGAACCGCTGATGCGGACATCATCAAGAAGGGGCGAACCAGCAAGCCGCCACTGATAGGCGAGGTCATCGCCCGAAGCGTCTACAGAGAAGATGGCGGCGAGGCCTTCATCGATGTTGACCGAGCGGGGCTGGTCGATGAAGGCGGGGGCACCGCAGGGATCGGTGACGTCGCCGGTGATGACAAGGGCGTAGCCCTGGGGACCCTGATTGACGGTCGTGCCCTTGACGAGGATGGTGTAGGTTCCTGCGTCGGGGGTGTTGAGCAGGAACTGCTCGACATTGTTCTTGAGGTCAGCGACTCCGCCGACTGAGGACTGCCCGGAGGTGAAGGCGTTGCCTCGATAGACCGAGCTTGAGGGACCAACGACTTCGAGGTCAAGGTTGTTGATGACCGGGTTGGAAGCGCCGACGGTGGCGGCGGGGCCGGTCCACACGAGGGTGACGCGGAGGGGCTGTCCGGGGCTGTTACAGATGATCTGCTGCTCGACCTGCTGCCCGGTGGTGAGGCCCTGCGCGTTTCGGACGTCGGTGACGTGCAGGCCGCGGGCGTCGCCGGGGAAGTAGAGGCCATTATCGAGGATGAGGCGGCCCCAACCCTCGCGGTTGGTGGGATAGCCGGAGACGCCGGACATATCGACGGTGCCGTTGAGCATCACGGCGCGGATGAGCGCGCCGGAGGGGACCAAGCTGTCATTGAGGACGGCTGCACCGGAAGGGTAGAAGCCATCGGTGAAGTATTGGCGGACGAGCAGGCCGGCACCGGAGATTGCTGGACACGCCATCGAAGTGCCGCTTGCACTGGCGGTGCTGCACTGCCCGCTGGTCGTGGCGGAGACGGTGCCGGAACCGGGCGCGTAGATCTCCGGCTTGCGGCGGCCGTCGTTGGTGGGGCCCTGCCCACCGGAACTGATAGTGCCCTGGTTGGGAGCATCGTTGGATGCGCCAACTGCGAGGACATTGATGGAGTTCTCGGGGGTCTTCAGGCTCGAGAGATTGCTCACAGCGAAGGCCACGACGCTCTCTTCGTTCGCCCAGGTGAACAGGTCGATCTGCCGGCACCAGGTGGTGTAGGCGGTGGTTCCGTCATCGCCCCAGGAGTTGGAGTGCACACGAGCGCCATCGGCGTGCTGGTTCTCGAGGCGCGGCTGAAGGGTGGACGGCGAGCTGACGACGGCGTCGAGGCCGGAGAAGGAGATCTTGGCGGCGAAGGCGAGCCCGTCGTGCAGGGTGTACGCGCCGAAGGGGGATCGATCGCCGGCCATGGTGCCGGCGGTGTGGGTGCCGTGGAAGCCGGGGCCGGTGGCGTTGCGCCAGCCGATGAACTTGCGGTGGCCGGGGGTGCCTGGCGCAGGAGTGTCATCGAACATGCAGTGGCCTTCGTACGGCGTGTCGTCGATCAGGCCGCCAACCTGTCCCTGCCCCTGAATGCCGCGATCCCAGATGGGGGTCTGGCCGCTGACGTTGCTCTGGACGATCCAGCGATTGGAGTCGTTTCGGAGCGACCCTTCGGGAGCATCTTCGATGAACTGAATAGAAGGAATGGATGCGAGCCCGCGTGCCGCGGCGGGCGGGAGCACGGCGTCGATCATCCACTGAGAGCCACACAGGCTGGATTCGAGGATCTGTGCGCCGGCCTTGAGCAGAGCGTCGTGCGCTTCGTCGGGCGCTTCGCCGTTGAAGACGACGACGACAACCTGGCACAGGCCAAGCGCGGCGAGCGATTGGCGGTCCGGGGTTGCGTATGCGCGAATGGCCAGTTCCGGGTCGATCTTCCAGGCGGCATCGAACTCTCCGACCCAGGTCACGAACGGGAGCACGGCGAGCGCGGCCGCGCTTGCTTTGTCGAGGCGGACGATCCAGGAGTTGTCCGGGAGATATTCGCCGAGGGTGATGCCCGACTTTGCGATGATCTCGCTGCGCTCAGGGGTCATCGGGCCGTCGAACTGGACGACATGACGACGATCCGGGGTTATCCCGTGGCCGTTGACGAGCACATTGGTGCCCGGGGTGGTTGCAATGGTGCCGACGCGAAGATGGAGACTCGAGGCAGGTTGGGCTGCGGCGGCATCGGCGATGGCCGAAGCCTGACCAGCGGCGGCCAGCAGGGATGTGACCGCCACAAAGGGCGCGCACACGACAACCCGACTACGGGTACGAACAGAGCGATTCCAAGCCATCCACGCCTCCGATCGGACCAGTGCCAGGGTCACGGACAAGAGTTTGGGGCGAACGCCCCGATGAACCCGGCACCGCCAGTTTACTTCGAGCCCGCGGTCATGCAAAGACAACCGGGCGAATCTCGCCCAATTGGCCCGGCACGGCGAAGGCCGCGTCTATACGCATCGCGGCACGGGCGGTTCTTATTGCTCGCGAGTTCGGCGCGGCGGAAAACGGTCAATAGAAGGGTATTCGGCACGAATAGAGATGACTGGGCCGGGGGCGGTGGCAATAGGCTTGTTCATGGGCACGCTTCCGGCTCCGATCCTGTTGCCGACGCCGCGGCGGATGGTTGTGCAGTCGGGCGCGGCGGATGTACCGGCGCAGCTCCGAGAAGCATTGCTCAGGCCCGGGGGCGAGCTCCGCCTGATGGCCGAACTGCCGGAGATGCGTGGGTGGCTGTCTGTCGAGACGGCGGATCCGCGGGTGAAGCGTGATGAGGCGTATCGGCTGACGGTTCGGCCGTGGACGGCGACGGTTTCGCGCTGGCCCGCCGTGGAGATCCGCGCGGGGAGCGCGCGCGGAGCGATGAATGGGATTCGGACGCTCGCGCAGCTGGTGCGGCAGTATCCGCGGCGGCTCGCGGCGATCGAGATCGATGATGAGCCGGGGTTCAGCAAACGCGGTGTGATGCTTGATGTGTCTCGCAACAAGGTTCCGACACTGGATTCGCTGAAGCAGACCGTGGATCTGCTTGCGTCGCTGAAGTTCAACCACTTGCAGCTGTATACCGAGCACACGTTTGCGTATGCGGGGCATGAGGATGCGTGGCGAGGGTCGTCGGCGATTCTGCCATCGGAAACGCGGGAGCTGGATGGATATTGCCGCGAGCGGGGCGTCGAGCTCACAGCGAACCAGAACTGCTTCGGGCATCTGGCGCACTGGTTGAAGCTGCCGCGATACAACGCGATGGCGGAGATCGAGGGGGATGCGGAGTGGAAGTTTCTGGAGTATCCGCGGAAGGGGCCATTCTCGCTGTGTCCGGTTCTGCCGGAGAGTGAAGAGTTTGTGCGCGACCTGCTGTCGCAGTTGACGCCCTGCTTCGCATCGCACCTCGTCAACATCGGGTGTGATGAAACGTTCGATATTGGCTGGGGCCGGAGCCGGGTGGAGGTGGTGCGTCGCGGCGGGGGCGAGGCGGGGCGGGTGTCGGTGTATGTCGAGTTTGTGAACAAGACCTGCCGGATCGTGCAGGGCCTTGGGCGAAGGCCGATGTTCTGGGCGGATATCGCGCTCTCGCATCCGGCATCGTTGAAAGACCTGCCGCGGGATCTGATCGGGCTTGCGTGGGGATACGAGCCAGATGCGGTGTTTGGCAAGTGGTGTAATGAACTGCGCGCGGCGGGAATGGAGCCGTGGGTGTGTCCGGGCACATCGAGCTGGCGATCCATTGTGGGTCGGACGACGGAGCGGCGCGAGAACATTTCGGCCGCGGCGGAGCAGGGGTTTGCGAGCGCGGGTGAGGGCGTGGGGAGTGCGCGGCGTGCGCCGGGATTTTTGATCACGGATTGGGGAGATGCCGGGCATCATCAGCAGTGGCCGGTGGCGATGATCGGGCTTGCGCACGCTGCGGAGGCGGCGTGGAACCCGGCGGGTGCGCGGGGGTGGGATGCGCGGGCGGCATCGCTGCACGTGTTTGGCGATGAGTCGCTGCGGTTGGGGCCGTGGCTCGAGGAGCTGGGGGACGCAGATCTGGAACTTCGGCGGACGTGCCGGGTGCCGCGAAGGGAAGAGCCGGGGGTGCGCAATGCGACGGCAATTTTCACGGACCTGATGCCGCCGGTGCCCGTTCCCGAAGGTTGGAATGAAGAGCAACGGGGGAGGTATGTGGCTGCGCCGGCGGAGGCGTTTGAGCGGGCGTTGGAGCGGATTGGCGAACTTGCGGAGCGGTCGCCGGTGCTGAGCGAGCCATTGCTGCGCGATGAAGTGGCGCAGACCGTGCGGTATGCGCGGTTCGCGGCCGAGCACGGGTCGGTGTTGCGGCGGGAGCACGTGGTGAGCGGGAAGGGCATGACGTGGGAGGAGCGGGCGGGGCTGCTTGATCAGGCGAGGGGAGTACTGAACGAGCATCGAAGGCTCTGGGGGATGCGGAACCGGCCCGGAGGCCTGGATGCATCGTGCGAGCACTTTGAGCGGGTGATCCGGGAACTGTCAAGCTTGGGTTGAGTGGGGGTGGCGGTCAAGGTCGGTGGGTCGCGCGGCGTGTACACTGCCGCCCATGGCGGTCATTGCACCAAAGCAAGGGTTCCGGGTCCCGCGTGTCGTGCCGCAGTACGCGCTGCTGGCGGCACTGCTCGGGCTGCTCGCGGTGACGCTGCTCTACCCGATCTTTCTGATGATCGGCGGCGCGTTTGTAAACGTGACGCCCGAAGGTCGCGAGTTCACGCTGCGGCACTTGAGTCTGGTCTTTGAGGACCCGAAGCTGGTGCAGGGATTGATGAACTCGTTCAAGATTGCAGTGTCGACGACGACGCTGACAATCCTGATCGCGTTGCCCCTGGCGGTGTGCGCGGCGAAGTACGCCTTCCCATTCAAAGCAGTGTTCGGATCTCTCATCCTCGTCCCGCTCATCCTCCCACCGTTTGTCGGCGCGCTGGGGATGCAGGCGCTGCTCGGGCGCGAAGGCGCGATCAACGCGCTCTTCGGATCCGAGTTCGACTTTCTCGGCAATGCCAAGTTCTGGGGTGTGGTGTCCCTGCAGGCGCTCGCGCTATATCCCATCATCTATCTCAACGCAACCGCCGCGCTGGCCAACCTCGACCCCGCGCTCGAAGAGGCCGCCGAGAATCTGGGCTGCGGGCCGATCCGCCGGTTCTGTACGATCACGCTCCCGCTGATTCGTCCCGGGCTCTTCGCAGGCTCCACGATCGTGTTCATCTGGTCGTTCACAGAACTCGGCACACCGCTCGTCTTTGACTACGCGAACGTGACGCCGGTGCAGATCTACACCCGCCTGAAGGAAGTCGAAACCAGCGCCGAGCCCTATGCACTCACGCTCGTCATGCTCGTAGCCGCGATCTCGATCTACTTCCTCGGCCGGACAGTCTTTGGCGGCCGGGCGTATGCGATGTATTCCAAGGCATCCCGCGCCGGTGGCGAACGGCGGCTGCCCGGCGCCGGCGCGTGGGCCGTCACCGGCCTCTTCACCGCCGTCACAACGCTCGCGCTGCTGCCGCACGCGGGGGTGATTCTGCTCGCGCTCTCCTCCCCCGGGCAGTGGTACGGCACAGTTCTGCCCACCTCCTACACGCTGGATCATTTCGGCGTCGCGCTCGGACACCCCGAGAGCTTCGGGTCGATCGTCAACTCGCTCAAGCTCGCGACCGCGGCGGTCATCATCGATCTCTTCCTCGGGATCCTCATCGGCTACGTGCTGGTGCGCACCAAGATCCGCGGCCGCGGCGTGCTGGATGCGCTCTGCATGCTCCCGCTCGCCGTGCCGGGGCTGGTGATGGCCTTCGGGTTCGTCGCCATCTCGCTCGGCTGGCCGTTTGGCAAGGGGCAACCGCTGGAGGGCCTGGTGTCGGTGACGGGTGTCGACCCCAACCCGGTGCCCCTGCTGATCATCGCCTACGCGGTGCGCCGATTGCCCTACATCGTCCGCGCGACGGTCGCGGGATTGGAGCAGACCTCCGGCGAGCTCGAAGAGGCCGCGATGAACCTGGGCGCGACGCGGAGCTACGCCGTCCGAAAGGTCATCCTCCCGCTCATTGCGGCAAACCTCACCGCAGGTGCGCTCCTGGCGTTCAGCTTCTGCATGCTGGAAGTGTCGGACTCGCTGATCCTCGCGCAGCAGCAGGAAGATTTCCCGATCACCAAGGCGATCTTCATGTTCCTCAACCGCCTCGGTGATGGCCCATACATCGCCAGCGCGATGGGCGTCTGGGGCATGGCCCTCCTCACAGTCACGCTCGTCGGCGCGGCGGCCCTGATGGGCAAAAAACTCGGATCCATCTTCCGGGTGTAGGGGAACTGTTTTGTTTGAGCGCCCTCTCTCCCCGTTGCTGTGAGCGGGGGAGCGAGTGCTCCGGACGAAGCCACATCCCACATCCCACATCCCCCTATACTCGCCCGAACGCATACCCCCCTCACGCGAGGACAAGCCATGAGCATCGCCGGCGGCCCCAGCCTCGAGAAGATCAAGGACGCAAACGTCCACGGCAACCGCAACTACTGGTCCCAGTACGACTGGCCGGAAGCGGGCGATGAGTGGTCCAAGCCCTGGGGCGGGTCCGAGTCGCTCTGGTACGGCGGCATCCTGCCGCGGATTCACAGCTTCCTCCCCGCGGGCCACATCCTCGAGATCGCCCCCGGCTTCGGCCGCGTGACCAACTACCTCCGGCGGCACTGCAACAAGCTGACGATCGTCGATCTGGTTGAGAAGTGCGTGGATGCCTGCCGCGAGCGCTTCAAGGATGACAAGCACATCAACTATGTGGTGAACGACGGCCGCTCGCTGGA
>Ga0105044_10007641_pt1 | contig 14891 bp, 9 predicted proteins | sample MAT01_FD_78092 | JGI IMG/M metagenome (GOLD analysis project Ga0105044, IMG submission 78092) | Freshwater microbial communities from Lake Fryxell liftoff mats and glacier meltwater in Antarctica - MAT-01 | ecosystem: Environmental > Aquatic > Freshwater > Ice > Liftoff microbial mat | place...
CCGCGTCCTGCACGGCGACGCCCGGCAGCTGCCGACCCTGCTCCCGCCCGAGGCGATCGGTCGGGCGGCGCTCGTGGTCACCTCCCCGCCCTACAGACCCTCGACCCACGGCCAGGTCCCCGTCATCCCCGGTGGCGGCGGGGTACAGAAGTACCACCACCTCTACGGCAACCTGCTCGACCGCGGGAACCTCGCCAACATCGGGCATCACCGCCTGCTCGCTGGGTTCCGGCGCGTCCTCGCCGCGCTGGCTGACGTCCTGCGTCCCGGCGGACACGTCGCCATCACGGTCCGGCCCTGGCGCGAGCACGCCGAGCTGATCGACCTGCCCTCCCAGATCCTCGCCTGCGGCACCCGCGCCGGCCTGGTCCCCGTCGAACGCTGCGTCGCCTTGCTCGGCCGCGTCGCCGACGACGGCCTCATCGCTCGCGGCTCGTTCTTCCAGCGCGACTTCATCCGCAAGCAGCGCGAAGCCGGGTTGCCCCTGCACCTGATTGCCCACGAGGACGTCCTGGTGTTCCGTACGGGGCATTGTTCCGTGGGTTCAGGAAAACTGAAGCCTGTTCAGCGGGAACCCGGGTGGTGTTCGGCGCGCTCGCCTGGGGAGGGTACTGGGGTTCCTGGTGAATCCGGGGTTGCGACGTGAGTTGCGTCGAGCAGGGCTCGGGCGTTGTGGGCGTAGCGGATCGCGGTGGTGTGGCTGATCCCGAACACGGCGGCGACGGTGAGCGGGTCGCCGTGGGTGGCGAGGGCTTCGTCGAGTTGCCGGTCGATGTGCAGGCGTTCAACGGTGGCGGGCAGGCCGCGCAGGATCGGTGCGAGGTATCCGGCGCTGACCGGTCCGAGCCCGATCGCGGTGGCGAGGTTGATCAGCAGGTGCGGGTTGGCGGTGTTGGGCCAGCGTCGGCGGCGGGTGTCGAGCCAGTCGCGCAGGACCTGGTGGGTCAGCTCGTCGAGGGGCCGGTCGTTGCCGGTGATCCGGATGCGTCGGTTGCCGAGGTCGAGGCCATCGAGCTGCAGGGCGCGGATGTGTCCGGGTCGGGCGCCGTGCACGGCGGCGAGGGCGACGAACACGCGGGCCTGTGGGGTGCGTGCGGCGGTGACGGTCTGGGTGATCTCGGCGGGATCGAGGGGTTGCCAGAGCTGATCGGCGCGCTGTCCGGTGTGCAGCCCGGTGGTGGGGTTGCGGAATATCCGCTGCTCGCGGTGGGCCCATCGGAACAGCGAACGCAGAGCCGTGGCGCGGGTCTGGTGGGCGTGGCCGGTGAGCGCGGCGACTGCGTCGTGGATGTCGGTGGCGGTCACCTCGCGCAGGTGGGCGTAGTCGTGCGACCAGCCCAGCATTGGCGAGTGCACGGCGTTGAGGTAGAGGACCGCGGTGGCGGGGTTGCGTGCGCGGCGCCGGGCGCCGCCGTCGACGAGTGCGCGGGCCCAGTCGTGCAGGTCGGTGCGGATCGGGCCGGGCAGGGTTTCGAGCTTGCGCTCAAGCCAGCGGTCGAAGGTTTGGACCGGTCTTCGAGGACCACGTCCATGTCGTCGAGCAACTCGACGATCGTGGCGGCGTTGACGCAGGCCTTGTTGGCGGTGAGCTGGGCGGCGCTGGCGAGGACGAGGTCACCGGGCCGGTGTTCGGCGAGCAGCGCGGTCAGGACTCGTTGGGCGGCGCGGCGCAGGACCGGGCTCCAGCCGTGTGCCTCGGCGTGGCGGTGGGCCAGGTGCAGCGCTCGGTGCAGCCAGGGGTAGCGCGGGCGTACGGCGGCGTGCCGGTCGGCGTGGTCGTCGGTGTGGTGGGCGTCGGGGCCGGGAACCAGACCGGTGAGGCGCCGGGCGGCGCGGTCCTGGCCGGCGAGCCAGGCCTGCTCGACGCGGCTGCGATGGATGTGCACGTAGCGCATCGTGGTGGCCACCCAGCGGTGGCCGAGCATCTCCTGGATGGAGATCAGGTCGACGCCGTCGAGGTAGAGCTGCGAGGCGCAGTAGTGCCGCAACACGTGCGGTGTCAGCCGTCCTGTCCAGTTCGGGAGGTAGGCCGCGGTCGCCGTGACCAGCCCGGCGCGCAGTGCGTCGTAGCCGACCCGGACGGCGGATCCGTCGAGGGCGACCCGCTCGGAGGGGAACAGCGGCGTGCCCGGCCGGGTGTGGTCGGCGTTGAAGTGGCCCCACACGTCCTCGATGAACCAGCGCAGCGTGCGGCCCGCGTTGTTGACCAGCGGAACCATGCGTTCCTTCGGGCCCGACCCGCGCGAGCCCTTGCCGTGGCGGACGTGCAGCTTCCCGAACGGGCCGAGGTCCCACTTGATGTCGTCGAGGTCCAGGCGGCGGGCCTCGTTGACCCGCAGACCGACCTCGGTCAGCAGCCGGGCGACCGTGTAGTTCCGCGCGGTCGGCGCGTACTTGCGGCACGTCGCCATCTCCTCAGCCCACCCGCGGAACAGGGTCTCGATCTCTCCGGATCGGGGTGGGATGCGCAGCTTGGCGTCCTTGCTGCCCCGAGGTCGGTTCATCTCGTCGATCGGGCACTCCACGACCCGACCGGTCAGCGCGTGCAGCTCCACCTTGTGCCGCAGCTCCACGAACTCGAAGTAGACGCCCAGCGCAGCAGCCCGAGCCAACCGTGTGCCCGACGGCGCGCCGCGCAGCGCGGTCGCGAAGTAGCGGTCGACGTCGGCTGGGACGAGTTCCCACAGCGGCCGGCCGAACCACTCCCGCACCTGCTCGAGATGGGACACGTCGCCTCGGATCGTGCCGTCGGTCAGCCCGGCCGAGGCCCGTGCGAGCACGAACCCGGCGAGCAGGTCGGTCTCGAACTCCGCGAGCTCGTCCTCGCCCGCCAGTGTCCGAGCGGCGCGCAGATCCCGCACTACCGCCAGCGCCATCAACGTCCTCCAGCTCGACTGAACCGAAACTTCGCACCCAGAAGCGAGAACGACTCATGAATCCCGAAGATGCTTCGCAGACGACCATGACCACCCGAACGAGGATCGACGACCGCTCCCAGCAGCGGAGTAGCTCAGCCGCCGCGACGGAGGAACCAGAGAACCTCGGTGTTGTCGTACTGACGCGCGCCGAGGCCGCCGACGCTGGAGACGGCGCACACACGGCCGGAGCGGTTCTGCGTCGTCTCAGCACGGCTGCGTGAGCGGACGGTCGGCGGGAAGTGGGCGAGGAGGCAAGCGCGACCAGATCATGGTGCTTCCGCCGCTGCTCGTGTCCATGACGCCGGAGGAACGCGACCGGGCCGTGGTCGCAGTCGCCCGACTGCTCGTCGAGCTGGCCGCGTCGTCGGCACCGTCGGGAACGCTGGGCGATCGCACCCGGGTAGCGGCGGCACCAGACGGGGACTGGCCCTCCGGTGATGAGTCGAGCTGAGCTGGTCGACCCGCACCGTCACGACGGGATCCCGACCGCTCGGAGCAGCCTGACATGCCTACGTTCCCTCACGGCCCCACCGCGACCGACGAGCACGCCCCGAGCGCCGTTGCCGCCACGACGGCCGCCCGGGCAGCGGCTGACACGAGTCCGTCGGAATTCGCCTCGGATGCTTCCGGTCCGCCCACCGCGCAGCCGATCACTGCGCCGGACACGCCACGCCGGGCGCGCCGGTCGCGGCGTTCCCGGACGCCGTCACGGCCCGGGAACGGACCCGCCCGCGCCGGCGGCGGTGCCGTCGGGATCGGTGGTGACGCGGGGGCGCCGCTACGGGTGGCGATCTATCTGCGGATCTTCACCGACGAGCTACACCAGCCCTTCTCGCTGGAGGCCCAGGAGCTCAAGCTCACCGCCTACGTCACCTCCCAGGACAACTGGGAGCTGGCCTGCCCGGCGTTTGTCGATCAGGCCTCCGGTGCCACCACCGAGCGCCCCGCGCTGCAGCGCGCCCTCAACGCCGCCCGCGCCGGCCGCTTCGACGTCCTGCTCGTCTACAGGGTCGATCGGCTGTCCCGTTCGATCCGCGGCCTGTCCGACATCCTCGCCCAGCTCGACGACACCGGGGTGGCGTTTCGATCCGCGACCGAGCCCTTCGACACCGCCACCCCGGCCGGGCGGATGATGGTGCAGATGCTCGCGGTGTTCGCGGAGTTCGAGCGCGCGACGATCATCGACCGCGTCATCAACGGTATGGAACGCAAGGCCGCCCGCGGCCAGTGGTGCGGCGGCTACCGCCCACACGGCTACGACCTCGACCGCGCCACCGGCTTCATGGCGCCCCTGCCGGACGAGGCCGCGGTCGCACAGAGGATCTTCCGGCTCTACACACGCGAACGGATCGGCACCCGCGCCGTCGCCAACACCCTCACCGCTGATGGGCACCGGACCAAGTCCGGCAAGCCGTGGTCCGGCGCGGCGGTGCTCACCGTGCTGCGCAACCGGGTGTACCTCGGCGAGGTCTTCTACCGCGACCAGTGGCACCACGCCGACCCCCACCATCCGCCGCTGATCAGCGCCGAGCTGTTCGACGAGGCCGAGCAGGTCCTCATCGCCCGCGGCGACGACCACACCCACCGCACCAGCGCCCGCTCCCGCTTCCCGCTGGCCGGGCTGATCTTCTGCGCCCGCTGCGGCAAGCGGTACCAGGGCACCACCGCTCGCGGTAGCCGCTACACCTACCGCCACTACACCTGCTTCACCCGCCAGCGCTACGGCACCAGTTCCTGTCCGGCCGAACGGTTGCCCGCCGAGCAGGTCGAGTCCGGCGTCGTCGAATCGCTGCTGGCCACCTTGGCCCGCACCGACCTCATCGACGCCGCCCTGGAAGGCGCCCACGACGAAGCGCAAGCCGAACGCGCAGCCCACGTCGCGGAACTCGGCGCCGTCGAGACCGACATCGCGAAGGCCGAGGCGTCGATCGACCGCTACCTCACCGCGTTCGAGAACGGCACCATGCCCGAAGCCACCTGCGCGCCCCACGTCGAAGCCCTGAGCCGCAAGGCCGGTGAACTCCGCGGCCGGCGCGACGGCTTGGCCCTGCTGATCGACGAGACCCCCACGGCGACGAAGCCGACCCGGGCGCACCTTTAGACCCTCGGCGACCACGTCCGCGAACAGCTCGGCACCGACACACCGGACACCGTGCAGGCTCTGCTCCAGGCGATGACCGTGAAGATCGACGTCGCCAGCCGCGAGTGCATCACCCCGACATTCCGCGTTCCCGCCGGAACTCCGGCCCCGCCACAGGCGGAGCTGGAGTCGGACAGCCAGGTTCGTACATTGCCTGGATCGGTGCCCCCGGCGGGACTACCAAAGGATGGGACCGGGTCTGACCTCCGGATCGGTACCGGCCTGCTCGAGGTTGAAGCCGGATTTGTTCTGCCGGTCCGGTAGCGGGCCGATCAAGCAGGTCCGATTCGGGCACCGCGGGGGTTCGGGTCGGCGGTCCGGGTTTGCCCTAGTCGCATCCTTGCCAAGCCGCTGAACTGCAGTTTCCGTGATCTGCGAGCCGATGCGGTGGGGCCGGGACCGGCGCAGGTCCACCGTAGCGTGCTGGAACTCCGCAGCGGCGTTCGACGAAGTCAGCAGGCCGCCGGCTGGTTGGGGCGACGCCGTCACGACCCGACAGCTACCACCAGCTGCGCCTACGGTCTGCGCGTCTTCGGCTTGGCTCCCCGGTCAGACGGATCGGATCGTGCTGTAGACATCGGCTACGGCTGTTTGCCACACGGCGGGGTCGGCGCCGAAGGCGCTGCCGAGGTAGACGATAACCAGGTCGGCAGCCGGGTCGATCCAGAGCTCGCTGCCGGTTGCTCCGTCGTGCTCGAATACGCGGTCTGAACCGGGCAGCGTCCGCCGCCCGTCGATGATCCCCCTGCGCCAGCCCAAGCCGTAGCCGACCGGGAAGGAGCCCTGGTTGTCGAAGGGGAGCAGGTCCGCGGTGTGGTCGCGGGTCATGAGGTCGCGTGTGGCTGGGGTGAGGAGCCCGCCTGTTGCGGTCGGTGCGAGGAGAGTCTGTCCGAACCGGACGAGGTCCGGTGCGGTACTCCAGAGTCCGGCGCCGGGCATGGCGAGGGAAAGGTAGTGCGCGGTCGCCTCCACCGGGCTCGCGTCGGTACCCGCAGTGATCCCTCCGACGGGGACCGTCCGCGCCTGGTGTGCGCGCGGGTCGAACGAAGTATCCGACATGCCGAGGGGATCGCAGATCCGCTCGCGGAGGTAGGCCGCGTAGGTGAGCCCGCTGCGTCGGGCGACGAGCTCTGCGAGGACGTAGAACGACAGCGTGCTGTAGGAGAAGCGGGTGCCGGGTGCGAAGAGGAGTTCGACCTCGCGAGCGGCGGCGAGCCCGACCGCGGCGTTCGGACGCTGCTCCAGGGCGGTGGGCCAGTCGACTTCCGGGATGCCCGAGGAGTGGGTGAGCAGGTGCCGCGGGGTGATGTCTGCCTTGCCCTGCGTGTCGAAGCCGGGGATGTGGTCGGCGACCGGCTGGTCCAGCGCAATCAGTCCGTCCTCCATGAGCCGGAGGACGGCCACGGCCATGAACGGCTTGCTCAGCGAGGCGAGCAGGTGGATGCTATCGATCTTGACGGGGTGGCCGGCCTGACGGTGGAATGCCGCGCAGCGGATGGTCCGGTGCCTGCCCGCTACGGCCAACACGGCCGATTCGACCCGGCCGTCGTCGACTGCGTCGCGCAGGCGGTCGAACGCGATACTGAGGCGATCTTCGTCAATCCGTTCCGTCGCTTCGTCGGGGCGCCGGGGTGCGGTGCTGGCCCGCAGTTCGCGCTTCAGCACCTTGCCCGTGGCCCCGCGCGAAAGCGAATCCGTGAACGTGACCGTGGCGGGCACCTTGTAGGCCGCCAGATGTCGGTGGCACAGGGCGAGGAGCTCGAACTCGTCGACGTCGGTCCCTTCAGCCCGTACGACCCGGGCGACGACTGCCTCGCCGGTGACGGGGTGCGGCAGCCCGTGTACGGCGACCTCCGCCACCCCGCGATGGCGACGCAGCACCTGCTCGACCTCGCTGGGGTACACGTTCTGCCCGGCGACGATCACCATGTCGGTGAGCCGGTCGACGAGGTAGAGGAAGCCGTCCTCGTCGGTGCGTCCCAGGTCGCCGGTGTGGAACCAGCCGTCCCGGATCGCCTGCGCTGTGTCTTGTGGCCGGTTCCAGTAGCCGAGCATGACGTTCGGTCCTCGGACGATGATCTCGCCCACGTCCCCGGGGGCGACGGTGGCGCCCGCGGTATCGACCACCCGGATCTCGACGTTGTCGATTGGCGTCCCCACCGATCCCCACCGGTAGGCCACCTCGTGGTTGTAGCAGGCGAACGGGGAGGTCTCGGTGAGCCCGTACCCTTCGTGCAGCACGCTTCCGTGGACCTCGTGCCATCGCCGTGCCAGTTCGCTCGGCAGCGGTGCGGCAGCCGACATGTAGTAGCGCACGCTTCGCAGGGACCTCGCCGCCTCGGGGTGCCGCACCAGCAACGTGTAGATGGTCGGCACGGCGAAGAACATCGTGACCGCTTGCTCGGTGGCCGTCCGCAGCACCTGTGCCGGCTCGAACCGGCGCATCAGCACGACCGTTGCCTGCCCGGCGAACGCACTGTTGAGTACTGCGTTCTGGCCGAAGCAATGGAACATAGGAAGAAACAACAGCAACCGATCGGCCGGACCGATGCCGGCGTGGTGGCGCTTCGCGTGCATGTTGGACACGACATTGCCATGAGACAGCGTCGCCCCCTTGGGGACGCCCGTGGTGCCGGAGGTGTAGAGGATCACCGCCGGGTCGTGGGGATCCATCTCGACGGCCGGTCCAGCGGGTGCGGCGACACCGATGAGGGCGTCGAGCAGCAGGTGTTCGTGAGGTGCCGGGCCCGGGTCGCCCACAACGACCACCTCGGGCCCGGTGTGCCCGCTCCGCCGCGTTTGCAACTCTGCCGTGGTGACCAGGACTTCGGCCCCGCTGTCGGCCAGGACGTGACGGACCTCCTCGGACACGAGCTGCGTGTTGACCGATACCGCGATCGCGCCGAGCCGGAGCGTCCCCAGGTAGGTCTCCACGAAGGCCGGGCAATTGGGCAGCCACAGCGCCACCCTGTCGCCGCGGCGGACGCCGAGGCCGTGCAGCGCCGACGCCGCGCGCGCAGCACGCTCGTCGAGCTGTGCGTAGGTCAGCTCGACGCCCTCGAACCACACGGCAATCCGATCCGGGACCAGCCGTGCCGCTCGTTCCACATGCTGGGCGATGTTCATCGGCCCGCTCCCGGCAGTTCCCGCACACACACCAGGTTGACCAGGTGGTGCTGCCCAGGCAACTGCTCGGCCACATGTCGCTCCAGCGCGCCGAGCGAGAACGGCAGAACGTCCGATGGCTGGGGCGGCTCGAGCGGCGCGGCGTCCAGGCGACGGTGGAAGGCGGTACCACCGTGTTCGGTCGGCTCGTGGGCGCCATCCCACCGGAACAGGACGACGTCGCCCGCCGCGCGCAGCAGCCGACCGTGGACCGCGTAGTCGGGGTTGCGGCCGTTGGTGCTGGGCCGGCCTTCCACGATGCCTTCGACGACGTCGCCGGGCGCCACGTCGACTCCGTCGTCGAACACGGGCAGGAACACGGGAAGCCAGGAGTGTTCGTGTCGAAGGATGTCGATGTCGTCGTCGAGCCCGACATGCAGGTTGAGCCATGCCAGGAATCCGTGTAGCCGCGCCGCCCTGGTGACGGTGAGCCGCAACGGTCGCGTGTACCGCAGCGGCACCTCGCCACTGAAGTCGAGCTCTTCGAACACGCCGATGTCGGACACCAGGTCGGCCGCGGTCACGCCCTTGAGGCACAGTCGCTGGTCGAACAGTCGCCCGACCTGCTCGACGATCCGGGCTGCGTAGTGGGCCCCGACCGGGTTGAAGGACGGTTGGTAGAAGACCGCGTCGGGCAGGGTGATCGCGGCTATCCGGGTGATGCTGCGCGCTGGGATCATGACTCCACCAGGGCGGAGGTAGGCCTGCCGCACATCGTTCATGATCGCGGCGGCGCCTTCCGCGCCGCCGATCGCGCCGACGATTTCCGATACGCAGACGTCGACCAGTTCGGGGAGGACGATGGTCGACGCGTCGCCGTGGAGCACGATGATCCGGTCTGCGAGCCCGTGCGCCGCGACCTGGGCGCGGGCCGCGGCGGCCGACTCCTCGAGCACCTCGACGGCGTAGACCCTCCGGGCGCCGGCCTCGACGCAGAACCGGGCGAGCACCGCGAACCTGCCGGTGCCGACCTCCAGCACTACCTTGCCGGCCACGTGCCGCCGCAGGACGCGCCGGTAGCTCGCGTTGCGGCGGTCGTCGTTGCCGATCGCTGCGTAGAGCAGTGCGTCGTACACGAAGTGCTCGGCGACCGAGGGCCACACCTCGACCGGGAGGTCCGGCGCGGGCACGACGGACGCGATCACCACGCCGGGCCGGGCCGGGTCGAGGTGGGCTGCGCTGCGGTGCACGCTGGGGTGCTGGTCGAGCACGCGGACGACGTCCTCGGGCCGTGGCGGCCGGATGGCCGCGGGTGTGGTGGTGGTCATCGGTACCTCACGATGGTCGGACGGGCAGGTCGGTGACGTGCAGGCGGCCGGTCAGCCGCTCGAAGTCCAGGCGGAGCATGTCGCCGGTGGGCCCGCGCCAAACGGCGTGCGCGATGGCCGGGTGCAGGAGCATTCCGTCAACGACGGCGGTGGGTCCGGCAGGACCTCGCAGGGTCACCTGCAGCCGGTGTCGGCCGCGGGCCAGCACCACTGGCTCGGGCGTGACGAGATCGAGCCAGAGGTGGTCGCGGTCGGGCGACACAGCCACGGGCACCGTCCACGGGTGCCCGTCGTCGAGCTGGAGCTGTAGCGCCGTGTCGAAAGCCCCTTTCCTCCGGACGCGTCGGACGTGCGCGATGTAGAGCACGTAGGCGCCGGGCACGTCGATGTCGACGGGCCACTCCACGGCGTCGTGCGCGCTGAGCTCGACGGGCCGGCCGGAGAAGCGGGCCTCGCCGGTCCAACCGCCCAGACCGGTCATGGGCCTCCCTGCGGTGGGACGGGCGTGCTCCGCTGCGAGGATCCGCCATGTGTGCCGCTCGACCACTCGGTGGTGCTGGTACATGGCCGCCGTCGGCACGCGCCCCACCGCTCGTAGCGCCGTCAACGCCTCGATCGTCGACTCGGCGCCGGCGTTGCGGTTGACGCGGCCGCCCTGCTCGACCCCGCCACCGTCGATCCCGTCGAAGCCGCGGCCGCTGACTGGGTCGAACATCGGTTCACCCGCCGCGTTGTCACCGTGAAACCAGCCCGCGAGGAGCCCCGCCAGCAGCGCGTAGCGGGCCTTGCCGGTCGCGAGGTGGGTCTCGGTTGCGGCCTGCACGAGGCAACTGGTTCCGTACGCCTGCTGACCCGCCGGATGCGGCAGCGCACCCAGCTCCTGCACCCGCCCGGCGACGACCTGCCAGGCAACGAGATGATCGAGTTCCCGACAGGCCGATGCAACGTAGCGCGGCTCGCCGAGCACTCTGCCCGCGCAGGCCAGCGCGTGCGCCTGGTGCGAGCCCCACGCGTGCCAGAACCCGGGCTCGGTGACCATCGGCGGGTGAGCGTGCCACGGAAAGGCCCTCGCACTGCCGAGCTGCAGCCCGACGAGCCCGTCGGCCAGCGCGCGCAGCAATGCCGCGGTACGAGCGTTCGGGGCGGCGCCCTGGTGCTCGGCAAGGGCAAGGACGGCCACTGCGGTGGCATCGCCCGCCCCGTCGGGCAGCCATGCCGGCACGGTGAAGCCGTGCATGGTGGAGGTCCGTCCGACGTTGCGCAGTTCGGAGTGGAGCCGCTGCTCGGCGCGCTGGTAGGCGGCGAGCAGGCGCGCCGCGTACGCCGGGTCGACGCCCCGCAATGAGGCATGGCCACGGCCGAGGGCCCACATTCCCCGGAACGCCCACCAGCCCATTCCGACGCGGCTGGTGGGGCCGTCCAGGTTGACCCGCGCGTTGCGGTCGAGGACGAAATTGGCGAACCCGCCGCTCGCATCCTGCAGGTGCAGCACGAGGTTGAGCCCGGCCCGAGCCCGGGCGAGCGACGCCGCTGCGCCGGTGTCGCGGTGGTGATCGAGATAGACGAGCACCGCCCGGGCGACATCGTCGAGGCAGGCGAGGCCCTCTCCGTCCGCGCCACGCGGGGTGTAGTCGGGAGCTTCTGCGTAGACCGCGGTGAGCATCAGGTCCGCGCCGTCGACCCGCACGATCTCGCTGAGCCGGTCGAGGTGGGCGAGCGTTGGCCACGTTGTGGTCGTGGTCGACACGGTCGTCAACTCGCGATGCCGAACGGTGTGGACGTGCGGTGCGTGGCGAAGGCCCGGGCCAGGGACGCTGCATACCGTGCTGCCACCTCCGCCCAGACCATGTCGCGCCCGTGCACCCAGGCGCGCCGCCGGGTGGCGTGCAACTCGTCGGGGTCGTCGAGCAGATTGCCGACCTCGCGGGCCAGTGCGACCGGATCGTCCGGTTCGACCAGCCGACCGCGTCCCTCGCCGAGCAGTTCCGCGGCGTAGGAGTAGGGCGTACTCACCACGGCACGACCCGACCCCAGTGCGGCGGCCAGCGTGCCCGAGACGATCTGTTCTCGGCTCCGGTAGGGCGTGATGTACACATCCGTGGCGAGTAGCAGCTCCAGGAGGTCGGCCGTGTCGAGGAACCGGTCGTAGAACACGACGTGGTCGGCCACGCCGTACCTCCGGATCTCGGCGTGCAGGAACGCGCGGTAGGACTCGCCGTCGGGTCCGCGCCGCACGTGCGGATGGGTCTCGCCGGCCACTACATACGTCACATCGGGACGCTGTGCGAGCACCGTTGGGAGCGCCCGGACGACCTGTTCGATGCCCTTGTTCGGAGATAGCAGCCCGAAGGTCAACAGCACGTCCCGGCCGGCGAGCCCAAGTGCCGCCTTGTGTTGGCCGGGGTCGGTGAAGGGCACGTCGGCGATCCCATGTGGCACGACGTCGATGCGCGCCGCCGATACCCCGTACACCCGGCGCAGCAACTCCTTGCCGTAACGGCTCATCACCACCACGCGGGTCGACAGAGCGGCGAGCGCGCACAGCACGGCGTGCTGGTCTGCGCTGGGCGCGGCGAGCACTGTGTGCAGCGTGGTCACGATGGGCATCCGGAGCGCCCGCAGCATCGGCAGCAGGTGACGTCCGCTCTCGCCACCGAAGATGCCGTACTCGTGTTGGACGAGGACGGCATCCACCCTGCGAGCGTTGAGTTCGTCGGCCACTGTCGAGTAGCTGGCGCGGTCGTGCTGGGCCAACCTCAGTTCGACCGCCGGCGGGTAGTCGTAGCCCTCCGCGGTGTCGTCCACAGCGACGACCGAGCTGCGTAAACAGGGATAGCGCGTCCGCAGTGCGGCGTGCAGGTCACTGGTGAACGTTGCGATGCCGCAGTGCCGCGGGACGAACGTCCCGACGATTGCGAGGCTCGACGGAGCGGCCGGACCGATGGTGTCGTCCATGCGGGGACGTGTCCTCCAATGATTTCAGCGGGCTGTCGGGACGGGCATGCACGGTGGGGGTCGGGGCGTGCCGCATCCGGTGCAGTTCGCGGTGGACCTGGCCCAGCAGCTCCCGCTCCGATCGCTGCGCTGCGCGCAGCGTCCGCCGGATGTCGTCGATACCGGCCCGGTCGACTGCGATGGTGTCGGTGCGGTCGCGGAGCTTCATCATGTTGACCCTCGGATCAACCGTGGTCTTGAGAAACAACAGGCGGGCGGTATCAATGCGGCGCATCCACTTGGAGTACTCCCGGAGCGGAGTGGTGAGGGCCCCGCCGTCCGGGTGACCAGCTGCGATCACGGACAGTCGCTCGTGAAGCAGCAGCTTGTGCTGATGGAGCACCTGCATGTGCCGGTAGTCCATCGTGAGCCGCCCCTCGGTGAGGAGCTCGAGGTGGATGTCGAGTACGTCGTAGACGTCCATTCCGCTCCGCACCTGTGGCGCCCCGGGGTCCGACCAGGCCGCCGGACCGAGCTGACAGGCATGGCCGAAGTAGGCTTCGGCGCTGTCCAGTTCCGCATCCAGATAGCCGCCCAGCCGGTCGGTGAAGCGGCGCAGGTCGAACGGGTAGGCCGAGCGGAACGGGCGTGGCCGGAGCAGGGTGATGACTCCGCGGTGCTTGGGTGGGACGACGTCTCCCCGTTCGACGGCGTCGGTTGCTGCCCGCCACGCGGACGCGACGTCGTCGTAGCCCAGTATGATCGGCCCGAACCGCATGTGGCGGTCGAAGCCCAGCGTGGCCAGTCGCCGCCCGCCGTCGTCGTAGCCGTGGACCAGCGTCGGATGGACGAAGTGATGGTCCTGGTGGCATCGCTTCTGCGGGAGGTGGTACTCGTCCAGCAGAATGACGGGGTAGAAGCCGGCGTCCACGTGTCCACGGAGGATGTCGATGACCGAGTCGACCGGGCCGGCCAGGCGCAGGTCGAGGGGAATCTCGACCAGAACCTCGCTGTAGGCGTGCTCCCGCTCGGCGAGGTCCAGCCACAGCTCCACCCGCCCGTCGTCATCGACGTAGGTAGCCGCGACCAACTGCACGAACCGCTCCAGGAACCACGGCCGCAGCCGCTCCTCGGTGAGGAGAACGGCAAGCGGGAACGCATGGTGCAAGTAGGTCGTGGCGTGATGGTCGGTCGCGATCGGGAGAAGCGTGTGCACCATGGTTGCGGTCCGGGGCGGTCGCCGTGGTCCTAGGCCTCGTACCGCTCGACCAGGCCCGCGAGCCCGTCGACGGTGTTCATGTTCTCCATGCTGTAGTCGGTGTTGTCGATCGTGATCCCGAACTCCTTCTCGATCCGTGTCACCAACGTCATCGCGGTAATCGACGTGAAGCCGACTCCGCCGTACATCAGGTCGGTGTCGTCACGGATGTGGTCCATGTCCACGGCAGCGCCGTCATTCGCCATCGACAGTTCACGTGCGATCAGGTCGCGGATCGATTCCTTCAGTGTTGCGGTGGCCATCGCTGCTCTCTCTTTCGTCGTCGTGAGCACCGGGGCGGCGGTCGTGCCACTCCGGTCGTCCTACACGCGCTGCCGTGCCAGCAGCGCGCGGTAGATCGTCAGGTAGTCCTCGGTCATCCGGTCACGGCTGAAATGGCGCTTGACGTGCTGGTGGACGGCAGCACGGTCCAGCCGGGGCACCGCGTGCACCGCGTCCACCGCTTCGTCGAGGTTGTCGACGAGGAAGCCGCTGGTGCCGTGGGCGATCACCTCGTCGGCCGCGCCACGCCGCATGGAGACAACCGGAGTCCCGTGGGCCATCGCCTCGATGAGGCTCAAGCCGAAGGGCTCGTCGAAGTTGACCATGTGCAGGAGTCCGACGGCCCGCCCGAGCACCGTGGCCCGCTCGGCCGAGCCGACCGGCCCGAGGTACACCACACGATCACCGTCGACGTGCGGCGCGACCGCCCGGTCGAAGTACTCCCGGTCCGGGACGATGCCGCCGATGAGCAGCCGCCGCCCGGCCCGGCGGGCGACGTCGATGGCTTCCGCGGCACCCTTGTCATGATCGACTCGGCCCCAGAACACGAGGTGGTCCTCGACGTCGGATCGGAAGGGGTAGTCCTCCACGGGGATGCCGTGGTGCACGGTGCCGACGTAGGTCAGCCGCGGGTCGCGGTGAGCGTCGCTGACGGCCACGTACGCAGTGCGGCCGTCGTAGCGCTGGTAGACCGGCATGACCCGCTCGGACGAGAAGCCGTGAATCGTCGTGACGAGCGGAGTGTTGTGCAGGGCGCCGTAGGTCAGGGGTAGGAAGTCGTAGTGGTTGTGAATGACGTCGAACTCGTCGGCGCGCTCGAACACGTTCGCGAGGTGCAGTGACTCCCAGACCTTGACGTCGATCGTCGGGTCCTCGGAGTAGGGCCGCGGGCAGACGGCGCTCAGCTCGGCGCTGGTGATCGAGTC
>Ga0105044_10007647_pt1 | contig 14886 bp, 12 predicted proteins | sample MAT01_FD_78092 | JGI IMG/M metagenome (GOLD analysis project Ga0105044, IMG submission 78092) | Freshwater microbial communities from Lake Fryxell liftoff mats and glacier meltwater in Antarctica - MAT-01 | ecosystem: Environmental > Aquatic > Freshwater > Ice > Liftoff microbial mat | place...
CTGCCTTCCTAAAAAGACGGGCAGACATGTATGCCCTCAGATCAGGCATTCTGCATGGAAGCGAGTTGATGCAAATTGATCAAGACCTCGCTTTTGGGTGGGACCCACCTTCATGGAACCAGCATGAGCTACATGATGAACTTTGGAGTCTGACACGAATTGCTTTACGCAACTGGCTGAAAAATCCACCAACTATTTGAAATATAGCAAGACTTTGGACACTCGTTTAAATGTAACTCAAAGAAATAAGACGCGTAATGCAATCGGTCCAAGTCCATTCCATACAGGCACAGAAAGGCAAGCTTCTTATATTAACCCCATGCAATGACGCGGCGCGGCTCTCGTGTTAGCATCCCGCGCGTGCTGAATCAGGCCATCACATTGCTACCTGTGGTGCTGCGGCGAATTGCCCGGCGTGCCACCGACCGTTGGAACGATTTCCGCGGCTACACCCCCACCGACCGCAACCTGTTCTATCTGTGCATCGAGATTTTGCCAGCCGGCATCGCCGGAGGCATGGTCAGCTTCAACGCTCCGTTTGTGCTCAAGCTGGGCGGCGCCGATACCCTGATCGGCCTCATGCTCTCGCTGCCAGCCCTGGCCAGCATCGTCTTCTCCATCCTGTTCGGCCAGTTCATGGAGCGCAAGACGAATCGCAAGCCCTACATGATCGGCGGCCTGGCCGTTGCGCGAATGATCTTTCTGGTGATTGGGATTGTGCCGTGGGTTGTGCCATTGGAACTGCAACCTGGCACCATCGTGGCCCTGGCGGTGCTGCAAGCCATTCCGGTCGCGTTGTTCAATGCCGGCTGGCTGTCGCTGTTGGCCGATATCTGTCCGCCCGATCGGCGCAGTTCCTTCTTCTCCATGCGCTGGTTTTTGCTGGCCGTCACCGTCGGCACCAGCGCCTTTCTGAGCGGGTTATGGCTGGAAGCGGTACCGTTTCCGTTCAACTATCAGTCGCTCAACATTCTGGCCTGTCTCATCTGCCAATACAGCACCTATCTGGTCAGCCTGCCGATCTATCCGGAATACAAAGTGCAAATTCGGCCGGCCAAAACCGAGGCCGCGGCTGCAACACCCAGGCGTCTGCCGTTCGACTGGCGTAGTCTGCGCAATTTCACCCAGTCCAATCGCGGCTTCGTCAATATCAACCTGTCCGTGCTCATTACGTTTCTGGGTGTGTGGGGCGCGGCTCCGCTGCTGACCCTGTTTTTTGTAAACACCTTGAACCTAAGCGAGGGCTGGCTCGGCACCAACAGTTTTCTCTCGCAGGCCGGCGTGGCCGTGGGTGCGTTGGCCGGCAGCGCCATTCTGCGCCGGGTCAACAACAATTGGTTGCTTAAACGGGTGTTGCTGGTCTTCTGGCTCTACCCGCTCATCATCGTGCTGGTGCCGATCCCGTGGGTGATCTGGGTCGTCAGCTTTATCTGCCTCGCGCTCGATCCTATTCTCAACGTCACACTGCTCAACGCACTCTACGACCTCATCCCCGAGCAACGCCGCTCGTCGTGGATGTCATCGCACGTGGCGCTGATGAATGTGGGAGCCATGGTCGCGCCGCTGCTCACGGTCGAGATCGCCAACTCGCTCTCCGTGCAAACCGCCCTCATCGCCTGCGCCGCCATCCGCTTGATCGGCATCGCGATGTTTTTCTTGTTGCCATTTAACGCGCCAGTCGCCAACAGCCAGCAGCCCGCCACCACCAGTGCACCTTAGACAATCCGCGCCACGCTGCCCTTGGCCGTCTTCGTCACTTCGATGCGGGCCGGAAAAGCATCTTTCAATTCTTCAATATGGGTGATGATGAAGATGCGCTCGAAGTCCTTCTCGATGGTTTGAATGGCTTCGACCAAGCGCTCACGGCCTTGCGTGTCCTGGGTGCCAAACCCCTCATCCACAAACAGCGTTTGCAAGCGCGCGCCGGCCCGATGCGCCAGCAATTTGCTCAGCGCAATCCGCACGGCAAAGTTGATCCGAAATGCCTCGCCGCCGCTGAACATCTCGTAGGCGCGCTCGCCAATCTCGTCGTTGATGCGCAACTCCAGCGTCTCGCTCACGTTGCCGGCCTGGGTCTGCCGCTGGGTCTCGAAGCGCACATTCATCCGGCCCGCCGTCATCTTGCCGAGCAAGTCATTGGCACTGGCCTCCAACTCCGGCAGCACGCTCTCGATGATCATGGCCGGCACGCCATTCTTGCTAAACGCCAGACGCAGCTCATCGAGCAACGACTGTTGCCGTTTCAACTCGGCCAGCTCACCCGCCAGCCGGCCGCGCGTGCCCTGCAACGCAATGCAGCTTTGCACGCGCTGGTTCGCCTCGCCCACCCGCCGCTGCAAGCGAAAGAATTCATCGCGTATGGTTTGCAGCGCGGTGGCAATCTGATTCGCCTGTGCTAGCGCTTTCACGCATTCATCCAATTGAGCCTGCAACGCCGCGCCCATCGTCTGCTCATGGGTTTGTTGCTGGGTCAGGTTTTGGGCCTGCAACCGCAACGCTTCCAGCGCGCGCTGTTCGCTCTCCAATCCCAGCACGGCTCGGTCCAGCTGGTTTTTGCGCTCCACAAACACGTCCAGGGTTTTCAACGTCTCATTGCGCAATTGCTTGTGGGCCAGTGCGTCGTAACCCAACACGGCCAGTTCCGTCTCCACCGTGCTGAGCGCGGCCCGCGCCTCTGGTGCATAGTGCTCGGCCGCGAACACTTCTTCCAACTGCTTTAACTTTGCCTCGGCCTCGGGTAATTGCGCCGCTGCTTCCTGAGCCCGACTCAAGCGCTCTTCCAACGCGCTGGCCTCGCGCTGCAAACCCGGCGCGGCGCGCAAGGCGCTCTCCAGTTCGCTCATCTGTCGTTCGATCGCGCCAGTCTTATCGGCCAGTTCCTTCACCAGCGCTTCGTTGGCCCGGTAGGCATCGCCGCGCTGTTTGCCCCGCGTCGTCCACTCGCCCAGAATGCGCACCCGGTCGGCCTCGCTCAACTCGCGCCCGCAGGTCGGGCACATCGCGCCGACTTTGGAAAGCAACGTAATGCGCGTTTTCAGATCGTTCATCTCGGCCCGCAACACCGTGTTCTGAGCTTTGGCCTCGCCCTGCTGTTCGCTGGCCCGGTTCATGTCGCGAGCCAGCACGTCGCGTTGTTGCTGCTGGCCATGCACCCGCTCCAGTTGCGCATTCGCCTCAACCAGTTGCACCCGCAAGCCATCCTCGGCCGAAAGCGTCCGCAGATTATTGGCCGTGCGTTGGGCCGCATCGCGCTCACTGTGCAAGCTGCGGCGCGCATCGGCAATCTGGCTCTCGGCCGCGCTCTTGCGCGCGTTCAACTCCACCATGCTGCCCAGTTTCAAATTGAGCTCGTCATTGAGCTGGCGCGCGGCCAGCAACTCGGCAAAGCCATGCTCGATCTCGTCGCGCCGATCCAATGCCAGTTGATATTGTGTCTGGGCTTGCTGATGCCGCTCACGCTCGGTTCCCAGCTTCACCAGTTGCGCCTTCAAATCGTTCAGACGCGATTGGGCTTGTTGCAATTGAGTGCGCAGGCCGTTGGCGCGCTCGCGCTGGCGGTCCATCTCGGCCTGGGCCTGCTCGGCCTGTTGCAGTTGGTCGGCGGTCTCGCGCGCCGCTGTCTGTGCCTCGCCCAATGCGCGCTCGTAATCCGGCAGCCGTGCAATCTCGGCATCGGCCTGGTCCAGCTCAATCCGGCGCTTGTTCTGCTCGTCCTGCACTCGGTCCAGCCGATCTTTCACCCGCGTCTCGTATTCGGGCCAGATGTCGAGGCTCAAAATTTCGCTCAGCACGGCCTTGCGCTCGGACGGCGGCTTCAGCGTAAACTCATCGGCGCGCCCCTGTTTCAGGAACGCCGAATTGATAAAGGTGTCGTAGGTGAGGTTGATCTCGCGCTCGATCTTGGACTGCGTTTCACTGGTCTTGCTCTCGGTCAGCGAGCGCCAGCCACTGACCTCGCGTTCGTCGCGCACCAGAAATTCCAGGCTGCCGGTCGAGGTTGGCGCCTTGTTGACCAGCTTGCCCTTGGCGGCCGCCGCCTTGCCCAGCTTGCGCGCGCGCACCACCTGAAAAATATTTCGCCCTTCGCTAAAGGTCAGCGCCACCCGCATTTCGCTCGCGCCCTGGCTGATCAACTCATCGTCGCGCTTGGCCCGCGCCTGACCCCACAGCACCCAGGTCACCGCATCCAGCAACGTGCTCTTGCCCGCGCCGTTATCGCCCGTCAGCACCACCGTGTGCAGGCCGCTAAAATCCAGCGCCTCGGCCTCCCGATACGCCATAAAGTTTTTGAGTTCTAGTTTGAGTGGAAGCATTGAGATTCACAGACTCGAAGCAATAAACAAATCCATCACAGATTCAACATCACAATCAAAATCAAGCCTTACTCACACCCGCAGCATTTTGACCTGAATACATTGCGCGCCTTCAAAGGTCAGATGCACGCCCTCGCAATAGCTCACCGCATCGCCGGCCAGCGCCCAATCAAATTGCGGCAGGCACCCCACCGCCCCGGCCTCTACGATGCCGCCGTGCGAAATGACCAGCGCGGCCTCGCCATTATCCAACTCGTCCAGCAATGTGCGCAACGCCGTGGCCTGCCGGCGCACATACTCGCCCACTGCATCATTGGCCGCAGCCTGCTCGGCCCAACGCGCAAATGAGGGTGGCGCTGCTTCGTAATTCTCCACCATCTCCGGCAGCGGCAACGCACCAAATTCCTGGCGCTGCTCGTGCACGGCAAACCCCATGGCGATGGCGGTTTCGTAGGCGCGTGGCAACAGGCTCGTCACGACCAGCGCAAACGGCCCCATGTGCTCGCCCAACCGCCGGGCCAGACTCACGCCGCTTTGGGTTAAATGGGGCTGTGGCGTCGCGCGCAGGGTGTGCCGGCGTAGTTCAATCGTTTTCATGGTAGCCAATCTTCTATCCGACAGAACGCACGTTCTAATATTTTAGCCGAAATCGGGTTCGCCCGTATTAAGTGCAGATCGTGCACATGCACGTCAAACGTGTCACGTGCACGGATTCTGCGTTGCACCACACTTACCAAAACGCCCATTCGTGGCTGATGCTGCCGTCGCCGGCCAGCGTCAAAAAGCCAATGCTGGGCGGCTCGACCATGATGGTGGGGCTGCCGGCGCCCATGGTCGAGCCGGGGTTGAAATACAACGCCCCAGCATCGCCCGCGCGAACACCCTCGCGGTGCACCGCGCACGGCTTGTGCGAATGGCCAAACACCACAATGTCGGCGTGTGTGGGCTTCTTGCGCACCAGCCGTGCAATGATCATGTTGTTGACCAGATTTAACCGAGGTTTGCCGCTGAAGTGAGCCAGCTTGTCCAAGATGCTGTAGCCAAAGTTGATGTGGCCGTGGGTCATCCACAGCGTGTGCTGGCCCAACGGCAATGTCAGTTGGGCAGGCAGGGTTTGATCGTGTGTGCCGAGGCTGTATTGCCAGTGCAGGTTGCCGCGCACGGCATGCACCGGCGCAATCTGGCTGAGTTCATCGATGATGGCCGGGTCTTCCAGATCGCCGGCGTGCAAAATCAAGTCGCTACCCTGCAACAGGTCCAGCATGGGTTTGGGCAGGTGGGGAATGCGATGGGGAACATGGGTGTCGGACACGACGCCGATGCGGATGCTTGTATGTGCGTTCTCGCCCGGCGCGCTGTCGTGGATGTGCGGTGTGGACATTCGAGCCCGATGTTACCAGCGCCGATGCGGAGCGATGAGCTGGGAGCGATGAGCGGAGAGCAGAGAGCTGAGCGTTCCTAACACTTCGCTTCCTGCTCTTCGCTCTTCGCTCCCAGCTCCCCGCTCTCTCACCACCGCACGGCCGCGAACTTCCAGCCCGGCTCCACCTTTTGCATCTCGATCTCGTCGTTGCGCTCGGTCAGGCCGCACTTGAGATAGTTCTGGTGCAACTGGGCCAGCGCGGCACGGTCGAGTTCGATGCCCAGCCCCGGCGCATCGGTCACCCGCACACAGCCGTCCTCGATCGGCACCCGCCCGCCCACCAGCAAGTCCTCGTGTTGCCATGGGTAATGCGTGTCGCAGGCATAAGTCAGGTTCGGCGTGGCCGCGGCCAGGTGTGCCATCGCCATCAACGAGATGCCCAAATGGCTATTCGAGTGCATCGACAGGCCGCGCCCAAATGTCCGGCACATCGCACCCAGTTCCAGGCTGGCGCGCAGGCCGCCCCAGAAGTGGTGGTCGCTCAGGATGATGTGCTCGCTGCCCAGCCGCACACTGCCCGGCATGTCCTCGAAGCCGGTCGTGCACATGTTGGTCGCGAGGGGAATATTGACCGCGCGGCCCACCTCGGCCATATTGGCCTGGCCGCGCACCGGGTCCTCGTAATACTCCAGAATCCCCTCCATCTGCCTGCCCCAGTGAATCGCCGTTTCCACTTTCCACACGGCGTTGGGGTCAATGCGCAACGGCGTGCCCGGCCCAAACGCATCACGCAGCGCAAACATGCTGGCCACCTCGATATCCGGCTCCAGCGCACCGGCTTTCAACTTGATGGACTTGAAGCCAAATGCCTTGCACATGGCGATGGCTTGCGCGGCCAGGGTGTCTGGCGTCAACGCCTCGGCCTGGCGCGCTGCCGCCCAGCCGGTTGCAGCCTCATCCACGCCAAAGCCCAGCTCGCCACCGGCACCGATGTGCTTGAAAAACAGGTAGGCCGAGAAGGGCACCTGCTCGCGCACCCGGCCGCCCAACAGATCGCACACTGGCCGATGGGTGGCTTTGCCCATCAGGTCGTAGCAGGCCACTTCGATGGGGCTGTAGGTGCGGGCACTACGCCGCGTCGCAATCGTGGTGCGCATGGTTTGCTTGGACACACTGGCATCAGAGCCCGGCCCAAAATGCGTTTCAATGGCAGCCAGGATCGCATTCAATTGAAACGGATCTTTGCCGATGATGTGGGGCCGAACGGCTTGTAGATCGGCCAGAATATCGGCGCTGCCCGGCATCTCGCCCAGCCCATACAAGCTGTCGTCTGTCACCAGTTCCACAATGACACGAAGTGCATATGGCGCGTGCAAGCCGGCCGCGTTGCGCAGCGGCGGGTCGGCCATGGCCACCGGTGTAATGTGCATGTCTTGAATCTTCATAGTTTCACCTCAATCTATGACTGGGCATTCAATCAGCAAATGACAAAATACGCACGTTTGAAAGCACAGCTTTTCATGGGCTAAAGAGGGTTAAAGAAAAATCGCCAAGTCATACATCAGTCAGTAATTCCGGCAGACGATTCGTGCTGTTCTCAACAATCAGATTAACTCGCTACAATCACCCCAATGTCAATTCTGGACACAATTTTGGATCGCAAGCGGCAGGTGGAAGTGCCCCAGCGCAAGCAGCACACCCCGTTGGAGGTGGTGCGCCGCGCGGCTGAATCTGCCCTGCCCACCCGCGATTTCGCAGGCGCACTGCGCCGCGCCGACGGCTATGTGGCGCTGATTGCTGAGGTGAAGCGCGCCTCGCCGTCCAAGGGCATTTTTATCCACGGCGAATTCAAGCCAGCCGAGATTGCCCAAACCTAGGCCGCGAATGGGGCCAGCGCCATCAGCATGCTGACGGACGAGCCGTTCTTCCACGGCCACCTCGACTTCCTCACTGCGACCAAGCCAACGATTCATATCCCGATCCTGCGCAAAGACTTCATCGTCGATGCCTATCAGCTCTACGAGGCGCGCGCGGCGGGGGCCGACGCGGCTTTGCTGATTGTGTCTGCGCTGGATGATGATGAGCTGCGCGACCTGCATCAACTGGCGCTGGAACTCAAGTTGACGCCGCTGGTGGAAGTGCATGACGAGGCTGAAACGGCGCGCGCATTGACGCTCGGCGCAACCGTGATCGGCGTCAACAACCGCGACCTGCGCACGTTCAAGGTCGATATCGAAACCACTGGCCGCTGCGCGATTCTGTTTGGCACGGCCACTGCCGAGGCCCGTGCGCGCATGATTTTGGTGAGTGAGAGCGGCATCTTCACCCCAGCCGATGTGGCGCGGGTGGCCGCGATGGGGGCCGATGCGATTCTGGTCGGCGAGAGCCTGATCACCAGCCCCAACATGGCCGGGCAGGTGCGCCAGTTGGCGAGCGTGCCCCGTTTTCAGGCAGAGACACAAAAATGACTGTTGTCAAAATTTGCGGCAACACCACCCTGGAAGATGCGTTGCTGGCCGCTCAGGCTGGGGCCGATATGCTGGGCTTTATCTTCTACCCACCCAGCCCACGCGCCATCGGGGTGGATGAGGCACGCACAGCGATGGCCGCATTGCGGGCCGCGTTGCGAGCGGCGTGCCAGCCCTGTCCGCTGCTGGTTGGCGTGTTCGTGAACGAGACGGCCGAGCATATGCAGCGCGTGTTGGATGACGTGGGGCTGGATCTGGCCCAATTGAGCGGCAATGAGCCACAGGAAATTTTGACCACAATGAATGGCCGCGCGTTCAAGGTTGTGCGGGGCAAAACCTGGAGTGACTGGCGTAGTATGCTCATTCAGGAGCGCCCTGATCGCACAGCTGGCATACCGGCTTTTTTGCTCGACGCCGATCACGAGACGTTATATGGCGGCAGTGGCGTGCAGGCCGATCAGGCGCTGGCGGCGACCCTGGCTCAGGCGCATTCCATGCTGTTGGCCGGCGGCCTTACGCCGGATAATGTGAGTGACGTGGTGCGGCAGATTCGGCCGTGGGGTGTGGATGTGGCCAGCGGCACTGAGGCCGCGCCCGGCAAAAAAGACCACGCCAAAGTGCTGGCGTTCATCCGCAACGCGAAGTTGTAGGGGGCAAAGTGTGTGAGGGGCAGACAGTTCCGAACCTTTTAGACCGTTCGGAACTGTCTGCCCCTCACACACTTTGCCGTTATTCTGTCAAGAGTTTTACTCATGTCAATTGAAAACCTGGAATCGAAGTTGGAAAATCTGCCCGACGCGCGCGGCAAGTTCGGCCCGTATGGCGGCCGGTATGTGCCCGAGACGATTGTGCCGGTGTTGGAGGATGTGACCGAAGCTTTTGATGAGTTTCGGGATGACGCGGCGTTTCGCAGCGAGTATGAGCACTTGCTCAAAACCTATGTCGGCCGGCCCACGCCGCTGACGCACGCCCAACGCCTGAGCGAGCATTTAGGCGGCGCGCAAATCTACCTCAAACGCGAAGACCTGACCCATACCGGCGCGCACAAGATCAACAACGCGCTGGGGCAGGCCATGCTGGCCAAACGCATGGGCCGCAAGCGCATCATTGCCGAGACCGGCGCCGGCCAGCACGGCGTCGCGACCGCCACTGCGTGCGCGCTGTTGGGCCTGGACTGCGTGGTCTACATGGGCACCGTCGATATGGCCCGCCAGGAGATGAACGTGTTTCGTATGCGCATGTTGGGAGCCGAGGTGCGCGGTGTGGAGAGTGGCACCCGGACACTCAAGGATGCCGTGAACGAGGCCATGCGCGATTGGGTCGCCAACCCGCACGACACGTATTACATCATCGGCAGCGCGCTGGGGCCGCATCCGTATCCACTCATGGTGCGCGAGTTCCAGAGCGTGATCGGCAAAGAGGCGCGCGGACAAATGTTGGAGCAGGTGGGCCGGTTGCCCGATCAGGTAATTGCGTGCGTGGGCGGCGGCAGCAACGCCATCGGCATTTTCTATGGCTTTTTGCACGATGATGTGCGGCTGGTGGGCGTCGAGGCCGCTGGCTACGGTGTTGAGACTGGCAAGCATGCGGCGCGGTTTGCGGAGCTGGGTACCAGTGGCGCGGACTTCAACGAGGCCGCCACCATCGCTCAGGATGAATCGCCGGGCGGCCGGGTCGGCATCTTCCAGGGCATGAAGACGCGGGTGTTGCAAAACCATGACGGCCAGATTGCCGAAACCCACAGCATCTCGGCCGGCCTCGACTATGCCGGTGTCGGCCCCGAGCATGTGTATTTGCACGACATCGGCCGGGTTGAGTACACCTCCGTCGACGACAAGGCCGCACTGGAGGGCTTCCAGATATTGTGCCGCTACGAGGGCATCATCCCAGCGCTGGAATCGTCGCACGCGGTCATTGAGGCGATACGCCGTGCGCCGGCGCTCCCGAAAACCGACATTTTGCTCGTTAATTTGAGCGGCCGTGGCGACAAAGATCTCAACACCGTCATCAAGGTGTTGGGCACGAACAGTTGACCAGGTTGGTAAAGTTTTTAAGGTTTCCCCTGCTGATGAAGCCGCAACCTTAAATCTCTGACCAACCTTTTTAACCTTATCAACTTTATCAACTCTCTTCCGCATCCCATGATTCAAGATAAAGACCTCGCACTTGCGCTCGACACCAAGGGCAAAGCGCATCTCACCACCATTCAGGCCGGCAAAAAATTCGAAACGCATCATGGCTTCATTTTGTACGAAGCCATGATCGGCCGGCCATGGGGCAGCATCATTCACTCGTCGCTGGGCCATCCGTATCTGGTGGTGCAACCGGGCACGGCCGATCTCATTCGCCACATCAAGCGCAGTTCGCAGGTGATCTTCCCCAAAGACAGCGCGTATATCTTGATGCGGCTCAACCTGTTCGCCGGCGCGCGTGTGCTGGAAAGCGGCTGTGGCAGCGGCGGGCTCACCCTGGCGTTGGCGCGCGCCGTCATGCCCACCGGCCGCGTCTATTCGCAAGAGATTCGCGAGGACTTCATCGCCCTGACCAAACGCAATATGCAAAAGGTAGGTTTGGGCGATTACGTTACTTTCATCAACGCCGACTCGACGCAGGGGTTTCTGGTGGATGAAAAAGTGGACGCGGTGTTTTTGGATATGCCGGCCCCACAAACCTGTATTGCCCAGGCGCGAGCCGTGCTCAAGGACGGTGGCTTCTTTGGCTCACTGGTGCCGACCACCAATCAGGTGCAGGAGATTTTGCGCGAGCTCGATCGAAACGAATTTGGGCTGATCGAGGTCGAGGAAGTGATTACGCGCGGCTACAAACCTGTGGCCGACCGATTGCGGCCGCGCGACCGCATGATCGCGCACACCGGCTTTCTCATCTTTGCCCGCGCAGTGATCAAGCCGCCCAAGTGGAAGGAGACGCCGACGGGTGAAGCTGCTGAGGCTGCACCCGCACCCTTTGCGATTGCGGCCGAAGACGAAGATGTGGAAGCGGTGACTAAGGGCGACGATATCCTTTAACTTTCCAAATAAAAGACAACCTCAATCATAATCATGCCTGGCACTGGATCAGACGGCGTCGTTTTACTCAGCTTGGTCTGTCTCAGCGCCATCGTGGTGATTCTGGTTGTGCTGGTGCTCACCCGGCCCAGGCACTAGCAAGCGCTAGGTCAGATATCTCAGTAAGCGAACCCGTTGTGGTTTCGATCACCAAGATGTCTGACATATAGGTCAAGATATTAGGTCAAGCTATTCAGGTCACTGCCTAATCAAACGACACCACAGCTTTGATGACGCCGGTGTCTGGCTTCAACCAGCCATCGAACTGACCGATCATGTCTGTGACGTGTGCGCGGTGCGTGACCCAGGGCTGGGTATCGACCCGGCCCGATTCGATGAGCCCAATGATGCGCGGGAAATCCTTGCTGAGCGCATTTCGCGAGGACAGCAGGGTGATTTCGCGGCGGTGAAAGAACGGGTCGTTGAAGGTGACATCGGCTTGCACCAACCCCACGAAGATCAGTTTGCCGCCGTGCGCGACATACTGAAACGCGCCGTTCATCGACTGCACACTGCCGGTGGCATCGAACACCGCTGTCGGCAGGTCGCCGTTCGTCAGTGCTTCCAGTTGCTCTAATGGCGCAGTGTCCGGCCCGACCTGAATCAAATGCGGCACATTGAGTTGCTGTTTGCAAAAGGCCAGCCGCTGTTCGCTCACATCCATCACGATCACGTTAGGAGTGATGAGTTGGACAAATTGAATCACCGACAGGCCAATCGGCCCGGCTCCGATCACCAGCACCCACTCCTGCGGCCGCAGTTGCGCGCGGTCCACCGCATGCGCGCCGATGCCCAGTGTCTCGACCAGCGCCAGTTGCTCGTACGACAGCACCTCGGACTTGTGGAGTTTATGCAGCGGCACTGTGATGTATTCGCGCATGCCGCCGTCGGTGTGCACGCCCAGCACTTTCAGATTGATGCAGCAATTGGTCTTGCCGTTGCGGCAGGCAATGCAGGTGCCGCAATTTAGATACGGCTCGACCGAGCAGCGGTCGCCCACTTGAATGTTGCCTGGCGCGCTTTCTGGGCCGATCTCCACCACCTCCACGCCCAACTCGTGTCCCAATATGCGCGGGTAGCTGAAGAACGGTTGTCGGCCACGGAAGGCATGCAAATCGGTGCCGCACACGCCGACGCGGTGCACGCGCACCAGTGCTTCGCCAGTGGGTATGGTCGCTGGCTTCACACTATCGATCAACGAGAATTTGAAGGGTTCGTTCAATACGATGGTGTTCATAGTTCAATAGCGGTCTGAAACGGTTTGTATAAATCAGGACTACCAGGCAGTTCGATTCTTTGCAATGCTAAGTCAAGATTATCAGCCGCCGCAGTGAGGTTAGTAAGATGGTGGTATCGCACTGTTTGTGTAGAGCACAGAAATGACCATCCACATCAGCATCTTACGCATAATCGGCTACTTTCTCAAACTGGGCCTGATCGGCTTTGGTGGACCGCCGGCCCATATCGCCATCATGCAGGCCGATCTGGTGGGCAAGCGTAAATGGCTGACGGCGGAGCAATTCAACGATGATCTGGCCACGGCCAATTTGATCCCCGGCCCTACCTCAACCGAGATGGCCATCTACATCGGCTATCGTCTGCGTGGCGTGGCCGGGGCCATCGCTTCCGGTGTCAGTTTTATCGTCCCCGCATTTGTGATCGTGCTGGGGTTATCCGTCGCCTATGTCAATTTAGGCAGCCTGGCTCAGTTCCAGCAGCTGCTGTATGGCATCAAGCCGGTGGCACTGGCGCTGGTGGTGTATGGCACGGCACAACTAGGCCGGCCGATGCTGCAAGGTTGGCGGGAGTGGGCATTGCTAGCGGCGTCATTGGTTGCCATCATGCTGGTGCCGATCGATGTCATCCTGATCTTTCTGATCGCCGGTTTGGTGTTGCTCGGGCTCAAGACCGTCTCCACGTACAACGCCATCGCGATCTGGGGGATTAACTTCGGGTTGAACGCTGCCGCGGTTCAGACCGTCGCGGTTGAGACCGCCGCGGTTCAGACCGCCGCGGCCATTGCCTCAACGGGTGCTGTGTTTCTCACCTTTCTCAAAATTGGCATGCTGATCTACGGCGGCGGGTTTGCGCTGATCGGCATCTTGCAGCAGGAGGTGGTGCGCAACCTGGGCTGGCTGACTCAGCAGCAACTTCTGGACGCCATCGCGATTGGGCAGGCCACGCCCGGCCCCGTGTTTACCACGGCCACGTTTGTGGGCTATCTGGTGGCCGGCTGGGCTGGTGCCATTGCCGCAACCGTGGGTATTTTTGCGCCGGCCTTTGTCTTCGTGATCTTGGAAAACAAGTTGCTTGGCAAACTCAAGCAGATGGGCCACGTGCGCATCTTTCTGCGCGGCGTCAATGTTGCGGTTGTAGCCAGCATTATGCTGGCCGCGGCCCAACTGGCAGGTGATGCGCTGATCGATCCTCTAACCATTGTGATCTGCGCCGCGGCACTGATTGCCCTGCTGCGTTTCAAAGTAGATGCACACTGGCTGGTGTTGGGCGGCCTGCTGGTTGGGCTTGCCCGGGTTGTGTTGGGATAAAGAACAGTTCAAGCGTCAGATCGTGCACATGACACGTTTGACATGCACGTGCACGATCTGACGCTTGAACACGCGGTAAAGTAGCGTCCGCATGAGCAGCCCACGCTATCCCATCCCCGCCCAGGAAACCCGTGTCGAGACCACCGTGGTGAACTCGCGCTTTGTATGCACGGTTGCCGAGGCGCGCACGGCCGAAGAAGCCCAGAACTTCATCAAGCGGGTGAAGGCCGAGCTGGCCGATGCCAGTTCGCACGCCTATGCCTACCACGTGGGCTTTGGCGCCAGCGTGACCGATGGCTGCAATGATGGCGGCGAACCCGGCGGCACTGCTGGCAAACCCATGCTGGCTGTGCTGCAAGGGAGTGGTTTGGGTGATGTCGCGGCCGTAGTCACTCGCTATTTCGGCGGCACCAAACTTGGCACGGGTGGGTTGGTGCGTGCCTTCAGCGGCGCGCTCAAGGCGGCTCTGGACGTACTACCGCGTGCCGAACGGGTGGAGCGCAAGTCATTCACGCTCGAGATGCCGTATGCGCGCTACGAGCAGGTTAAGCGCCTCATCAACACCCACCATGGCGAGATCAACAGCGAAGATTTCGCCGCCAATGTCACACTCGCACTCACCTTCATCGAGGACGACGTGTCCGCATTTGCCCAAGCCGTGCAAGACCTAAGCGCCGGCCAGATGCACTTGCACGAAAAATAAAAAAGAGGGCCACTCAAAAGCGAGTGACCCTCTTACCAACCATTAACCACTAATCACTAACAACCAGCAACTTCCTCAAGAACTCTGCCGCTCAATCGACTTTTGCGTTCCATTGGTGTGGGTGCCGTTGGCAGACTGGCTGAAGCTGGGCTTGGTGGCCACGCTGGTCGGCTTGACTGGGCTGGAGCCACCTTTCAGTAAATTGCCGCCTGTCTTCTTGGGCCGGTTCTTCGATGAAGGCTGCTCGTTGTCCTTGCGTTGCGGGTAGTAATAGGTGTAGGACGAATCCTTGCCTCGCAGCGCGACACGGTTGAGCACGATGCCGAGCACATTGGCACCGACCGCGGCCAGGGCCTCATAGGACAGGCGCGCCATTTTGCGGCGGGTGTGGCCGCTATCGACCACCAGCAACACGCCATCCACCTGGC
>Ga0105044_10007648_pt1 | contig 14885 bp, 17 predicted proteins | sample MAT01_FD_78092 | JGI IMG/M metagenome (GOLD analysis project Ga0105044, IMG submission 78092) | Freshwater microbial communities from Lake Fryxell liftoff mats and glacier meltwater in Antarctica - MAT-01 | ecosystem: Environmental > Aquatic > Freshwater > Ice > Liftoff microbial mat | place...
CAACGTCCGGCGGGCGTTCCTCTCCGACGTGCCCCTCGTCGACAGCGGCCTAGAGCAGCCCTCCGCCGCTCAGAGCCACTCGTGCACGGTGATCAGCGTCGAGCGGGTCGGCGTCTCCCGCGGTGCGGTCGGGCCAGTGACCCTCGCCCAGATCCGCTCGGTCGTCGGCGACCTGCTCGACATTCCTGGCCACTGAGGGATAGGCCGGGCGTCCTCGATCTCTGATCGGACCGCCCCCAGCCCGAATCCGGCTCGAGGGGCGAGATGACCAGGGCCTCGCCCACCGCAGGCAAGGCCCGCTGGCGGTGGGTGTCCCACCCTGGCCGGGGCTTGCTACTGGCCGATGGGCCAGTTCTCGAGGACGACCTCGCTCATCGGGAAGTCCCCCACGTTCGCCGTGGCCAGGTTGGCGTCGAGGCTCACCGCCGCCGATGCGATGAGACAGTCGGCCTGATGGAGCGTGACACCCTCGGTCGCGAACGCACGCCGCCACGCGCCGGCCCGGGCGCCTTCGGTCAGATCGAGTGGCGCCATGCGCAGGCCGGTGAAGAGACGGCGGGCGATGGACTCTTCGTCGGGTCGAAGGCCGCGCCAGATCTCCTCGACGGAGATCGCGCAGGTCCACGGTTCGACGCCCCGTCGACGCAGGGCCGCGACCCGTTGGGCGGCCGGGCGGCCCCGTAGGGCATCGATCAGGACCGTCGAGTCGAGCAGGATCCGGGCCATGGCCGGTCAGCCCGCCCGCCGCTGGTCGGCCCCCGCTGGTCGCGGACCCAGCCCGCCGGATCGTCGTCCCAGTCATGTCCGGAGGCTTCGATCCCTCCGAGGGCGGATTCGATCTCGTCCCACCGGCGCTCGTCATCGAGGCCCCGGCGGATCAGCTCGGTGATGAACTGGCTGCGTTGCCGCGGCCCGGCCCGCCGGTCGAGCTCAGCCACCAGCTCGTCATCCAGCACTATGTGCAGACGCATGTGTAGAGATTGGCCCACGACGGCCTTCAGGTCCTCCGTCGGGCCTCCAGACGCTGACCGCCTCGGAGGTCCCTCAGAGGTCGGTGAGCGAGCCGTAGGTCTCGGGGCGGCGGTCCCGGTAGAAGGCCCAGCCGGCCCGGACCTCGTCGATGGTGTTCAGGTCGAGGTCCCTCACGACCAGCTCGGCGGCCTGGTCCGACGCCGTGCCGTCGACGAACTGGCCCCGGGGGTCGGCGAAGTAGGACGTTCCGTAGAAGTCGTTGTCGCCCAGGTCCTCGATGCCGATGCGGTTCAGGGCGCCGACGAAGTACATGTTGGCGCAGGCCGCCGAGGTCTGTTCCAGCTGCCAGAGGTAGGCCGACAGGCCCCGGCTGGTGGCCGAGGGGTTGAACACGATCTGGGCGCCGGCCAGGCCCAGGGCCCGCCAGCCCTCGGGGAAGTGGCGGTCATAACAGATGTAGACCCCGACCCGGCCGACGGCGGTGTCGAACACCGGGTATCCCAGGTTCCCGGGCCGGAAGTAGAACTTCTCCCAGAAGCCCTTCACCTGCGGGATGTGGTTCTTGCGGTACTTGCCCAGGTAGGTGCCGTCGGCGTCGATGATCGCGGCGGTGTTGTAGAGGATCACGGGCTGCTCCTCCTCGTAGACGGGCAGCACCATGACGATCCCCAGCCGCTCGGCCACCTCCCGGAAGAGTTGGACGGTCGGCCCCTCGGGTACGGCCTCGGCGTAGGCGTAGAACGCGTCGTCCTGCACCTGACAGAAGTACGGCCCGTAGAACAGCTCCTGGAAGCAGACCACCTGGGCCCCGGCGGCCGCCGCCTCCTCGGCGTAGGCCACGTGGCGCTCGATCATCGAGTCCTTGTCGCCGGTCCATTCGGCCTGCACCAGCGCCGCTCGCACGGTGGTCGACGGGTCGTCTGCGGCCATCTCGGGGCTCCTGTTCCGCCCGCGGTCGGGCACCTGCGCAACCTACACACGCCGAACGACACCCGTCAGGGGATCGCTGTCCCAACCGGCCCCGCGCCCCGGGAAGGGCCGCCACAGCGACGGGGGCGCGTCCTACCGGCGGTGGCCGGGGGCCATGTAGAACCAGAAGGGCTGAGGTGCGCCCCCGGCCTTCATCGCCCGGCGGGCGGCCATGACCACGGTGCCCGCCTCGGTGGCCTCGAAGAACCAGGCTTCCGCGGCGCGGGGCCCGGGTGCAGGGCCGCCGGCCAGCTCCAGGGCGGCCTCCTCGTAGAAGGCGCGGATGTCGTGGACGGTGCTGATCGGGTCGCCGCCGGGGAGGCCGGCCTCGGTCCAGTCGGTGCCCTCGGCGATCCGCAGGAGGGCCGCGATCGCAGCGGGCACCTCGTCGGGGCCGACGACCTTGCCGACCGAAGTCCGCCCCCGCGCCGCCAGTGAGCGGTCGTAGGCCTTGCGCAGCCCCCGCGCCTCGTCGACCGCCGCCGGTACATCGGGGTCGAACCGAGGGGGCAGGGCACAGGTCATCGGTGCCTCGTCGGCCTCGATCACCGTCGGGTGGTCGACCAGCACCGGCCCGGACGGCTCGTCGAGGAGGGCGAAGGCCCGGCGCATCACGTCCCGCTGGAAGGCGGCGTCACCGGGCACACCGAGCGGTCGGCCCAGGGGGAACTCGCAGTAGAGGGCCCGGGGCGGATGGGTGCGCGCCGCGACCGAGCGGACCGAGATGAGGGCGACGGTGGCCAGGCCGGCGGCTTCCAGGACATGGGAGAGCACACACACGGTGCGCGAGCAGAGCGGTCAGACGGGGGTGAGCAGCACCACGTCCACGCCGTCGTGGCGGAGTGCTTCGGCCGCCGCCGGACCGGAGTCCAGGCGGACCGTGGCGACATCGTCGGGCTGGTTGCCGGCGAAGGAGACGTGGCGAGGGGCGACCCGGCCGATGATCCCGTCAGCCGCGAGCTCCTCGAGGCGGTCGATCGGGTACACGACATCGAGATCGGCGGCGAAGGCCGACCGGTCGAAGTTCGGGCTCCAGTGGCCGAGCGCCAGGTCCCGCCGCTCCCGGTCGAGCAGGCGGAAGCCGGTGTCGAATCCCGTGAACCCCTCGTCGTCCATCGTGTGGATGGCCGCGGTGGTCACGAGGGCCACGGTGGCCTCGGCCAGTGGCTTCGGGGTGGTGAAGGCCGTGGTGTCGAACTCGGGCACGGGCAGCGAGTCCGCCAGCTCCCGCATCGCCTGGTCGCCGGTGGTCACCCGGCGAGCTTGGCACACCCGACGACGGTCAGGGGACGCCTGCGGCTGCGGGCCGACGCGTCAGGCGACGCGGAGGGGCAGGACCCGGGGGCCGCGGACCTGGCCGCCGGACCAGCGCACCGCGTCGGCATCGGGCAGGGAGAACTCGGGGTAGCGGTCCAGCCAGGCCTCCAGGGCGACGCGCAGCTCCATGCGGGCCAGGTTGGAGCCGGCGCAGCGGTGGATGCCCAGGCCGAAGGCGGCGTGGCGGTTCACCTCACGGTCGATGACGACCTCGTCGGCCCGCTCGAAGGCCTCCGGATCGCGGTTGGCCGCCGGGAAGGACAGCAGCACCCACTCGCCGGCCTTCATCGGACAGCCCTGGAACTCGTGGTCCTCCTTGACCAGGCGGGCCATGGTCACCGGGGCGTAGGCCCGCAGCAGCTCCTCCATGGCGACGGGCAGCAACTCGGGTTCGGCGACCAGGCGCTCCCGGTCGGCCGGGGTCCTGGCCAGGTGCCAGAGCGAAGCGCCGATGGCGCTCCACGTCGTGTCGATGCCGGCCAGCAGCAACAGGGCGATGGAGCCCTGCACGTGGGCAGTGTTGAGGGGCTCGCCGTCCATCTGGGCCTGCAGCAGGTAGCTGGTGAGGTCGTCCCGCGGGTTCTCGATGTGGTCGGCCACCTGCTCGTTCAGGTACGCGTTGAGGGCCAGGAAGTTCTCCATCCGCTTCTCGACGGGGAGGTCGACGGACTCGAGGGTGTTGTGGACGAACACCCGGAACTGGTCGGCGTCCTCGGGCGGGAAGCCGAGCATCTGGGCGATGACCCGTACCGGGATGTGCTGGGCGTAGTCCGTGGCGGCGTCGACCACGTCCCGGCCCTCGAGGTCGTCCAGCAGCGACTCGCAGTAGTCCCGGGTGAAGGGCTCCAGCTTGTCGACCGCCGCGGGGGAGAAGGCGGGTAGCAGCAGGCGCCGGGCCTCGTGGTGGAACGGGGGGTCCGAGGAGATCGGTGGGGCGATGCCCTGGGGGGCGGGGATCCCGGGCCGGCCCTCGGTGACCACGACGCTCTGGGACGTGAAGTTGTCGGTGTCGTAGGCGATGGCCGACACGTCCTCGTGGCGGGTGGGCAGCCAGACGCCGCCGTAGCGGTCGGAGTGGGCCACGGGGCAGGTCTCCCGCAGCTCGTCCCATATGGGGTACGGGTCCCCCGCCCACACGGGGTCGGTGTGGTCGAAGTCGGTCGCCCAGTCGGTCACGGGCGGATGGTTGCCGCTCATGACGGGTCCTCCTCCAGGCGGATGGCGTACTCGGGGCAGTTGGCCACGGCCAGGCGGGCATTGGCCTCCTGGTCGGCCGGCACGGTGCCGTCGCCCACGGCGCTGGCGTAGCCGTACTCGTCGAACTCGAAGAGCGCCGGGGCCAGCGCGTAGCACCGGTTGTGCCCCTGGCACTTCTCGCTGTCCACCGCCACCCGCATGGTCCACTCCTCGTCGTCGACCCCCGAAACGCTACGGCCGAACAGCCTCACCCGGGCCGCGCCGGGGCGGGAAGCGGCCCAGGGAGCCGTTCCCGAGTGACCTGAGGGCGCCCGTCGCTCCGCTCAGATCAGAGGGCGTTGGCCGTGGTCGGAGGACCGGCGATTCAGGACCTTGTCCCCTTGGGGCAGGGGCGCCAGGGGTCAGAATGGACGCCATGAGCGATCTCGTCACCGAACTCGGCGGCCGGGCGGGCCTGGACCAGATCGTCGAGGACTTCTACCTCCGGGTGCAGGCCGATCCCCACCTGGCGCCGGTCTTCGCCGCGGCCGATGTCGACCGGGTGGTCGGCATGCAGCAGGAGTTCATGGCCACGGCGCTGAGCGATTCGGGCCAACAGTCCGGCGACTCCCTGCAGGCCATTCACGCCGGCCGGGGCATCACCGCCAGTCACTTCTCCGCCTTCGTCGGGCACTTCGTAGACACCCTCGAAGACCGCTTCGTCGACCGGGACACCATCCAGGCGGTGACCCAACGTCTCGGCCTGTACCTCGACGACGTGGTGGGTGGCACCGCCGAAGCGGGGTAGAGGGGTCCCGTGCACGGCACCGCCCATCCCGACTTCGAAGGCCTCGCCCGCGAGTTCGAGCGCCAGCTCGGCCGGACCACGGGTGGCGCCGCGGTCACGGTGTTCCACCGGGGCGAGCCGGTCGTTGACCTCTGGGGTGGGTTGCGGACCGACGAGGGCGCCCCCTGGGAGCGCGACAGCCTGGCCATGTGCTTCAGCACGACGAAGGGGGTGGCCTCCTTCGCCCTCCATCTCCAGGCCGACCGGGGCCTCGTGGACTACGACGCCCCCGTCGCCACCTACTGGCCTGAGTTCGCCCAGAACGGCAAGGCAGGGGTCACGGTCCGCCACGTGCTCAGTCACTCCGCCGGCCTGCACCGGTTGCGCAGCGTCATCGACAGCGCCCACCACATGCTCGACTGGGAGCACATGGTCGACGCCCTGGCCCGGGAGGCACCGGCCTACGAGCCGGGGACCAAGGCCGGCTACCACGCCTTGACCTACGGGTGGTTGGTGGGCGAGATCGTCCGTCGGGTGACCGGCCTGCCGCTGTCAGAGGTGATCGCCGCCGAACTGTCCGGGCCGCTCGGCCTCGATGGCCTGTACCTGGGGTGTCCTCCCGAGCAGCGTCACCGGGTCGCCCCCCTCGCGGCGATCGGCTCGCCCTTGCGGCGCCTGCCCCGCCCGCTGCACTGGACCCAGAAGCGCATCGGCACCGCCGGCGGGAAGGCCCTCAGCCTGGTGCGGTCGCCGGTGAACCCCCGGCGCATGATCAACGCCCTCGTGCCCCGCGGGATGGAGGACGTCCTGTGGGGACCCGAGGTGATGGACGCATCCATCCCGGCCGCCAATGGGTTCTTCACCGCCCGCTCCCTGGCCGCGATGTACGCCGTGCTGGCCGGCCGCGGGGCCTTGCGGGACACCCGCCTGCTGTCCGAGGCGACGGTCGAGCGCATCGGTGAGGTCCAGAACGACACCCGCGACCTGGTGCTGGTGGTCCCCATGCGCTGGCGGCTCGGCTACCACCGGGTCATGACCAGTCGGGGCCAGATCGCGGAGGCCTTCGGTCACTTCGGGTTCGGGGGCTCGGGCGGCTGGGCGGACCCGTCCCGGGACCTGGCGGTGGCCATGGTCTGCAACCGGGGCTCGGGCACGCCGGTGGGTGACCTGCGCCTGGCCCGCCTCAGCCACGAGGCCAAGACGGCCGCCGACCGTCGCCGCGCCGACGGGGTGACCGCGGCTCCGTCCGAACTGGCCGGCTGAGGCCGCTCAGCGGAGAGTGCTCACCAGCCCTCCGCCCCGATGAGGGGGACGAAGGCCACCGGGCCCAGGTCCTCCTCGTCGAGCTCGACGCCCCGTCGGCGGACGCGGACGAGTCGCTGGGTGCCGTCCCGGGCGCCGACCGGCATGACCAGGCGTCCGCCGTCGGCCAGTTGGGCGACGAGCGAGGGCGGGACCCTCGGCCCGGCCGCGGTGACCACGATGGCGTCGTAGGGGGCCAGCGCGGGCCAGCCGACGCTGCCGTCGCCCTCGACCACCAGCACGGCGTCGTCGTCGAAGGCGGCCAGGTTGGCTACGGCCATCTCGGCCAGGCCCGGATGCCGCTCGACGGTGACGACCCGGGCGGCCAGGCCGCAGAGGACGGCGGCGCCGTAACCCGAGCCCGCGCCGATCTCGAGGACGCGGTCTTCGGTGTGGAGCTCGGCCGCCTCGGCCATGGCCGCCACGATGTAGGGCTGGGAGATGGTCTGGCTCGCGGCGATGGGCAGCGCCGAATCGTCGTAGGCGTGCTCGGCCAGCTCCGGAGGCAGGAAGTCCTCGCGGCGCACCTCACCCATGACGGCCAGCACGGCGCCGTCCCGGATGCCCCGACGGGCCAGGTCGTGGTCGACCATGTCGGCCCGACGCCGGGCCAGTTCCGCGGCGCCGGCCTTCATCACTCGGCCCGGCGTTCGTACAGCTCGGTCACGCCGGCCACGATGCCGTCGGCCAGCACGTCGATGTCCGGCGCCGAGTCCCGGTCACCGGTGACACCGAAGAACAGCTCGCCGTCATAGGACAGGATGGCCACGGCGAAGCGGACCCCGAAGGCGACCGGCACGTAGGGGTAGTAGGCGACCATGCGCCGACCGGCGGCGAAGAGCGGCATCTGGGGGCCGGGGACGTTGGTCGTCACCGTGTTGATGCTGCGCTGGGGATGGCGCCGCAGCACCGCAGCGGCCACCCGGCTGCCGTAGGCCATGAGCGGCGCCGGCACCAGCTCCGCCAGCGAGGTGACGCTCTCGATCGCCTCCGCCTCGTGGGAGAGCTTCAGCCAGCGGGTCTCGGAGCGGATCGCCTCGTAGCGCAGCTCGGGGACGCTGATCTCCACGGGGAGGTCGGCCACCATCGCCGACACCTCGTTGTCGAGCCGCCCGTCCTCGGTGCGGACCGACACGGGCACCAGCGTGCGGATCTCGGTCGCCTTCGGGTCCTCACCCCGGGCCAGCAACAGGTCGCGGAAGCCACGGGTGACGGCGGTGAGGATGACGTCGTTGACGGTGCCGCCCCGCTCGGCCCGTATGGCCTTCGCCTCGGCGAGCGGGACGCTCACGCCCCGCCAACAGCGCTCGGGTCCGATCGTGCCGTCGACCGATGTGACCGAGGTGGGCCAGGCCTCGCCCAGCCACGAACCGATCCCCGAGCCCAGGGTCCGCAGGTGACCGATCGTGTCCCCCGGCCGGGCCAGCGAGCCCAGCACCACGCCGGTCCACCGGAGGACGGTGATGACCACGTCCCCGACGGCGTCGGCCACCAGGCGGGTCTCGGAGGACCCGGGGACCGCGGTCCACGGCTCGGCTCGGCCCGGGCCCCGCTCGGCGTCGGCGGCCAGGTCCAGGACCTCCTCCATCAGGCCGACGCCGGCCACCCCGTCGACCATGCAGTGGTGGACCTTGGCCAGCAGGGCCCACTCGCCGTCGGCCAGGCCGTCGACCAGCCACATCTCCCACAGGGGGCGACGGCGGTCCAGCTCGGTGCTCATCACCCCGGCCATCAGCTCATGGAGGGCGGCGGCGTCGGCGGACCCGAGCGTGGTGTGGGTCAGGTGCTGCTCGAGGTCGAAGTCGGGGTCGTCCTCCCAGACCGGACGGCCCAGCTGGAACGGCAGCGTGTGCACCCGCTGGCGGTAGCGGGGGATGCGGTCGAGGCAGCTGTCCATGAGGTCGAAGAGCTCGGCTTCACTCGGCGCCGGGCCCTCGAAGCGTGCGCAGGCACCGATGTGGAGGTGGTTGACCCCGTCCTCCAAGTGGAGGAACTCGGCGTCCAACGCGCTCATCTGGTCCACGACCTCATCCTCCCGGTTCACAGGCGGGCTGACCAGGGCCGTTGGGCCCCCTGTGGTCGGGTCAGACGGTCTGCGGGGCCCGGATCGGCCGGCCGCGGGACGGACACGCCTCCGCCAGCAGGTCATCGAGCAGCAGGGGGGCGTCGACCCCGCCTGTGGCCCGGTAGCCGACCAGCAGCACCTCGGTCACCGGCGGGTCGCCCCCGGCGACGGTGATGATGCGGAGGTTCCCGTCGAGCACGTCGGTGGCGCCGCAGCGCCACGTCACCGGGACCAGCGCCATCCAGTCGTGGAGGCGGATCGGCGGACCCATCCGGGCTTGGGGCGCACCCTCGGTCGGGTGGTGGACCTGGAGGGCATCCAGCACCTCTGCGGGGGTCATGTTCACGTAGCGGCTGACGTAGGCATCAGGCATCGTGATCACCTCCTGACCCCACGGTGCGCCGAGGTCCCCGGACGGCCCAGGGCCGAAGGTCCCGGCCGCTCCGCCCGGGGATCTACGCTCCGGGCTTCGACAGCAAGGGGTGACTGTCACTGGCCCTGAGTAGACAATGGCCATGGCCTCCGACCCCGCCCCCACCGCCGTACCCGTCGACCTGCTGGCCCGCATCCGGGCGCTGTTGGCCAAGGCGGAGTCCTCCACCTTCGAGGCCGAGGCCGAGGTGTTCACGGCCAAGGCCCAGGAGCTGATGGCCCGCCACCGCATCGACCGGGCCGTGCTGGCCGAGGCTGCGCCGGGGCGGCTGGCTGACGGGGTCGAGGGTCGGCGCATCACCGTGGAGGACCCGTACGCCACGGCGAAGTTCCACCTCCTGGCCGGCCTCGCGGAAGTCAACGGCGCCCGGGCGGTGTGGTCCCGGTCGGGGTCGGTGGCCACGGTCTTCGGCTTCCCCGTCGAGGTCGACATCATCGAGGAGCTCTTCACCTCCCTCCTGGTGCAGGCCACCGCCGCCATGCAGCGGGAGGGCTCCAAGCAGGACGCCTACGGCCGCAACCGGACCCGGGCGTTCCGACGCTCGTTCCTGCTCGCCTTCGCCGACCGGGTCGCCCGCCGCCTCCAGGAGTCCGTGGACCGGGTCGTGGACGAGGCCGGCACCGAGAGCGGGACCGACCTGGTCCCCCTGCTGGCCGCCCGGGACGACGCGGTGGCCCTCAAGCTGAACGAGACGTTCCCCACGCTCGGGACGATGCGGACATCGGTCAGTGACGCCGAGGGCCTCTTCGCCGGCCGGTTGGCCGCCGACCGGGCCGACCTGAGCGCCGGGCCCCGGCTGCACCGCTCCGCCTGAGGGCTCCCGGCGAACGGGCCGTTGGACCCTGGGCCGGGGAACGCGGATCGGGCACGCTCGGCCGGTGGCTTTCGTCCGTCGTCACTGGGTGCTGTTGGGGCTGGCCGTGCTGGGCGTCCTCGTCGTGGGGGCCGTGGTCAGCACCGTGCTGTCCTTCGACACCCCCGGGCCGGCCTCGGTGGACGATGCGGTGGACCGGTTCCGGGAGGACGGCGGCGACGACGGCCCGGACCGGCCGGGTGGGCGGCCGCCCGAGGGGGTCTACCTCTACGAGGGCACGGGCGAGGCCGCCCTGTCGTTCCCACCCCTCACCCAGCAGGACGGGGCCGAGCTGCCGGCGACGGTCACCCACCAGCCCCGCGGCTGTTGGACGACCCGGGTGGAGTTCAACGCCGAGCACTGGCAGGAGTGGACCTACTGCCGGGTCGGCGACGGGATGGTCGAGACCAGGGGGCGGAGCGGTCAGGCGTGGGACCTCGGGGTCAGCAGTGCGGGCAACGTGAGCACGTTCCTCTGCCGTCCGCCGAACCCGGTCCTGATGCCCGACGCCGAGCCTGGTGACGAGGTCCAGCAGTCCTGTTCGGGCACCAACAGCGCGGTCGACGGCCGGACGACGAGCCGCGGGCCGAGCACGTTCGTCGGCGAGGAGATGCTGGTCGTGGACGGCACGGAGGTCACGGCCCTGCACCTGAGCAACGAGCGGGTCCTGACCGGGGGACAGGAGGGCGACGAGCGCACCGACACCTGGTTCCGCGCCGATGGCCTCCTGGTGCGCTACGAGCGGGACATCGAGGTGCGCACGGCCTCGCCGGTCGGGGCCATCACCTACACCGAGGCGGGCTACTTCGAGCTCACCGACCTGCACCCCCAGACCTGATCGCGGCGGGCCGGCCGCACCCCTAGCCTGCGCGGCGTGGTGGACACGGCGGAGACCGGACGACTGACCGAAGCCATCACCCGGCTGCTGCCCCATCTGGAGCGGGTCTGGCGCTGGGACGAGCCCGGTGCGGTGGGCGCCGAACGCGACGTGTGGCTGCCCGCCCTCGACCGGCCGATGCCCGTGGCCGGGGTGGGGGTGGACCGGGTGCTGGACGAGCTGAGTCGGTTCGTCGTCCCCTACGGGCCGCGGATCGGCCAACCCGGGTTCTCGGGTTGGATCGAGAACGGACCGACGACCACGGGCGTCCTGGCCAACCTGGCGGCCACAGCCGCCGCCCCGCATCGCTATCTGCTGACCGCCCCGGCCCACCTCGAGGGGATGGCCCTGCAGTGGCTGCAGTCGCTCCTGGGTGTGCCGCCCGGCCACCAGGGCCTCTTCTCACCCGGCGGCTCGGTGGCCAACCTGGTCGGCCTCGGTGCCGCCCGCCAGGCCGCCTACGAGGCCCGGGGCGTCGACCCCGCCGCTGACGGGATCGACGGGCCGGGTCGGATCTACGCCTCGGTCGAGGCCCACCACACCATCGCCCGTTCCGCCGCGGTCCTCGGCCTGGGTCGACGGAGCGTCCACCCGATTCCGGTCGACGAGCGCCAGCGGGTCGACGTGGACGCCATCGCCCGGGCCATCGCCGCCGACCGCGAGGCCGGTCTCGTGCCCGTGGCCATCGTGGGCACGGCGGGCACGACCAACACCGGTGCCATCGATCCGTTGGACGAGCTGGCCGACCTCGCCCAAGCCACGGACGTCTGGCTCCACATCGACGGGGCCTACGGCCTGCTCGCCGCCTGCCTGCCCGAGCTGGCCCCGCAGTTCACGGGCCTGGCCCGGGCCGACTCGGCCATCGTCGACCCCCACAAGTGGCTGTCCGCCCCCATCGGGATCGGCGCCACCTTCGTACGGGACGCCGATCTCCTGAAGCGGGCCTTCACCGAGGGCGCGGCCGACTACCTCGAAGGGTCGTTCACCGCCGAGGAGCCCGAGTCCATCTTCGACAGCCTGGGCGCGGACTACGCGGACTGGGGCGTGGAGCTGACCGCGCCGGCGCGGGGGACGGTGGTGTGGGCCCTGCTCCGCGAGCTGGGGACATCAGGGGTCCAGGCCACCGTCCGCCGGGACCTCGGCTTCGCCCGCCGCCTGGAGGACCGGGTCCGGGACGAGCCCCGGCTCGAGCTCCTGACCGAAGCCGAGCTGTCGGTCGTCTGCTTCCGCTTCGTGCCCCCGGGGGAGTCCGACGAGGCGGCGCTCGAGGCACTGAACAGCCAGGTGCTCCGGCGCCTCCACCGGGACACGCCCTTCGTGCCGAGCAGCACGAAGGTCGGCGGCCGGTTGGCCCTCCGTCCCTGCTTCATCAACCCCCGCACGACCGAGGCCGACGTCGATGGCCTGGCCGACGCCGTCGTGGCCATCGGCACCGAGCTCACCTCAGTCGGCTGAGCCGCCGAGTCCGGAGTCAGGGCCGTACGGGGCCTCGCCGTCGTGCCACCGCCGGAGGGCGTCGAAGGGGTAGATGCCGGTGGCATGGCCGTCGTTCCAGGTCACCGCCAGGCCCCAGCCGCCGTGGAGGCCGGCCGTCTTGATGGCCAGCGGCTCGGGGCTGCCGGGTCGGGGCCACGTCGGCTGACCCCGGTCCCGGAAGGACCGGCAGGTCGCGCAGGGACAGCCCTGGCGCAGTTCCCGCAACTCGAAGCGGGCGACCTCGCCGTCCAGGAAGCCGATGGTGACGGCTTCGGCCCGGTCGACGTCGATCGTGCCGGGCTCGTGGCGGTCGTCCCGCTCGGTCAACTGACGCCGAGGAGGTCGACGACGAACACGAGGGTCTCGCCTCCCTTGATGACCCCACCGGCGCCGGCCTTGCCGTAGCCCAGGTCGGGTGGGATGGTGATCTGGCGCCGGCCGCCGACCTTCATGCCGGCCACGCCCTGGTCCCAGCCCTTGATGACCTGGCCCTGGCCGAGGCCGAAGCGGAACGTGTCGCCCCGGTCCCAGCTGGCGTCGAACTGCTGGCGGGTGCTCCAGGCCACGCCGACGTAGTGGACCTCGACCTCCTGGCCGGCCGCGGCTTCGGCGCCGGCGCCCTCCTCGAGGTCCTCGATCACCAGCTCGGCAGGCGGGGCCTCGCCGGGCGGGAAGTAGACGTGGGGCTTCTCGTTCTCAGCCATGGCCCGGGACCGTATCCGCCGCCCCCCGCCGTTCTGGTCCCAGCCGGGTCCAGCCCAGTGGACATGGCTGGGACCAGAACGGAGATTCAGGGGGTGGTGGCGATGAGGTCGATGGTGGCTTGGGCGAGGTCGGGGCCGAGGTCCTCCTGGAGGAAGTGGGAGGCGTCCTCGAAGGTGCGGTGGTCGAGTCCGGCGGCGCCGGGGATGCGGTCCCGGAACTCGGCCTGCAGGTTGCCCAGCACCGGGTCGTTCGGGGCCCACAGGGTGAGGGCGGGCTTGGTCCACTGCTCGAGTACGGCCCAGGCGGCCCGGTTGGCGGGAACGGCAGGATCGTCGGGGGTGACGGGGACGAGGAGGGGGAAGCGCCGGGCCGCCGCCTGGTAGGAGGCGTCGGGGAAGGGGGCGTTGTAGGCGGCCACCTCGGCGTCGCTCAGGGTCCGGTACGACGCCTGCTGGACCAGGGCACCGGCGTCGAAGGGGTCCACGGCCTGGCTGAACTCCCGCCAGAAGTCGAAGCCCTCGCTGGGGGAGGTGCCCGTCGGCAGGGCGGGGTTGGCGATCACCAGGCGGGCGACGTCGGCCGGTCGCTCGGCGGCCAGGCGCAGGCCGAGCAGTCCGCCCCAGTCCTGGCAGAACAGGGTGATGCCGCGCAGGTCCAGGGCGTCGACGAAGCCGCTGACCCATCCCACGTGGTTGGCGTAGGTGTAGGCGTCCGGGTCGGTGGGCTTGTCGGACCGGCCGAAGCCGATCAGGTCCGGGGCCACGGCCCGCAGTCCGGCCCCGGCCAGGATCGGCAGCATGTGGCGATAGAGGTAGGACCAGGTCGGCTCGCCGTGCAGGCAGAGCACCACCGGCCCATCGGCCGGGCCGTCCTCGACATGGGCCATCCGCAGCCCGTCGACCTCGACGTAGCGCGGCTCGTAGCCGAAGTCCGGGATGTCGGCGAAGCACTCGTCCGGCGTCCGCACCACCGATCGGTCAGGACGGGGGGAACGGTCAGTCACCCCGCCAGATTAGTTCCGTTCCGGCTACGGAACATGCCGTGGCACGCGCACCTTTCGTCACCAGAACGGGCTCAGGCGGTGCGGTCGGCCTTGAGCTGCTTGCGGGCGCGGGCCCGGGCGGTGCTGTCCAGGTCGACCTTGCGGAGGCGGAGGCTGAGGGGGGTGACCTCGACGGCCTCGTCGGCGGCGATGAACTCCAGGGCGTGCTCCAGGGACAGGACCCGGGGCGGGACCAGCTTGACCGTGTTGTCCGAGCCGGCGGCCCGGACGTTGGTCTGCTTCTTCTCCCGGACGATGTTGATGTCCATGTCCTCGGAGCGGCTGTTCTCGCCCACGATCATGCCCTCGTACACGGGCTCGGTCGGGGCCACGAACAGGCTGGCCCGCTCCTGGATCGACTCGATGGCATACGGGGTCGCCCTGCCGGAGCGATCCGACACGATGCTGCCGGTCACCCGGTTGCGCAGCTCGCCCTTCCAGGGCTCGTAGCGCTCGAAGACGTGGTGGGCCAGGCCGGTGCCCCGGGTCTCGGTCAGGAACGCCGTGCGGAACCCGATCAGACCGCGGGCCGGGATCAGGTAGTCGAGGCGGACCCAGCCGGTGCCGTGGTTGACCATCTCGGTCATGTCGCCCCGCCGGGTGCCCATCATCTGGGTGACGGCCCCGACGTGCTCCTCGGGGATGTCGACGGTCAGGCGCTCGACAGGCTCGTGCAGGACGCCGTCGACCTCCCTGGTCACCACTTCGGGCTTGCCCACGGTCAGCTCGAAGCCCTCGCGGCGCATGATCTCCACGAGGACGGCCAGGGCCAGCTCGCCTCGACCCTGGACCTCCCAGGTGTCGGGGCGCTCGGTGTCCAGCACCCGCAGGGACACGTTGCCGATCAGCTCGGCGTCCAGGCGGTTCTTGAGCAGGCGGGCGGTGACCTTGCTGCCCTCCTTGCCGGCCAG
>Ga0105044_10007652_pt1 | contig 14881 bp, 12 predicted proteins | sample MAT01_FD_78092 | JGI IMG/M metagenome (GOLD analysis project Ga0105044, IMG submission 78092) | Freshwater microbial communities from Lake Fryxell liftoff mats and glacier meltwater in Antarctica - MAT-01 | ecosystem: Environmental > Aquatic > Freshwater > Ice > Liftoff microbial mat | place...
CGGAATCATGAGCAGGTCGAAATCCTTTCCAGCCTTGATGAGCGCGTCGACGACCAGCCACGTGTTGTCGGGTGCCACGTTGTCGTCCATCGTACCGTGCGCGAGCAACAACTTGCCCTTCAGGTTCTTGGCCAGCGTCTGATTGGCTTCCTTCTCGTAGTTGTCGACGGCGCCGTTCTTCGTGAGCAGCCCGTGATAGCGCTCGCCCCAATCGTCTTCGTAGTTCCGGTTGTCGTGATTGCCCGACTCGGAGATACCGACCTTGAAGAAGTCCGGATACTGAAACATCGCCGATGCCGTGGCGAAGCCGCCGCCCGAGTGGCCCCACATGCCAGCGCGCTCGAGATCGATGAAGCGATAGCGTTCGGCCAGCTGCTTCATGCCCGCGATCTGATCAGGAAGCGTGTTGTCACTCATGCGTGCGTAATACGCATCGTGAAACGACTTCGAGCGCGTCGGATTGCCGGTGCCGTCGATGGCGACAACGATGAAGCCCAGCTCGGCCAGTGCCTGATTGTCGCGCGTGGCCGCCGAGAATTGACGGCTGCCCACACTGCCACCCTGCGGACCCGGGTAGATGTAGTTGATGATCGGGTACTTTCTGGTCGAGTCGAGCGTGGTCGGTGTCCACATCAACCCGTACAGGTCCCATTTGCCGGCGCGGTCCTTCACCGTGATTCGCGTGGGCGGCTTCCAACCGGTGGCCAACAGCTTCGAGATATCGCCCTGTTCAAGCGTCGTAATCAGCTTGCCCGACTTCGCGTTACGCAGCACCGCCGTGGGCGCGAGATCGGGGCGCGACCAGCTGTCCACGAACACGGCACCGTTGGGTGAGAGCGTGGTGTTATGGTCTCCGTCTTCCGGCGTGAGGAGCGTGAGCCCCTTGCCGTTCATGCCGATGCGATACAGGTGGCGGAAATACGGATCGCGCCCCGCTTCCTTGCCCGCCGCCACGAACCAGATCATGCGCGTCTTTTCGTCCACGCGCTCGACCGACAGCACGGGACCGTCGCCGGTCGTGATCTTCGACTTGAGGGCGCCCGTGGTGAGGTCGTAGAGATACAGCTGGCCCCAGTCGTCGCGCTCGGAGAACCAGATCACTTCGTTGGTGGCGGGCAGCACGCGCCAGTTGGCCACGTTATCGCCGCTCTCGAACTGCGTTTGTACTTCTTCACGCAACACGTCACGTACGTCGCCGGTGTTGACGTCGGCGATCCGCAGTGTCGCAATCTTGTGGTCACGCGAGTTCGACAGGAACGCGAGCCTGGAAGCATCAGCGTACCACTCCACGTCGGAGAGCTCACCGCCACTGCACGAGATGTGGTCACACACCGACGACCGGTGCTGATCGGCCGGCATCTTGAATCGCACCACTTTCGGGGAGGCCGCCGACAGATCGACGACCACGCGGTGAATCATCGACACGACGCTGTCGCCGGGAAGCGGATACTTCCACGCGCTCAGCTCGGGATGACCGACCTTGATCTTCACGAGATACATCTCGCCTACGTCGCGCTGATCCTGCTGGAACGTGGCCATCCTCTTCGAGTCGGGCGACCAGGTGAGAATCGCGCGATCGGAGTGAATCCAACCGGCGTTGTCCGTGGCGTACCCGAAGTCCTTCACGCCATCGGTGGTGACTTGCGTCTCTTTGTTCGAGGCGACGTCGCGCACCCAAAGGTTCCAGTCGCGGATGAACGCGGCGGTCTTGCCGTCGGGCGAGACGTTCTCCGGTGGGCGGCCGCCGGGGCGAGCTGCAGGACGCCCGTTGGCGCGCGCCGGTTCAGCTGGGCAATTCGCGCTCGTCGCGGTGCAATCGGTCTTGGTGCCTTTGATCGGGTCGATGACCACCAACGGCGAGCTCCCGTCGGCCTGCCGCACGCGATAGGTGAAGCGTCCATCGGGCAGCCAACTCGGCTGTACGCCGATGCGCGACACCAGATTCAACGTGTTGAATCCGAGGAAGCGTTCGGCGCGCGCGTAGTCGGCGGCGGTGATCGCACGCGACTGGGCGAAAAGGGGAGCGGCTAAAAACGGGCCGGCAAAAACGGCACAAAGCAGAGAACGGCGCATCGGCAGGATTGGTGGAGGGTGCATGCCATTGAAAGTTGCCCCTGTGGCCCGTGTCAGGGAAAGCCCGAATCCAAAGTGACCTGCCACGAGGGATACTTCGCCTGTACCCTCATGGCGCTTTTCGGACCCCTCGTTCGGGATGCACGTGTGTCGTTCACCCTCTCATTTGCACCGGAGTGCTTCATGTCCGCTCTACTTCCCAAAAACATGGGCAACGTCGACCGCGCCCTTCGCGTCGCGCTCGGCCTCGGCTTGCTGGCCATCGCCTTCACCGGCCCGCAGACGCCGTGGGGGTATCTGGGCTTTATCCCGCTGTTGACGGCGGCCATCGGCTCATGCCCGCTGTACACGATGCTGGGCTTCTCCACGTGCCCAGCCCCGAAGCGCCCGTAAGCTACGGATGATCACACCGCGGGGCTGGCGATCGCCGCCGCGGTGTGCAGACCGACCGCCACGAAGGTGAGGGTGCCGTTACAGCACGACGCCGTCGGCTGCGTGGGTGCGCCCGCTACCCACAGATTCTCGTGGTCGTGCGCGCGTCCGTGCGCGTCGACTACGCTCTGCGTGGGATCGGTGCCCATCCGGCAGCCACCCGTCGGATGCTCCTGCCCGAGATCGTTGACACTGTTCTCCATGCGGAGAATCTCGCCACCACCCGCTTTGGCCATCGTGCGGAACAGGTCACGCAACTGCTCCTCTTGCCAGTTCTTCAATGTTGCACTCTCCAGCGCGTCTTTGAACGACACATTGGGCATCGGGTCGCCGAACCGGTTGGTCTTTTCGGCGCTCAGCGACAGCGCACTCTCCTTGTCGGGGAGCACGTCGTAATAGCCCCGCACGCGCGCCGTCGCACCCTTCGCGCGCTGTTGCCAGTCTTTCATAAGCGCGTCGCCGAACTGGATACTGCCGTCGTCGCCGCGTAAACGCGGCTCGCGTCCCACGCTCGATTCCCAGATGCGCAGGTCGTGGCGCAGATACCGCGACGAGCGCGGTACCCGCATGAATTGCTTCGACACCAGCGAGTGCTGCACGTTGATGCCGGGGAACAGCTCCATGGGCAGGCGCAGATACGCGTTCACATTGCGATGGCCGGCGAGATACTTGCCTACCAGTCCGCTGCGATTGGCCAGGCCGTTCGGGAATGCGCTGCTCGTCGACAACAGCAACAAATGCGGCGACCACACGAAGCCCGCCGCCAGCACGAACGTGCTGCCCTCGATGGTGACCTCTTCGCCTGAGGCGGTCGTGCGATTGCCGGTGGCGTGGGTGATACGTCCCGTTTTCGGATCAGCTTCGAGTTTGCGCACCAGCGTCTCGGTGACGAGCGTGATTCGCTTGCTGGCGACTAACGCACCCCACGTGAAGTCGGGCGAGTACTTGGCACCCGTGGGGCAGATGGGATAACAGGTATCGCATCGCTGGCACTGCGCACGGCCATCATGTTGCACGGAGTTCTTCGCGCTGGGCGTGCTCCACGTGGCAATGCCGGCCTTGGTGGCCCACTGCTGCAACTGCGCGAGATTGTAGTTGATCGGCAGCGGCGGCAACGGATACGGCTTACCGCGCGGATCGAGTGCCACCGGTCCCTGCTCACCGGCTACACCCATGCGCTCTTCGGCCTCCTGGTAGAACGGATCGAGGTCGTCGTAGCTGAATGGCCAATCGGTACCTATGCCGTACAGCGAACGCAGTGTGAAGTCCTCCGGCGAATAGCGCGGAGACACGCCACCCCAGTGCATCGCGAGCCCGCCCACGTTCATACTGGGCGAGAAGCCCCAAGTGTTACCCGTGGCGTTCTGGTCGTCGAGGTGATCCTGCTTCCAGGGGCTCTCGCCGTAGGCCCGCCAGCGCTCGCGCGCCAGTACGCGATCCGCGAACGGCGTGGTCGGCTTTCCGGCCTCGACGACCAGAATCGACTTGGTGGTTTTTTCGGCGAGCGATGCGGCCATCAGTGCAGCGGTAATACCGCTGCCTACGATCACGATGTCGGCACTGTGCGTGATCATGCGCGCGGCCCCGTGCCCACAGAGAGCGGCTTGCGCGTGGCATCGCCCAGCGTTCGGCAGACGCCTGGGGCCACGCGGGCGCCGAGTGCCGTATCCCACGCATCCGGGCCCGAAGACCAATGCGCCAGCAGTGCCACCGCGATGTGGCTCGCGCCGAGCGGCGCCGGTAGCCGGTCACCGCGCTGGTCGCGCAGCACGACACCAAGCAGCTCTTGTTGCTTGGCCAGCGACAGCATAGAGAAGCCATCCATACCGTGTTTGCGCGCCAGCAGATCCAGTGCCGTGAGTTGGGCACGCCACGCGGGCGACGGATCGGCCGGCAGGTAGCGAATGTCCGCGTAGCCATATCCGTGCATTTCCTCGGCAACGGGCTCGTATCCATCGGCCCATGCTACAAACGCATCGGTTACCGCGAGAATGGCTGAGGCGCCAAGTGAAGCGGGCAATACGGCGGTGGCAACGGCATCGAGCAGTATGCGATCGAATCCACGCATGCGCTCGGCGCTATTGTCCTGACCCGTCGCGTTGCTGGCCGTCGGATCCTTCACCGCACACGCGGAGGTCGCTGTGCCGACCGTAGCGGCGGCCGTCAGTGTGCCGGCGGCCTTGAGGAAGCCGCGTCGTGTCGTCATGTCGGTGCTCCGTTGTTGCAATACCCGCGGCTCCTGTTCACCACTCACGAACATGCTGCCCGACGTCGACCCGCGCTATGGAGTCGTGTCTTCCGGCGATGGAAAGCCGGCAGATGCGGCTTAAGTAGTTGCTGAACAGGAACTTACGCGAACACGGTCACATTCTTTCCGATGCTGTTCTTCGCGAGCCTCCGCGGTCTTCGCGCGAACTTTGGTGCTGGCGGCTGCCGCTGAGCAATCGGCGAGCGAGATGGTTCGAGCGGAGGCTCGCGAAGAACTGCTCAGCTCGTTCTCTGCAGAAACGCAGTTGGAACGTGACTGACGGCAACCGCATATTACTCCGCTGAATCGGAGAGCGCCGTCCGGCGTTCATCCGATCAGGATCTCGTACACAAGAGGAGTTCGATGCAGCGCACAGCACAGGCAGTCTGGAAAGGTACCGGCAAGGAAGGCAGCGGCACGCTCACGACGCCGAGCGGCGTATTGAACGCGCAGCCGTATTCGTTCAAGCTCCGCTTTCAGGATGAAGACGGGCGCAATGGTACGAACCCCGAGGAACTGATCGCGGCCGCGCTTGCCGGCTGCTTCTCGATGGCGCTGTCCTTTCAGCTGGCAGGTGCCGGATTCACCGCTGACGAACTGAATACCACGGCCGTGCTTACCATGGAGCCGGTGGATGGCAACCAAACGATCACCAAGATCGTGCTGAAGCTGTCGGCGACCATTCCCGGCATCAGCGCGGAGCAGTTCCAGACGCTGGCCGACACAGCCAAGACGAATTGCCCCGTGTCGCGCGTGTTGACGGCCGACATCAGCCTCGAAGCGACGCTCGTCTGAGTTACGAAAGCGTGCTGAAAACGAGGACGGCAACGCTTGCCGTCCTCGTTCTTTTTCGCTATATATACATAGGTACGTATACGTACATTTATCGAGCGGGGAATCGATGGCTCAGAAGGTGATGCGTCCGGAGTTGCTCGACTTGGTGGCGGATCGCTTCAAGGCCCTCAGTGACCGGGCGCGGCTCAGTCTGTTGCAGGAGCTGCGGAGCGGCTCCTGCACGGTGAACGAGCTGGTGGAAGCCACCGGTATGGGCCAGGCGAACGTGTCTCGCCATCTGGCCATTCTGTTCAACCACGGACTCGTGAGCCGCGAGCGCGACGGCGTGTATGTGCGCTACGAGCTGGCCGATGCCGACGTACTCAAATTGTGCGAATTGGTGTGCGGGCGATTGGAGAGCGAGCTGGCCGAGCGCAAGAAGGTGATCAGCGGGCGCTGACCACCATTTGCTCGAGCTGACCCATGGGAACCGCGCCCACCTGCCGCGCCACTTCCTTGCCGTCCCGTAGCAACGCGATCGTGGGAATACTCCGGATCGCAAACCGTGCCGCGACGCCGGGATTCCGATCGGTGTCGACCTTCGCCACAATGGCCTGCCCGCGCTGGCGCTTCGCAAACTCCGCGAACACGGGCGCCATGCTCTTGCAGGGCCCGCACCAGTCGGCGTAGAAGTCCACCATCACCGGCACCGAACTGTTGCCCACCACGGTGTCGAAGTTGGCGTCGGTGAGCACCACCGGCGCGTCGAGCACCAGCGGTACCCGGCAGGTCCCGCATTTCGGCTGCGACTCGGCCCGGGACAGGTCGACTCGGTTGAGTTTGCCGCAGGCGGTGCAGGGAAGCACCGCCTTCTTGGCGCTGGTGGTGGGCATGGGGATGTTGGAGTCGGTAAAATGTAGGCCTACGGTCAGCTATTCCGCCGAGGCATGCATCCGAACATACCCGCCTTCCCCAGCATGAGTTCAAGCGGGCAGAAGTTCGTGATGCTCGATTGGAAGAGATTGAACCCCACGAACGCGGTGAAGAACAGGAAACCGGGATGCACGAGGGCGCCGAGGGCGACGGATGCCATGACGAACAGCCCGGCAATGCGGCGGATGATCTTGTCGTTACACATGGGAATTGCTCCGGTTGAGTTGCCAGTAGAGAAGCGGAACCACCACCATGGTGAGCAGCGTGGCCACGATGGCCCCGCTCATGAGTGCGACGGCCAGCCCTTGGAAGATCGGGTCGAGCACCATCACGAGGCCGCCGACCACGACCGCGGCGGCCGTGAGCGCGATCGGACGAAAGCGCACGGCGCCGGCTTCGAGTACCGCGTCGGCCAGCGAACGTCCGCGCGCTTCTTCGAGCTGAATGAAGTCCACCAGCAGAATCGAGTTACGTACGATGATGCCGGCCAGCGCGATCATCCCGATCATACTGGTGGCGGTGAAGAACGCGCCGCTGATGGCGTGCCCCGGCAGAATGCCGATGAGTGTGAGCGGAATCGGCGCCATGATCACCAGCGGAATCGTGAAGCTCTGGAACCAGCCGACCACGAGCACGTAGATCAGCAGCAGCACGATCGCGAAGGCGAGTCCGAGATCGCGGAACACCTCGATCGTGACCTGCCACTCGCCGTCCCACTTGATGGCCGTCTCGGTGACAGTGGCCGGTTGCACCGCGTTGTAGCGCGTGACCGACGCGCCGTTCACGCGAATGGCATCGAGCTGTCGATTCATCTCGAGAATCGCGTACACCGGACTCTCGATCTCGCGCGCCACGTCGCCCGTCACGTAGATCGCGGGCCGCAAGTCCTTGCGTGTGCGCGACCCTTCCCGCGTACCGTTCACCACCGTCACGAAACGGGCGAGCGGCTGCGGCCCCTGGGCGGTGGCGATCGGCAGCGCCAACAGCGCTTCCACGCTGCTGCGCTGCTCGAGCGGCAAGCGCGGCACGATGGCGATGCCTTCGCGCGCCGTCGGTGAACTGGCCACGCCGGCCGGTGCGCCGGAGAGTGCGAGGTACAGCGTCTGCGTGATCTGCTCCACACTCGCCCCCGACTCGGCCGCCCGCACGCGGTCCACGCGGAACGTGCGCTTGGCCTGCGGGGCCTCGACGGTCCAGTCGACGTCCACCACACCCGGCGTCTTCTCGAACACTTCCTTCACCGCACGCGCCGCCGCCAGTCGCGTGGAGTCGTCGCCGGCGTACACTTCCGCCACCAGTGTGGAGAGCACCGGCGGACCCGGCGGAATCTCCGCCACCTTGGCCGAGGCCTGATAGAGCCGTGCGATGCTATCCACACCCGGACGTACCGCGACGGCGATGGCGTGGCTCTGCCGGTCGCGCTCGCCCTTCGGAAGCAGGTTGACCTGCACATCGGCCACGTTGGCGCCGCTGCGCATGAAGTAGTGACGCACCAGACCGTTGAAGTTGAACGGCGCCGATGTTCCAGCGTACACCTGCGTGCTGACCACCTCGGGCACCGTGCTGAGATAGGCCGCAATGCGTGACGCGGCTTCGTTCGACGTCTCGAGCGTGGTGCCTTCGGGCAAGTCGAGCACGACCTGGAATTCACTCTTGTTGTCGAACGGCAGCATTTTCACTTGCACGGCCTTGAAGCCCACCAGGCTCACGCTCACCAGCAGCAGCGCGATGATGCCTGCGTAGAAGGTGCGCCGGCGACCTTGCTGCTCCATCAGCGGCACCATGATCATCCGGTAGATGCGATCGACCTGGCCACCCTCCTCGGGGGGATGCGCCGGGCTCGCGTGGCCGGTCGCGCTGTGCGCGGCCTTTACGTGTCCCTTGAGCAGGCGATAGGCGAGGTACGGCGTGACGATGAACGCCACCGCCAGCGACGCCACCATCGCCACCGAGGCACCGATCGGGATCGGTCGCATGTACGGACCCATCATGCCACTCACGAACGCCATCGGCAGAATGGCCGCGATCACGGTGAAGGTGGCCAGAATGGTCGGATTGCCGACTTCGTCCACCGCGTCGATCGATGCTTCTTCGGCACTCCGGTCACCCATCGCGAGGTGTCGATAGATATTCTCCACGACCACGATCGCGTCGTCCACGAGAATACCGATCGAGAAGATCAACGCAAAGAGCGTGATGCGATTCAGTGTGTAGCCAAGCGCGTAGTACACGAACAGCGTGAGGCCGAGGGTGACCGGTACGGCCACCAGCACCACCAGCGCTTCACGCCAGCCCAGGAAAAGCCAGATCAACGCGGTCACACTGAGCGTCGCGATGATCAGGTGCAGGATGAGTTCCTGCGCTTTCTCACCCGCCGTTTCGCCGTAGTCGCGCGTCACGGACACGTTCACGCTCGCGGGAATGAGACGGCCCTTCGCCTGCTCCACGCGCTGCATCACGGCATGCGTGACCTCGGTGGCGTTGGCGCCCTTCCGCTTGGCGACCGCAATGGTGACGGCGGCTTCCGCGGCACCGCCTTTTTCGCGATGCGACACATAGCTCGTGTTCTCTCCGAAGTCCTCGCGTACGTCAGCTACGTTGCGCAGATAGAGCGCGCGGCCGCCGCGGGCCGATACCACCACGCTGCCCACATCGAGCGCGGTCGACAACGGCGCCCCCACATCGATGCGAATCACGCTGTCGCGTACGGCGATCTCACCGGCCGCCAGACGCGCATTGCTGCCGCGCAATGCCATCACGACTTCGCCTGCGGTCACGCCGCTCGCGGCAAGCCGTGTGGGATCGATCGACACGCGGATCTGCTTGGGCGCCCCGCCGGTCACGAACGTCTCCGCTACCTCGGGAACCGTACGAATTTCGTCCTCGAGGTGCGCCGCGATCTCGCGCAGCGTGTTGGCATCCACACCGGCACCATGCAGCGTGAGCGCCAGCACCGGCACGTCGTCGATGGAGTGAGCCTTGATGACGGGCGGCATGGCGCCGGCCGGCGCTCTGTCCATGGCGCCGGCCAGCTTGGCTTGCACCTTGGTGACGCTTCGCTCCTGGTCTTCGCCGACCTTGAAACGCACCGTGACCATGGCGTAGCCGTCGCCCGACATCGTGTACACGTGATCGACGCCCGGCAGCTCCATCATCCGCTGTTCGATCGGGCGGGCCAACAGATTCTCTGCCTCCTGCGGCGACGCGCCCGGCAAGGCCGATATCACGTCGATCATCGGGACCGAAATCTGCGGTTCTTCTTCGCGCGGGGTCGCGAGGATACCGAGCACGCCAACGGCGAGTGAGGCCACGGTGACCAGTGGCGTCAGCTTCGAGTTCAGGAATGCTTTCGCGATCCGGCCGGCAATGCCCAGCGGGCGTGGCGTACTCATCGCGCCGCCGGCGTTCTGGGTGCGTTCGGCACCACGATCGTCTCACCGGCCTTGAGTCCGCTGCTGATCGCGGTGTGCGTGGTCGTCGAGACGCCTAGGCGCACCCAGCGACGCTCGTCGCCGGTGGCCGAACGCACGATGACGCCCGTAAGATCGCCCTCATGCACGATGGCCGCGTTCGGCACCAGCACCGCGTGTTCACGCGCGACCGGAATGGAAACCATGGCCGAGCTGCCGGGGCGATACTGGCCCGCCCGGTTCGCCACCGTCGCGTTCACCGTGAACAGGTTGCCGGTACCGGCCGGCACTACACCCTCGATCACAGCCGATACCGGCACCCGGTCGATCGTGGCGGCCAGCGTTTGGCCGCGCTCGAGCGCGCGCACGGCATCGCCGGCCGCGCTCACGCTGATACGCAATGTCGAGCCATCCTGTACCGTGATCAGCGGCGCGCCGGGGGCGGCGAAGGCCCCGGGATCGACCGCGCGGGAGGTGACCACGCCGCCGAACGGCGCGGTCACGGTCGCGTAGCTGCGCATCGCCTCGAGCTCACCTAGCGCGGCCTGTGACGCCCGCACCCCAGCTTCGGCGCGCGCCAGCCCGGTTTCCGCCGCATCGAGCTGCGCCCGGGTCGCGGCGCTGTCGGCGTAGAGCGCGCGGATCCGCGCCGCGTGCGTGGCGGCTTCGCGCTGCATCGCGTGCGCGTCGGCGATCGACGCGCCGACCTGCGCCGCCTTGGCCGTGAGATCTCGCGCATCGATGCGCAGCAGGGTCTGTCCGGCTCGCACAATATCGCCCTCATGCACCAGCACCGCCGTCACCGTACCCATCAGCTTCGTGCTGAGCGTGGCCTGCTGGATCGGTTCCGCCACACCCGACGCGTTTATGGTGGCATCGATGACGGTGTCGCGCACGACGAGGGCGGTGCCGACGACCGGCGTAGCGCCTGCGGCGTCGGCAGGCGACGACGATGCATGCTCGTCTTTTCCACCCGAACAGGCCGTGAGTGAAAATCCAGCAACGGTGGCGAGTGCCAGCGTGGTAAACAGCGTCTTGGTCGACGTCATGTCGTGAGCTCCCTGATATCGGTTCGGACGCATCAGCGCGCCGTCGTGGTGGAGGTATCGAGTGCGGTGAGAGCGGCGGGGTCGCCACCCGATGCGCGCCGCCACGTGGCGATGGCATCGATGACGGCATAGCGCGCGGCCGCCTGCGCGAGTGAAGCGCTGGTGGCCGATGACTCGGCCGCCAGCAGTTCCGCGATGGTGGCCAGGCCGCCGTCGTAGCGCTTCTGCACCAGGCGGTACGCTTCGCGGCTTTGGTCGGCCGCATCGCGGGCCAGTGTGAGTCGCTGCATGGACAGCGTGAGGCGCCGCGCGGCGTCGTCGCGCTCCAGCTGGCTTTGCGCACGCGCGGCATCGAGGCCGGCGCGCGCGGCACTGGCGCGGGCGGTGGTCGCGGCCACGTCGGCCAATTCGGCGTTGCCGCCGAATATGGACCACGAGGCCATCACGCCCACCGTCCAGTTCTTCTGTCCCGCGTACGGCGTGCGCGGGTCGTTCCAGTCGTAGCGGGCGAAGCTGTTCACACGCGGCAACAGCGTGCTGGCGGCACGGCGACGGTCGGCACTCGCCGCGGCCACGCCAGCCTGCGCCGCGCGCACGTCATCCCGAATCTCGGCGGTCGCGGGAATGGCGTCCGCCGTCGCGCTGTCGTGCGCCGCGAGGGCGATGACCGCGGCATCATCCGGAAGCGCGCCGGGCAGCGTGGGGAGCTCGGCTCCCGTGCGGCCCAAAAGCAGGGCCAGCTGCTGTCGCGCGCTGAGTGCATCACTGCGCGCGCTCAGCAACTGCGCGGCAACGTCTGAGGCGCGAACACTGGCCTGGAGGGCATCGGACTTGGTGACCAACCCCTGCGCCACCATCGAGCGTACCTGCCGCACGCCGGCGTCCGCGGCCCGCTGTGCCTCCGCGAGCACGCCGCCCTTCGCTTCGGCCAGAATAGCCCCGTAGTAGGCGCGAACGACGTCGGCGCGGGTCGAGACCGCCGACCACTCTTCGGCAGCCGTGCTGGCGTCAGCGGCGGCCCTCGCGGCGCGGAGACCGAGCCACGCGTCGCCGTTGATCAGCGGGACTTCCAGCACCACGCCACCCAACGCGTTGGTAACGGCGCCGGGGAAGTTGAGCCTGGCGGGCTCGAAGGCGGCTGGGGTCACCAGCCGCTGACGCAACGTGGTGCCGAAGGCGCCGATCGGGTCGGTGGTTCGGATCACTCCGGCTTCGACGCGCGCCGAGGGGAGGATGCCTTTCAGCGGCAGTCGGGCGCGGGCGCGGTCGCCGGCCGTGGTGGCGTTGGCGATCCGGTTGCCGAACGCGTGCTGGTCGGCCTCGCGCATGGCGTCGCCGAGCGAGAGCGGCGCCGACTGGGCCCGCACCGGGGAGGCCGGGAGCGCGGTCGCCATCATGGCGACTGCCACCAGCGCCATCGGAAAATATGATGAGGTTCGCATATGTAGATATACATAAGTGCGTATATCTTTAATAGCAAGAGGGGGCGGCCGACCGCTCCGCCCCTCGTGCCGGACACCGGACTCAGCGGTTGCCGAGGTTCCGGTCGAAGAACGCCCAGACCCGGTTCCACGAGTCGATCTGCTCCGGCGAGTCTTCCTTCAGTAACGTGGACCGGTTCACCCGACGACTGAACGTGTGCCCCACGCTGGCCGGCCCCGGGGTCGGATTCACGTAGATCTTCGTTTCCGAGAGCGTCGGCTGCCGCGCGATGAGCGCGTCGACGAGCGGACGCGCTTCTTCGAAGTTCACGTCTTCGTCGTTGGTGGCGATGTGCACCAGGATCGGCGTCTTGAGGCTGTCCACCCAGTAGTAGGGCGACCGACGCACGTACTCGGCGCGCTTTTCAAATGGCAGACCGCGCATGGTCGTCATGGTCGAGAAACTGCGCTGGTACGACGGTCCCTTGAACGATAGGCGGAACAGGAGGTTGGTGACCGGCACGATCGCGGCGCCGGCTTTGAATGGGGTGCCCTTGCCCTCGCGCATGAGTAGCAGCGCGGTGATGAACCCGCCGTGGCTCCAGCCCATCACCCCGATGCGGGTGGTGTCCACCGAGGGCAGCGCCGCCAGCACCTGGACAGCCGCCTGCACGTCATTCACTTCCAACCCGCCGTAATCGATGGCGTTGTGGAGCGCCGCGCCGTATCCCGTGCTCCCGCGGTAATCGGGGGCGACGATGACGTAGCCCTTTTGCACGGCTTCGATAATGAACGGGAGATAGTTCTGATCCCAGTTCCCGTGCACGCCACCATGGACCCAGACCATCGCGGCATGCGCCTTCGGGCCCTTCGACTGCAACGGCTCGAACAGCGACGCGGGAACTTCCATGCCGTCGGTGCTCTCGTACTTCACCTTGCTGAACTTCATGACGCCCACACTGCGCGCGGCGAAGATGCTGTCGGTGCGCGCCTTGCCGGCGATGGCGCGGGCGAAGTCGGCCGGCGGATGATCTTCCGGACGGTTGCTCACATACAACGCCGCGATGCGGGCGGAATCCATCACCACGCGCTGACGCGCGGGGGGCGCATCGTCCTGGGCCGTGGCGCGCTGGCTGAGTGCGACCGAAAGGAGCGCCGCGCCGAGCGCGAAATGTCGAGAGGTGACCATGATGACGCGGGGTTGGAGAGGACGAGGCGCGGTCGCAATTCAGGAACGCCGTGCACTATCGTGAGATGAGAGCGCAGACAGTACTTTTCAGTTTACGAATATATACGCCGCCGGAGTAGGGCTGCGTTGAGAGTCCACCCACGTTTCGGAGGCGCCTCATGCGCATTCCCGTCGTCGCCGTTGCCGGTTCGTCCGCTCGCCGCATCGTGTTGTTCTCGCTCGCGGCGGCCACGCTGTCCGCCACGACTCTAACGGCCCAGGAGCACTCGCACACCCCGGGCATGACGCATCCGGCCGCGGCGCCGCTTCCCACGCAGGGCGGTCAGGCGGCGTTCGCGGCGATCAGCGAGATCATCGCCATGCTGCAGGCCGACGCCAACACGGATTGGTCGAAAGTGAACATCGAGCGGCTACGGCTGCACCTCGTGGACATGGATCTGGTCACGATGCGCAGTCGCGTGGTGACAACCCCCGTCGTCGGCGGCGCGCAGTTCATCGTGCGTGGCACTGGTGAAACGATTGCCGCGATCAAACGCATGACGGGCGCGCACGTCACCATGGTCATGAGCAGCGGTGGCCCGCGTGTGGTGCGCACGGAACTTCCCGATGGCGTGCGCCTGCTCGTGACGGCGGCTGACCCGGCCGACCCGGCGACCGTGGCGAAGCTTCGCGGTCTCGGATTCATCGGCCTCATGGCCGATGGCGATCATCACGCGGCGCACCACATGGCGCTGGCGCGTGGCGACAAGATGGCGGACCACGGGCACTGAACCACTCAAAGCTCAGAACTCAGAGCTTTGGATCCCACCAGCCACCACGTCGTCATCGGCCGCACAACGAGAGCAGACTCCGCAGCGTATTTTTCCGTCACGACGGCCGTTCGGCCTGTCCGGTTCCCCCGCCTCACCCCGCCATGCCTCACCTGTCCTTACGCTGCACCGCTCGCACTGTCGCCTCGATCGCAGTCGCTGTGGCACCGGCATTCCCTGCCGTGCTTTCCGCCCAAGCGCCAGCCGCGACGGCCGACTCGCTACTCGTACGCCCCCTCGCCTTCCGCGCCATCGGCCCTGCCTCCATGAGCGGCCGCATTGCCGATATCTCCGTCGTCGAGGGCCCGCGCCCGCTGCGCGGCGGACGCGTCGGCACTGCGATGTATGTGGCCGTTGCCACCGGCGGTGTCTGGAAGACCACCAACGGCGGACTCGCATGGACTCCTGTCTGCGGTTCGATCCGCGTGGGATCCATCGGTGCGGTGGCGGCGGCTCCGTCGAACGGGGATGTGGTCTGGCGCGGCAGCGGCGAGGACAACAACATGCGAAGCTCGTCGTGGGGCGTGGGTGTGTTCAAGTCCA
>Ga0105044_10007653_pt1 | contig 14881 bp, 13 predicted proteins | sample MAT01_FD_78092 | JGI IMG/M metagenome (GOLD analysis project Ga0105044, IMG submission 78092) | Freshwater microbial communities from Lake Fryxell liftoff mats and glacier meltwater in Antarctica - MAT-01 | ecosystem: Environmental > Aquatic > Freshwater > Ice > Liftoff microbial mat | place...
GCCACAGCATCTCGGGCACGCTGGTCGGGCGACGCAGCGAGCAGCGCATCGTGATGATCGACGACCACCACTTCGACGTCCCGCCCGCGCAGCACATGCTGGTCGTGAAGAACGACGACCGCCCTGGCGTCATCGGCACCGTCGGCACGCTGTTGGGCAATGCAGGCGTCAACATCGCCGACATGGACGTCGGTCGTGCCACCACCCCAGGTACTGCCGTCATGTTGATTGCGCCGACCATGGAAGTGCCCGATTCGGTAGTCATCCAATTGAGGGCGGCCCCCGGCATCATCAGCGTCACCCCCCTCGCCGGCTGAGGTGCCGCCGCAGGCGAAGTGAGGCGTTGTTGGGTTGAGGACCTGGCTCACAGCCCCACGACCGCGTCACTTCGTCACTTCCTGCTTGCCGCCTTGCGGGCGGGTCAGTGGGGGGCGTGGGCGCGAATGGCGTCTCTCGTGGCGATGGCTTCGGCCTGCGCCGCTTCGGCGAAGTCAGGGCCGCTCGACGCGTAGAGGATTGCGCGCGAGGAGTTGATCACCATGCCGAAGCCGTTGCTGTCTACGCCAGCTTCGACCGTTGCCTGTACGTCGCCACCCTGTGCGCCGACGCCGGGGACCAGCAGCGGCAGATCGCCGACGATGGCACGCACTTCGCCCAGCTCGGCGGGGTAGGTGGCTCCCACCACCAGACCGCAATCGCCGATTTCGTTCCACTCAGTGGCCACCCGACGGGCAACGTGGAGGTACAACGGCTCGCCATCTACGAGCAGCGATTGGAAATCGCCACTGCCAGGGTTGCTGGTGCGGCACAGCACGAACACGCCTCCCTCTGGGTGACGCAGGAACGGCTCGACCGAGTCGGTACCCAGGTACGGATTGACGGTGACCACATGGGCTCCGTAGCGGTCGAACGCCTCGTGCGCGTATTGCTGTGCGGTGCTGCCAATGTCGCCGCGCTTGGCGTCGAGCACCAGCAACACGTTGGGGTATCGGTCGCGTATGGCGGCGCAGATCAGCGCCAACTCCTGCTCTGCGCTCGTCGCAGCGAAATAGGCGATCTGCGGTTTGAAGGCGCATACGACGTCGGCCGTGGCATCGACGATGGCCATGCAGAAGTCGAACACCGATCCGCCGACCACATCGGGGAACCGACTCGGATCCGGGTCGAGTCCGATGCACAGCATCGATTGTGATGTTGTCCATGCGTGACGAAGCCGTTCATTGAAAGCCATCGAGCGTGAATCTAGCCGTCGGTGCCGCTGCGCAAACCGGTCGGGCCCAGCTCAGCGAGGTTTATCGTCAGTGATCGCAGTTCCACACGCCGTTGTCCTCCAGCTGCGGGCTCTGGCACCCGTCTGGCATCGGTGGAATCGGCTTGCCAGGCGGCCAGTCGTCTGGGAGTCGGACGCCAGGCGGCGCGATGTTGCTGGGTGCAGCCGTTGTCGTCGGGGCTACCGTGGTGCGAGGCGCAGTGGTTGCGGGCGCCGCAGCGATGGCGGCAGGTGGGACGACGGGAACAGCGGTTGTCGGAGTCGTGACCGGGGCATTCGTCACCGGGCTGGTGCTGGCCGGGCCGGTGCCACCAGTGTCGGCGGGTGTTGGCGTTGGCGCCACGGCGACCGGCGAGGTAGCGGCAGTCGCAGCAGTGCGGGCACTCGACCCGGTGGGCGCAGCTCCCATGGCGATGGTGCCGGGCACGCTCGCGACCGTCGGAGTGGGCTCGACGCCAACGGTCGTACTGCCGACCTGTGTGGTCTCGGCGGCGACAACGACTGTGTCGACATCGGCAACCTGGGCTGCGATCACGGTGGTTGCCGGAGGTTCAGCGCTGCCCAACCCGAGCACGTCCATTCCGCCCAGCGACACGAACGCAAGGCCACCCATTGCGACGGTGACCGCAGCGCTGATGCTGAGAGTCAGTGCGATTCGTCGTTCCATGTGTCATCGACCTCTTTCCTGGAGAGGCACGACGCAGCACAAGAGAAGGTTTGGTAGCCCTGTCAGAACTCGTTGCGGACATGATCGCTGCCGGCTGCGGCCAGGTGGTCTGAGGCCGTGGTCGTCGGCCCTAACATGCGTTCATGTCAGAGAGCGCGTTGACACACACGGACCCCAGCGATATCAAGCCTTCGCTGATGAGCCCAGTGCAGCCGCACGTCATCGTACTCTTTGGTGCAACCGGAGATCTCTCCCGTCGCAAGCTGCTGCCCGGCCTGTTGCACCTGTCGCTGGCGGGACTGGTGAGCGAATGTCAGATAGTCGGCACGTCGCTCGACGACTTTGACGATGAGACGTTCCGCGACTTCGCACGTGCAGCGTGCGATCAGTTTTCCAATCGCAAGATCACCGAAGAGGCGTGGGCCAGCTTTGCGCGCCGTCTTCGCTACGTGCCCCAGGGCCGTGGCCCGAGCGGGCTTGCGGAAGCGGTGGGCGAGGCCGAGAAGGTCTTGGGTGGCGATCCACGCCGTCTGCACTATCTCAGCGTGCCGCCGGCTGCCGCACGCGTGGTTGTCGATACCCTGCGCGAAGCAAACCTGATCGAGCGCTCGCGGATCATCATGGAGAAGCCGTTCGGCACTGACCTGGCCTCGGCGCGAGTGCTCAACGCATCACTGCACGAGACGTTTGCAGAGGACCAGATCTACCGCATCGACCACTTCCTCGGGAAGGAAGCGGCACAGAACATTTTGGCCTTCCGGTTCGCCAACGGTCTCTTCGAGCCGATCTGGAATCGAGACCACATCGACCATGTTCAGATCGATGTCCCCGAGACACTGGGACTCGAAGAACGAATCGGTTTCTATGAGAAGACCGGCGCCTATCGCGACATGGTGGTGACGCACCTCTTCCAGGTGCTCGCGTTCATGGCGATGGAGCCGCCCACGGCGCTCGACCCGCGTGCCATCAGCGAGGAGAAGAACAAGGTCTTCCGCTCGATGCTGCCGATCGAGCCGGCGAATGTAGTTCGCGGCCAATACCTGGGCTACCGCGAGGAACATGGGGTGGCGCACGACTCCGAGACCGACACCTTCATTGCGTTGAAGTGCGAGATCGACAACTGGCGATGGGCGGGCGTGCCGTTCTTCCTGCGCACCGGCAAGCGCATGGCGGAGGGTGCGCGCATCATCTCGATCGCGTTCCGTGAGCCGCCGAAGAGCATGTTTCCGGCGGGCTCGGGCATCGGCGCTCACGGGCCCGACCACCTCACCTTCGACCTGGCCGACGCCTCCAAGCTGTCGCTCAGCTTCTACGGCAAGCGGCCTGGCCCGGGAATGAAGCTGGACAAGTTGAGCCTGCAGTTCGCACTCCACGAGACCGACAGAGCCAGCGATGTGCTGGAGGCCTACGAGCGGTTGATCCACGATGCCCTCAGCGGCGACCACACGCTGTTCACGGCTGCGGAAGGCATCGAACGTCTGTGGGAGCTGTCGCAGCCGTTGCTGGACTCACCGCCGCCCGTGCGGGCATACCCGGTGGGCTCGTGGGGCCCCAACGCCATCCACCAGCTCATCGCCCCCTATGCATGGCGTCTGCCGTTCGAACGAGCGTGGCGCAGCAGCAACAAGGGCCAAGTCGAGTAGCCCGACTGCGTGTGGCACCCGCGCGGCCCATGGGCGGAAGCACGTATCAAGTTCGCCAGGAGCGGGCGAGGTCGTTCGGCGCCGAACTCTGAATTCAATGGCCGCTACGTAGCGACCATTGAATTCAACATTCCTGGCGGGCGTCGAGACTCGGGGACTCAGTCGGTGACGGTGATGGCCGCGGTGGGGCACATGTCGGCGGCCATGCGGACCTTGTCGGCCAGTTCGGCGGGTGGTTCGTCCTGCAGCACGTAGAGATACCCATCGCTGCGAACCTCGAACACCTCGGGGCACAGCTGCATGCATGCGCCGGTGCTGGCGCACACGTCGTAGTCGACAGTTACTTTCATGGTGGCTCCCCGTTGTTCAGGCTTCGGTTCGGGCGGTAGTTCAGGCTTTGGCTTGACGGTAGCCGTCAGCGAGTGCGTCGGCCGCAGCCGCGTAGCAACGCTCGGGTACGGTGCGATCGTAGAAGCGGCCACCGGGAATGTGGAAAATGCCCGAGTTGTCATTGGCCTTGATCGGGTAACCGTCGGGGCAGCCGCCGTCGACGGGAGCCACCCATTTCATCTGCGAGTCGACCCACGTCTGTGCGGCCGGCGCTGAAGCAGCCGGCGCAGCCGGTGCCGGCGCGGCAGCAGCAGTGGCCGGTTCGAACGGTGGCCACGACGGCTCGGGTTTGTGCGGAGTCGCTCCAGCTGAACGGCGTTGCCACACAGTGGCGGCTCCTGCGACCAAGAGCAGTACAACTACGAGCCGTCGAAGTGGTCGGGCACAGCGCATGAGCGCACTGTAGCCCCCTTGATCGCAGCGGACCGTCAGGCTTGATGACGTTCGTGTGCCTGCAGTACTGCGCGTAGCGCGGCGGTGATGGTGCTGGGGTCGATGCCAACGCCCCACAACACGCGGCCGTCACCGTTCCTGGTCTCGATGTAGGCCACGGCACCCGCTTCGCTGCCTTCGCCGAGCGCGTGCTCTGCGTAGTCGACGACGTCGAGGGTGGCGCCGATGCCGTTGCGCAGCGCCCGTACGAACGCGTCGATGGGGCCGTTGCCTTCGCCGCTGACGGTGAACGGTGCCTCGTCGATCACCAGCTGGGCGGTGATGGTGGTGGTGCCGGTGGCGCTGTCACTTCGCATCTCGTGGCTGTTCAGCCGCATGCGGGGCTCGGCCGGCAGATACGCGGCCTGGAACGCGTCCCACATGATCACAGGACTGATCTCGGTACCGGTGTCTTCGGTGATGTGCTGAATGGTCTTGGAGAACTCGATCTGCAGGCGACGGGGAAGGTCGAAGCCGTGCTCGGCCTTCATCACGTAGGCCACGCCGCCCTTGCCGCTTTGGCTGTTGACGCGAATGACAGCCTCGTAGCTGCGCCCGAGATGCTTCGGGTCCAGCGGCAAGTAGGGCACACCCCACGTGGGGTACTCGCCACCGTTGGCTGCCGCCTTTGCGTCGAGTGCGTCGAAGCCCTTCTTGATGGCGTCCTGGTGGCTGCCACTGAATGCGGTGTACACGAGATCGCCCACCCACGGGTGGCGGGGGCTGACGGGCAGGCGATTGCAGTACTCAGCCACTCGTCGGACGGCGTCGATGTCGCTGACGTCCAGATGCGGGTCGACGCCGTTGACCATCAGGTTGATGGCCAGATTGACGACATCGACGTTGCCGGTGCGTTCGCCGTTGCCGAAAAGAGTTCCCTCCACGCGGTCGGCGCCGGCCAGCATCGCCAACTCGGCGGCGGCGGTGGCGGTGCCGCGATCGTTGTGGGGGTGCAGGCTGATGACCACGCTGTCGCGCGTACGGATGTTGCGACCGAACCACTCGATGACGTCGGCGTACACGTTGGGTGTGTAGCACTCGACCGTGGCCGGCAGGTTCAAGATGAGCGGCTTCTCGGGCGTCGGCTCGATCACGTCCATCACCGCGTGGCACACGGCAATGGCGTAGTCAGGCTCGGTGAGCGTGAAGCTCTCCGGCGAGTACTCGTAGCGGACGAACGTTCCCGGCACGGTCTCTTCCAGCTTGCGGCACAGCTTTGCGCCGTTGACGGCGATGTCGGTGATGCCGGCCTGGTCCAGGCCGAACACCACCTCGCGCTGCAGCGGGTTGGTGGAGTTGTAGAAGTGGACAATGGCCTGCTTGGCGCCGGCGATGGACTCGTAGGTGCGCTCGATCAGTTCCTGACGGCACTGGGTGAGGACCTGGATGGTGACGTCGTCGGGGATCAGGTCTTCCTCGATCAACTGACGCACGAAGTCGAAGTCGGGCTGGCTGGCGGAGGGGAAACCGACTTCGATCTCCTTGAAGCCCATCTTGACCAGCGTGTCGAACATGCGCCGCTTGCGCTGCGGGTCCATCGGGTCGATGAGTGCCTGATTGCCATCGCGGAGGTCGACGCTGCACCACAGCGGGGCCGCCTCGTGGACCTTGTTGGGCCATGTGCGGTCGTGGAGCACGACGGGGACGGTGCGCTCATATTTGTGGAAGGGCATTGTTTTCGGAGTGACGGATTGCGGTGACATGTTCGTGAGTGTCCTTGTGCGGCGATTCGAGAGGAGTGGGGGGACGTGCTGCCAAGATTTGGCGACAAAAAGCAAGAAGCCCCGGCCGATTCGGCAGGGGCGTGCGGGCAAGCGCGAAGTATGCGGCGCTTGCCCTACATAAGCAGAAGGAGGCCGCAGGTGCGAGTCACGATCCAAGTCTGCCTGCGGGCAGGTCGAATGTCAACGTCCGGTACACGCGATACCTGGCCGTGCTGCGAATTGTCAACCTCGGAGACGTCACGCCGCTGCGGACGGGCACCGGCATTGCGGAAGCAGCGAGGTCGTCCGTCTCTGCCCCCCGATTGTTCTGGCTGACTATCATGTGGGCATGTGGGGAGCGAAGAAGCGTGAGGCAGCTGCACTGGAGCGTCAGCAGATGGCGCAGTCGTTGGGGTTGGTGTGTAGTGAGAGTGTTGCCGATGGCATCGACTGGCTGGCGTACACACTTCCGTCGCGCCAACGGCGAGTTGTCGGCGACGTTGTCGCTGGCAGGTTCGGTCACCACGACGTCATGCTGTTCGACCTCTGGACGCAGCGACCACCCGAACCACTGGAAGGACTGGCAGGTGAAAGCTTCGCGAGCTATGCGGTGGAACACACCGTGGTGGTCGTCGGCCTGGCGGGAGATGTCGATCGGGTGATGCTCACACCGCGTCACGACTGGCGGGGGCTGCGGCCCAGGGACACGCCTTTGCTGCAGGTGACCGGCAACGACTGGCTCGATGCGGTGTTCACTGTCGAGGCGCGGAACCCGTCCTACGCGACGGCCCTCGACGACCAGGGTTTCGCGTACGCGGCCTCACAGTTGCCACACCCATCCACCATCGAGCTCACTCAGACACACCTCGTCTGTGCGCACTGGGTGCTGCCGATCGACGAGCAGGCCACCTATCTGCGAGCGGCGGTGCTGCTGGCACAAGCCGTCCCACCAGCCGCATTTCGGCCACCGCCCAGCTGAGCAAGCGCGGCGACCCACCGTTCAGCCGACCATCATCCGGACATCATCCGGCGCCGGCGGCGCGAGGGGTGTGGAAGGTGATGGGCGACCACCGTTCTCGCACCGCCGGCGGCCCTGCCCGGATCGAGAGCGGCCCCAAGTGCCAATTGGCCTGCTCCCTGAACCACCCTGCTGTTGACGATGTTGGTGCTGCCGGTGCGGTAGTAGTACTTGCCCCAGCGCAGGCGCCATTGCCGCAGCCGTTGGCGGCGGGGAGCACGGCGCAGCGTGTCTCGGAACTGCTCGAGGGTGAGTTCTTCGGCGCCTGTCGCCCGGCGCCTCAGGTTCTCCGAGATGCGGAGCAAGTTGTCCTGCTGTTCCCAGAAGAACAAGTGCTGCAGCGAACCGGGTCGTTTGCGGTAGTAGACGAGGCGGTCTTCGAGATTGATGATGGCGCCAAGCTCCGCCATCCGCGACCACAGATCGAGGTCTTCGGCACCGAGGTAGTCGAGCCGGTACCCGCCAACCGCGAGGAATGCAGCTTTCTCGAACATCACCGAGCAGTGAGCCAGCCAGCACAATCCGTAGTCGATCCGACGGGTGCGGAACTCGGCCTCCGTGGTGAGACCGAGCGACAACGGACTGAGCACACGACCGGCGGCGTTCATGTTGAACCCTTGGGTTCCCAGCACCACCAGAGCATCCCGGCCAGTCCATCGTTCGATGTAGTCGAGTTGGCGCTCGAGCTTGACAGGTGCCCAGCGATCGTCTGCATCACAGGACGCGATCCAGGTGCCCTTGCTCTCGCGAATCCCAATGTTGCGAGCACGTTCTGAGCCTGAGCGTTCCTGCAGCCGGATGTGGCGGATCGGGATCAGATGCGCGTGGCGCTCGATGTAGTCGGTGACAAGGTGGGGCGTTGCATCGGTGGATCCGTCGTCGACGACGATGATCTCGCCCGGTCTCGCTGTCTGCCCGACGATCGAGTCGAGGGCTTCGACGATGTATCGCTCGTCGTTGTACGTCGGGACCACCGCCGACACCTCGTGTGGACGGACCTTGGTGCCGTGGATGCCCATACTCGTCTCCCGCCGACCACCGTCGCTGTGCACGGATGTGACTGTGCCGACTTCGGGGCCGACTTCTGGGCCGATCATAGTCGCCGACCACATCCAACCCATGAGGAGTCGAAGGGTGGCGCTGCGGTGAGGTCGCGCCGCTGTAGCATGCGGCGTTCATGAGCCAAGTCACCGAGGCACGACCGCTGCGCGATTATCTTCGTGTCGTCACCTCCCGAAAGTGGCTCATCGTGCTCACGACGCTCGCTTGCGTGGCCGGTGCGCTGGCGATGGTGGTGATGCAGGATCCCGTCTATGAGGCAGAGGCGCTGATTGCGGTTCGCACCCAGCCCGGCGACTCGCTCTTCGGCAGCGGCGATCAGCAACGCGGGAGCGACGACCGGGTGCTCAGGACCGAGATCCGCGTGCTCGAGAGCGATCTGGTCTACGAGCGGTTGCGGCAGAACCTCGGAATCGACGGGCCGGCGCCCAGGGCAACGGGTCGGGCCGACGGCACCACGTTCATCGTCGGCGTCAACGTGCGCAGCGGCAGGCCCGAGGTGGCCAAGGTGCTCGCCGACGGCTATGTCCAGGCGTATCTCGATACCAAGCGCGACCAGGTCGTGAGTGGCCTCGACGCTGCCTCGCAGGAGCTCGAGACCCAGATCGCAGCGCTCGAAAGCCAGATCGCTGGGCTCGACGCGCAGGTTGACGCGGCGCCGGACAGCGAGCGTCTCGACGTCCAGCAGTCGTTGGCACCCCAGCGTCAATTCCTGGTCAACCAGCAGGCCGAGTTCAAGCAACGGCTCGACCAGATCCGTGTCGATGCTTCGCTCTCCTCCGGTGGGGCGCAACTGGTACAAGCGGCGCGGCTGCCGAACTTCCCCGTCGAGCCCACGCCGAAGAGCACGATTGCCGTGGCGTTGCTGTTCGGGTTGTTGTTGGGCCTCGGTGCGGCGTTCCTCGTCGACTTCCTCGACGACTCGGTCGACGATCCGCGCGAGCTGGAGAAGGCTGCAGGTGGCCTGCCGGTGCTCAGCATCGTCCCCACCGACCCGCCGCCCGATCACCGGCCTATCGCCATCAGCCGTCCAGCTGACACCGCTGTCGAGGCGTACCGCACGTTGCGCACGAACGTGCAGTTCCTCGGCCTCGACCAACCATTGCGCATCTTGCAGATCACGAGCTCGATTCCCGGCGAGGGCAAGACCACCACGGCAGCGAACCTCGCAGTTGTCCTTTCCCAGGCCGGCAAGCGAGTGGTGCTGGTCGACGCCGATCTTCGTCGCCCGCGTCTGCACGAGGTTTTCGGTGTCCCCGGCAACCGTGGGCTCACCGATGTGCTCGTGGGCGAACCGGTCGAGTTGGTGCTCTTGTCGGTTCCGGTCGAGGGTGGTCAACTCGACGTGCTGCCCGCCGGTCGAGTGCCGCCGAACCCCAGCGAGATGCTCGGTGGTCAGCGGATGAAGGCGCTCCTCGAGTTCTTGGCCACCTCGTTCGATGTGGTCGTGGTGGACTCGGCGCCGGTCTTGCCCGTGACCGACTCGGTTGTGCTGTCCAGCTCGGTCGATGCTGTGCTCGTGGTTGTGCAGGCCGGTCGCTCGTCGGCCAAGATGGTGAGGGAGACGATGATGGCTCTCGACCGGGTATCGGCACCCGTGGTGGGCGTGGTGATGAATCGCGTGGCCCAACGCAAGATGAAGGGCGGCCACGGCTACGGCTACGGGTACGGCTACGGCGCGTCGAGCACCGGTTCCACTTCGGCCAACTCCTGACCCCTGCGCCCTGGGCTGCCGGCGCGTCGAAGGCCGCGACCCACCCGGATTGCCAGGCGCATTGGAACCTCAACCGGCCGCTGCGCATCCCACGCCAAAAAGGCGGGCATGGCACCGAGCGCCGAAGGGAGCGGTTCCTGGGCCGTTGCGCACAGGAAGCGCGTCGCCGCCCAGCGGGCGCTGATGAGCCGTCCCGGCGCGATGGTGGGGTCTACCCGCAGGCGGTGGACGAGTCGATCGCGCCGTGTGGACGTGACGGAACGTACGGCCGCAAGGGTCGCTGGTGGAATAGTGGCGAATCCGGCGTCGTCGAGGTAGGCGATGGTCTCCTGTACCGCTGGGCCGACATGTCGACGTTGTGCCTGTTGGACCAAGATGCCCCAGTCGAGGGAGCTTCCGCTTCGGTCGATGATGGTCACCGCGTCGGCGATCCATCGCAACGACGCACCGCTCTCGTGGCCGGCTCCGTGCACGAGCACGTGCAGCAGCAGGTCCTCCGACGCCGGGGCGGTGGTGGCTGCGCCGGCGACCTGAAGGGGCTGCGCCCGGGACCAGAACTCGTCGAGGCCGATGTCGACGCTCCAGAAGTCTCGGGCCCACGCAGCCGGCACTCCACGCAGGCCGAGTGCCTCATGAACGAGGAAGTGCAGGTCGATCTCGGTGTTGTTGGCGGTGACCGACGGGCGGGAGTGGAAGTAGCGGAGTGCTGGTTCGGTGATCGGATCGCCGGCGAAGCCCAATTGGTCGATGATCCCGACGGCCTCACGAAACCGGGTGAACGGCACGAGGAGGTCGAGGTCGGCCATTGGCCGCACGCCGAGGTCCTCGTAGTAGGTGAGCCCGAGTGGGACACCTTTCAGCGCCATGGTGGGGATGTCGGCTTCGGCAAGCGCTGCAAGCGCGGGCGACACTTGCTGCAGCAAGCGCTGGTTCTTGTACCAGTGGTGACGGTGGAGCCCTTTCATTCGCGCCAGTTCGGGGTCGTCGATGCCGAGGGCCACGAGGGTTCGGTGCGCGAGCGGCAGCAACTTGGCGGCGTCGTGACTCATCGTGTCGAGATCGAGCCGAGGGCGCAGGGCGTGCCACGCCTGCGCACCGCGCTCGTCGCGCTGCAACGCCGCGCGGAGCAGGAGTTCGTGGTCGGGGGACGGGTACCAGGTGGGCCTGGGCCCGCCGACAGACGGTGAGGTGGTCATGATGGTCGACCGTACCAGCGGCCGTGTCGGCCTCCTATGCTCGACGTGATCGACCGGGAGCGAGGTGTCGGGTGAGCTTGATGCAGCGAGTGCGAGGTGCGCGGGGCCGTTGGCTCCGGGTCAAGCACGTTGCCAAGCGAGCGCTGTTCCCGTCTCCGCCGGTCAGCTGGCAGCTCGTCGACCCAGGAACGGGGGGCGCCTTCGCCGGGCGCACAGTGGTGGTCACCGGAGCTGCCGGCCTGCTGGGCCGCGAAATGGTGGCGGCGCTGCTCGCCCAGGGTGCGCAGGTGCACGCGGTTGATCGTGATCGGGCCGGCCTCGCCGCACTGGTCGACGGCGGTCGGTCGACGTTGCCCATGACGCACGTCGCCGACCTCTCCGACGACGCCGCAGTCGAGCTGGTGGCGGCTGCCATCTCGCAGTGCACTCACGGGCTCGACGCGCTCATCCATTGCATCGGTGGCAGCGACGGGCGCACCGGCGTCACCACCATCGACGCCGAGAGCTGGGTGCGCGTCCTCGCCATGAACCTGGTCGCCCCGGCGTTGTTCACGGCCGCCATGGTGCCCCTTCTCGCCCGGGTGCCTGCATCTGGAGTGGTGGTGATCACGTCCATCAATGGCCGTGCGCCTTCGCCATGGCCCCACTACGCAGCGGCCAAGGCGGGGGCCGCCAAGCTGACGCGCGACCTCGCCGTGCAGTTGGCACCGCAGGGCATTCGCGTGAACGCCGTCGCCCCCGGTTGGCTGGCCGCGGGCACCGACCAGCCGCTCTTCGACCGCTTCGCCCCGCTCGGCTCCACGGCGGTACCGTGCGCAGCAGTGGTGCAGGCCGCACTCTTCTTGGCCGACGCACGAATGTCCCCGTGCACCACCGGCCAGGAGCTCGCCGTGGATGCGGGGGCCGAGCTCGAGTTCTTGCCGGTTTCCGATCGGCGGCGACGTTGATCTGGTTTCCGCCTCGCGGCCCAGCCGATCTGGGTGAGGCATCTGCCGACTTCGACGCGCCGGGTCCGACACCCGTGAGGCGTCTGCTCGTCATCGCCTCGTCGCAGCGAACCGGCAGCAACCTGTTGTGTCGGGCGCTGACGGCCACCGGCCAGGCCGGGGTGCCGACCGAGTATCTCGACCCCATTCGGGGTTTCATCGAGTGGCGGTCTCGGGCCAATCTGCCGCAGCCGACGCTGCGCGGCCGTGCCGGCATGGCGAAGCGGCGGGTCTTCGGCGACCCCGGCTGGCAAATGTGCTACCGATGGAACCAGCGTTCGCTCGAGCGCTACCTGGACTGGATAACGCAGCGGCGCACGACCCCCAACGGTGTCTTTGCGATCAAGGTGCACGGACAGGCGTTTCACGACTGGACTGTGCACCGTCACCTCGACCTTGCCCGGTGGCGCGCTCCTGTGAGCTGGGTGCACCTTCAGCGCGAGGACCGACTTGCCCAGGCGGTCTCCTTCGCCATCGCGCTGCAGACCAAGCAGTGGACGAGCTCGCAGCGAAGCCTCGGCAGCCCTGTCTACGACGCAGCGCTCGTCGACTCCGCCCTGGTGAGCATGCAGCGCAGTGAAGACCGCTGGTTGCGTTACTTCGCCGAGCAGGGCCTCCAACCCCTGGAGCTCACCTACGAGCGACTGGTCGGCGATTATGAGAGTTCGGTACGCGCTGTGCTCGACCTGCTCGGTGTCGAGGTGGAGTCGGTTCCCCCGCCGCGGCTTGCGCGTCAAGCCACCGGTGTCAACGACGAGTGGATCGCCCGCTTCATCGAAGATTGCCCCGACCGTGCGGCCGCTGCCCGAGGTGGCCGATGATCACCGGCAGGGCGCTGCGGCGGCTGTTGCTGCCGCCGGGTGAGCTCGGCCATGCCTCGCCCGAGCTCGATCCTCTCGGCCACACCGCGCCGAGGCAGGTGTTGGTCATCGCGTCGAACCCGCGCACCGGTAGCAACCTTCTGGGCTCCACCCTGGCGGCCACCGGCAAGGCGGGTGCGCCCCGCGAGTACCTGCTCGGCAAGGGGGGCTATGTCGAGTGGCGCCGCCGTATCGGGGCTCCGCAGCCCACCCTGCGTGGAGCGGTTGGCATGTTGAAGCGCCGGGTTCTCGGCGATGCTGGATGGTCGATCTGCTATCGCTGGACACCGCGCTCCATGCGGCGCTACCTCGCGGAGATGTCGGCGCTGCGGACCACGTCGAACGGCGTGTTCGCGGTGAAGGTGCATGCATTCCAGGCAACCAACTGGTTCGAGAACTACGGCATCGACATCGGCCAGTGGGATGTCCCCGTTCGCTGGGTGCGCATCGAACGCGACGACCGACTGGCTCAGGCGGTGTCGTACGCGATCGCCCTGCAGACCAATCGCTGGTCGAGCACTGCAACGGTAGCGGCGACGGCACCGGCAACGGCAACGGCAACGGCACCGGCAACTGCAGCGGCAGCGGCCATCGCCACGCCTGTGTACGACGTCGAAGCGATCGAGGGTGCGCTCGCCCACCTACAGGCCGGCCGCGAGTATTGGTCGAGCTACTTCGCCCGCAACGGCATCGAGCCCTTGGAGCTCACCTACGAGGGCCTCGTGGCCGATCGCGAGAGCTCTGTGCGTTCAGTTCTCCAGCTGGTGGGCGTGGAGGTCGAGGCCATCCCTCCGGCGCCGGTCGAACGGCAGGCTTCGGCCATCAACGCCGAGTGGATCGCCCGTTTCACCCAGGATCGTCCCCACCTTGCGCGCGGCGCTCGCGGAGCAGCGCCCTGACCAGATCGACGCGGCTGGTGTCGCCGAGGAATGGGAAGCGGTGGGAGTTGTTCGAGGCGTGGATACGGCGGCGCAGCACGACGTCGTCGATCTGCCGGTAGCGCAGACCGTTGTGGAGAGCTCGGCTGGCCCAACCCACCTGGTCGCCGGTGGGCATGTTCGTGAACGGGCCCCCGCTGCGGTGCGCCGAGCGGGTGACCACACCGGTGCTGGGCATCCGAACTGGCGTCGGCTCGGTGAGAACGACCGCCGTGGCCGGAGCATCGGGATCGGCGAATTGAGTCGCCTGGCCGAACACTGCGTCCAGACCGGGCTCGCGGTCGAGCGCCGCGAGCAGTTGCTGCAGGCGATCGGCAGGCCACACGTCGTCGGCGTCGAGGTGGGCGATCAGGTCGCCGCGACTGATGGCGAGGCCGGCATTTCGCGTGGCGCCGACGCCGCGATGGGGTTGACGGAGCACGACGAGGTCGGGGCCGCCCGCGGCTCGTGCCGCATCGACCGTGCTGTCGGTGGAACCGTCGTCGACGACGATGATCTCGAGGTCGGTGAAGGTCTGGGCGCGCACGCTGGCGATCGCCTCGGCGATGTGGGCCTCGGCATTCCAGGCGGGCATGATCACCGACACCCTCGGTCGCGGGCCCGGTGCCGCGACTCGGTAGACGACGTCGTAGGTCTCGGCGCACGCCTCGGCGCCGAACAGCGCCACGATTCGGGTGCGGGCGGCAGCACCGAGTCGCTCGGCCAAGCCCTGTTCGGTGAGCGCCCGCACCAACGCTGCGGCCAGCGGTGATGCGTCGTCGTCGAGGCCTTCGGGCGCGACGAGCAGCCCGGTGGCGTCGTGCACCACCACTTCGTTGATGCCGCCGACATCGGTGCCGACCACGGCTCGGCCGCGATCGCCCGCCTCGAGCGCCACGAACGGCATGCCTTCGTGACGCGATGGCATGGCAACCACTCGCGCCGCGTCGATCAGTGGGGCAACTTCTGCGTGGTCGACATGACCGACGAACTGCACGATCTCGCCGCATCCGAGGTCGATGGCGA
>Ga0105044_10007659_pt1 | contig 14871 bp, 12 predicted proteins | sample MAT01_FD_78092 | JGI IMG/M metagenome (GOLD analysis project Ga0105044, IMG submission 78092) | Freshwater microbial communities from Lake Fryxell liftoff mats and glacier meltwater in Antarctica - MAT-01 | ecosystem: Environmental > Aquatic > Freshwater > Ice > Liftoff microbial mat | place...
AGATGAGGCTCAAAGATTGGTCTTCCAGTCCGCGCTGGTGAGCAGCCACTCGCCAGCGACAAAAGCCCAGGTGCTGCTGGTCTCGAAATGCTGACCAGAATCTGGAATCAAGCCGCCGGAACCGCCCGTCACCAGCAGATCCATCCTTACCAACGCGCGGACACCGTGCATCTCGATGGCGGTCTGTGTGCGCGTGACACCGATGCTTTGATGGCGCAGCGCGACCAGCCGCAACATGCGCTCCAGGCCGGCACGGTCAAATTCTCCCGAGTTACCTGCAAAATCGTCAGCAACACCCTCCATGAAGTCGCCGATATCGCGCATCTGCGCGGCCTCCTGCATTCGGTCGAGTGCTTCGCGCAGGGCGCTCTCACTCGGCGAGCGCGTACATGCGGCGGTATTAAGCGCAGTCAGCAGCCACAAGCTGAGCACCCAGTAGCGATTGGCAGTCCGCCGTGATGGTTTGGTCAATGACATCCCCTGGCAATCCAGTTATTTTGCAGCGAGCACTATGACTGGGCCGCGCACTTTTCGCGATCTCAGTCCCGAACTTTCATCGAGGGGGGAGAGACGATGAGCAGCGCACAATCCATGCCCTGGTTGGAGCAATATCCAACTGGCACTCCGCAAACGATCAATGTCGACGAATATCCGTCAATTGCCGAGGTGATGGCGCGCGCATGCGAACGCTATCGACATCGCCCCGCCTTTATCTGCATGGACAAAACTCTGAGCTATGGCGATTTGGATCGCTTAAGCTTGCAGTTCGCGTGCTATCTGCGCAATCAGCTCAAGCTGGCCAAGGGTGATCGTGTCGCGATCATGCTGCCGAATATCCTGCAGTACCCGGTCGCGCTTTGCGGCATCTTGCGAGCCGGTTTGACCGTGGTCAATACCAATCCTTTGTACACCGCGCGCGAGCTCAAGCATCAGCTCAATGATTCCGGTGCCAAGGTTATTCTGGTGCTCGAGAATTTCGCTATCACCGTGCAAGAGGTGCTTGCTGACTCTAAGGTGGAGCATGTGATCACCACACAAGTGGGCGACATGCTCGGCTTCCCAAAGTCATTGCTGGTCAATTTCGTGGTCAAGTATCGGCGCAAGCAAGTGCCACCATTCAACCTGCCGAAGGCGGTCAAATTCAACGATGCGCTGACCCAGGGCGCAGGCCAAAACATTCCGGCAACGACCATCGGCCATGACGATATTGCCTTCCTGCAGTACACCGGTGGCACCACCGGCGTCTCCAAGGGCGCGATGCTGACGCACCGCAATATGGTCGCCAACATGCTGCAAGTGCGCAATTGGTTCGGCAGCGCGGTCAAAGAGGGCGAAGAGATCATCATCACCGCCTTGCCGCTCTATCACATCTTCGCGCTGACTTGTAATTGCCTGGTTTTCATGAGTGTCGGCGGGCTCAATGTACTGATTCCGAACCCGCGCGATATGGGCGGTTTCGTCAAAGAAATTGGCAAGTTCCGCTTCACCATCATCACCGGCGTCAACACGCTGTTCAACGGCTTGCTAAACACGCCAGGCTTCGCAGATCTAGACTTCTCCTCGCTGAAACTGTCGATGGGCGGTGGCATGGCGGTGCAGCGCGCGGTTGCCGAAAAGTGGCAGAAAGTCACGCGTTGCGCACTATTCGAAGGCTATGGAATGACCGAGAGTTCACCCGTAGCGACAGTCAATCGGCCAGACGCACGCGAGTACACCGGGTCCATCGGCGTTCCCGCTCCGAGCACGGAATTGTCGATCCAGGACGACGACGGCAACATGATGCCGCAGGGCGAGGTTGGCGAAATCTGCATTCGCGGCCCCCAGGTGATGAAGGGTTATTGGCAACGCGAGGAAGAAACAGCAAAGACAATTTCGCCCGATGGCTGGCTGCGCACAGGCGACGTGGGCCGCATGGATGAGAAGGGCTACTTCTTCATTGTTGATCGCAAGAAGGACATGATTCTGGTGTCCGGTTTCAACGTCTATCCGAACGAGATCGAAGATGTTGTGGCCTCGCACCCAGGCGTGTTGGAAGTTGCGGCTGTCGGCGTTCCGGATGAGAAGGCCGGTGAAGCGGTGAAACTGGTGATCGTCAAGAAGGACCAGTCGCTCACGGCCGAAGACATCAAAGCGCACTGCCGCATCAATCTGACCGGCTACAAACAACCAAAAATCATCGAGTTTCGAAGCGAGTTGCCGAAGACCAATGTCGGCAAGATTTTGCGGCGCGAGTTACGTGATCCCAAACCCGCGTAAGTCGGAAAAGCGCGCTTCATAACACTCGACACTCGAGAGGTTCCCGCGCTGACGCGCGGGAACCGCAAATTTTGTGCTTCGAAAAAACGGGTCCGGCGCGAGGCCGATGTCACTGCAGGCGCGTCGATCTCGAGGCGCAGTCAAAGGCGGTCGGTGCACCTTGGCAATCGCTCAATGATCGACGAGCAGATTTGACGCGCACTCAAGGGCGCAAGATTCGCCACCGTAGACACGGCGACACTGCCGATCAATCGGACCAAATTTCCAGGCTGTCTGCATAGCCGCCGAGCAAGTCCCACAACGGGGTCTCTTTGTCGGACGGTATCTGTGCGAAAGCAAAGCCGACGTGCTCCTCGGTGACGCGCATCACTTGCGCCTGTACGTGAATGTTCAGTTCGTCACCGAACAACATATCCAGCACAAATTTGTCACCTCGTTGGCCGATCCAGTCAAAGGGACGACGCACCATCACGCCCGTTGCCGAGATATCCACCAACTCAGAGGTCCAAGACTCATCGCCGCGCAGCATCAACACTGCCGAGTTGATCGGCATTCGACGATGGCGCTTGCCCACTTTGGGGTTAATCCGTTCTACCTGACTCATGGGCCCGTTCCCCAAATGCCGCGGCGCAGTTCTATCGAAGGGATCGTAGGAAATCAAGGGATCCTTTGCGCGACCGTTGTTCATGCCACCTCCGCGAAATGATTGCCCCTGCGGACGACGATTTTGTGTCGCCAATGCGGACTTGAACCAAGCTCGACCGCACCAGCGAAGATTACAGGCTTATGCCGCCAACGACAGCAACGAGTGCGTGCGAACGCTCAGTTCGCTTCAGGTCGCATGTATGGGAACAGCAGAACCTCACGGATCGAGGCGGCATCAGTGAACAACATGACCAAACGATCGATACCGATGCCCTCGCCCGCCGTCGGCGGCAATCCGTATTCCAGTGCCCGGATGTAATCCGCGTCATAGTGCATCGCCTCGGCGTCACCTGCCTGCATTGCCGCCGCCTGAGCGCGGAAACGCTCCGACTGGTCTTCCGAGTCATTCAATTCTGAAAACCCGTTGGCGAGTTCGCGGCGTGCGATGAATAACTCGAAGCGATCAGCAACCTCAGCGTCCAGATCATTGCGGCGCGATAGCGGCGACACCACCGCCGGATATTGTGTAATGAATGTTGGCTGCTGCAGATTTTCCTCAACGGTCGCCTCGAAGATCGCCAGCATCAATTCACCCCATGACCAGCCGGGCTTAAAACCCACCTTCAAGCGCAGACAATGGGCACGTAGCGTCGCTGCATCGCGCAGATCCGTCGGCGCAATCTCTGGATTGAACTGCAATACGGCATCCGCCATCGATAATCGCGTAAATGCCGGACCGAAATCGATGCTTTGGCTTTGGTAAACCACAGCGGTGGATTGAACTAAATCAAGCGCGAGCTCGCGCAGCATGCGCTCGGTCAAATCCATCAAATCATGATAATTCGCGTAAGCCCAGTAAAATTCGAGCATGGTGAATTCAGGATTATGCCGGGTGCTCACGCCTTCATTGCGGAAATTGCGATTGATCTCATAAACGCGTTCGAGTCCACCCACTACCAGCCGCTTCAGATACAACTCCGGCGCCACGCGCAAATATAAAGTCATATCCAATGCATTATGATGCGTAACGAATGGACGCGCCGTGGCACCACCCGGAATATAATGCATCATTGGCGTTTCCACCTCCAGAAAGCCGTACTCCGGACGTTCCAGGAAATTACGAATAAAGCGCACAATATGCGAGCGCTTGGCAAAAATCTCGCGCACGTCATCGTTGACGATAAGATCAACATAGCGCTGGCGATAGCGCGCCTCAGTGTCCGACAGCCCATGCCATTTGTCTGGAAGCGGACGTAAGGATTTGGTCAGCAACCGCAACGTGTCAACCCGCACCGACAACTCGCCAGTTCGCGTGCGCATGAGCACGCCCGTCGCACCCACGATGTCACCCACGTCGAAGCTTTTGAAAGCTTCGTAAACCTCGCCGAGCGCGCTTTGCTGCAAAAACAATTGAATGGAGCCGCTTTGATCTTTGAGCTTGGCAAAACTCGCCTTGCCCATGACGCGCTTTGCCATCAATCGTCCACCGAGATGGAAGCGTAAGGCCAAGACCTCCAGCTTTTCCTGCGGCCATTGTTCTTTGTTCGCATATTCGCGCTCGAGATCACCGGCGAAAGCATCGACACGAAAATCATTCGGATAGGCGATTCCTGCCTCGCGCAAGCGGGACAATTTTGCGCGTCGCTCCGCAATGATGTGATTTTCGTCCGGCGCGTTGTCGGAAGCGTTGGCAGGTGTCTCGCTCATACAAATTCCTAAATTTTAAAAGGCGCGACTACAAGCCTTGTTTGAGACTGGCTTCAACATAATCATCGAGATCGCCATCGAGCACGGTCTGGGTATCACGACGCTCAACGCCGGTGCGCAAGTCTTTAATGCGCGCGTCGTCCAGCACATAACTGCGAATCTGGTGACCCCAACCAATATCACTCTTGGTCGCTTCGAGCTTGTCTTTCTCGATATTACGGCGCTGCATCTCCGCCTCATACATCTTCGCCTTCAACATCTTCATCGCGCGATCGCGATTGTTGTGCTGCGAGCGTTCAGTTTGGCAGGCGACCACAATTCCGCTTGGTATATGCGTAATTCGCACCGCCGATTCGGTCTTATTGACGTGCTGGCCGCCGGCGCCCGAGGATCGATAGACGTCGGTCCTTAAATCTGCCGGATTGATATCAATCTCGAAATCGTCATCCACTTCGGGCGCCACAAACACCGACGCAAAGGACGTGTGGCGCCTTTTAGATGAGTCGAAGGGCGATATACGCACCAAGCGATGCACGCCGATTTCCGTGCGCAACCAGCCAAAGGCGTAATCCCCCTCGACGCGGAAGGTGGCGCTCTTGATGCCGGCCACATCACCGGCGCTGGCTTCCAGCAACTCGGTGGCAAAGCCTTTGCGCTCGCACCAACGCAAGTACATGCGCAGGAGCATCTCCGCCCAATCCTGCGCTTCGGTGCCGCCCGCACCTGCCTGAATGTCGACATAGGCCGGGTGGTCATCCATCGGATTGCTGAACATGCGCCGGAATTCTATGCGCGCGACCTGGTCTTCGATCGCTGCCGTATCGGATTCGAGCGTAGCCAGCGAGTCAACGTCGTCCTCGGCGACGATCATTTCCAGCAACTCCAGACCTTCGTCGGCACCTTTGCCCAACGCGGTCAGGTTGCGAACAATCGATTCCAAACGCGCGCGCTCCCGCCCCAGCTCTTGGGCTTTCTCAGGCGTGCTCCAAATGGCGGGGTCTTCGAGTTCGCGGCTAACTTCGTCTAGGCGGTCAACCTTGACATCGAAGTCAAAGAAACCCCCTGAGCGCAGAAACGCGCTGACTCAGATCGGCAAGTTGAGCAGCAAGCGCGGCGGTTTCCATCGGTAATCCGGCACAAAAAAATGACCGCGGATGGTAGCAGACTGCTATTGGGGCGGGACTCGGCTCGGGGCTTAGGTGCTCGGGGGTTCGGTGCTCGGGGTTCGGGATACGGGCCGCTCCCGGCATCTTGGCCTCCAGCGGCACTAGCACACCCATGTGCGTCGGGCTCGGGAAAAATGCGCTTGGGAGCTGAGAACGCAAGAATTTGTAAGGTATTTCGATGGCTCAGTTTGTAACGCCGCAGTGATGTCGCACCCGTGCTCGTCATTCCCGCGAAGGCGGGAAACCAGTTTCTTTCTTGGTCCTTGGTGCGACGAGCGAAGCGCCAAGAAATGCGCTGGATCCCCGCCTTCGCGGGGATGACGGTGATCAGTCACGGAACGCACCATCTGCACGACGAGAAAAGCACTTCAAACCTGCGCCCCCAACCCCGCTCTTAGCTTCACGCCGCCCACCACAAGAGCGCCGACATTCAATCCGCAATTGACGCCCCAGCCCCCAGCCCCGACCTTGGCTTCAAGCCGCCCCGATCTTGGCTTCACCAGTCCCGCTCTTGGCTCAAACAAAGCGGCCCCGCTCCTGTTTACCCATCAGCCAGCAAAACCGTACCGCACCAATAGCACGGCGGATTCCATACCCTGCCAGCGCTCGACGTTGAGTTGGTACAGCAAGCGTAGGCGTGCGGGCGTGTGGTCTAGCATTTCGGCGGGGGCGCTGAACCAGATGGCCTCGATCAGGCCGCGTGTTTGCCCGACGCTTCGCAAACGTAATTTTAAGTGCTTAGCTTTGAGCACGCGGCGCTCGAGCAATTCGAATTGGTTGTCGAATAGCGGCTCGGGAAAGGCCTGTCCAAACGGTCCCGAGGTTTCGATCAGGCGCGCCAGCTCGAAGTTGAACTCGTGCGCGTCTAGCGGTCCATCGGTCCAGACCACGCGTGTGCGCAGATCGGCATCCAGCAAGCGTTCGCTGACCGCTTCAAAGGCTGGCGCCAGCGCGGACAACTGGCTGCTGTCGAAGGATAATCCCGCCGCCATCGCATGCCCGCCGAAGCGCGTCATCAAACCTGGGTGGTGGCAATCGAGTTCTACCAGGGCGTCACGTAAGTGAAAGCCTGAGACTGATCGGCCCGATCCGCGCCATTCGCTTGCGCCCTCTTCAACCGGCGCGAGCGCCAATGTGGGCCGATGCAAACGCTCGGCCACACGGCTGGCAACCAAGCCGACAACGCCCGCGTGCCAGCCCGGATCGGCGACAACAATTCCGGCGGGAATTTGCCCTTGGCGCTCAGTCAAGATGCGCGCCACGATCATGGTCGCGGCTTGCTCCATATCTGCTTGCAAACCGCGGCGCTCGCGATTGAGTTCCGATAGCTGCGTTGCCAATTCCCGCGCCTCGTCCGGGTCATCGGTGATCAGGCAACGGATGCCTATGCCCATATCATCGAGGCGCCCCGCGGCATTCAAACGCGGGCCGATTTGAAATCCAAGATCACTGGCACTTAAGCGCGCGGGATCGCGTCCGGCCGATTCAAGCAATGCGCGAATACCCGCGCAAGCGCGGCCCGCTTGGATGCGCCGTAACCCTTCGGCGACCAAAATACGATTGGTGCGATCAAGCGGCACCAGATCGGCGACGGTGCCGAGCGCGACCAGATCCAGCAAGCTCGCCAACTGAACTTCCTTGGGCGCGCCCAACTCCGCGAGTGCCGCGCGCACAGCAGCAAGCACATGAAAAACCACGCCAACCCCGGCCAGCGCAGCCAATGGATGCGCCACGCCCCAGGCGTTGGGATTCACCAGTGCATGCGCCGCGGGCAGTTCCGGCCCTGGCAGATGGTGATCTGTTATGACCACATCGATACCGGCGCTGGCGGCGCGCGCCACGCCTGCCACGCTTGAGGTGCCGTGGTCGACGGTAACGATCACCTGCGGCGCGCGATCCAGTAATTCATCGACCAATAGCGTCGACAAGCCATAACCATGGCGTTTGCGATCAGGCACGGCGAAGTCGACAAAACGTGCGCCGAGCATGCGCAAGCCGCGCACGGCGACGGCGGTTCCGGTGGCACCATCGGCGTCGAAATCACCCACCACCAAGAGGCGCTCATTGCGCACAATCGCCAGCGCAAGGCGCTTGGCGGCTAATGCCAAGCCCGGCAAGGCCTCGGGCGCGCGCAGTGCCTTCAAACGCAAATCGACGTCGTCGACGCAACTCACGCCGCGCGCCGCGAACACACGCGCGATACGTGGCGACATGCTCAACGCCAGTCCCTGTGCAGTCGCGGGCACCTCACGCTCACGAATTTGGATTGCGCCGGGGGAGGCGGACACTGAAGGTCTCACGCCCTACTCGCCCACATCGATTTGCTTATCCGAGCGCGCACCGAGATCGCGCAACACCGATAAGGTCAAGTCGCCTAGTCGATACTGGCCATCAAGGCCGGTTGCGGGACCGGGATGTGGCCAGTCGCTCTTATTCACAGCACGGAAAGTATCCAGGATGTTCTGTCGTACCTGTTCACGCGATTGCAGCGCGCCGGTGTAGTCAAAGGGCTCCAGCGACGCCTGCAGACTCAACGCAAATGGCGTCCCAGCAAGGGTCGAATCAATCAGCTTGAGCGACTTCCACGCGAATCGCCGCACCGCGGGCCGGTCGTCGCGCAACGCCTCGATCAGCCACGGCACGCGCGGTAACAAATCTTGTATGGACGGCGCCTGCTGCACTTGGCCCAGTTCAAATGCGGCGAGTGCTTGGCGCACTGGATCGCCGGCGATAAGGGCCGCCAAACCATCTGCTAAAGCGGGATCGGCGCCATCGTGTCGTTGTGGCGAGGCTGCCTCGGTGGAAAAATGGCGCGCCGCTGTTTGCACCGACGCCCACTGCGGCGAGCGCGTGGCGTGACAATTGAGGCAAGCATTCGGCTTACCGGCGGCGACGTCTTTGGCGACGTCTGGAATCGCGATCAGATGCGTGCGATGCACCGTCATCACGCCGTATACGGCGCGCGGCATATGACATCCCATACATTCAGATCCCACGGAGCCCGCCTTGTGGCCGGTATGGACTTCGCCCTTGGCTTTGACGTCCTGATGGCAGCGCACGCAAGCGGCGTCGCCTCGATTGGCTTGCGGCAACATGCCAGCCGGATCGCCGCTATGCATGGTGTGGCAGCGAATGCAGGTCAAATCCTCATTCATGGCGCACGCACTGGCTTCGAGGCCCTGGTACTCGTAAGCGGTCAAACGCGGGCTGCCATCCTGCCAGAACCGATTGCGGAACAGATCGGGCGCTGCCGCCGAGGGAGAGGGCGTGTGCGCAGAAAGTATCGTCAGGTGCCCCTTCAAATCCTCGCCCGGACGGAAGCTCGGCCCGTCCATCATCCATTGATCGAGTGCAGCGACGCTCGGCAAAGTGCGTCCGGCATGGCAAGCGCCACAGACATCATTGGCACGCGCACCCGATAAGCGCTGCGGATTGACGATGCTGCTATCGCGGCCTTCGACGAGCTTTGCGACCAAGCGACGATCAACGCGCGCCATGCGCTGCACATGCGTCGCCCCCGGACCGTGGCAAGCCTCGCAACCGATGCCGAGCTCTGCAACTTGCGTGTCAAAGCGCAGTTCCTCGCGCACGTTAACGCTCTCCCCAGCGCGCGCGCGCTCGCGCAAGGCGTTGAGATTGTTGACCTTGGGCTGCGGGCCGGTGTTGTGGCAGAACACGCAATTGCTATTCCAGGTGGTGACTTGCGCGTCGAAGCCTTGCGCGTCATCGCCTAAGAAAACCGCGTTCATATGTACCCAGCGCTGATCTTCCATATGCCACAGGTAGTGCAATCGATAATAGGTTTCTGAGTTGGCATCACGCGTCAGATACTGCTGATAGCGATGACTGCCCACCGTACGCATCACCGGCAGCACCGCTTGCTCGGCGCCCGTGGCCGCGTCAAAGTATTGAAAGGCGACGCCGGTCTCGGTCTCTACCGGGCGCACCAGACCACCGAAGGCGTCCAACGACCGGCCATCAAATTTCCCAACCACGGATTGCTTGTTCGCGTCCTGCGTCATCGTACGGTGGTAAGTACGATGCCAACTCTCGTGCCGCGCAACATGACAATCCGCGCACACGGCCGATCCCGTGTAGGCGATCTCCGCATGATTCACGGGTTCACCAAGGGTGCGCACGGCCGACCACACGATCACGGCCAGGCTGATCAACAAGATGATCGTGATGGCCAAAGTCATCAGCGATCTTGTGCCCCAACGCCGAACTGGCAAGCCTTCGGTCAAACGCAAAACTCCAATTTCAATCGTGGATTTATACCGCTGCGCGGCGTGAACGTGGGAGGGCGTGAGGCGAAGCAGTTGCGAATCAGCTTCTCGCTCCCCTCTCCCACGCTTTTTTGGGCGAGAGGCCGGGAGTCAGGGCGCGCTTTTGTTTGGCTAAGTATGCGAATCAGCAAGCTTCTCGCTCCCCTCTCCCACGCATTTTTGGGGGTCGGGAGTCAGCGCGCGCTTTTGTGTGCCCAGTTGTAGGAAAAGCCCCTCACCCCCAACCCTCCCCAAAAAGCACCGGAGAGGGGAGCAGCGTTGGCTATCGACTGTACTCAAGCCTCTGGACGAGCGTGTTTTTTCAGAAACGAAAAACCCCGCCTCGCAGCGGGGTTTTTTTGAATCACCACATCACAACTTCAACAAGCCTCGATCAGGGCGTGCTCTTCGCGGCGACGGTTAAACGCGCCGGATGCGGGAACTGCCGTGGCACTTCCAGGCCGTCGCTAAACATGGCGGTCGGACGGAATTCCACCGCGCCAAAGCCGATCGGCGTTTGCGCCGCATTGACGGTCACCGTGATGGTCACGGTCTGCGTTTGCGCGGTGTCATAGCCGAAGCTGAAGCTCGCGGGCGATACCGTCACGGTCATTCCCGGCGGTGGCGTGGCGACCGATTCCCAGGTCAACGCGCGACCAGCGGCATTACGGAAGGTACGCGTGAACTCATAGCTACCCGCAATGGTCACATGACGCATGCTGGGCAGATTGAGCTGACGCGCCGGATTGACATTGCCACCGCTGGGATTGGCCGCGAGGAAGTTAGCGAAGGTTTCGTGCATCACCAAACCCGAGCGCGCCGCGCGGGTAAGATCAATACGGCCATTGCCAACATCGTCCGTATCCCACGGCGCGGCCTCAGTGTCCTTGAGGCCGGCCACAGATGCCGTGAGCATGATCGCCGACTTCACTTCCGGCGGCGTCCACGTCGGCTGCGCCGAGCGGATCAAGGCTGCCGCACCAGCAAGATGCGGGCTGGACATGGAAGTTCCGGTGAGGAAAATAAACTGACCGAAGTTGTCACTGGAGGCGGCGTAGATATTCGTGCCTGGGCCTGTGATATCTGGCTTGGTCACATCGAACGTGGCGTTGGGACCACGCAAGCTGCTGCTATTTAGCGTGTCACCATTAGACGGATCAACAATTCGTTCCGCGGGAAAGGCAATCGTCATCAGTGCCGTCGGATTGATCGCCAAGTAGTCGCGAATTGTATAACCCGCGGCTTGGCGTATCGCGATCGCTGGAATGGTTGTCGGCGTGGCGATGACATCCATCGACAACGGCGGACCCGCCGTGCGGTCGTAAATGACTACACCAGTCGCGCCAGCGGCCGCTGCATTGTTGATTTTGACGCTAAAGCCACAAGCTGTACCGGGCGCAGGCGGACCGCGTTGAATCAGCGCAATTCGCCCCGTCATTGATCCTGGCGCAAAACCACCCGTATCCGTACACCCAAACTCATTGCCCAACAACGCGGCGGAAGCTACCTGTGAGTTCACGGTGGAAGCAAACACATTGTTCGGCGCCGTTCCATTGCTGGTCTGGCTGCGGACATTCTGCAAACTGCCAGCCACGCTCACGGGATTGGTAATGATTCGATCGTGCGTCGAATTCGCGACCGTCATCACCCACGGGCCCTTGTGCGCAACCGCGCCGACCGGGTCAGTGATGGACGTGGAAGTGTTGCCAGAAGACGCAGCGACTACGATGTCAGCGTTAACCATGTCCAGGAAGCCGCGGTCGTTATCAAACCACGGGTTGTTGCCGCCCGAGATCGAGAAGTTGACCACATCGACCTGATCAATGATCGAGGTTTGGATGGCAGCTTGAATCGCAGCACCGCCACAACCTGCCGTGCCAGACGGCGCGGTTGTGCCGCAGACCTTGTAACTGATCACGCGCGCGCAAGGGGCCACGCCGGAGATATTGAACCGCGCCGGCACGCCATTGACCATCGTGCCGGCGGCAACGCTGTTACCAATCGCGGTCGACGCCGTATGTACACCGTGGCCCGAACTACCCGTCAGCGTGGGAGAACTCACAAAGATGCTGACATCTTCGCCATCACCCGCGGCACAGTTGGTCGTATTGCAATCCTTCGCCGCGATCAACTTCGGCGTACCCGCCGAGAATCCGCAGGCCGGATCATTCGCAAACGACGGGTGATCAGAATTAGCGCCGGAATCGAAAATACCCACCACCACACCCTGGCCGCGCGTCCCAATAGCTGAATAAGTAGAACTGCCGTTCCAAGCGGCGGGTGCGCCGATAAAAGCCGGACCCGCGTCGGTATTCAACTTGTAAATCACCTCGGCCTCAACCTTGCTCACACCCGCAATGCCTTGCACGCGCGCAGCTTCGTCAGGCGTCAACTCGACCGCCATGCCGTTATGGGTGATGTCGTAGCGGTTCTTCGCCTCGATCTTACGACCAAGGAGCGTGCTCATTTGCGAGAGATAGCGATCTTGCTTGGTGGCCAGATGTGCGCGATAGGCGAGCACCGCCGGCAGTTGCGCGTTGAGCTTGCGCGAGCCGGTCTGTGCCGGCGCCGTCGCGGCAAAGCTGCCACCGCGCCCATCGTTGTAGAGCACGCCGGGCTCAATGAAAGTGATCAAATACATCGACGCCGTCTGCACAGACTTCTCGTGCTTGGCCGACTTTTCGGCCGGCACCGGCGCTTGCGCCGAAAGGTGCGCGGTGACACCAGCGGCCGCGAGGCCCAGAACCAATAGATGCAACTTCTTCATCGAGTGAGCTTCCCACTACAGCAATAAGTGCGCACGACCATCGCACGTTCTAGCCGTGAAATCGTCGTCAGAGGTGTTAGCACCATGATATGACACGCGCATGCTCACGGTGGTTAAGAATTGACTTCTCTATCACGCTGTGTAGGTTAAGCATAACGACGGAGCAAACTCGCACTTTTGGTTGACTGCACGTTTCGGAAATCCATGCGCGCATGGGATCGGCCATGCCAAGGCGGACCGCGCCGCCTTCATCCGGGCCGCACACAACAGCGAGGGACCTTCACTAAAGAATTGTCGGGCACGGCATCAGGGCCCTTCCCCACGGACGGCGCGTGGTCGAGCAACGAGAATTCTCGTGACCTATCCCCGCTCCCTTGTCGTCCCGACCGCCCCGGCACCGCGCGCCCTCGCCGACTGATCGAGCCGAGCCGCAGATCACAAGCTCAGAAACCACGCCCCCCAGCACCAAGGCCCGGTGTTGGCGGGAACAGAGTGTCCTGTGTTTTCCGAACGCCAGCCTACATGCGCCACGAAACTTACGCGGATTCCGCCATCCGAACCCCGACCGACCATTCGGTTCGCACACCTGCAATCCATTTTGCGGTGGAAACCGCACGGTGAAGCGTGTCGGGTTCCACCCTACCTAATTCCGCGATTCCGCCTTACGCGAATTCGGCGCACCAGGAAGGCTTTCAGGCAGTCCAGTCCGGTCCATCGGTTGCGATGCGGGCCATGGCGAATCTCCTCGAAAAATGTGTCAAGATACTTGAACGGTATCAATTTAGTATCGCATAGAGCACCCTGTCCAGACCCGAGAGGTAACTCATGGCAACCCAACTGCCGCCGGCGCCCAATGCAAAGTTCTCGGAACGTCTGCTCACCCTGCGCAAAGTGAAGGGCTACACGCAGCAGAGTTTGGCCGACGCCTCAGGCATCCATGTCCAGCAGATCAAGCGCTACGAAACGCGTACCGCACAGCCTTCCGTAGAAGCCTTGATCAAGCTCGCCAAGACGCTCGGGGTCAGCACCGACACGCTGCTGTTCGACCCGGCCGAACGCGGCCCCAGCGACGATCTGCGTTTGCAGTTCGAGGCCCTGAGTCAGTTCAGCACCGAAGAGAAGAAAATCGCGAAGGCCGTCATCGAGGGACTAATCCTCAAGCACCACGCTCAGCGTTTTGCACCCTTTCAGGAGATCCCGGCATGACCACCGTTGCCATCGAACTGCCCGACGATCTGGCGCAGAAAGCCACCGCCGCCGGCCTGCTGGCACCGGAGGCCATCGCCGACCTGCTGCGCGAGCAACTGCGCCGCCGCGCCCTGGAGCGCCTGGGCGAGCAATGGGCGCGCATGCCGCCGGAGGAACTGACGCCCGAGATCGAGCAGGAAATCGTGGCCGAGGTGAAGGCCTATCGCGCCGAACGCGGCAGCCGCCAGGGATGAGCCTGCTGCGCGCCGTCCTCGACACCAACATCGTCCTTGCCGGACTGTTGTGGAACGGACCGCCGAATCGATTGCTGCGCGCAAGCGGCGAAGGTCTGCGCCTCTACAGCAGCCGCACGCTGCTCGACGAACTGGCGAAGACACTGACGCGCCAGAAGTTCGCCAAGCGCATCGCGCTGCAGGGCAGCGACATCGAAGCACTTATCGAGGATTACCTCGGCCTCGCCGAACTCGTCGTCCCGGTCGCCGTTCCGCGCATCTGCCGCGATCCCGACGACGACCACGTCATCGCCTGCGCCATCGCCGCCCGTGCCAAGATCATCGTCTCCGGCGACCGCGATCTGCTCGAGCTTGGCCATTACGGCGAAATCCGGATCGTCAACGCGGCCAGCGCGACGGCGGAGATCGAGGCGCGGCGGTAAGCAAGAAATGAAACGCCAGCGCGAGGCCGGGTGGCGAAAACAGGGTGTCCAATTCCTCCGCCAAAGCCAAAGGCATCGACCTTGGCCGACTGGTCAGCGATCTGCTCAAGCGCGATATCGAGTTGATCGAAGCCGTTAAGTAAAACGCCCGGCGCAAGGCCGGGCGTTGGGAAGCGTTGGAAGCGTCAAAAACAAACTGTC
>Ga0105044_10007661_pt1 | contig 14866 bp, 8 predicted proteins | sample MAT01_FD_78092 | JGI IMG/M metagenome (GOLD analysis project Ga0105044, IMG submission 78092) | Freshwater microbial communities from Lake Fryxell liftoff mats and glacier meltwater in Antarctica - MAT-01 | ecosystem: Environmental > Aquatic > Freshwater > Ice > Liftoff microbial mat | place...
CAGAGTTCGGAACTGGAAGGTCATCCCGAAGTGCCTCTGTATTCGCCCCTAACGGAGGCTCTGACATCAAGCCTGAGTCTGGTCAACCTGAGCATTATTCATGCTCCCGGCTTGAGCCGGGGGTCGTTGACCTATGCCGTCTCGTCATGAGGGCATTATAAAGCATATCTCGCACATCGCTATTCTTCAGGCAGCGATTGTGGAGCGAATTGTGCAAGTTGGGCTTGAATCGTCTCGATAGTCTTGCCCTTCACCGCATTATACGCCTGCTTGATCGAGCTTTTGACGGCCAGCGGGCTGCCACTGCCATGCCCAATGACAACCACCCCGCGCACGCCCAGTAGGAGAGCGCCGCCGTATTCATCCGGGTCAACGCGCTTACGAATGCGCCGCACCGCCGAGCGAATGAGCAGCCCGCCAATTTTGGACATCCAATTGCCCATCAGTTCTTCGCGCAGCATGCCGCCGAAATACGACAGCGTGCCTTCAAAGGTCTTCAAAAAGACGTTGCCGAGAAAGCCATCGAAGACGACGACATCGGTTTTGCCTTCGAGAATTTCTTTCGGCTCGATATGGCCGATGTAATTGATGGGCAGAGCGTGAAGGCGCTGCTGCACCTCGCGCACCAGTTCGTTGCCTTTGCCTTCTTCCTCGCCGTTGGAGAGGGTGGCAATGCGCGGATTGGGATTGTGCAGTGCCGTCTGAGCATAGGCCATGCCCATAATCGCGTACTGCTCCAGCCAATCGGCCTTTGAGTCAGCATTAGCCCCCATATCCAGGAAGACCGTCGGCTTTTTGCTCACGGCATAGATGATGGTGAGGGCCGGACGCTTGACCCCTGGAAGCCGCCGTAAGACGCCCAGCGTGGCGATGACCTGCGCTGCCCCGGTATTGCCCATCGTGACGAAGGCATCGGCTTTATGATCGCGCACCAGTCCCAGGCCGATATGCATCGAAGACTCAGGTTTTTGTTTGAGGACAACAGACGGTTTATCGGTCATTTCCACGACATCAGGCGCATGAACAATTTCGATTTTTAACCCTGCCGTGTCGTGTTTCTGAAGTTCCTGCTCCAGGCGTGCCTGCGGCCCAACGAGAATAATGGTCTCGTTGAGTTCACGAGCCGCCATGACTGCGCCGGCCACATCGGACACCGGACGGGCATCTGTTCCCATCGCATCGAGCACTAAACGCATACCGTAACACGTCCTTTTTGTGCGTCTTGTGGTTTATAGAGCGTAAGTGTAGCGCAATCAAACATGGTTCATAGGCACAGATGCGTATGAGAAATGAGCATTGACAAGGTTGGCCTGAGATTGTATGATTTGCCACAGATTGCCCTGATGGCGGAACTGGCAGACGCGCATGGTTGAGGGCCATGTCCTTTACGGGGTGGAAGTTCGAGTCTTCTTCAGGGCACAACACAAAAACTCGCAAAACAGGTGACATGTTTGTCACCTGTTTTGATTCTGGCAGCACACTTCGAGGTTTTTTAGTGGGTATATTTTTGCTTTCACCCTCACCCCAACCCCTCTAAGCACACAGTGGGAGAGGGGTTGGGTGAGGGCTTAACGAGCAGTGCTATCCAAAAATGAGGCCCTGCCGCCTTTATCCTCGTTCCAGCGCAACCTTGTAAATCTCAGGCCGATAGATGGTATGGATGAACATCTCCATATCGGGCGAGATCGTCAATCCCGACAGCGGCGCTTCCATCTCGGTATACACCACGATTTCAACCTGCTCGTTGGTGCAGCCCTTGTCTTTGCAATCATCCGGCCACACACGCCCCACTACCCCGCGACTTCCCAGCGCATAGGTGAAGTACAGGTAGCCATCTGACCCCAGCACCAGATTTGAGGCGTTTTGCAGGCCGCTCACGAGAGGATGCAGGTCGCTCGGTTTGCCCTCATCCGTCACCGTAAACCACTCAATGGCGCGGCGGGCGCTGCCATTGTTGGCGACGAAGACCGTCTTGTCCTTGACAGTGGTATTCTCAATCGCCAGCCCGGCGGGTGAGCGCAGACCTTCCAGGAAGGTCTCAACGACCCCCTCACGACTGATCTTGACGATGTTGTCCGCTTTCAGATTGCTCACCAGGAAATGCGTGTCGTCCAGTGGCACAATCCCCCAGGGGCCTTTAAGATCGCGGGTTGCCAGCGGTGCAGGCGCATCGCGCAGGTTGGTCACAACCGATAGGCGGTTGAGGTCAAAATCGGGAATCCATAGATTGAAGCCTTTGCCCTTATCCGTCGCCTCAATGTACATTTGATGCGCGTTGCGTGCGCCGTTCACATAGGTGACGGTGGTGGCGGTCTTCGCATCAATCTGGTAAATCGTCCAATCGCCGTTGCAGATAGTGTACAGCTTGCCATCGAAGTACACCATGCCATTGGGCCGCTGCACATTGGCAACCATGACATCAAGATTATCTTGTGTCAACGACACAAACGGCGTCCGTTCCGCCTGGGCAGGCGGTGTGGCTTGTTGAGCCAGAACAGGCAGGCCGAGCGCGAGAACAGCCCCTAACGCCCAGAGAGAAAATCGCATAGCAGCACCTTTAAGACACCGCTCCCATAGGAACGGGCAAGTAGACATGAAACGTCGCACCCTGACCATCGAGGCTTTCCACTTCGACGTGTCCCTTATGACTCTCAATCACCGTCTTGACGAGATTGAGGCCGAGGCCAGAGCCGCTGACGTGTTCCGCGCCCTTTTGCTGCCCTCGATAAAAGGGATCAAAAATGCGCGATTGAATTGATGCGGGAATGCCGATGCCAGTATCCCGCACACTGATCTGAATCATACTGCGAGACCCGTGCGCCGTCACCCCAATCTGTCCGCCGTGCGGGGTGAATTTAATCGCATTCTCAATCAAATTCGAGATGGCACGCTCCAACTGACTCGTATCACCAGGGATTCCCGGCAGCTTCATGGCAATATCATCGGTCAGCGTGATATTTTTTTCGCCCGCTACATCCTGCCATTCATGCACAGCCGCATGGATGACGGCCTCGATATCGCATTCTTCGCTCAATTTGACGCCGCGCCTCATGCGCTCAATATCAAGCACGCCAGTGATGATGCGCGTCATCTTGTGAAGCTGCTTCTCCACCTTATCAACGCTCTCGGTGAGGATAGCAGGCTCCAGATGGTCGGCAAGATCATCGCGCAAAGTATCGATATAGGCAATAGCGGCTTGGAGTGGATTTTTCAGGTCATGGCTGGTCATCCGCACCACCTCGGTCTTGATGCGATCCAGTTCCTTGAGTTCGCTAATATCGTTGATGACCGCCACCCACCCCTGCGGGCGTGGATGGCCCATCGGCGCGAGATGGCACTGATAAAAGCGTCCGCTATAGGAAAAATCATAACTATGGTAGCCAACGCGCTTCATATCACGCAGCGCCTGCTTAAAGTTGCTCGGACGCAAATCAGCGGGCAGTTGTCGCAGGCTGTCGTCACGACTCAGCGTGAGGGGAAAGACGCGCCGCGCTGCACGATTGGCAAACATCAGACGGAAATCACGCCGAATGGCAATCACGGGATTCTCTGTGCTCGTCAGCACCGCCTCCAACTGTGACGCCAACTGCTGCTGCTCGGTGAAAAGCTGCCCGTGTGAAATCGCAACCGCCGCATGGGAGGCCAGCAGTTCCAATTTATGGGCATCGTCCCGCGTATACTGGCGTCCCTGCTCGTTATTGACGACGAAGATTGTGCCAATCACGATCTCGTTGGCTTTCATCGGCACACAGATGGCTGAACCAAACACATCGCTCCACTCTGGGAAGTCATCGACGCCGCGCCAGCGTGTCTGATAATGTTCAACCCAGATGGCACGCTCTTCGCGGGCCGCTGTCTCCGCCATGCCGCCCACTGCCGCCGCCCGATGATGCAGCGCCGATGGCATGTTATACAGAGCAACGATGCTCATGTGCGCCCCCTCCTGGAGAAAGATGCAGGCAGCGCTGGCATCCAACCATGCGGTAGCCTGCTGTGCGATCTCTTGCAGGACGGTTGAGGGAGAGATATGGCGGCTGATCGTCATGCTGACATGGTGCAGCGCTTCAATCTGGCTGCTCTGGGATTTTAGCGGGGCAATAATCGCTTGACGGAAGATCGAGCTGCCGATGCCGAGGATGCCAATATTTGTGATCAGCGAAAACAGCAAAATGCTGTCATCGGACAGATTGATCAGGCTGGTGATCTGCCCCACTGTAAACAGCACCATGCTCAGTGTCAGCGTCGAGTTAGCAATGCGGCGGCGGTAGTACCACAGCAGATACAGCGCAAGCGCATTGAAGATCAGGAAGAAAAGCGCATAGGTCGGGCGCAGCGGAGTTATCTGGCCGTTCTGGGCAATCTGCGTCACCAGCAGCGATCCCTGGTAGACGATCATCACCCCCAGGCTGATGATGGCAGCCAGCCCGTAGCGCGGACGCAAGACACCGACCAGGGCTGTGGTCAGGATATACACAGCCACCGCCGCGCTGCTGAAGCTCATCTGGGCGGCGCTGTAGGCAATCAGGCCAATACTGGGCGACATCTGGGTAATGAACGTCATCTGCCGAACCAGTGTACCCACATTCCACACGACGACGAGCAGCACCAGCAGCGCAAACAACTGGCTGACCATCCGCCGCACGTCATACCACACCATAATCAGGGTGAAGCATAGCGTGAGGGCCAGCAGTGCGCCATCAAGGAGTAAAATCAGAGGTTGGAGGACATCACTCACAGTGTTTCGACCATCATAACTCTGGAGATAGACAGATTAGCGTGTGCGATTATTGGCCGTTGGGCCGATTTTGCTTTTCAAAGCGATAGCCGATGCGATGCTCCGTCAGAATATAGATCGGATTGGCCGGATCAATCTCGACTTTACGCCGCAGTTGGCTCACATATACACGGGGATAATACACATCATCGATATACTCGCGTCCCCACACCTGCTCCAGCAAATCACGCTGCGACACAATCCGTCCGGCATTTTCGATTAGGACAGCTAGCAGCTTGAACTCTGTCGGGGTGAGATGAACTTTCTTATTCTTGACGTACACCTGACGCTTATGGAGATCAACGTTCAGGTAGCCATCATCGTAAATCTGGGCGTTGTCGGTGGTGGAGATTTGTGAGCGCCGCAGCAGCGCCCGTACCCGCGCTACGAATTCACTCATGCCCACAGGCTTCACAATATATTCATCCGCCCCGGCATTCAGTCCTTCGACTATGCTCTCCTCATCGACCAGTTGGGCTGATAGCATCATAATTGGGGTGTCAGCCACTTCGCGGATGCGGCGGCAGACGGTCAGACCGTCCATGCCGGGCATGAGAATATCTAGCACCACCAGATCAGGCCGCTCGTGATGGAAGGATTTTAACCCCTCCAGGCCATCACTGCTCAGGACGACATCAAACCCCTCGCGTCGCAGCTTGCGGCCCATTGGCTCGCGGATTTCTTGCTCGTCATCAACGACCAGAATTTTCATACCCCTGTAATCCTTTTTAAAGAAAACCCAATAGAAATAGTATAACACAGGTGTTTCTAAGTGACTACGCGAATAGAATTTTGAGAGATTTGACAACCTGATTCATACGGAACTTCAGTTTGGATGCGCTGCCCTCACTCCAACCCCTCTTCCACTGCGCGGTAGAGGGGTTGGGGTGAGGGTAAAGGGCAACCCGTCGTTAGCGAATCACCAGCGAAATCTCCGCATCCGGCAGGCGGTCTGCTCTGGCGCGGATGGTCACAATGCCCGCCTCGTGCGTCGCCTTCACATACAGGGCTGCCTGTCCGCCGATAATGGCATAGGGATTCTCACCGATGAGTTCGCCAGGCCCTTCAATCTCAAACGAGATGACGCGGGTGACATACGGCAGCGGATTGCCATAATAATCGACAATCGCAAACACGAGGCGCGTCATATCTGCCCCATCCGCCGCCAATGCCGCATCATCCAGTTTGAGTGTGAGCGCGTGCGGTTTGCCATCACAGGCGATCCACTGTTCGGCCACTGCGTCATCACCGCGATAGCCAATGATCTGTAAATCGCCAAACTGCTCGCCCCAACGCATCCCCAGGTTTGTCACTTTGACGGGCGGATGCGGCAGACCGGGAAATTCATCATGCGCGGGCGCAAACATGCCGATGCGATCCGGCCCGGCAAAGACCTCGACAGTATCGCAGTTGGTGAAGACATACAGGGGATTGTTGCCGCCTTCGCTGCGATCCCCCATTGACCAGAGCGTCGCGGCTTGCAGCACGATCCCCTGCTCCAGCGGGCGCTGGCTGGCATACCAGTGCGCGGCCCACTTGGGCAGACGAAAAATATCTGAGACGCCGTGATAGCAAATACGATCACCGCTGCCAAATTCTTTGTGCGTGTTGTAATCAAACGCGCACCAGCCAATCGCCCCGCTGATACCGCCAATTTGCGACACACGCGCATGATAGCGGGCATGGCGCAGCGCATGTTCGATGCGGCGCTCTTCGCCATCAAAGGTTTTGGTCGAGAACATATGCCCGTTGAATTCAGTGATCAGCCAGGGCGATTGAGTCGGTTCCAGCGGGCCGTAGAAATCATTGTAGGTATAGACATCTTCGAGAAATTCGCTGAACGGGAAGTAGCGCACGCCGCCTGTCTGCCGTGTGTCGTCCAGATCATGCGCCAGTTGATTCGTCGCGGTATAGAAGGCGGTGTCATCCTGCGACTCGTTGATCCGCACGCCCCACAGAATGATCGAGGGATGATTCCAATCGCGCTCAATCATAGACCGTACATCGCGCAGACTCAGGCCCTGCCATGCTTCATCACCGATGTGCTGCCAGCCCGGAATCTCCTCAAACACCAACAGCCCGATTTCATCGCAGTGATCCAGAAAATACGGCGATTGCGGATAATGCGAGGTGCGAACGACGTTGCAGCCCAACTCAAATTTGATAATTTCCGCATCTTTGCGCTGCAAACGGGCGGGAGCCGCACAGCCAATATACGGATAATTCTGGTGGCGATTCAGGCCGCGCAGCATGAGGCGTTCGCCATTGAGATAGAAACCATCTTCTTTAAAGCGAGCCTCGCGGAAGCCCAGACGCACCGAATAGGTATCGACGTGCGTTTGGGCGGCATACAGCTCAACCACGACGGTATAAAGCATCGGGTTATCCAGCGTCCACAGTGATACAGCGGGCAGATCATCCACGATCAAGTGGCCCTGATTGCGGCTGGCCTCCGTGAGAGGAATCGGATCGCCCTGAAATGTTTTGAGCATCTGGCCCTGCGCGTCTTGCAGGATGACATGCGCTGTGACATTCTCGCTGGCGGCCCCGTGATTGCGGATATACAGATCGATCTCAAGGCGCGGCGTCGTCAGCACATCACGGGTTTTGACGCGCACATTGCTGAGGTGCGTCGGCTCGACATAATGCAGCCATACATCGCGGTAGAGGCCGCCGAACGTCATGTAATCGACGACATAGCCATACGGTGGGATATCTTTGCGCTCGGTGCTGTCGAGCGAAACAAGCATCTCATTCTCGCCCTCGCGCAAATAATCGGTGATATCGAACGAAAACGGTGTAAACCCGCCGCGATACTCATCAAAATTATGGCCGTTGAGGGTGACAGTCGTCGCCAGCATCGCCCCATCAAAATCGAGATACAAGCGGCGGCCTTGCAGCGGCTCAGGCAGGGTAAAGCGTTTGCGATAGGTACTGACAAATTGATATTCGGCATCGTCAAAATTTTTGACGGGAAAAATCTTATTGGTGTGCGGCAGTGTCACCGACTCAAAGGGGGTCGTGTCGTTTGAGGCCGCCACACGCTGCGGCGCGTACTCCCACCCTTGATTAAACAGACTGCGTGATCTCACGATGATGCTCCCTGGTATGACTCAGCAAAAAGGCAGGATTTCGCCTGCCCTGTTGCTGCTTATCGTATCGATAGTGCGGGTAACACACAATGCCCCGTTATGCTTATCCCTTCACGCCCGCGCTGGCAACACCTTCGATGAAGTAGCGCTGGGCGAAGATGAAGATCATCACAGGCGGCAGAATGGCAACTGCTGCCCCCGTCAGCACGAGATTAGGCTGATCAGCATAGGAGTTGCTCAAGCGAATCAGCGCCAGCGTCAGCACATGGTTCATCGTATTACCTTCACCGATGATGAGGAGCGGCCACAGGAAGCTGTTCCAGGCATACAGGAAGGAGAAAATCGCCAGTGTTGCAATCGCAGGCGTGCTCAACGGGACGAAAATCGCCCACAGCACGCGCATACGGCTGGCCCCATCCAACAGTGCCGCCTCTTCAATCTCTTTCGGGATCGACAGGAAGAACTGGCGCATGAGGAACGTGCCATAGGCCGTGAACACCCAGGGGATGATCAGCGATACGAGTTTATTCTGCCACTGCATTACCACCATTAAGCGGTACATGGGGATGATGAGCACGACGAACGGAATCATGATCGATCCCAGATACAGCAAGAACAGCGTATCGCGCCCTTTGAAATTGACACGCGAGAAGGCATAGCCACCAAAGATCGACGTGATCAACTGCCCTGTCACAACGCATAACGTCACAAGCGTCGTATTCACCAGAGCGCGATCCAGATTGAGCTGGAGTACAGCGTTGTAATTGCCCACCTGGAAATTGACGAATTCGACCTTCTCAGCATTGCGTTCAACGGCATAGGCGCTGATGCTGGCATCATTGAGATCGACGAACTTGTCCAGCGATCCCTTGTACGCCTCGACCAGGCGCTGCGGCGGGCCATCTACCGTAACCATATACACATCGAAGGTCTGCGGTGTACCGCTCGCATCAGGCTTGCTGACAGTTTCGCCCGTCTTTGTGGCCGCGCCCTTTTCGACTTCATCACGCGGCAGCGCGATCACAACTTCACTGGCGCGTTTGTCATTGCCATTCAATTTATCTTCCGTCGTGAAGAAGACATGCGGCAGCTTCTCGCCCGTCAGCAGCATCTGGCGCTTCTCGCCTTTGACATCCACGAGATAGATGGGCTGCTTCTCGCCTTTAGCGTTGACATATTCTTGTGCCGTATACGGCAGCAGGCGCGGCGGATAGTGAAACACATCGCTTGAGACTTTGAGCGATGTCGCGGCCATGTAGATGAACGGAAACAGCATAAACAGGCCAAAGGCAATCAGCAGGAGATAGATCACCAATCGCGTCAAATACCATCTCAGAGTGGGTCGTACAGGTGTCATAAGAAATCTCCTACTCTTTCTGGCGCTGAAGGCGGAACTGGACGAGCGTTATGCTGAAGATGATGGCGAAGACAATCCACGCAATCGATGACGCATAGCCAAACTCGAAGCGTCCGAAGCCGCGCTCATACAGATAAAACACAGATGTCACCGCGCTCACAGGCATGGGGCGCGACGGGAACAAGGCATACGGCTCATTGAAGACTTGCAGCCCGGTCACGATAGTCGTGATGAGGACGAAAAACGTAGTCGAGGCCAGCATCGGCAGCGTCACGCTGATCAACTGCTGCCATTTATTCGCCCCGTCAATCATCGCCGCCTCGTACAGTTCGACGGGGATGCCCTGCAAACCCGCCAGGAACAGGACGGTGTTGTAGCCGATCACCTGCCACGCCGAGAGGAAGACCATCGAAAACAGCATGACCCCTGGCCCTGTCAGCCACTCAATCGCCGGGTCTTGAATCTGCATCCCAAAGGTGCCGTTGAGCGTGTTCACGACATTGGTGATGATGTAATTGAAATAACCAATCGTAGGGTCATACAGCCAGCGCCAGATGAGCGCCGTGCCGACGACTGCCGCCACCGAGGGTAAAAAATACACGGCGCGGAAGAATTTCATGCCGGGCAGCTTGGAGTTGAGGATAATTGCCAGAAACAGCGCCGGAATTACGGCCAGCGGCACAAGCAGCAGGCAGAACATGATAGTGTTACGCAGGCTCAGCCAGAAGGTGGCATCCTTTGCGCCGATGACGGTGCGGCTGCCGCCATTGGTCTCAATCGTTATCAGCGGGCTAAAGCTGGGACTCAGCACATCCTGAGTGTTGCCATTGGGATCGGCCTGGGTCTTCACTTCAAACGAGAGAATATCGGCGTAATTTTGCAGCCCTTTGAAATTGGGCACAGCGCCGACGGTGCTGTCGGTGAAGCTGAGGTAAAACGACAGCAGCAGCGGCCCGGCGAAGAATACCAGAAAGCCGATGATATTCGGCGCAAGCATCATCCAGCCCTGCCACGCCTCGCGCTCATCCGGCGTTTGGCCGAAATACTCTCCCAACCGCAGCAGCGCATAGCTCAACAGGCCGAACACCAGCATCAGGATGGTGAGCAACCATGTCGCAGGCAAAGCGTAGCTCTCAACAATCGAGCGCAGCCCCACGAGGCCGCCACCCAATACAACGATGAGGAGCGCCGTGATCGCCGCCACGATGATGCCAATCCAGAAGAAGCGATCTCGCCACACGCTGGTCGGTGATGTACGTCCAATGAGCCAGAAGAAGATCACCGCCAGCGGAAATCCCAAAACCAGATTGGGATTTTTCATGATCATATCGGTCACAGCCTCAAAGCTGCGATAGAAGCCCCATTGATGCAGTAGCAGCGCCGCTGACATGACCATGCTAAAAAAGTACAGCGACATGGAGACGAAGCGTCCCCCGTTCTTGCGGCGCAGCAGCTTGACGCTGGCATACACGGCCAATCCTGCCGGAATCATCAGGATGAGGGCGGCAAACCCCTGCACAGGCTTTCCGAGATTGCCAAAATCCTGGACAGACAGCCCAAGGATGGTGACGGCAAGGATCAGGCAGGCCACCACCAGCAAAAAGTTCATTATCAGCGTCCCGCCCACGATGATCGCAGGGGGAACGGCTGTTGCTTGCGTTTCACGTAAAGTCATGGGTCAAACCCCATTCAGAATCTTTTAAGATGCGAGATAAATAACTCATGTTTTTGAAACATCTTATGGAGAGAATTTTAAAAGACAAATGATAAGATAGGTTTTTGGGCGCAGCACGCTGCGCCCTGTTTGATGATGAAAATACCCATCATTTGAAATCTTTTCTTCTTCCCCATTAGCAAAAAGTAGGGTAACAAAGAGAGGTCATCTTCATAGACGACCTCTCTTTGCGCTGAGACAGCCTACAAAAACTTACTTCGCGGCTGTGGCTTCCATTGTCGCCATCGGCATTCCGCCATCGAATTCAGACGCGACCTGGGTGCAGATCGTATCGGCGAATTCTTTGGAGGTCATATCGCCATTGAAGACGGCGGTGATGCCTGCGCCATAGGCGGCATCAACTGCCGGCCAGTTGCCGAAGAACAGCGGGGTTTCTGTGCGGACATCGGCGGCCATTGTGCCATCGATGAACGCCTGATTGTTCACACCGCTGTCGGGCAGCGAACCGAGGAACAGATCCACCGCATCTTTTGTCGAACGGCTGGGGATGTTCGCGCCGAGGGAGGCAATCTGGCCCTGAATTTCCGCGCTGGTCAGACGGGTCACGAGGTCCCAGGCTTCAGCGGGATGAGCGGACTTGGCATTCACCACATACGCGCCCCAGAACAGCCAGTTTGTGGCCTTGCCGCTTGGCCCAACGGGCAGCGGAGCTACATTCCACTTGAATTTGGCATTGGCAACAGTGCCGGGGGTCGCCCAACGGCCATTGATGAACATGCCAACACTGCCCGCCAGGAAGGGCGGTTCGGTGTCTGTACCCCAGGGGATGGCGTAGCCAGCATCGATCAAGCCTTTGGCCGCATCCAGACCGGTCACGGTGGCTTCTGTGTTCAGTCCGCACGCCTTGTTGTCATCGGTGAAGAAATGACCGCCCGCCGCGTTGACGAAGTAACCCCAGTTAGCCCACCATGCATTCATACCGAAGCCCTTGATATCCTTGCCAAGAGCCGTGATTTCTTTGGCCGATTCCTGGAAACGTTCCCATGTCCAATCATCGCCGCCGGGATAGGCCAGACCTGCTTCATCGAACAGATCGGCATTGTAATAGATGGCAAAGGCCGACACATCGCGGGGCAAACCCCACACCGCCGGGTCCTGGCCGTCAATCGCGGTGGTGAGGAAGCCCATCGGGCCAGCGTAGAAGTCCGTCGCCTTGTAGTTCGTGTCCGCGCCCGCGTAGCTGGCGAGATTGAGGATCAAGCCCTGCTTGGCAAAGCGAGCCACATCCGTGCCGGGAATCCAGAAGACATCCGGCGCTGTGCCTGCTTCGATTTCTGTGATCAGCACGTCTTGATAGCTGGATGATTCCGAGCCACCGGGTTCGTAGGCGAGTGTCACACCATCCCATGCATCATCGATGGTCTTGTTGGCGGCGGTATAAACATTAATCTCCGCCTGATTGTCCGGGCGTGTCCGCCAGCGCAATGTCACTTCATCCTGGGCCAGCGTTCCGGCGGCAAGGCTCATCAGCCCCAATGCACAAATTGCTGCTACTAAAAACCGACGTGTAGACATAGAAACTGCTCTCCTAAATAGATAGGCTTAAAAATTAAAATAGTGCAACAAGCTGGCGTTGCTCTTACGCTGACCAGTCTTGATTGAACCCATTGGGTATGCTATCCCCCCAAGAATAGCGTAATTGTTTTGCCTGTCAAACAACTCATCGGCAATCTGTATACTGTGCCTAAAAACTTGCTCAATTGTTCCATTTTTGGCATAATAACGAATTGCAACAGACATGGAGTCAAGAGTGACGGCACAATCTCAAAACCTGATCGGCTATCGTTATGTGCTGCATGAGCCGTTGGGTCAGGGTGGAATGGGCATCGTTTATCGTGCGACAGATCGTCTGACTGGACAGCAGGTCGCCCTTAAACGTGTGCATTTCCCAACTCAGAACGATGATACCAATGCGCGTCAAGACTCGCAGTTGTCTCTCGCAAACGAATTTCAAACCCTCTCCTCGCTGCGCCATCCCTACATCATCAGCGTGCTGGATTACGGCTTCGACGAGCAGAATCGGCCCTATTTTGCGATGGAATTTCTCGAAAGCGCTCTGCCCGTCACGCAGTATGTGACCGGCAAACCGCTGCGCGAGAAAGTACGTCTCTTCTCCGAGATGCTGCAAGCCCTCGCCTATCTGCATCGGCGCGGTATTCATCATCGTGATTTGAAGCCGGATAATGCCGTTGTCCAGTTGGACGGTCATCTGCGCCTGCTTGATTTTGGGCTGGCCGGGCTGCAAAACCAAGCGCTGGAAGACGTGGCGGGGACACTGGCATATATGGCCCCGGAAATCTTCTATGGGCAGCCTGCCTCCCCCCTCTCCGATCTGTACGCGGCGGGCGTAATCGCCTATGAGATGTTTGCGGGCCATCACCCGTTCCTGGCAGAAGACCCGACTCAGCTCATCACGGATATTCTCATCACCGCGCCCGACACCGAATCGCTCGATATCCCACGTAATCTGACAAACATCCTGGAACGAATGCTGCGTAAAGCGCCGGAGACGCGCCCTGTCAATGCCGCGCAGATTCTTTCGGAGCTGTCGGCCTTTCAAGAAGATATCCCGCTGGAAAATGTCGCTGTGCGCGAAAGTTTTTTGCAGGCCGCCCGCTTTATTGGTCGCGACAAAGAACTCACCCTGCTGGAAAACGCCCTCAAACAGCTCCTTCAGGGCAAAGGCAGCGGCTGGCTCATTGCGGGCGAAAGTGGCGTCGGCAAAACGCGCCTGATGGATGAACTGCGATCACGCGCCTTGATTCGCGGCATTCTCGTGCTGCGCGGGCAAAGCGTCAGCGAAGGCAGCCTGCCCTACCATCTATGGCGCGATGTCATCAAACGTCTCATTCTGTCGAGCGAGGTGGGCGATCTGGAAGCGTCCATCCTCAAAGAAATTGTGCCTGATATTCCGCACCTCCTCCAGCGGCCCATCCCGGATGCGCCGGAGATTCAGGCCAAAGCCCGCCAGGAGCGCCTCATCCTCACCATTGCCGACCTATTCCGTCGGCAAAACGTGCCGATTTTGCTGCTGCTGGATGATTTGCAGTGGATCGATGAGAGCGTGCAGCCACTGCGCTATCTCCGTCTCATGATCGAGCAGATGCCGCTCATGATCGTCGGCAGCTATCGAGATGATGAACAAACATCGCTGCCAGAGCTTGGCGTTGATGTCAATATCATCAAGCTCCAGCGTCTGGAAGAAGAGTCGATCCGTCAGTTGAGCTATTCCATGCTCGGTGAGGTGGGTAAGCAGGTTGAAGTCATTGACTTGCTCAAGCGCGAGACGGAAGGCAATATCTTCTTCCTCATCGAGGTCGTCCGCACGCTGGCCGAAGAAGCCGGGGCGCTGAATTTGATTGGGCAGATGACGCTGCCGGGACGTGTGTTCTCGGAAGGTGTCAAATCCGTCGTCAGCCGCCGCCTGCAACGCATCCCGACAGGAGCGATTCCGCTGCTGCAAAAAGCGGCTGTGGCCGGGCGCTATCTCGATCTTAAATTGCTGGAATTGCTGGCCGCCCCCGATGGCATCGCCCTTGATCAGTGGCTTGCAACATGCGCCAACAGCACCGTGATCGAACTGCATAACGAACGCTGGCAGTTTGCCCATGATCGCCTGCGCGAGGTGGTGCTGGAAGGAATCCCTGCCATGCGCCGCCCACCGCTGCATGAAGAGATCGCTCATGCCATTGAGTCAATCTATCGCGGCCATGACAATCTGCCTGCGCAGTATACAACGCTGGCGCATCATTATGGCAAAGCCGGCAATCTGGTCAAAGAGCGCGAGTATGCCCGCCGCGCCGGGGAATATGCGGCCAGCCGCTTTGCAACGGCTGACGCGCTGTATTACCTCCAGCGTGCGCTCGATATGACACCCGCAAAAGATTATCGGGAGCAGTTCGAGATTC